>Ga0181520_10002468_pt1 | contig 34146 bp, 26 predicted proteins | sample PEATcosm2014_Bin_29_FD_132451 | JGI IMG/M metagenome (GOLD analysis project Ga0181520, IMG submission 132451) | Peatland microbial communities from MTU Mesocosm Facility, Houghton, MI, USA - PEATcosm2014_Bin02_30_metaG | ecosystem: Environmental > Terrestrial > Soil > Wetlands > Peat | place...
CGGCACCAATGTTCGTTGTTTCATCGGCTTCCGCCAGAAATCGCTAGAGCATACCACTCTTCTACCGCACTTCCGCCGCCAGGAAAAGTGACAAACGTGGTTCACCAAATGTGACGAAGAACCCAAATCAGACGAGCGAACTCAACGCTAGACTAGGACTAAAAAAAGCTTTTGGGCTAAGGAGTCGTGCTCCCCAAAGGCGCGTGGATTGAAACAGCCCTTGCAGCGAATATTTTAACAGGGGAGAACCGCGCCCTGGGCAGGGGCGTGCCCTGACAGCTATGTCAACTCAACAATCCGTCGCTTCTGCGTTACCGTTCGCCGTACACGCACCTTCGCCGTTTCCATGCCCCCATTGTTGCAAGGCAGCGGACGTATGTCGAGGGTGGGAAGACAAGACGCTTGCACCGGTACGGTTGCGCGCAGCAGAAATCTTCTTCGCCCAGCCGACACTGACCATGAAACGAATTGCAAGTTTGGGAGGCGAGCCTTCGCCTGATCGTAAGCGAAAAGCAATTTAAGGCGCTGATCATCTGCAAAGGGTTTGCCAATATGTCGTTCGTCGCGGAGTCTCGCCAAATCAGACTATATTGTATCCTAAAGTGCTCTAAAAATCAGCCCTACCACTGAGTCCAGTCTCGGAAGCTGAGAGCCCAGGCAGCAAGCAGAAGGTTGCTGACGGCGTGGGCAACGATGGCGTCTCCAATACGTCCCCGCCAGCGCACCGCACTGGCGTAGGCCAGACCTGCCAAGGTGCCAACTATCCAGTGTTGTCCATGCATTAGTCCAAAAGCAAACGAGGATAGTCCTACGGAAAGTGCCGTCAGGCTGGTGAAAGGAACGGAGTCAAACTCGCGGTCCATCAACCGGCGTGCCACATAGCCGCGGAAAGCCAGTTCCTCGGCTATTGGTACGGTGACAACTGCCGCGGCCACGCGGAAGGCAATCCAGCACCAGCGGGCGGCAGGTGAGAGCTCAGCCAGTGCCAAACCCAATGGATTGGGTGTATTTTGATGCGTCCACCACGTAGGCGCTATCCACACCAGAAAGACCATCACACCCAGAAATGGCCCAACCCAGCCGAAGTTCCAGTTGAGTCTCTTCAACTCTGGCCAGAAAAAGCAGATGGCGATTACAGCAGCGACAAAACGCAAGGGATAGAGCCATTCAAAATATCCTGAAGCCGTTTTGGAAACAAATGAAGCGGCCAAAATGGCAAGAAACGGCAGCAAAAACGCGCGTGTAACTGGAGATTCAGATCGGGATCTGCGGAAATTCGCTGACACGCCCGCTGCGGACAATACTCCTAGCTTTGGAAGTAGGCCGGATAAGCAAACCACAGAAGTAGGAAGTTTGCGCACCCAGGAAATCCTCCTAGTAGCCAAAGAAAAAGCCAGTGAAACGATGGTAAACGCAATCCAACCAGTCAAAGAGTGAAAGCCGACGATGGCAACTTCAGAACTTATATCATTACCGATGATAATTAGTGCACAAATCCGGAGGATATTTAAGATCCAAATACATCCCAAAGCGCATGGTATGAGCAACAGCGCACGAGGGAAGCGGAATTCATCCCGGAAAAACCAAAGCCAGGCTGTACAGAAAACAAAAACTAGTCCCAACCCTTCAATCCCCGAACAACTCCCTGCAATCATAATTGAGAAGTGTGGAGTTCCAATGGTCCAGGCCGCAGGATCTGCCGCGATATTAGGCAGAAATAAGCGAAGGACGGGCATCACTGAATTGAAAGTGATCATCTGCAAAATGTGGGATGGAAGTACGCGAGACGCTGCCCATAATAACCTGATCGGAAAGCCCACCCCCCACGCAGCCACACCAGTGAGAGATGCATACAACCACAATGGACCGGTGTCACGAATCGTCCCAACCCATTCTTGTATCGGGGCGCAAGCCAAAGCCAGCAGAACTATTCCAGATGAATAAATGGCACTCTTAGCGTAGCCAGAAGCATCGAGATCAAGCCAAGTAGACCAATAAAGCGGTACCAATTTGAAAAAGAGAATCGCGCCCGAGCAAATAGTGTGGCCACAGAAAAACATAGCGTTAAAGGGGATTACCGCTCGTCGCTCTTTTAATTTACGATGGCCCAAACCCAAGTACGCCGCATAAGAAACAATGATGATTTGATAACGACTCTGATGACCAAATAGATCTGTCCGCCCCGGGAAGAAAGTTATCCATTCAACCACAATTATCAACGCAAACAGGTATAATCGTCCTAAAATATGGTGAGGAAATGCAAAAGTTCTCCCAATGTGGGAGACGCTTTCGCCTATCGAGTCGAAGTTGACCTTTATCTTCGTTTTGATCAGTCTATTCCTGGCCTATTTTCTGCGTCGAATATGCAGAACAGTGAGGGTTCCTGCCAGTAGTGCTAAAGCGTCGATCGTCAGACCTGGGTCAATCTCGGGGCCACGGTGGGTACCGAACACCATTGCAAAAGAAGCAGTGCATGTGCCAAGTACAAAACCCAAAACTACTAGTGTACTCTTCATAAGATTATTCATCAAAGGCGAAATCCTCCCCTTAAGTACTCACATCGATTGCGTCTCATCGAGTCCCTTAGTCCTTCGCAAGCCCCCCAACGACTTGTATATGTCTGCACAGCTTCAATTTGAAGGCTTTAATGTCCCCGGAATCTCTCACGACTTCAATGTATCTGAATCATTGAGAGTACCGGCTGAAATCTCCAAAATAGGAGAACACCATGCAGCTTACCGAATAATGAACGCCGACTGAAAGTTTAACACAAACAGAGGCATCGAGCGCATGGCGAACTCGCGATCCAAAGTAACTAAAGTAAGCAATTCGTATGCCCGATATAGTAATCTCCCTTCTGCTTGCCGAAGAGTGTAGTCACTAGCCCTTTACCGCACAATTTATTCACTTTCCCGATAAGCGGGCTATCTCAGTTGCAGAGTGTGTCGTCCACCGGATTCTTCGTAAAGCTACGCCACTCGACCAGTGGCAGACCGGGTCTTTCGAAAGACAATGCCAACCAGAAAAAAAAGCCCTGTGCCTAGCATCAGCATAGCGGGCGGCTCCGGAGTTGGTCCGAATGCCATCGGGCTACCGCCCGCATCGGGATCGAAGTCAACAGGCGTCAACCAGCCAGTAGTTGTTGAATACTCACTCCAATAGTCGCTACCACCGTCGGAGAAAAAAGCAAGGTACCCGTCTATGATGCTGCTGGATCCAGTCGACAAAGAAAAGACTACCCCATTTTCGTCCAGATAAGGTGATATAGTATTCGATACCAAAAGGTTGTCAAAATACATATAACTATCATTTGGATTCGTAGGAGTAACCGAAGAAATCGAATAGTTCGTAGAAAAGTCGAGGTAGAGTGGTGTACCGGCAGCGTATGATCCCTCCGTAATGAGAGAGCCGGTTTCAATAGGGGAAATGCCGCTTATTGTCGAGAGGATTGTAGCGCTTCCGCTCTGTATTGAATATTCGCCACCACTTCCGAAGGGGGAGAATGTAAATTGGGCAGAGCCGCTGATACCTTCGCCGGACCCGTTTGCGTTGGCGTCACTGAAATTGAATGTTAACGTGTCACTCTTCGCTGCCTGCACGGTCGAAAGAGCAATTGCCAATTGTAGTCCAACTAACCAGAACCTCTTCATAATTCCTCCTAAATTTGCCCTTGCGGTGACCGATTCCAATACGGATTTGACTTAACTGTGATGCATCAAATTATAAGTACGAAAACCCTTTGTCCTATCAAGTATACTACCCGCCGCAGAGCACCACACGCCACGAGCATCCCGCATCCCGTGAATAAACCGTAATCGCTGCGAAAATCAGCAATGCAGTTCTAAGCTTGATAGCACTCAAGCACGTAATGCTCCAACCTACGCTTAATATAATAAACAAGTTAGCAGTGATTTAAATAGGAGATATGCAACAAATTGCATATTGTTGGTAAAGAATATTCCCATTAACGCTCTGACTCGACAACTCTCTGACCAACGGGCTGACTTCCACAAATAATCTGATCCAGCTCCATAGAATTTCTACCAACCAAAGGTCGTCACCTATCTTCAATCTCCAAGTGCAGCAGGGTTGATTGTAGCAAATCAGTGCTTCTTTTGACCGAGTGTGCCTTTGGAGAGGAACTATTTTTGTGTGTGATTGCGCTGTAGTCTACAATCAATACCGGCTGAAAAATGGTTCATCCGCACATTTGGTGACACTACCAAATAGGAACGATTTGAAATAGTTGAATGCGGGCGCCATTGACGTGTATGCACCCCACGCTGTTTATACCAACTGCGACGATCATTCTGAAATAGCCGAGACGAGTCCATCGAGGTAGAGACCATGTGATGAACGCAGACAACCACGGAATCCTTATGTACGTCCAAATCTGCGCTATGCGTGTGCAGGACTTCCATCACTCACCCTCTTGCGCCGCCGGCTTGGAACCCCGCGGAGGGAAATCTAGAAAGCGTGCTCTGGGCTTCCGGGGCTGATGATAAGCCCGCAGCACAGTCAGAGGTACTCAAGGGTTCCGGGGCCGAATGAAAAACGAACTCGTGTGCACCAAGGAAGAACCGACCTCTGTGCCAACCGCAATAGAAAAGCTCCACACGATCCCCCCGATACCAGTTTCATGCGCAGCGGGCCAGAAACTCCGGTGAGGGACTGAAAGTGTTCGCCAGTGGGTGGAAGAAACTCCCCTATTTACCTACAATGACCATATGGTGCAATTGCTCAACTTTCAACTATAGGACGGACATTCTCGCAAGTTGGTGTAGTATTCTTTTGGTATGCATTTGACTAGGCTATTGATCTCACGTACCCGGAGTTCTTCAACGTGCGCGTCAGTTCACTTCCGCGTCGCCATTTTCAAGGCCCCAAGACCTCAAACTTTTGTAACTATTGCGGTTATAGCTGTAGCGCTCCTGTTCTCACACATCAACTCTTGGGGGCAGAATGGGAAATCTAAGCAAACGTCAGTCCCATCACAGGGTTCTAGTGTATCGGATGCCCAAACTACAATGGGCAGTTCTGGTCTTACCGATGAACCTATTTATCCAGGCGAAACGGTGCATATCAGCGTCTTCAATGCTCCTGACTTCTCGACAGTAACGCGGGTTTCACAAAAGGGGGAGATAGCGATTCCGCTCGTGGGAGTTGTCCATATCGCAGGCCTTTCAAGTATCGAAGCAGAAAATCTTATTTCTCAGCAACTCAAAGAGCGCAACTTTGTACCCGAAGCCCAGGTCACTGTCATGGTAGACTCGACTTCGACGGGAATAACAGTTTTGGGTGAGGTCAGGTACCCAGGGATCTACCCTCCGTCTGGAAAGCGGCTGCTCTCTGATCTCCTGGCTACGGCGGGTGGGTTAACAGCCAGTACCGGCCGGATGATCGAGATTTCCAACCAAAGTACTCCAGAGAAGAAGAATTATATTCCGTGGGATCCCACCATGCACAATACTGATTCATATGATATCCCTATCGCTCCTGGGGACAGAGTACTGGTCAGAGCGTGTGGCCTCGCATATGTAGGTGGAAATGTACTTAAGCCTGGGGCGTACCCACTGTGTGGATCTAAGAAGATATTGCTTTCAGAGATTGTTGCGTTGGCGGGTGGGGTCGCTCCAGATTCAGCTACTAAACACACCATTGTAATTCGCACTAATTCTGACGAAACTAGAGTAGTCTTTGAGCTTGATCTTAAAAAGATTCTGAAGAGTGACGCTCCCGATATGGGTATTGGCGAGGATGATATTGTCTATGTTCCGCCAAGCGCACTAAAGTTAACACTTACACGCCTGACAGAGTCCGCTTATGCCGCCATGGCATCGCTTTTTTTGGTGTACCACTAGAAATTGTGTAGCTCAATATGAATAAGCAGATGAAGTACACTTTCTCGCATCGGTTTACTCTAACCGAACAATATACTTATCGAAAGTGCATTAGGTGGCAGACATGAGAATAAGCATTGTAACTTTGTCCTATAATCAGCGATGTTTTCTGCGTGAGGCGATCGAGTCAATCCTTCAGCAAGGCTATCTCGATTTGGAGTACATAGTTGTCGATCCGGGGTCGAACGACGGAAGCCGCGAATTGATCAAGAGTTATGGGTCGCAGCTATCTAAAGTTATCTTTGAAAATGATCGCGGTGCCGCCGATGGTCTGAATAAGGGGTTTGCTTTGGCAACCGGCGATGTTTTCGGATTTATTAATGCCGATGATTTCTTACTTCCAGACGCCCTACGCCGTGTTAACGAATTCTTCGAGTCGCACCCACGATGCGATCTTGCGATGGGTAATGGGTATATCATGAGTGGCCACGCCCATAGGCAGCGCCATGTGCGCGCCAGAGACTTCACAGTTCAACGCTACCTATATGGCGGCGCGCGGTGGCTTCAGCAGTCTACATTTTTTCGGCGAGAGGTTTTTCTTCGGTCTACCGGTTTTAATATAGAGAATCACACCTGCTGGGATGGCGAGTTGTTTGTATCCATGGCAACAATGGGTGCTATCATCGATTATATTGAAGCAGATCTTGCGGTATTCCGAATTCACAATTTGTCCATATCCGGCATGGGGACGAATAAGAAGAGTTACCAGGAAGAGTGCCTACGAATATTTAGACAGATTCGTGGGCGGGACTGGAATGCGGCCGATGAGATTCTCCGCTTCTTCTATCGGGGCGAAGGCCTTCTGCGACGTGTTTGTTTTGGTTGAAAAATTCAATGGAGAATAGGAGCCTCGTATGAGAATTGCTATTCTTTGGACCGGCCTTTCCGGCTACCTAAATGCTTGCCTGAAGGAACTCGCAGGCCATGAAGCGGTGGAACTGTTTGTCAGCCACATGGTGCCTAATGAAGATGCACCATTTGATGATAAGCAGTTTTCGTGGATAACGAATCGGTTACAGTGGCGATCTGGGGCAAATCTTGTTGAATTGGAAACGCGCCTGCAAACGTTCCATCCTGATATTCTGCTCTTTGCTGGATGGGCGGTCCCAGAATATCGCCACATGGCGAGAATTTTGGCCAAGCAGTGCTGGCGTGTGATGTCAATGGATAACTGCTGGTTGGCCAGTCCAAAACAGTGGGTTGGTAGACTTATCTCAAGGTATTATCTCCTACCGCTAGCAGATGCAGTTTGGCTTCCAGGTGAACGCCAAGCCACCTTCGCTAGAAAACTAGGATTCGAGCAGGCCGCCATCCTTCGGGGTTTATATTCCTGCGATCAACCATCAATCGAAAGAGTGCATCTCTCGCGAGTGAATGCTGGATGGAGTGTGCAGCGCTCATTCCTCTTTGTGGGAAGGCTGGTGCTGGATAAGGGAGTGGATACTCTAGTCACAGCCTATCAAGCCTACAGGAATTCGACTGTGGATCCTTGGCCACTAGTTTGTTGTGGTGAGGGCCCCCTGAGGCATCTTCTTGAAGGCAGACCTGGAATTTCCGTCGAAGGGTTCGTGCAGCCAGACCTGTTGGCTAGCAAGCTGGCAGCTGCAGGCTGCTTGATTCTACCCAGCGGATTTGAACCCTGGGGCATCGTGATTCACGAAGCCGCTTCCGCAGGGCTTCTGATTATTGCTTCTGAGAACGTTGGCGCGGCGGTTCATATGGTCCAAGACAATTTCAATGGCTTTATCTTCGATGATCGGGACGCGACAAGTCTTGCAGGCCTGATGAAGCGGATCAGCACTATGAGCGAGGTGCGCCTTGATGCGATGTCAAAGGCCAGCCATCTTCTTTCAAAGCAGTTTTCGCCAGCGCGATGGGCCGACACCCTTATCGAGACATTCTATTCATTACCTCAGATTTCTGCTTTGGCCGAATACGCATTGTGAGAAGTTATGTTTTGAGTCAACCAACATATTAACCCCACTGTTAGAGCGGTTTGGTTTCGCGCAAGGCGGTGTGTGAGGACCCAGAAAAACGGTGTCAAAGCGCTGGGGCTATGGCATTTGCTGGGACTGAAGAAATATGAGATAGCCTGGGGCATGGAAATCTCCAGCAGCGAATGGTCCGGACGCACGAACCCTCATTGAATTATATAGTCCTCCACAACACCGAACGGCTTCAAAACGGAATAGTCTGTTTGTACGGATTGAGCTGCGTTGGGACTGTGGCTATATTGTTCAGCTTATCAACTACACCCCCTCGCCTGAACTACTGGTAGCCTAAACAAATGCAAGATTTTCCACTTAGGAAAAGATCGAATACTGCCCGGACTTCCGTAAGCGTTTTGTCTTCCCACCCTCGACATATGCGCGTCGGCTTGCAACGATGGGGACACGGAAACAGACACACGCCCGGCGCAAGTTTCATGACATTCATGTGGTTCACGCTTCGCCGATCGGCGCCATGCTCCACACTGATCATCACCCGGCCGGGAAACTCGATGTGAATCGAGCCACCGCGCGATGAACGACCCGCTGCTGCTTGCTCCGGAATATCGCTCGCAGGCTCGCCCGAAGACGATACAGTGACTGGCAGAAGCGCACAGGACTCGGCCAACTCGCCCCGCTCGAATGCACGCCGCCACCCGAATACCTGGTTCGCGTTCACGCCATGTTCAGCCCTGGCAGCATACATGGGATATGCGGGACTCGAATCAACGGAACGATACCTTCAACTGGCTCCAGAGCGCTTTCGTGGCGCTCTAAACAAGCTCAGCCCGCAAAGATCTCACACGCGGTGGCGGAATGACCCTGCGCTGTTGGAGTTTCTTGTCAACCTCTAAGTAAAAGAGGGAAAAGCAATCCCCGTGATCCGTTCCGCCAGCCCACTTAAGATTGTTTGTGTCGCATCTCCAATGGAGCGGACTGCGAAGTGCAATTCGTTCTCCTCTGCGCTCGCCCTCTGAATACAAATAGACTTTGCATTGCAAGAACTTTGTCAAAAGAGGTCCATATCTGAGTAGAAGCTGTTTCATAACCTGGTTTTGAAAGGGCACGGCTTTAGCCGTGCCGCAGACAGGTTAGGTAATATGGGGGCTTTAGCCCCTGAGGGAAAGCCTGAAAACGGTCAACAATCGGTTATGAAACAGCTTCTAGATAAAACCCTTTTCAACCAGTGCGAATCTGCGCTCCGTATATCGCCGCTTTGCTTCATTCATAATCCAAAAGTATTCGGCCTCTTCCGCATCCCACATGACCTGCTCATCAATTTCACTCCAGACGGCGTGGGCTTGCCGGACGCAGTATCGAGTTCCCAACTCATTGGCTTCGTCAAGCAAGCTCAACTCAAAAAACTCTTGCTCTTGTAGCGGAGTCACTGATTCAGCGGTTTTCGAGAGTACTTCCTGCATGACAAGAATAATGCCCCAACGACCGCGAAGAACGCAACGGTCGGAGTCGTATGAGGAGTTAAAAGTGGACTTCGTAGGCATAAAATGAAATGTGTCACAGCTGCACAAATCGTGGCAACATTTCGACGAGAGAAGGATACTCGGCAAAGTTTAAGCCGGCCTCGTAAGTTACTAGCGGCCCCACACCGAGAGAGGATAGTTGCTTGAAGAGCTCTGCCGGATGTTCCTCAGCGCGTCCAACAAAATCCTGCAGCAGATCTTCGATGTAAGCTATATCCTCTCCTTTGACAATTGAGCGGAGTTCTGGATAGACGAAGAAGCTCAAGCTCCCATCCTCATCTCTGAGCACAAGCAGCACGACCTTTTTTTCAAGCGACGAAGCATTGTCCTGTACCCTCGGCATATACTCCAGGGCACAGAACTGAGATTGGCGGCTTTCGCTCGTTGGAGTATCTTCTCTCTTCTCGCTCATTAGCCTGTCGTTGCGCATCCATCATGGTGTCGAGAACATTTCGCAATAGTTTTGGCGTTGACAGTTTGCAAAGACATTCTGCAAAGCCGTCAAGTGCCGAGTCTGTCTTCCACTGATCCGGCAGCGTATCAATCCGTCTCCAGAGCCGATCCATATTCAGATCCTCTGCTCTCTTCTGAATACTCAGAAGTTGTTCTGAGGATATACTCTGGTAGATGCGAGGGTCAAGGTAACGTGATGCCCTGAAGTTCAATCGTTGTTCGCCTTTGGGACCACCGAAGAGGTGTCCATGATCCACAAAGAACGCGTCCATCCAGCCTGCATTGTCTTCCAAAAAGATCGCTTGCCGGTTGTCAGTATGTGCTGCGCAAATGTCAATTAGCCACGCCAGCCAAAAGCTCATGTGGTTCCGGACCCGATTGAGTTTTGTTCCTGGTAGTATTTCCAGCAGGCGAATACCGTCCCCACCGAGAAAGCGGGAGCCAAAACACAGTCCAGAAGTTGGGCGAAGACGCCCCTCTGGGGTTTGCATCCAGCAGTCTCGGTTCTGGTCGATGAACGTATCTGTGACCAGCAACGGCTTCCAAGAAGGCCCCGCCAGCCCGCAGGCTCGGTACAACTCACTTCCGGCACTTTCATTGAATAATAGGTTGACACCCTGAAGATTGTTGAAGAATTTAACTACATAGAGCAAACCATCACTTGCCTGAGCAAGAATAGGCTGTGACCCGCCCCGAAGATTTTGAATATACCTTGTGACATGGATATTGCGATCACCAAAGGCAAACATTCTTCCCCCCAAAGAATCAAAATTGAACAGATTTATATCGACACAACGATGATTTTTGGGTAATGGATGGCAACCAAGCAACTCAAATGAACGAGTAACTCTCATTCACAAAGAAGTAACACCCACATGATGGCGACAAACCGAGCTTCATGGCAGTTGTTTACACCATGATCTCTGCAAAGGGTTAAGCAATTACCAATCCAATCCACAGCTTTAATCCGATCCCGTATTCTCAATGGCATAGTTTCAGCATCGCTCCCGGCGAGTATACAAGCGTATACACTTACGTCCGGGATAGAATCAATAAGGATACGTTTAGAATGCTCGACGACCTTTCCATGCCCGACTAAAGTGTTGTGTTTGTTACTGTTGCGAGAGCAATGACGGTACTAAAAGTACTATGATTTGCTCGCATGGGTACGACGGTTTATGTGCTAGAAGTACGATAGTTCCTCATCTAAGTCGGATGGTTCATTTTCGTCAAGGGACAAAAACTCTTGCTTGGGTTCATGGACTCTAAGGGGACAGGTGTCGGTGGATAGGGAGCGAATCAGAGATTAAGCGGCAGTGTGTCGACTTGGCGCCTGTGGCTCAGATGTACGCCACCACTGCATTGGCGTCGTAGCTCTTGTCGGCCAGAACCGCTTCAGCTTGCTAGTCGCCCAGCAGCGTCCCGGCCTGGGTGCAATCGGCCAACCGCCGAACAACTCATTCTTTGAACGCCTTGCTGTTGTATGCAGAGCGCTCGGCCTCTCGCCGCAGGAAATGGCCGAAAAACTGGGGTTCGATCCGGCAACGATACAGAATTGTGAATCAAAGCGGCATCAACCCGCTAAGAAAAGGGTAAACGCAAACGCGGGGGTTGTTCAGGTTCGGTAGCGGTGGTGACTCGGGCAGCTAGCCAATTATCGATCAGCATGCCCTGCTACAGAAAAATGGCCCGTAAACGAAATTAGAACTTCATAAACTGCGAACATAGTTCTAAGATGGCCGGGTAATCCGAAACATTCGACCCCGCCACGCAGGTCACAAGTGGCCCAATGTTGAGGCTGGAGAGCTGCTTGATGAGTTCGTCTGGGTGCAGTTTGGCGCGATTCAGAAAATCCTCAAGCAGCGATTCGATATAACCAATATCCTCGGTTTGCACGATTGTGCGCCAATGCGGGTGAACGAGGACTCTCAAGCCGAACCGCCCATCGTCAAGCACAAGCAGAATGACGGCCCCGGAGTCGCTGCAACCATGTGCCCTGTATTCCGAGGCGCAGAACCTTCCCTTGAAGCTCACACTTGCTCCGACAGCCACCGGGTTCACTTTCGGTTCTTGTTGTTCGACCATCAATCATCGCTTCAAGTACGTTTCGAATAAGAACTGGATTGGAGAGACTATCCAGACAGCAAGCAAAGCTGTCAAGCGCCGAAGCCTGCCTCCAGTCCGCTGGAATGCCTTGTACCGTCTGCCAAAGCTTATCGGTATCCAGGGAACTCAAAATCCTCTGGAATTCTAGAATCTCCTTTGAAGATACATCCGGATAGACGCGCAAATCAAGATAGCGGGATACACAAAAGTGCGTCACCTTGTCCGCTTTGGGACCGTTGAAGAGATTTCCGTGATCGATAAAGAACGCTTCCAGCCAACCCGAAGCGTTATCAACAAAGACTGCTTGTCGATTATCGACTTTCTCGGCACAAATGTCGATCAGCCATGCCAGCCAAAAGCTGGCCCGATTGCGGACTCGCTTGAAATAGGCTTCAGGAAGAATTTCCAGCAAACGTATGCTATCGTCTCCGAGGAAGCGGGAGCCGAAACACAAGCCTGGTTCTGGTCGAAGACGCCCTTCCGGGGTTTGCATCCAGCAATCTGGATTCTGTTCGAGGAAGGAATCGGTGACTAGTATTGGCTTCCACGAGGGAACAGCCAACCTGCAGGCGCGATACATCTCACTTCCAACGCTCTCATTGAAAGGAAGGTTTGGTCTTTGCTGGCTGTTGTTGAACTTGACGATGTAGTGCAACCCATCACTTGCCTGAACAAGGGTGGGTTGTGAACTACCGCGAAATCTGCGGACGCACCGCTTCGCACGAACAAACTCTCTTCCCAAAGCAACTAGCATGGCTCTCCCAAGAACCTAAATGAATGACACAACAGTCGATCCATCCGCGATCTTTTGGGAAAAACCAAGCAACTCAAAAGCCAATATCAACGAAAATCAATGAGGAATCACTCATTCAAATGGCCAAGCGCATTCGTTCAAGGCTAGGCATCATTTTGCGAACATAACACGACTTCTCCACAGATGTATTGGATTTACTTAACGCTAACGGGGCTTTCATTTCTTGTCAAGAACAAATGCAAGAAATTATGCGAAACGCACCAAAAATTGTTCATTTTATGGATTCGATGGTTGCGGTGTGATGTCTCAGCATTTTGGTTCAGCGTTGTTTAGCCGTATCCGACGCGAAGTTGTCGCCAAGCTGCTTCTGCAAAGAATCACGTAGCTGTTCGCACAGGCCGATGCTGAAGGGCCAATGGACGGTGCGCGTGGCAACCTGTGACTCGAAATCCATTCTTTGCCAGACCAATCGCCTGAGTTCCGATCCCGCACGAGACATCGAGAACGGTGCGGCTTCCCGGCCACTGATTCCGAATGATGGTTGTAAGCTGCTCTCCTTGCCGTTCAATGCTGTTATTCCAATCCTTAAATATCAGGTGGTACAACGGAGCGAGTTCATCGTAAAAATAGACCATGCAGTTATTTTTACTTACATTCCGCAAGTTGAAAAGACTTCTTGCATGAAATTATGCGTTAATTCTGCAACCTGCGTAGCAGTAGCGCACCGCGAACGTTGCGATTCATGCCGGTTATGGCGCACTATTTACGATATATTCATAATGGTTTGTGCCACTTGCTTGAAGAGCACCAGTTATGCGGCCAAATACTCGATACGGTGAATCTGTATCTTGCGAGCAAAGGCATTCGCATCGCAACCGGCAACCGCGCAGAGTCGATTCGCAAACTGGTCAAGAAGTTGGGGTCGGTTGAGCAGTTGAAGGCCTGCTACGAAGCCGGTCCAACCGGATATGTTCTTTACTGGCAGTTGGCGGAGCTGGGTGTGGCTTGCGAGGTGATCGCGCCGACGCTGGTTCCGATGAAGGCCGGCGACCGGGTGAAAACGGACCGGCGCGATGCCGAGCGATTGGCCCGGAGTTACCGATCGCTGCAGCGATGAAGCGCGGGTTGCTCGCCTGTACTTACATCCAGGCCGATGAAACGCCCGTCGGCATGCAAACACACGACCAGCGCGGACGCAATCATCAGAGTTATCTCTGGCAATATGGTTCGACAAGCTCACTGGCTTTTGTTAATGAATTGTGGAGCCTGCGATCAGGGAGACTTCAAATGTCAAGTTTCAGCCGAAATGTTATTATTGATCAAGGCTTTGTAAACTTTAGGGGCATTCCAAAAGAGCTGGTGTTGAAATATGTCATGACAAGACCTTCTCACGATCCGAGTGCCACGGTAGTGAACCATCTAAAGCATCAATCAGCCTTTGGTGCCGCAGTCACAATTCAAGCTCTACGCGTACGATTTTGAGGATAACCAGTCAGTGAATCCACCGAGCCGTGAATTATTAAATTCTGAACCAGCCGATCCCGATTCCGGCTTGTCGCCCGTGCCTCCGGGGAATTTAGTGGAAGACGACCCAATCGGTCACATATTCCTGTTCATCAGAAAGCGTGGCCTGATAGTTCTTTTTACTTTCATTATAGGATTGGCACTTGCGGTCTCTATCATCCTTCTACAGACCAAAGCTTATACTGCTAGTGCCAAGATAGAGGTAAAGCAAGACACTTCCCAGCAGTTTCGATTGGAGCAGGTACCAGGAATTGCCGGAGATGATGACGACAGCGAGAAGATTGACACAGAGATTGAAATTCTTGGTAGTCGCACTCTGGCCATGGAGACTATTACTGTGCTTCACCTGCAAGAAAATCGAGATTTTTATGAATTTATTGATGGTCATCCATGGGATATTTCCAAACCAGCGATTCGCAACAAGTTGATAAGCAAATTCTTGAACAATATTGCGATTAGCCGACTTGGGCACACAAATATCATCTCGATTCATGTTACCTCGACGAGTCCATATTTGGCCGAAATGATCGCCAATACGCTGATTGATAACTATATCGAACATAGTTTCCGTGACAAATATGCTGCCACTTCCAAGATATCGTCATGGCTTGACACACAACTTAGTGGGCTGAAAGATAATCTTCAGAAGAGCCAGATGCAGATGTTAGCGATGCAGAAAAATAGTGGCATATTCGTTGTCGATCAATCGCAAAATCAGTCGCAAGGGGTAATGCTGTCTAACCTTGAGGAACTGAACAAACAGCTTGCCTCTGCTCAAGTTGATCATCTTGTAAAAGAAGCGCGACTTAGAGCTATGCTGAGTTCCTCCCCAGACGTAATCGATGCGTTAGCTGGATCATTCGATCCAGCGTTACAGGCATCTAAGGCAAATCTGGTTCAACTCAAATCCGAGTATGCTTCAGTTATCCAGACTTACGGTCCCGCTTTTCCGCGAGTTAAAGAACTCAAGGCTCAGATCGATCAGCTCGAACGGAACTTGTCTGTTGAAGAGAATGCGCAGATATCTCGAGCTCAGAAGGAATTGGATGCGGCACAAAACAACGAATCAATGTTGCGTACATTGTTTGAAGATCAAAAGAAGGTCGCATTCAACAATGGAACGAATATGATTCAATTTGAACTTGCCCGCCGCGAATACGAAACTGATCGAACCCTCTACGATGGCCTCCAGGAACGTTTACAGGAGGCAGGGATTATGGCAGGCCTCCAATCGACTTCCATCCATATTGTTGATAGTGCGGATATGCCCGTGGTTCCCAGCTCTCCAAGAGTAAATCTGGATTTAGCATTAGGTTGCGGTATGGGTGCGATATTCGGCCTCGCGTTGGCATTCTTTATTGAGACTCTGGATACGAACTTAAAGACAATGGCTGAGATTGAGCAGGCTTTGCAGCTTCCTCTGCTTGCTGCTATTCCGGCAGTCGCGCATGAAGAATTGAATACTCTGCAATATATTGAAGCTACCCTTTCCAAAGGCGGTTCATCATGGTCAAAAATTGCGGAGACAATCAGAAGCTTGAGAACTTCAATTCTACTATCTAGTCCTGGGACGCCACCCAAAGTTCTGATGATTACAAGCACCCGGCCGGGTGAAGGAAAGAGTTCTATCTCCGCTTTAATCGCAATCACATGCGCTTTGAATGGATCGCGTGTTCTCCTTATTGATGCCGACCTCCGCAAGCCTTCTATTCATATTTTATTCCGTATCAACAAACAGTCGGGACTAAGCGCGGTACTTTCAGGAAAACAGATTTTGAGTGATGCAATTATCAAATGGCCTCCTCTGCCTAACCTACACATATTGGTGTCTGGGCCAGTTGCGCCATTGCCGTCGGAACTTCTAGGATCTAAGGTAATGGCGAATTTGATTGCTGGACTTCGGCAGGATTACGATTTTATCTTCGTGGACACGCCCCCGGTTTTCGCTGTCACAGATGCTGCTTTGTTGAGCAGTTTGGCGGATGCGACGGTTCTGATTCTTCGTTACGGTGAAGCGCAGAGACATGTTGCCCAACGAAGTGTTGAATTACTTCGCCGATCAGGGGCGAAATTTCTTGGCGTGGTTATCAACGCAGTGAACTTTCGTTCTCCAGAGTACGCTGAGTATTACGGCAATAAGTATTACGATTACTATGGAGAAGGCAAAAACGAATAGAGGTCGTATATGTTATCGACTTTTTGGAGGTCAGACAGATTTAATGAACTGACACGCTCCGCTAGGAAGGAATACCCTGCAGTTGCTACGAACTCGGTGACTTACAGAAGCACCGATAACAGATTCGGGAACCTGCCAGTTGAATGCATTGGGGCGGCAACGTGCAATCAATTGTTTGCCACGCGGATCGATGTGCAATCTAATTAGAACGGTCTTTGCTCCCTGCGCGGGCCGCTTTGACCGCCTCTCATCTCTTTTCTCTTGGTTTGGCTAGGGAGTATTTGCATACGGCGAGAGGGATAATGAGAAATCGAGGTGTGAGGACAAAGGATATGGCAATTAGAACTCAGAATTTAGCCCGCCTCGAATACCTGCCTGTCACACCGAGTTCCATTTCGATCTGTGCGGATGTCATCGCTCTGGTGATTGGGATCGGAGCCTCCCTCACTGTGAAGTTGGTCGGTAATCTTCCGCTGTCTGAAGTTATATTGATTCCACTCGCTCCGATTTTTTTTGCACTCCGCCCCGCTAGGATATTCAGGTCAATTTTCAAGGTTCCTTTTATGTTGATAGGGCTTTGGCTATTTGGTCAAGTGATCACAGATATTTATCGAGAGACGAAAAGCATTGACTGGCTAAGAGGTGATGCTAAGATAGTATTTCTTGCGGTAAATATTCTATGTATGGCAGTTCTGGTTGGGAGGAATTTGCGTCGCTCGGCTGTGTTTGTCGGAGGGTACAGCATAGGCTCCTTCCTGACATTTAAGTTTCAGCCAGTTGTATATTCGACTGCAGATCCATGGAAGTTTGGTTACTATTCGAGTGTTATGATGTTTTTTCTCTTGACCAGTTGCTATTTCTATTCCCGTCGCCGTTATGCTATAGTGGGGATTATTTTGATGGGTCTTATAGTTGTTAATCTATTGTTGAACTTCCGTTCCCCAGTTGCGTTTCTTTTGATTACGTTTGTATTGGTTCTTCCGGTAATTCCTGAGCGGATTGGAAGAATGACAATTCTTCCGCGATTAGGTAGTGTCCAGCGGGTCACTGTACTTATGATGTTCGCGCTGGCGGCGACCGCCGGATCGCTCGGCCTGGTTCACATCTTTACTTACTCAGGTTTCTTGGGAGAGCAAGCACAACTTAAAAATCAAAATCAATCCGAGTCAAAGCTTGGATTGTTAATTGGAGGCCGACCTGAAATACTTGTTTCCTCTCATGCCGTATGGGACAGCCCAATTCTCGGTCATGGCTCTTGGGCTACAGATATGAAATATGTCGATATGTTGTACGATTATGAAGAGAAATACGGTCTGTATCCAAATTTAGAAGACATGGAAGAACAATCAAACGATCTGATTCCATCGCATTCACACTTGATGGCCGCTTGGGTGGAATCCGGATTCTTGGGCGCTATTTTCTGGGCGTTTGTTCTTTCGCTTGTTGTAAAAAGCATTATTAGGGTAAGTACTTTTCGGCCACCGTTGGCACCGCTTTATACTTGGTTACTCCTGACATTTGCTTGGGACATATTGTTTTCCCCGTTTGGATCAGGACGATTAATTAGTGAGGGTTTTTTGCTTGTCGTAATCTGTGACTTACTGGAGTCGAGTCTTTCCTCTTTTAAGATGCGTGAACGATCAACTCAAATTGGCTTTCTTTATGATAGATCGATACAGCGGAGGATGTAAAATATATTGGGCAAGATGTCTCTATGTCTCTTGGCAATAAAGATGGAGGAGAGCACTCGGAGTAGTATGGGAAGTTGTGTAAACCACGACACTCCGAGCGCACCTATCATGCGTGCAAGAAGTTGCCCCTCGCCTAATTTCTATCCGGGCGAGTTGAGGACACGAATTTTGAAATATGGGACTGTCGGAAACGGATTTCGAATGGGGAAAGGACGTGTTCGGTAACCATGAATTGTCAAACAGGTACTGTGAAGTCGGCGGCGAATAGTCTGCGGACACAACTCTCCCGCAGTTCGTCTTCGTTCTTGCAGGGGAATTTTCGCAGCGGCGACTCAGGCAGCCAGGTCGTAGCGAAGATGCATACCAAACCATCTCTTTTCTAACCTTTTCGGCACATTGGGCCAAGTAAGCGCACTGTTAAATTGGACGTGTCGCCGTTTTCCAGGAAACCTGAACGGTAAGGTTTATTATTGCATATTATATATACCGTGTAATATGCAAGCATGATTCAGCGGGCTGTGGCACAAACGATCGAGTAGGCGCTCCAGCACCAGGCGGCCGTGGCTCTAATCGAGCCGAGGCAGATGGGCGAGACAACAGGCGCGAGATTGCCGGCGTTCGCCCCGGTGCTCTCTATCTCGACCTGGAGGCCCAGGCAGACCGCGACAAGCTGGCCGAGCCGGTGCTTTTTCTGCGCCCTTACGATAACTCATTAGTCGTGCTGGACGAGATTCACTTATTTCAAATGCTGACATCTGAGAAATAGTTATTCTCGGATGTCAGCATATAGCTCTTGGCTCGCCGAAATCAGGTTATCTAAAGCGAAGTCTACGAGGAACCGAGCCTTGCTGCCTCGCTTAGGGCTCGACTCCATCGGAGTATACTGGACATTTTCCCCGCGGGGTTTCAATCCACACGCCCCGCGCCGGACGCGACAACCGACATGAAGTTCAATTTAGCGTTGCAACGTAGTTTCAATCCACGCGCCAAGTGTGGGGAGCGACTGGCTATATTATAGCATTTTAAGTTTTAACAATCTGACTGCTGACCGCTCTTGATGCGGACCCATCCTTAATTTGTTAGTAAGCGTCCGGATCTCGCCGTATAGACGTTTGCGTCTGTATGGCCGAAGATCTTCTTGTGAGCGATGCGACTGAAGTTGGGGCAGGGGGCGGCCGTGCGAAGCGAGTTCATCGCACGGCGAAGAAGAAGCGGTGGATCGTTGAAGCTACGCTTTTGCCGGGCGCATCGATTGCCCGCGTGGCGCGTGAGAACGGAGTCAACGCCAACCAGGTCTTCCAATGGCGGTATGAGCACCGCAAGGGTGTCGGTTGGGCCGCCGGCGAGTCACGAACTAAGCTTTTGCCGGTGACAGTGACCAGCGAGCCGCGCAGCGTGATGGTACCTGAAGTCTCGCCGGTTTTGGCTTCTCCGGGTTCGATCCACATCGAGCTGCCGGGTCGTGCTTTGGTGAGTGTAGAGAGTGGCGTCGATCCGACGCTCGTGCTTGCGGTCCTGGGGAGTCTGTTGCGGTGATCGAACTGAAGACAGGCACACGCATCTGGATCGCGACCGGATTCACTGATCTCCGGCGCGGTTTTCGAGGGATCAGCTCGTTGGTCGAAACGGTGCTGGAACAGCAGCCGTATTCTGGTCATGTTTTTGCTTTCCGCGGCAAGCGCGGTCACCTCATAAAATTGCTCTGGTTCGATGGCGACGGCCTATGTCTTTTCCAAAAGTAACTGGCTTCACACTACACCTCTTTCGATTGCATCGGAAGGTTTTGTTCTTTCCCCGCCTTGAAGGCCGCTGCCCGATCTGAGAGCCGGTCCCACCGACTATTATGCTTTGCCGGTAACACACCTTTCCGCTTCATCATAAGGAAACGGAATTTCGCTTCAATAACCGCAATAACGACCTCTATAAAGTGCTACTATCACTGCTGAGAAAGGACCCGCTCTGAGCCGCTTTTCTTCCTTAGCCCCATCGATAATTGGAGAATTTAGCTAGATATTCATTCATTGCAAAGTAGGTGTTATTTTCGCTTGAACCGGCACATAGCCGCATACTGTCAAGTTTCCTGCGTAGGACAAAAGTGCCATTTGCTTCACGAACCGATACAATACGTTAGTCGGCTCTCGCTTGATTGCCGTAATCAGGTACCACAGTAAATCGACCATTTGAAGTCGCGAGAGGATACTAGATGAGAATACTGCATACCATCCCAACCGTAGATCCTTCCTCCGGAGGGCCTGTCGAAGGACTCAAGCAATTTTGTAATATCTATCTTGTCAGCGGGCATGATGTCGAGGTGGCATCATTGGATTCACCAGAATTCGTACGAAACTGCAGTTTTCCGGTGAAGGTCTTTGCATTAGGACCTAGTTGGGGGACATATAGGTACTCGCTCCATGCGACCTCGTGGTTAAAAGCAAATATCGCCAGCTATGACATGGTATTCATCAACGGTATATGGAATTATAATGCGGTTGCTACCTATCGTGCGCTTTTCGAAACAAATATTCCTTATGCGGTATTTACTCACGGTATGCTAGATCCCTACTTCAAGAGAAGATTTCCGCTTAAACACTTGAAGAAGCTAATCTACTGGAAATACGTTCTGTATGATATTCTCCACAATGCAGCCGCCGTCCTTTTCACGTGTGAAGAAGAGATGCTCCTGGCCCGACAATCGTTTGCCAAGTATCAGGTGCGTGAAAGTGTCGTGCCCTATGGTACCTTCGGACCGGATTGCGATACTGTAGTTGCCGCGGGAGAGTTCCTAGTTAAATATCCCCAACTTCAAGGCAATCGGCTGGCGATTTCGCTCGGTCGAATTCACCCTAAAAAAGGCACGGATATGCTCATTCAGGCATTCGCTGATACTCTCGCAAACGACCCAGCATGGCACTTGGTCATCGTAGGCCCTGATCAAATCGGATGGCAGAAGCATCTCATCTCTCTAGCTGTGAACCTAGGTATAGCCAAACGGATTACGTGGACTGGAATGCTGACCGGAGCGCTCAAGTGGGGTGCCATCGCAGCTTCAGAGGTTTTTGTACTTCCCTCTCATCAGGAAAACTTCGGCATTGTCGTCGCGGAGGCTATGTCGTGCAGTGTTCCGGTGATTATTTCCAACAAGGTGAATATTTGGCGAGAGATTGATAGTTATAGTGCCGGGTATGTCGGCGAGGATACGCTAAGGGGGACCAAAGATTCCTTTGCCCGCTGGATGGCGCTCTCCTCTGTGGAAATAGCAGAAATGCGTATCCGCAGCAAAATATGCTTCGATAAGCTTTTCGACTACCATGCCACTTCGGAACAGTTCTTAGGGATTCTAGAGAGAATAACCTATTCCGGAAGGTAAACTATTTTGTTACTCACCTCTCGCGAGGCGGAGGTCCTCTTGGGCGAACACACCTAATTATACCCCGCCTTCGCACTGAACTCCGTTTCGGACTACACCACGCTATATCGCTTTCTGACCCGGAATGATCCGGTCGATGTGGCGCGGGTGATGAATGAGATCGTGCGGCGTATGCCTAAGAGGTGTTGAAAGTCTGCCTTAAGCTTGCCGAACAATCCTGCCACGGTAGTTATCGATGCAACCGGGCTGTCGCAGACTGTGGTGAGCAGTTATCGAAACTCTGGATGAAGTGGCTCACTGCGGTCGATTTAAAGCGGCAAATTGTCCTAGCTCGATGGGCTCGTAAAGCACCATGGAACAACTGCGCCACTCGGTGGGTCAGGCGCATGAACATACTCCCATCGGCTGTGTGCTGGCCGACGCCGAGTTCGATTCAGAACGCAACCACACGTTCTGCCGCGAGCAACTCCTGGCTCAAAGCATCATCCGGCCAAACGCCGTTCCAATTGTAAGGCATTCGGTGTGCGCATCTAAATACGCGAGAACTTCACCGCTAAACTATATGATAAACGCTCCTTGATCAAAACCGTCTTCTCGGCAGTGAAGCGCAAACTTTCTTGCCGCGCACCCGGCAGAACCCGGCACACATAATCCCGTCAGGCACTGCTGCTCGGTTTGGCCATCAATCTTTACCGCTTCTGGCTGCCCGCTCAATCACTCACAACAAAGAAGATGTCAACAGAGCCAGTACCGGTTATATTCGGTTGTAGACGTCACGAGCGGTGTGCAGAAATTGTTTGAAGATAGCATCGGGCTTTGAGGCCAAGGCGGTTTTCGAGTTTTGCCGCGGCAGAACCTCTGCCGCTTTCAGGACAAAATTCACTGCGAGCGGACGTCGCCGTCCGTAAAATCCGCTTAAGCGATTTCAGCTCGGAATGTTGTGATCACCTTATGGGCGTGAGATAGGTTCTGGCGCTCTGATTTGTGCCGAGTCGGAAGCCATTGGTTCGCAGGGTACCACTCCAAACACTATGGCGCAATGTTATTCTGAACTAGAAATCCTGAAATAGATGGGCCTTTCCAGTTGCCGATATTATCTTCTATTACATTAGCATTTATCCCATTGGATCCATTCGTATTGTAGAGAGTCTGAATAGCCGGTACCACATTTCCCCGCATCATCATTCCTGACACCATGCAACCATATCCATCAAAAATCCCAACTCCTGCCACATTTTCGTTCGGCGCAGAAATTAAGAGATCTCCATTCCCAACATTTATCGTATTGCGAAGCACATCTGTGTTCATTATTGGGCCAAAAGCAGCTGGGCCACCGTATGGTCCATAGGCCCACAACTGAATGCCTTGGCCTGAATTTGTTAAGACATTATCTTCAATTACAGCATCGATTGAATTATTTAAATATACCGACATTCCAAGTGTATTGGTAAAGCTATTGTTAGCTATCGTTAAATTGAGTTGGGCCGATACAATTACAACGATTGACGTGGAATCGGGTGTTACCGCCCAGGGTGTTGTTAGGGTAACAGTATCTCCTCTATAGCTTGACAGGGTGGAGAATTGTCCAACGCCAGTACCCAATACAATCGCGATGCTTAATGTTTGTGGATTTGAGGTACCAACCCATTCCCAGGATGGCTCACCTGAGAGTACAACAGTGTCGGCCGTGCTGGATGTCACAGGACCATAGTACGCACCTCCTCCCCCATCAGTAGCGATCAATTGATTATTACTCGCGCCCATATCATGAATTGTGTTGTACCCAATATAGAGATTCTGCGAAAGCATTGATGAGCAATAAGCGCAGAAAGGACGAGCTATGTCAAATGCCGTAGTCCCATCCGCTCCGGGACCGATTTCTGAATAAATAGTGTTATTTTCTGCAATTATGTTCTGACTGGCCGAGAACACATTTAACCCATAACTATTGATAAATGTATTGCCGGAGATCTCTGCTCCATCACCGAAATATACACCAAGATTCCCATTCGTACCAGACTGAAAGGTTGAACCGTAAACCTGAATGTCAGGGCCTGAAAGAGAGACCATTGTTCCAGAGGAATTCAAGCCGGAAGAAGTGGAATCGAAGACCATATTACTTAGGAATACATGACCTGATGTTGCCGGGTTTCCTGTGGCGTCTGAATAGGCAAAGAGACAAGCGGCACCAGCCGCCGTGACCGAAAGATTTGCCATTCCAGTGTACTGAGAAACGACGAACCACGCATGAGGTTGAGAACCAGCTGTTAACCCAACAAATCTGGAGGAATTTGGCGACAATCCGACTATAAATTCGTAAGGGTGAAAAATGACGGCACTCTTCAGAGCAAAGACGCCATCGGGGATTGATATATAAACTAGCTGATTAGATGCAATGGTCGGAGCATTACTATCAAGACATGATTGTAGAATCGCTGCATTGTCTGTAACCCCGTCTCCAATAAGCGAAGTGCAAGTCACGTAGGAAGGTGTTATAGATTGTGGCGAAAGAATTGTAATAACTGATGCTGGACTAGAGGTCGCGTCCCACGGATAATTACCAACCCACACATTGTAGGTACCTGTAGACACAGATGTTGGGATGCTTACCGCGAGTGAGTTAGAGTCCACTTTAAAGGGAGTAATCTCGACGGTAGTTCCGTTAGAAGATTCGAGAATCACATTACTAGAGGGAACAAAGTTCTTTCCGAATATACGCAACACCTCCCCAGGTTCAACACCACAGTCATGTACCTGAGATTGAAAGGCTGTATTAAAGTTCGATTCAGAAGGCACTCCAATGGCCCATGTGATGGATGGCTGGTTTGCAAGAGCATAAATAGGTTGTGTTGTTGTATCTTCAATTTTAATACCGTAAACTCCTGGTGACAATTGCATTGGGACCGTTACGGAGAGACCTGTGGTGCCTTGTTGTGTGGCGTTAACTTCCGATTGCGCGGTTGCGTTCTCATTTACAATCGCCTGCCAATCAATGATCCCGGAAGGTATTAGCACGATTTTGGCTGTTTTGCTCGCTGACGTGAAGGCTCCTGTCATCAGTATCGATTGCCCCGGTTTTGTTTCTCTCGATATCCAATATATTGAGTTGGTGGTGTAGGAAGGAGTGCCAATAAGTTGTGTATCATAAGTAAGACTAGTATAGACTGGAGAAGACGATGTACCCCAATCTCCGTTCGACGTACCTGAATTCGGATTAGTACATCCGATTATTTGCTTCAAAGGTGTTGGCGGAAGAGTAATGTTTATTGTGTTCGAGGTTGACGGTCCTGGTGATGGGTTTGTTACGGTTCCGATTGCAGTATCGCCGCTAATCGACGAAACCATGATCGTAGCTCGCAACTCGGTGCTTGATAAATATGTTGTCGGCACTGAAGTGCCGGAGATATTAACCACAGATTGCAGCAGAAACCCATTTCCCATAAACTCGACAACATAATTCTCGCCAACTGAACCGATTATAGAAGCGGAGGATATTACTGGTATCGGATTAAGAATGCTCAGCGTGATCGGGGACGGCTGAGCGGAATTAGATGGTAAATAAGAGACAGAAATTGAATCAGTCGGCGCAGAAGAAGGGGCTGAATAGATACCAGCTTCCGATATTATTCCCACGTCTGTGTTTCCGCCAGCGATTCCGTTGACATACCATGTTCCAGAGACCTGTGACTGATTGGTTGTTGAGTAGGTGAATGCCGCTGTTTGTCCTGCCCGGAGCTGAGTGGGACCAGATATTATATTTGTTTGTTCTGTTGCCGCTGAAGATATAGGCTTTATCTCTGGACTACCATTGCATCCAATCGCCAGCACTGCTATCCAGCCGCATAAGAAGAAATATCCAAATGACATGACTGAATTTAGCCAGTGTTGTTGCAGTACAGCAGCAAGAAAAGGCGTTGTCAGGTCTTCGGCGCCGCATTTCTTTGTATTTTGAGGAAAAGACGATACGAAGTAATTGAAAGTGATTCTCATATTTTTACCTCTATATTCTCTAATCGACGTTAATAAATAAGGAATTATAAGTTTTGCTGGATTGCTTTTGTACTAAGGTAATATGACTTTCCCCAGGAGATTATTTTTGCGAAATCACTATGTTGTGCGTCGCGAAGGAAAGTTGAAGCTATTACATAGAAATCTTACCAACGTTTGATCATATACAAACAGCACTAATCCGGAGGAGCCTTCAATGAGGTATTCCTATCGGGGAAGAGCTGGTAGAAGTTCTACATTTAGGCGAATGGGTTTCGGCCTCCCATCTGCGGTGATAGCGATGCAATTGGCGTCCGTCTTGTGCGTTGCGCTTGGCTCGGCTGGGCGAGATCATTTCGTTGCAGCACTCTCTTAAATGTGCTCATCTAGCGCATCAGAGTCATACGGATTATCGCCGATAAGATATACGGGCGGGCGGTCGAAGAAGCACCCGACCAGATCAGCCTCCACAAGCTTGCACATGGCTGACGAAGCACTTTGTCCTGTCAATTCCCTACGACATTCGAAAGCAGTCCGCAGAGACCTCTTAAGCGAATTCGGTTTCACAGATTACAGGCTTCTGAATGTTTATGTGATGGTTCAAATCAACATTATGCAAGTCTATTCAGGAGCGTTCAACACGAAAGTAATTGAAGCGTCGTGAATTATCAGCATGGCTGCGAGATGCGATTTGAAAGTGTTCATTAGAGCAACCACAGTTTCCTTCTGCTACTGATCTCTGTTCAACCTGAGGCATAAAGGTAATCGGAGTGGTTACACATGGCCCCCCTCATAATGCATACGTTTCTGTGGGCATAATAATTTGCTAAGATGTACATAAGCGATGCGACTGCCGTAAAGTTGAGTACTGGAACAATTGACCGATCTGGCGAGGCCAGAGAGACATTCAACCAGAACAAACAAGTGATAAGGCACAGATATGATTTTGAGTAAACAGAACCCCCCCGTTGTCCTCTTCCAAAGTTTTGCTTTGGTTACTTGGTTTAGCCTGATGACCTCCGGACTTATGATGCCACAAGAGCGCGGAGTTCCCAAAGACGCAGTTCAAGAAAGTGTTGAGAATGTGCATCCGTATTTCGGCAGCGCTCTGGTTTGCCAGCCTGCCGATCTTGGATCGCCCTTTATCCCGGTTGATAGCTGGGTCTATCCGGCAGTGTTACGGCTCTACTCGCTCGGCTACGTGGATACCATCTATCTCAGTATGAGGCCCTGGACGCGGGCCAGCCTCGGCCACATGGTGGAAGAGGCCGGTGCGCGCCTCGATGATGCGGATAAAGATGCAGGCAGCGACGAGGCACAGGGAATCTACGACGCTCTGCTGCGCGAACTGCGCCCGGATAGCGAAGGCCCCTGCCTTAGCCACAAAGGCAGCTCCCGCGTAGAGTCGGTCTATGAGACTACCCGTGGCATCAGCGGCACACCGCTGCACGATAGCTTCCATCTCGGCTCGACCATCATCAACGACTATGGCCGCCCCTACGAAAACGGTTTCAACAGCTACACTGGATTGAGCGGCTATGCTTCCGCTGGCCGCTTCGTGCTCTACGCGCGCGGCGAGTTTGAGGCGGTACGCTCAGCCACAGGCTACTCCCAGGCGCTGGCCAACGCGTTCAGCACGGTGGACACCACTCCCTTCTGTCCGGACGGCGTCACCTGGAACCCGACAACTCTCTGTGGCGCATTCTCTCCTTATAACCAGGAAACCATCCCGATGGGGCCTATCGCGAGTACCGCCGATGGACGCATTATCGAGGCCTTTGTCTCCGCGCACCTACTCAACCATGAGATATCTCTCGGCAAGCAGGACGACTGGCTTGGACCGGGCGTGGGCGGCGGCATGGCCTATTCCAACAATGCCGAGAACATTTATTCCTTCCGTATCAATCGCATCGAGCCGTTACACATTCCCCTGCTCTCTAGGCTCACGGGATCCTTCCGCTATGATTTTCTCGTCGGCGGCCTTCACGGCCACACCTATATGCCTAACCCGGCCAATCTTGGCGGCGCCAATCCGAATCTACCCAATGTAATCAACCCCGGCGACCCTTGGGTCCATGTTGAAAAGCTGAGCTTCCGTCCCACAAAGGATCTTGAATTAGGATTTGAACGCACCGTCATATGGGCCGGACAGGGCCACGGAGCCGTCACTATTCACAGCTTTTTGAAAAGTTTTGTTAGCGTGTCTTCGCCTAGCGACGCAGTCAAGAACGGTCCGGACGACCCCGGTGCCCGTTTTGGTGCCTTCGACTTCTCATACCGGCTGCCCTTTGTGCGCAAATGGCTCACACTCTACACTGATTCCGAGGTCCACGACGACGTTTCTCCCATCGATGCGCCCCGCCGCGCTGCCTACCGTCCCGGCATTTATCTCTCCCATGTCCCCGGCCTTCCCAAGCTGGACATTCGCGCGGAAGCCGCCTCTACGGACCCCTCCTCCTCAACAGTGTCCGCTCGACAATACGGTCATTTCATGTATTGGGAAACGATTCAGAAGCAGGGTTACACTAATCATGGCCAGCTCTTTGGCGACTGGATCGGTCGCGAAGATAAGGGCGGCCAAGCCTGGATTACTTATCATCTCAGCGGCAACGAATGGCTACAGGCTGGATACCGAAATCAAAAAGCAACAAAAGACTTTATCCCTGGCTCAACTTCCCTTGCTACTCGTGGAGGAACTACTCTAAACGACATAAATTTCCAGGCGGTCAAGCGTTTGGACAAGGAGTTTGAGTTGAAAGGATTTGTTGTCTTTGAACACTGGAAGGCTCCGATTTATCTATCTGGCCGGCAGACGGTGACGACAACAGAGATTCAACTCACTTGGTTTCCAGAGCACAAGGTTAGCTTTTAGAAAAGAGAGTTATGACTGTTTTATCGCCCAGCAGAGATTTCGGTTGCCGAAATCTTTGCATCGGATTGTGAGTGTTTCCGCAATTATGTCAACTAAATATCTCAACGGGGCAGTTGAGAAATCACATATTGTTTGGCCAACCGGCTGAGCTTTATAATAGGCCAGAAGCGCAGCAACAATATCATCATCGTGAAAAACTAATAGGAGGTGCGCTGAAAACGCGTACTCTACTGAACAGGATGCAGAATGGCCAAACAGATTCACTACAATGCAGCAGATCACATTTCCGCAGGTTCAGCAAAGGATCCATACCTCCGTCCGGCTTTCCGCAGTGGGAATCGCTTCCGGCGGCTGGCATGGAATGTCTGCTGGGTGTTATTTTATAAAACATCTCCGCGCCCACTGCACGTCTGGCGCGCCCAGTTGCTCCGCGCATTCGGCGCGGAACTGGGGTCGAACTGTCACTTCTATCCAGGTTCGAAAGTGTGGGCACCATGGAATCTAATATGCGCCGATCAAGTAACAGCGGGAGACGGTGCAGAAATCTATAACCCAGCGCCAATGACCTTCGGATCACACACGATCATATCGCAGGGTTCCTATATTTGCGGAGCAACGCACGATATAGGAGACCCGGCATTCCCGCTGCTGGCCTATTCTATGGTCTTCGGAGAGCAGGTCTGGATATGCGCTCGGGCATCGGTAGGTCCTGGGGTTAATGTTGGCGCCGGTGCCGTCCTCGGATTAGGCTCAGTCGCGATGAGTGACCTGGAGCCTTGGGGAGTGTATGTCGGGATACCAGCAATTAAAGTAAAGGACAGAAAGCGACAGAACACCTCGGAATGATTGAGGGCCATCCGAATTCATTTAGGTTCATTTTCAATGTCTCCATCGTTTCGACGTGGGGAATGAGCGTCGAGGGTCGCCGAGACAAGATGCGTAACTTCCAACTGTGATGCGCGCGCTGGTAAGCTTCATCTGCTCTTGGTAATTTTCAATCGCAACTGAACCAAAAGCATGACTTGGCGATCGCTACTAAGTGTGTTTTCGGCAAGCCTGCGTTGCCCAGGATACCAGCCGTCCTTGGCGGCTGATTCAAAGTAACAAGGCCAACTAAACGGCGTCACGCACGTTTGCCGAAAACTCACGAAGCAGCCCTTTGGCGTGATACTCGGGCCATTCTGAAAGGTGCGCACAGGAAACTCGGCGGTGGCGCCTGATGAGGTGAGATGCGCGTACGTTTAGGCTGAAACAGCTTTCAATGACTCTTCAAAATATCCGAGAATGTTCGCTCGCGCCCATCGCTGACGCGCATATTCCCGCGCATGCCGACTATACTCCTTCAACTCGGAACCACGAAATTCTCGAATTTCCGATAGCAAAGCTCTTGCATTTTCCGGTTCAACTATTCTTCCAGCTTTGGACTCAAGAACGGTCCGCGCAACTTCGCTCCTCGCATTAACAGAAGCAATCAATGGTCTTCCCGCAGCCAGATAAGTTACGATCTTAGAGGGAAACACAATATCTGAAACCGACTTCCGCTGAGTCAAAAGGCAGACATCGCTAGCGGCGAGCATTCCACGAAAATCTATCTCGTTTAGGAGCGGCATAATTCGTAAATTATCCAGTTTCAGTACTTGAGCTCGCTTCTGAATTCTCAAACGCTCAGCCCCATCACCGATGATTAGAAATAGAATAGATCGGTCTTCTCGGCTCAGAAATGCCGCGTCTAGTATCACATCTAAACCCTGTTTCATACCCATGTTGCCATTGTGGATAACAAGAAACTTTTTTTCCAATCCGTATCGTTCTCTGAAAGAAGTTCCCTCATCGGAATCTATATCCAATAACGAGTCGTTAGCACACAGTTCAAACAGTTTAATTTTCCGTTCTGGCACTCCTTTCTCGACGATTCGCTCCCGCATACTCTTTGTCAACGTACTCACAAGCGAAGCTCGGCAGTAAGCCACTCGCTCGACCTTATACAGAAGATTCAGCGCCCACTTTGGAAGCATTCCGAGATTCGCGGCAGCATCTGGTTGCAAATCCATAACATCAAATATATATGGAGTACGCCAGATCCAGCCCAGCAGAACTGCATTAAGTGTCAGACCTAAAGGGGGAGAAACAACGAACAGTATATCTGGTCGCGTCTGTAGGATAGCCCGTACAAGGGATGAAGCTACAAAGCTTCCCTCGTGGAGCAAACGCCTCATCGACGTCACCCGATTTGGGACATAGGCATAACTTCGTAGAATGCGAACACCATTCCGAACTTCGCCACTGGTGTGCTTCCCCTTATAACTGGCCTCAACTTTCCATTTTGGGTAATATGGAAAGGTAGTGCAGACAGTAACATCGTGGCCCATAGAAGCAAGGTACTCGGCGCGGTAAGTGGTGATAGCTCCTATACCAGTTTCTTCCGGCCAGTAATTAATCCCCAGGATTAGTATCCGCATTGAAGACTCTCGAATAGTTGTTCCATCTTAGTTGGAGTTTGTTGACGAGGAATGAAAACTCAACTCGCTCCGACGGGAATTCAATATGGCACACTTCTCATAATGGATAATCGACTTATCATCGAACGATACTAGGACTTACTGCTCGACAGCTAAACCTGTCCTGCGCATCATTAGGTTCAGATCCGCACACTTTGATATCCAATTCATCGAAATGTACCGTTTCCCTCACATGGATATACGGTTTTCTCTTACATCCTTCGACTTGGCAAAAAGAAGCCAATCCAGTAGAGTACTGGAATTCATGGACAATGTCCACAAATCCTTACTTAACATCTAACCCATACCCAGAGCTGTATCGCTTCGATGCTCTAATAATATCAGCAAACTCGCATTTGTCAACCCTCCCTTACGAAAGTCACTCTCTAATCCTCTGAAGACGATCAGCAGCCAAAGATTGGGCACTCGAATAGAACACTCTAGTTGATGCTTCTCTGAGAATATGGAGTTGCCACGTGCCTGTAACAAATAGTTAGGAGGCTATTCGCCATTCGCTGCGATAAGTTCGACCTATTAAATACCTTTATCGCATTTAGATGCTAGCCGGTGAAGCGTAGGAGGCTCTCGTAGAGACCCGCCAGACGAGAAATAGCTGGCTCGACCTCATTGTTACAAATGAGTGATGGGAGCGGCGGGCAGATGCCACGAGCGCGTAAAACATTTTGTCTAAACGACTACCGCCGCCGAGTAGGCCGGAGGAATTTCACCTCCAGCCTCTCACAGATCCGGACTTGACACTCTCGCGACATCCGGCTCGTGCCATCCATGAAAGGCTGGCGCCTTTCGCCCAGACATGAGGGCTCCTCCCTCCTCTTTCGAGTTGGCCCAATCCAGACTGGATGACCCACCCCCTTTGCTCCACGATCATTACAACCGCTTCAACACTACTACGAGGTGGTCCGCCCCTGATCGAAGCATCGGTATTTCCGCCTCACGGTATTTCCGCTTGCACGTTTTCTTTTAGCATCCTCGATCAGGTTCTCAAGTTCCATACGAAAGCCTAGATGAGATTCACGCCTCTGGGAGAGCGGCAAGTCGACACCATCTCCACCGGCATGGCGCAAGATGGCAAAGCTAGCCGGCAAGGCGGCACCATCAACTGCTCCATGGTTTTGGGGGAAAGCTGGAATCGATTGGGAGGCCTTCCAGGATCTGTCTCCGGAGTTCGAACGGCTCGCGCGAGAATCCGAAAAACGCATCACCGGGGTTGTCAAGGACGCCGGTGGCCAGTTCATTCCCGTGCCGGTCATGCATCCGTCTTTGGATCATCACGCCTCAGGGCTAGCCTGCCCTGAAATAGTGGGGACTGAAGAATGGATCTCCGTACAGAAGGCCGTCGTGAGGGCAGAAGCTGGTGCCTATGCGCAAGAGTTTCGATGGTCTCTATGGCCTTGTTCGCAAACGGCTGGAGTGCTATCCCACGAATGGCCATCTTTATCTTTTCGCCAATGCGCGCCGCGACAGGATGAAGATATTGTTTTTCAAAGGTTGTCGTCCAGGTAGATACGCGTCAAACGTGTAATCTCACTACGAATTTCATCCTTTGTCGAGGCATTGTGAATCGCCGCATCGAGTTCTCGAACTTTTGCGCCGACAAGAAATCTATACCACAATCCTTGCAGCACGTGATAAACAAGACCCCTCTTGCCGTCCAAAAAACCAAACTGAAAGACATATCTGAGAATGAAATAGCCGAAGGTGGAAAGTTCGAACGGAATCTTGTTGTAGATTGACTCCTTCAAGAATCGCTTGATACTGGCTTGCCTCGCCGTTGATTCACCAGTAAGAACAAGTTGAGACTTAAAGAAATGGAGTCTCATATTAATCACGTCCAATGCCTCCCGGCTGGCATACTGATTGTGTTTGGATGTGAAGTCTGTTAGATCCTTTAGGTTATGGTCGGCAAATCCACCGTGGAACGTAACGGAACGCCCTTCTGTAAGGTACATATGTTCATCCATCCATCGCTCCTCAATGCGTGCCTTGCCACGGCGCCAAATGCGAAGGAGCATGAGAGGATATCTTCCGCCATGTCGGATGAATTTTCCTTGAAATATAGTTTTTCGGTTAAGAATGATTCCTGTTACATCGGGCGGCATAAGTGGAAGCCTCCTCACAATTTCTTCGGCGAGGTCGGATTCCACAATCTCGTCCGCATCCAGGCGCATGACCCAATCAGCAGTTATTGGTGCGTTTTCCATAGCCCACTGAAACTGCTTTGCGTAGTTTTGGAATGGGTGCTCAAGAACTCGGGAGCCGTGAGCTCTGGCCAGATCTTTTGTACCGTCTGTCGAATAAGAATCAACGACAAAGACTTCCTGTGCGAAAGCAGCAACGTGCTCCAAAGCCCGGTTAATATGCAGGGATTCGTTGTAGGTCAGAATGACAACTGCAATACTCGCTTTCTTAATCATTGCAAACTCCTCTAAAAGTGATTACCCGCAAAACTAATCGAAGGTGGGTGCTCCGGCTCCAAATAACAATTGAGTTAATTGAATTCTCACCTCGCATTAGTTCACTGCTCCACCCTTACCAGATTCTCGGGCCTCGTCTGGACCAGATCTTTCCTGGTAGTCGATAATCAAAAAGTAATTCTCAGTGTCGACCGAATCGCTTTGCTCTTTTCTCTCTGCAAATTGTGATAGCGATCCTTCGGGGTCACCCAATTCGGGGTTTCTTGATGCGGTTGAGGAAGAGTCACCAAAATCTAAAGGAAAAACTTCACCTTCGCGTTTCATAAAGGCGACAATAGGTTTACGGATTCTCTGCACGAACCACGCGGGCAATTTTTCGGATGGAAATTCCTCAATGTCAATCGCTTGCCAAAAAAAGCCTAGAAGGGCAAATATAGAAATAACAACAAATAATGCGAGGATGCCAAGCAGAACCATCGGTCTAGTATACATATTTGATTTCATCCCCGCAAGACTGACTCAGAATGGACGCGAACTCCGTGCCGCTCTCGAAACGAGGACATTCTGTAGAGTTACCCATATGGCTAGAACCTATCTCATAAACATTTCCGGCTCAGTTTTCTGCGAAACTGGAGTTGCTCAAGGCGTCTCTGCGGACAGCTAAGGCAGACCGTTGGGAACTGACAGACGAACAGTAGGATGTGGATGGAGGAGATGAGCGAAAGCGAACCGCCGAGGACGCATCGTTATTGCTTCAAGGTGCTGTCAAAACCGGGGTTGACTATTGGTTCCGGGATCAGTTGGGACGAAGCCTGCTTACGGACCCAACGGCAGCCGGTGTATAGGCGGCATGAACTCCATTCGGGCTTTGGTACGGAACGTGAGAACCTCGTTGCGGATGCAAAGGGAAATGA
>Ga0181520_10002471_pt1 | contig 34134 bp, 29 predicted proteins | sample PEATcosm2014_Bin_29_FD_132451 | JGI IMG/M metagenome (GOLD analysis project Ga0181520, IMG submission 132451) | Peatland microbial communities from MTU Mesocosm Facility, Houghton, MI, USA - PEATcosm2014_Bin02_30_metaG | ecosystem: Environmental > Terrestrial > Soil > Wetlands > Peat | place...
AGATTAAAGGTCTTTACGAATGTATAAAAGAACAGATATAAATAATATTATTAGTCAATTTGTTACATTAATATCAATTGAATTTCCGGTTAAAAGCCTTTATCTATTCGGATCCTATGCAAAGGGTAATGCCGATGAGAATAGTGATATCGATATCGCAATCATTTCTGATAAATTTGAGGGTAGACGATTTTGGGATAGAGAGAAGTTAGGAAAATACATAATTAAATCATCATTCGATCTGGAAGTTCATCCTTATAAAACAGAAGATTTTACGGAAGACGATCCATTTGTTCAAGAAATAATTAGGACTGGTCAAAAAATAGTCTAAATTATTTAACCGGCACAAAGTCTCTTATCCGTATTATTAATAAGAAAAAGTAAATTACTTCTAATACACTTTTAATTAGTATCGGGTATCCCATTTGCACAACACAGCCTATTATACGATCAAAGTAACTGAAGCCGAATATCTTGGAGATTATAAAATATTGTTAACATTCAATACCGGTGAATAGAAAGTTGTTGATCTCGTAGATCAATTATATGGCGAGATATTGTAACCATTAAAAAATAAAAACATTTTTATGCAATTCAAGGTTAACAAAGATATTGATACTATTGTTTGGCCAAATGGCGTCGGTTTAGCTCAATATAGTCTATACGATCTTGGTTAGCCGGTACACAAAACAATTAATCTTTAAAAGTGAGTTTTTTGAAGATTAAATGAGGAACTCCTTATAATAATCTATCAGATTTAAAGATCTACATTCTTCAGAAAATAAACCGGCAGAATTTATGCGCAACGAAGGGCCCGCATGATGATTTAGAAAACGTCGACGTAATTAACGAAATCCGGCGACGGAGTAAAAAAATATTACCTTAGAGATCAAACCGGCAAAGAACTTGCAGTATATACGATAGGAACCGATAATCTAACTATAAGAAATCTATACGGTAACGGGTTAATCAGTAAAATATACCCACCCAAGCGGGAATAATTGTTACTATGTGAAGTACAACGTAATATATTTATTCAAGATATATTTACCGTTTAGCGTTTAACTTTTTATCCCCTCCTTGATAAGGAGGGGCGGGGGTGGTCGGAGCAACCTATGTATTACCTTGCCATTAAATATATTTACAAGCCAAATTACAAAAAATTAAACCTTATATGTTTAAGGTAGTACGAGACGGGGCATAGTTTACCACTATGCGGCCCCGTATCTACGACGAAAAAAAATCATCTGACTTTACCGATAACTCCCGGGTTTCTGAAAACCTCGGAGGTTTTTGATTGAACAAATATATTACATATTATATTGGCACAACAATTCCTTTTGTCGTTTTATCTGCGACGGTATTATATTATCGTTACTTTCAATTATTCTGCCACCCTGATAAGTTCTGCAACATTCCCTATCGGCAGCAGGGTCATTGAGATGCTTTAGATTACCCAGTCAATTACACCCTTGCGGTCGAACTGATTTTGTACTATCAAATCTCGTTCATGATAAACTACCGAATAAGGCGGAACACTCGATACCATCCATACATTTCCGCCGATAATGCTGTGATGCCCGACGACTGTATTGCCGCCCAGAATGACTGCATGTGCATAGACTACTACATTATCTTCCAGAGTCGGGTGGCGTTTGGACTTTGCCATTTTCTTATCAACACTAAGCGCGCCGAGTGTAACACCCTGGTAAATTTTTACATTGTTTCCTATAATAACGGATTCGCCTATAACTATTCCTGTGCCATGATCAATCGCAAACAATTCTCCAATTGCCGCTCCCGGGTGAATATCTATTGCGGTTTTTTCGTGAGCATACTCGGTTAATAACCGCGGGAAAACGGGAACATTCAATTTGTAAAATTCATGCGCAAGCCGGTAAATGGCGATTGCAAAAAAACCGGGATATGCAAGGATCACTTCATCTATACTTTCGGCAGCCGGATCACCGCTAAGGATTGCTTCGGCATCAAGCAAAAGTTTTCTGTGAACTTCCGGCAGCGCATTAATGAAAGAAACCGCAACATCTTCCACATGCAGCGTGGTGTTTGCCAGCAAAGGGGAGAGTAAAAGTTTTATGTCCCGTTCGAGAATGAACAGGTGTGATTTGATTTCTTCCAAAGCTGAATATTTATCTTTTGAGAAATGGGGGAACAGTACGCTAAGCAGGGAATCGAGGAATACCTGCATTTCCTTTTTTAATTCAATGCCGAGCGAATGATTTTCCCGGTTGCGTCTCAGTTCTTCTGCAAAGTTATTAAGTAATGATGTTCTCTCATTGCCCATCGACAAATCCAATAATTTTTTATAAAATATATTTTAAGGTTTCTCTGTGTCGCTGCTCTGCAGCTCTAGCATGTTTCTATTTTTTTATATTACTACTGATGTTTCATCCCGATCCATCGGGACTCCGGAAATTAATTATGCAACATTTTCCAAAGCTGCAGAGCAGCGACATGTTGGTAGTAAGGATAAATGCAAAAAAATCTCAAAGCCCCAGAGAGGCGACACAGAAATATGCATTTAATTATTCAAAATTATTTAATGCTGTAACCTATTGTATCAAATAAAATAATGGTAATTCAATTTAAACTAATCCCGGCGCCCGTTCGTTTTTTAAGTTCCATATTGCGGCAGCAAGGGCATCAACTTCCTGGCATGTGTTATAGAATGCCAGGGACGGACGCACAGTACTTTCCACACCAAAGCGTCGAAGTATAGGCTGTGCACAATGATGGCCGGCCCGGACGGCAATTCCTTCCTGAGCTAATGCCGAACCTACATCTTCAGTACGAAATCCATCCAGCACAAAAGACAGCACGCTTGCTTTCTCCTTTGCCGTGCCGATGAGATGCAAACCTGGAATATTCTGCAGTGCATCCGTTGCATAAACTAAAAGATCGTGCTCATACCTGGAAAGATTTATTAAGCCGATCCGTTGAACATAGTCGAGAGCTGCACCCAGTCCCACGGCATCGGCAATATTTCCGGTACCGGCTTCGAATTTTGCCGGAGCCTGTTGGTAAATTGTTCTTTCAAATGTAACATCGGCTATCATATTGCCACCTCCCTGCCAGGGTTGTGAATTGTCAAGCAATTCCGATTTACCGTACACAACTCCGATTCCTGTAGGGCCGAAAATTTTATGTCCGGAAAAAACATAAAAATCGGCGTTATTAGCCTGTACATCAACCGGAATATGGGAAACCGCCTGCGCCCCGTCAACAAGAACTCGAACGCCATGGCGATGGGCAATCTCTACTAATTCGTTAACCGGTGTAATAGTTCCAAGTGCATTCGATACATGTGCTAATGATACAAAGCGTGTCCGCCGTGTGAAAAGTTTTTCATATTCATCAAGCAAAAGTTCTCCCTGGTTATTTACGGGTACGATCCGCAGTTTAGCGCCTTTTTCCGAAGCAAGCTGCTGCCAGGGGACTATGTTTGCATGATGTTCAAGCCATGTAATAATAATCTCATCATCTTTATTGATATTCTGACGGCCCCAGCTTTGGGCAACCAGATTGATTGCTTCCGTTGTACCGCGTACAAATATAATTTCTTTCGTCGACGAAGCATTCAGAAACCGCCGCACCTTTTCACGTGCAGCTTCATATGCATCTGTTGCGCGTGCAGCAAGAGTGTGGGCTGCACGGTGAACGTTTGAATTTTCATGCTCATAAAAGTATGACAGCCGGTCTATCACAGCCTGCGGCTTATGAGTTGTTGCAGCATTATCTAACCAGATAAGCGGCCTGCCGTTTACCCGTTCCTGTAATATCGGGAAATCACGCCGGATAGCTTCCACATCAAACAGCCCGGCAGATGAAAGCGGAATGGAATCAGGTATCAACTCAGGGGAAATTAATTTTATCTCCGGCGATTGTTCCCAATTTATTATAGAATTTGCTTCATCCAGGAATCCGAAATTTGCCGGACGGCCTGCATTAACATCACGCAATAAACTCCCGGGAACCTGGGGTGAGGAAACTTCTTTCGGAATTTCGGTTATTTGTACGTTTAGATTTCCGGGGATGGTGCCGGGGAAATCTTTTAATTCAGTCTCAGTAGGAATTTTTATTGTATCAATACCGGGCACAGCGGGTAAAGGCAAGGTAGTAGTGAAAAGCGATCTTGCTTCTTCAATAAAAGAGAATGTTGGTATGGTAGAAAAATCACTTGCGGATACGCCGCCCGGAATTCCCGGTATTGAAACAGGGGGTACCGGTGGAAATTGAGTCTGCGTTGCTATACCGGGCAGCCCTGTTATTTTAACATTCGAAATTACTTCCCGGTTTAATACTTCGGTAATCGACGCTTCAGAGGGTTCCTGTTTTTGTACTACTGTACTGTCTTTTACTTCCTCAAGCGAAGGGCTTTCCGTAAAGAATTCATTTGCCAGCCGCGCAATTATTGCCGGATCGGGTAAACCGGCTTCGGCCGCATTTAATGCCCCATTCCAGTCTATATCGTTCGGCAAACCGGGGAACGAATTGTTATTATTTGTAGTCATAATAATTACCAATTTGAACATTTTCAAGTACGGCTATTGCATCGTTCGTTAAAACCGCTGCAGAGCAATAAAGTGAAATTAAATAAGACCCGATACCGTTGTTGTCGATGCCCTTAAAACGAACCGACAATCCCGGAGTTTGTTCACCCGGAAGGCCCGGCTGGAACAAACCAATAACACCCTGCTTTTTTTCTCCTGTGCGCAGAAGGAGAATATTAGTTTTACCGGCATTAGCCTCGGGATTAGTTTTACCGTCAACAAGCAGTTTATCAGTGGGAATAATCGGAATTCCGCGCCAGGTTAAAAATGGCGATCCGAATAATGTCACTGTCGGAGGCGGCACTCCACGGCGTGTGGCTTCGCGCCCGAATGCAGCAATGGCTTTAGGATGTGCAAGGAAGAACGAAGGCTCTTTCCACACCTTTGAAATAAGGTCATCAAGATCATCAGGAGTTGGTGAACCTTTGCGGGTCTGAATGCGCTGGGACTGCGGAACATTTTTTAGCAGGCCGTAGTCATCGTTATTAATTAATTCATTTTCCTGCTTCTCTTTTACCGTTTCTATTGTAAGGCGAAGCTGTTCTTTTATTTGATCGTAAGGATTACTAAAGAGATCGGAGATACGGGTATGAATATCCAGGATTGAAGAGATAGTACTCAATCTGTATTCACGTGGTTTCTCTTCGTAATCGACATAGGTTTCGGAAATGGATTCATCCTCTTTTTGTCCGCAGACTACATCGACGGCTTTTTCTTCTGCTACACGGTTAACACGGAGTGTTCCGGCTTCAAGTGGTTTCCAATCGAGAAGGCGGACAAGCCAGCGCGGAGTAATTATGCTGTACTGCGGAGCTGTTTTGGTAACATTTGCAAGTTGAAATGCAGCCTGCTCTCCTATTGAGTGATGCAGGTTTTGGGTTTTACTCATAGATTTTCCTCTCTTATTCTTAGTTTAATTTGAATTCAAAGGAATTCTTTTCCTTTGAAATGTTTTGTTATTTATTTTTTTCACTTAACCAACAGAAACTTTATTAATCAGAAATTCTTATCAGTATTTTGGTACAAGATGGTCAACATCATCAGACCATGCCGTAATACCGCCTTTAAGATTGATCAACTGCCCTTTGAACCCGTATTCTTTCAGCCGGCTTATAGCTTTGGCGCTCCTTCCTCCAACTTTGCACATTACTACAGTCAAACGCGAAGGATCGATTTCAGAAGCGCGGTCTGTAATTTGTCCAAGGGGAATTAATTTTGTATCCGGGATTTTTGCGATATCGTATTCAAACGGTTCGCGTACATCGATTATTTGTAAATCCAAACCCTGATCAATCCATTGTTTAAATTCCCGGGCTGTAATTTCATTCAGCACAATATTATTGGCAGAGGCTTCAGGAATATTTAAACCGCAAAATGCTTCATAGTCAATGAGTTCATGAATAACCGGATGTTCACCGCATATCGGGCAGGCGGGATTTTTGTGAAGCTTCAATTCGCGGAATTTCATTTTCCATGCATCAAACAGAAGTAATCTGTTAATTAGCGGATCACCCGCTCCAAGAATCAATTTAATCGTTTCGTTAGCCTGAATTGTTCCGATGATTCCGGGTAAAACACCAAGCACTCCGCCTTCGGCGCAGGAAGGAACTAATCCGGGCGGCGGTGGTTCCGAATATAAGCAGCGGTAGCAGGCGCCCTGCTGTGCCCAAAAGACACTGGCTTGTCCTTCAAAGCGGAAGATAGATCCATACACATTCGGTTTCCCGAGCAGTACGCATGCATCGTTTACAAGATAACGGGTCGGAAAGTTATCGGTTCCGTCAACTACAATATCATACTCCCGTATAATTTCCAATGCATTTTCACTTGACAAGCGTGTTTCATAAGTTTCAATATCTACATTTGGATTGATGTCCTGCAAACGGTCTTCTGCCGACCTGATTTTGAGTCTTCCAACATCGCGTGTTCCATGAATAATTTGCCGTTGTAAATTGGATGCATCTACGGTATCAAAATCTACAATGCCAAGATGCCCTACGCCGGCTGCGGCAAGATACATTCCCAGCGGAGCACCCAGCCCTCCGGTTCCAATCAACAATACACGCGCATTTTTTAACTTGCGCTGGCCTTCCATCCCAACTTCAGGTAAAATCAGGTGGCGGCTGTACCGGCTGATTTCTTCGTTTGAAAGTTCCGGTAATTCTTTTGCCTGCGGTTGTTCCAATTCAACAAATGCAGGGGAAGATCCGCCTGCAATGGAAGGAATGATTGAAATAGATGATCCCTCAGAAACCGGTGTATCGGTACCTGATTGATAGCGAATATCTTCATCGTTCACATATATATTAACAAAGCTGCGTAGAATATTCTGATCGTTAAACAAATGTTTTTTTAAACCCGCGTGCACAGTTGTTAATTGATTTAATGCTTCGGCGACGGTTTTGGACTGTACTACAACTTCGGAATTGAATCCTGTAAATTGCCTGAGTGCAGTCGGAATATTAATTGTAACTGACATTTATACTCACTCCTTGTGATATTATTTCTGATTTAAATTCTGACCGGTCATCTTCCAATTCCCATGATGATAGAATGGTTGCTTCACCCCGGATGATAGAAACGATGATGTATGAGTACAACGGCCACGCATGCTCAAAGTCGAATGCCGAAGGCCTTGCCGGGTGATCGGGATGTGAATGATAAAACCCGACAACATCAAGATTTTTTTGTTTTGCTTTTTTCTCACCACGGGAGAATTCCTGTGGAGTGATTAAAAACCGGTTTCGTTTTGCTTCTTCTTCACGTGCATTGGAAATTGGAAAAATTTCTTTGACGATCTTTTTTCCATCTTCAAAATGCCCGATTAGGAGCCCGCAGCATTCATAAGGATAATCCGCTTCGCCGTGACGCAAGATGCCGTTAAACTGTTCTGTTTTTAGAATAATCATTCGTCAACACCCTCCCAAAAGGATTCGTTCAAATACCGGGTTCCCGAATCGCATAAAATAGTAACTACCACAGCTCCGGCCTTTAAAGTTTTAGCGGCCCGGAGAGCCGCAAATACATTAGCGCCTGAACTTGTACCTACGAACAATCCTTCTTTTTGTACAAGCAGCCTGCACATTCTTTGTGCATCTTCTGTGGATACTTCTACCTGTTCATCAGCTAAATGCGAATTATAAATTCCCGGAACAATCGCTGTTGCCATGTGTTTTACTCCTTCAAGCCCGTGCAATGGTGAATCCGGTTGAACAGATATAGCATTAAGCGCAGGTTTTAATTCCTTGAGTCTCCGGGTTGTTCCCATAAATGTTCCTGAAGTGCCTAATCCTGCAACAAAGTGAGTTATGCGCCCTTTAGTTTGTTTCCATATTTCGGGTGCGGTGTTCTCATAATGTGCCCGCCAGTTTTCATCGTTATTATATTGGTCCGGGTAAAAATATTTTTCAGGCGATTTTGCAACTAAATCTTTTGCATAATTTTGTGCGCCGTCGGTACCTTCAGCCGGATCGGTTTCTAAAATCAGCGCGCCGTAAGCGCGAAGAATGTGTTTCCGTTCCGGGCTGGCATTTGAAGGCAGGCAAACAGCAACCTTATATCCCAGCGCCGAACCGATCATCGCATAGGCAATGCCGGTGTTGCCGCTTGTAGCATCAATAATAATTTTATCCTGTGTCAATTCCCCGCTTATCAAACCTTCACGAATCATTGCATAAGCAGCCCTGTCTTTTACCGATCCGCCGGGATTTAAATGTTCTCCTTTGGCTAATACCTCAACACCTTCCGGTAATCCTTCCGTAATCCTGAACAATTTGATTAATGGCGTATTACCAATATTGCCGGTAATATTTTTTATCTGGTCAAGGCCTGTGGTTAATTTTTTATTATAATGATATAAATCGCTTTTGCCTTTAATAGAAAGGGAGCGTGCATATATTGAATTACTCATATTTTTTCTCTTAAAATTCTTTTAGATGTATTCAAATTTTTTAATTGTGCTTTTCCGTGTAGAGACAGCGTGCCTGTCCCGCTAACGGCGGTGATCCCGATAATGAATCAGGACGCCCTGTCTTTAAAACTATTTAGATTTATTTAATTGCCTGAGTTGTGGAGAAGTGTAAAACTAAAAAACCTCTCCGGGGAATTTCTTTGAAGAGGTTTATTATTTAAAATGAAAATTGCCTCAACTAATCATTCCCTCATTCGCAGCATGCGTTTTGTGAATGATCTCATCAAGGCGATATATTTTAAATTTATTTTGATGCATCAATATCAAACGTCGCTGCATGAAGCCGACAACAACAGCAGCAACATTCCATCAATTTTCCTGATGGGGATGTAGAGACATTCGATATTGTGAATTCTAATTTCATTTATTTTAATATTATATGGAAAAATAATAAAATGAGGATGTATTGTCAAATTGCCACGAAAATCTGTAATGTCTCAGTTTCAAAAAACCTTCACTTTTTAAGATTTTTAAACATAATTTCAAAAATTCACTATATTTAAAATCCCAATTAACTATTTTAATAATTCTTTAGAGTGTATTATTGTGGAATCAAACTAAGAACAAGCTGCCGCAATTTTAACTACTATTGTCTTCTCGAAGATTGATTATGCTATCTAATCGAAAAGCGATACTAAAGAAAATTATTATATTACGCAAATAGATAGAATATATAAGATTTTTCTACAAAAATTAGAAGTTGAGGGACAAAAACGACCTAAATAATTTTAGATACTTTTATTTTTTATTTATTTTTGGAACGACAGTTAAAGCCTCATGTAAATTTTTATCAAATGTAGTTGTTGTTTCTTCCTGTACAAATGGGCTGACTATAGGATAAGTATAAGTATGGCTTAATAAAGATTTTAATTGAACGGTTGCTTCTGCCTTTAATAATTCTAATCTTTTTTTAGGTGTCATTCCCAATTTAATATAATGGGCATTCAGACTTTCCAAATTTGATAAAACTGTCAACTGCGGAATATTTGCAATATCTCTTAGATTATAACCCTGCAAATATTCTTTTGGATGTTCTTCTCTCCAATGCTTGGAAGTTATTCCAAATATAGCAACATTCAATATTTCTGCTTCATCAGCATATATATAGTTTTCCTGATCTTTGGATAGATTGGAGTATTGAGGAATAATGTTTTCTTTAATTGCATCCGTATGTAACCGATAATTTACTTTTGATAAAAATCGTCTATAATCCCATTCTGGATTTAGTAATTTTTGCTCTTGATCTTTTAATCTTTGAAATTCTTTAATTAGATACAATTTAAATTCTGGACTAATCCATGTGCCAAATTCGAAAGCTATATCTGAAAGTGCATAAGTTCCACCATATCGGCCAGTTTTTGCTATTATACCAATTGCATTGGTTCTTGCAATCCATTCTTTTACACTAATTTTGAAGGAATTGAGACCTGCCACTTTTTTAATTACGTCGAATTCGACGTAATTAAAATCTGGATTATTTAAAGTTTCCCAAATTCCCAAAAATTCAATGGTATTTCTATTTCTTAACCAACTATCAATAAAAAATTGCCCTTCTTTGGCTTTTAGCATATCAGTTAAGCTTATAAAATCTTTACCGTTATGTTGAATTATTGAAACTTCGGTATCTTTTACCTTTACTTGTGAAGCTTTATTCTTTTTACTCATTTTACATAATAAACCCTATAATACGGTATAAATTTATATTAAATCTTTTAGAAGTCAAACTCTTTCGGTTGTTTCTCAGTTTCAAATAATTGTTCAATTTCTTTAAAAAAATAAATGAATCTAAAAAGTTCGTGAAATAAAGCAGTTTTTTAAAAAAAACAATTATCAATAAACTTATGGATAAAATGCCAAATGAATTAAATAAAGCACAAAATAATAACGAGAAGATAGGGCCGGCTGAAAAATCTTCATTGTTATATGCTCTTGGTAAGATACAAATTATAATACATGAAATGTTAATCTATTGCATGAGCGTGATTTTCTAATTCCTGAGAAAAACCAATTGTCAGAATTTAAATCTTCTCTTTGATATTCTCATATTTAAATTATTATCCTTGCAATAAATAAAATACTATATCTCATCGCACTGTATTCTATCTGATGCAATATTTATAAATATGGTTAATAAACAACGAATATCAAAAAAAATACCGGCAGAGTAGATAAAAATCTTACTCTGCCTTTTTGTTTGGGATTTTCTAGTCCGTCTTCTCTCTCTCTGCATGGACTAGAGGCCAAGGTTTTTAGGCTGACACCGTTTTTTTAACCACAAATTGAACTAATAACAGATCTTCTAAAGCCGTTCTTAAGATAAAAGGATTTTTGTCTTAAGCTTTTACAATGCTCTGAACAGCAGCTTTAATTGCTATGTCAAAGTCTTCGATAATATCATCAATATGTTCTAATCCTACAGATACTCTTATTTGTTCAGGTAATACACCGGATTCTTTTTGTTCTGCATCAGAAAGCTGCTGATGGGTAGTAGATGCAGGATGAATTACAAGTGTTTTTGCATCTCCTACATTTGCCAGCAGGCTGGATAGTTTTACATTATTGATAAAGGCTTTACCCGCCTCTATCCCGCCTTTTATTCCGAATGCAAGAATAGAACCGAACAAACCGTTTCTCAGGTATTTCTTTGCGGCATTATGATAAGGAGAGCTTTCAAGCCCCGGATACCATACCCACTCAACATCCGGATTTTTTTCTAACCATTTTGCCAATGCCAAACCATTCTGGGAATGCCTTTCAATTCTCAAAGACAAAGTTTCAACTCCTTGAAGTAATAAGAAAGAATTAAAAGGACTTATAGCCGGGCCCAGGTCTCTAAGTTGTTCAACACGGGCACGGATGATAAAAGCGATATTGCCGAACTGCGAACCCTTTCCAAAAACTTTATTAAATTCTAACCCGTGGTATCCGGGGGATGGTTCCGTGAAAATAGGAAAGTTTCCATTACCCCAGTCAAATTTTCCCGAATCCACAACAACCCCGCCGATTGATGTCCCATGCCCGCCGATCCATTTAGTTGCTGATTCAACCAAAATATCCGCGCCGTGATCAATAGGGCGCACAAGATAACCTGCCGCTCCGAATGTATTATCAACGATTAATGGTATTCCATGGCGGTGAGCAACTTTAGCAATTTCTTCAATATCCGGTACATTAACTCTGGGGTTGCCGATCGATTCAATGTAAAGGGCCTTTGTCTTTTTATCAATTAACTTTTCGAAGTCTTCAGGAGCGTCGCCGTCAACAAATTTAACGTTAATGCCAAGTCTTGGGAAAGTAACCTTGAACTGGTTGTAGGTTCCGCCGTATAACAATGAAGTAGAAACGATATTTTCACCTGCCTGGGCAATTGTAGTAATAGCAATTAATTGAGCAGCCTGGCCTGATGAGGTTGCCAGTGCAGCAACTCCGCCTTCTAAGGCAGCGATACGTTTTTCAAAAACATCGTTTGTCGGGTTCATAATTCTGGTATAAATATTACCGAATTTTTGCAGGCCGAATAAATCTGCGGCATGCTGTGCATCGTTGAAATTGTATGATGTAGTCTGGTAAATCGGAACAGCACGCGCCCCGGTTGTTGGGTCTACAACCTGTCCGGCATGCAATTGAAGAGTTTCAAATTTGTAGTTTCTTTCTTTCCCGTTAGTACTCATGGTTTTAGCCTTTCTCGTTTTGTTGAATGATTTAATATAATTAATAAACTTTCCCATGCTCTTCTCCTTATTAAGTTAAGTTGAAAAAAAACCTCTCCGGTTAAGATTACTCGAAGAGGTTTAAAAAACTTCTTCTCTCATCTTTCCCATACTTGCCTGTAAATCCGGCAGCGGGCAGGAGGTAGCACCATGGCCCCCGGATTAAACCGGGGGGGTTGCTAAGGTTTCACAGGGCCTGATCCCTCAACCTTTCTCGATAAGAGCTTTTCAAATTATTTTTATTTTGTTAATTCATACGATTATCCAAAAAAAAAGCCCTTCGCGATAAGGTATCGGGAAGGGCTTAGTCATAAATTTTAATTTTAATTAATAGGCCAGTACCTCCCGATTTGATGTACACATACACATCATCATGCAACAAGTGCACATATTCATTGGGCTTTTGGTCCGGTCTATATTTTTGAATTCTATTTTCATAATAATTTTATACAAATATATATTTTACATTGCTTCTTGTCAATAGCAACTTAAAAATTAATATGTATATAATCATTAATATCGTATCTGTTCAAATCAAATTTAAATTTGCACTGTGTTTTAGCTCGTGTGAAAAATTAATTTTGCTTGAATAAACATACTAAACGTATATCATTTATATTATTATTAACAGATTGGTAAACTGTTCCTCCAGAGGCGGACGAGTGAAACAGTTACGAAATATATTATTAGTATCATTAACACCGCGATTAATTGCGGTGTTAATGATGAAAGATAAAAATATTCAACCGTTTTACCTGTCCCGATTCGACCGGGGACGGTTTACCCTCCGCTATTTAGTAAATGTACAAAATAAATTTATGAATATAGTTCTGATTTTTAAAATGCCTGTATTATAAGATAGAAATGATTTTTCGCTTGAAAATTATTACTAACAAAGTCAACTTTGTTCTGGAAAATATTAATTTTTATAATAAAAAAATTGCAGAGTACTTGACAAGTGGGATAATAAATAATACTTTTGTAACTGATATTATGAAAAATCTAAAAACATATAAAAATAAATATAACAATCCGGCGGCTATTTGTTGTTGCTGTCTGTCACAACAATGTTACGGAAGGATTATAATCTGAAAAAATATATTTAAGTTAAAATAGAATTTTAATCTACAAGCCCTTCCGTAATTACGTGAAGGGTTTTTTGTTTTTAAAATAACAATTTATGTCTAAAAGACATATTTAATCAAAATTTTTATATAGAAAAAATGGGACATAAAGAGGCAGCACATATTCCTATTGAGGAAATTATCAAATCAATAAAATCTATAAAATTTGGGCAGGTTCAGATAACTATTCACAATTATGAAGTTGTTCAGATAGATAAAATTGAAAAAGTCAGATTTGAAAAAAAAGATTCAAATCAAAAATCTGTAATTAGTTCAAATACAAAAACTTAAGTAACTGAAAAAATTATACTGACTCTACTGCAATAGAGAAGTAAGGCGTTTTAACATAGTCCTTAGATCAACCGGACAACCGGAGGCTAAGAATTCACTAAAAAAATTATAGTGAGTTTTTAGCCTTTTTTGTTTTAAAGATGCGGGCTGAAAAATATAATTGAGAAATAAGAACACATCCGGTTCTTAATCAATTTAAAAAAAGAAGTACAGGTAAAATGAAATTAGAAAATGTAGTCGTAAATACGGAAGTGCAAAATTACCGCACTAATCATAATCCTTATAAATATGACTACTCCATAATTCCCTTTTCTATGGCATACGGGTAATAACCGCTGTTCTCATTCAATAATTAATATCATTTTATTTTTTAATAATACAAGAGAGAGAAAAAATGAAAAATACTATACTAACCATTCTTACTTTATTACTTTTGAATGCCGGGGCATTTGCACAGGATACTACCCAGCACCAAACATTCGGGCTTACACTTTCAGGCTATATAAAAACAGATGTATTTTATGATACCCGCCAGGAAGTTCTTGGAAGAGAAGGTGAATTTGAATTATACCCTGCCGCAAGAAGTTTATCTTCAAACGGAACCGATCTGAATGCAATAGGTGATTTTAATATTCTTTCGGTTCAATCAAGACTTACCGGTAAGGTTACGGCGCCTGATTTATTAGGTGCAAAATCAACAGGAGTATTTGAGGGTGAATTCTTTGGTACTTCGGATTCAGACGTTAACGGTTTCAGGTTAAGGCTCGGTTATATCAATCTTAACTGGAATAATTCAACCCAGCTATTGATCGGCCAGGCATGGGACCCTCTTTTTATTCTTGATGCTGCCCCTGCAACTATATCTTACAATACCGGGACTCCTTTCAAAACTTTAGCACGTGAACCTCAAATAAAATTAACACAGGCTTTGAACAGCAATATAAACGTTTCGCTTGCTTTTATAACCGAGAGAGACTTCCAAAGTAACGGCCCTACAAGCAGCGGCACTGCAAGCGCCGCAACAAACCTGGCTTCAACCGCATCCTCTTTGTTCGAACGGGATGCAATTATTCCTAATACCGATTTACAAATTGCATTTAGAAATGAAAACTTCCTTCTTGCATTAACCGGAGATTACAAAGTACTTGAACCTTTGCAGTCTGTTTCCAAAGGAACCGCTGCAACTACATATCAGACAACTAACAAAGTTGAAAGTGCAATAGCACAGCTTACTGCTAAATATGCTGAAAGCGGTTTTTCAATTGTTGCGGAAGGCATTTATGCTCAGAACCCTGTTTCTCAGTACCTGATCGGCGGTTATGCAATCCAGTCTATTGATCCTGTTACAGGAATTCCTACTTATACTAACTTTAATACTGAATCTTTCTGGACAGATATTGTTTTCGGCACACAGTTCCAGGTTGCGTTATTTGCAGGTTATACACAGAATTTAGGAACTTCCGACCAAATCAGTACTGCAGAATTATATGCATACGGCAGAGGTACTAATATCAAAGATATATACAGGTTCTCGCCAAGAGTAGTATTAAACTATGGTAAAACAAGATTCGGCCTTGAATTAGAGTATACCTCGGTAGCTTATGGAACAAATGATCCTACCGACAAAGAAAAAGTAATAAATACATACAATGAATCTGCCTTAAGAGTTCTTGTAGGCGCTTATTTATTCTTTTAATATCCGGTTAAAAAAGTATCAATGATATTGAAAATGCTTTTAAACATTTTGGAGATAATACAATGAAACATTACAAAAATATAGCGATGATTTTAATTATCGCTTTAATTTCCGTGAGTTCTGTTTTTTCACAAAAGCATGAGAAAACAATTGTTATAGGTGTTGCCCCCGGCCCTTATGGTGATTTAATAACAAGAGGTATAAAACCGTATCTTGAAAAGAAAGGGTATACTATTGAATTAAAACAATTCAGTGATTACATCCAGCCTGACCTTGCATTAAATAACAAAGAAGTTGATGCAAATCTTTACCAGCATACACCTTTCCTTGTTAAACTTTCGGCAGACAGGGGACTAAAACTTTCACCGGTTATTAAAATTCCGACGGCAGGTGTAGGCGTATACTCAAAGAAAATAAAAAACATCTCGCAATTAAAAGATGGCGATGAAGTTACAATCCCTAATGACCCGACAAATGAAACACGCGCTCTTAAATTACTATCTGTAAATAACTTAATAACATTTAAACAAAACATCGATGTTACTAAAGCTTCTGAAAAAGATATTGAAAGCAATCCGCATAATTTAAAAATCCGCCCCGTAGAAGCGGCCCAGCTTCCAAGAACTCTGGATGCTGTTGCAATATCCGTTATCAACGGTAATTATGCTATTGCTGCCGGCATCCCGTTAAATTCTGCTCTTATTAAAGAGGTATTGGATGAAGACCATAAAAACGTGCTTGCTGTCCATTCGGATGATGTCAATAAGCAATTTGTTAAAGATTTAAAAGAAGCTATTGAATCGGAAACTTTTAAAAAAGCAATTGAAAATCCTAAAGATATTTTTAATTCTTTTCAAAAACCGCAGTGGTATCTGGATAAATGGAAAATTAAGCAATAATTATTTAAGGCTTGAATGAGGTATTGGGTAGAGTACCTCATTCATAATTTGATAATTGATTTTAACGTCAAAATAAAAATTTTATTCAGGCTTTGTTTATGATAAGATTAGATGATGTATGCGTGCGTTTTACGGTTAAAAAAAATGTAATTGAGGCCGTTAAAAATGTCAGTCTGAGTATCGGGCGTGGGGAAGTATACGGAATTGTAGGTTCAAGCGGGGCGGGTAAAAGTACTTTATTAAGAACAATTAATTTGCTTGAAAAGCCTGTTTCAGGCGAAGTATTAATTAATAATGTTAAGATCAACGATTTTAAGGGTGAACAACTTCGTAAAGTGAGATTAAAAATCGGAATGATTTTTCAACACTATAATCTTATTAATACAAAAACAGTTTTTGATAATGTATCCTTTGCTATGCGGGTAGCCGGTAAATCCAAAGAAGAGAGGGAAACGCATATTCCTGAAATTTTATCGCTGGTAGGGCTTGAAGATAAAACGGATTCTTATCCCTCAAATTTAAGCGGCGGGCAAAAACAGAGAGTTGGTATTGCAAGGGCTATTGCCAACAATCCTGATATTCTTCTTTGCGATGAACCGACTTCTGCATTAGACCTTGAAACAACCAGTTCAATTCTTGACCTGATAAAAGATATTAATAAAAAAATGGGAATTACAACCGTATTAATTTCCCATGAAATGAACATAGTAAAAAAAATATGTGATAAAGTAGCCGTTATGGAAAACGGTTACCTGGTTGAGCACGGTAGTGTTTACGAAGTATTTACAAATCCCCGGCATGATTTTACCAAACAGTTAATTGAACATACAATAAATCTCGATATCCCGGATGAACTTCTTGAAATTCACAAAGGCAAATTAGTAAGGTTAATTTTTAAAGGGGATTCGGCGCTTGAGCCGGTTATTTCAGAAACGATAAAAAACTTTAATGTTACAATTACAATTCTTCACGGTAAAATTGAATATATAAGCGGGAGGCCTATAGGAATATTAGTTATCGGCGTTGACGGTGAGGAAACAAATATTGAAAAATCAATTAATAATCTTAAGGAACGAGTATCTGAATTGGAGTTAATATGACAATTGAATACATCCAGGGAATATCACAGGATTTATTAAAAGCGTTTTATGAAACATTTCAGATGGTTGGCATTGCACTATTAACTTCCATTGTTCTGGGCATTCCCTGGGGATTGTTTTTATATGTAACGGAAAAGGGTTTATTCTATTCAAATAAATTTTTAAATGTAATAAGCGGTTTTATTATAAACATTATCCGGTCAATACCTTTTGTAATACTATTGGTTTTGCTGCTTCCTTTTACACAAGTAATTATCGGAACTACTATCGGCCCTCTTGCAGCATCGGTGCCTCTGGCTATTGCATCAACAGCATTTTATGCGCGCTTAGTCTGGGTTTCATTATGCGAAATAGATAAAGGCGTAATTGAAGCATCCTTATCGCTGGGAGCAAAACCCTTTTTAATTATAACAAACGTGCTGTTAAGGGAAGCTTTACCCGGTTTGTTAAGAGGCCTTACTGTAACGGCTGTAAGCCTAATCGGGTATTCTGCTATGGCCGGCATTGTGGGCGGAGGCGGAGTTGGCGACCTTGCAATCCGTTTCGGCTATTACAGGTATGAAACTAATGTTATGATAATTACTGTTTTCTTTTTAATCCTCCTTGTTCAGATAGTACAAATTCTGGGTGATTTTGCAGCAAATAAATCCAATAAAAAGTGATAATATAAATATGGCCGGTAACAGTTTAAAAGGAACAGAACCTGAACTAATCATTGAGGATCTTAGTAAGGAATTCAGGGTCGGATCGAAACCTGTTCCGGCGCTTAATTCCATCCATCTTGCCATTAAGCGTGGAGAGTTTATCAGCATTGTGGGAGGCAGCGGCTGCGGCAAAAGCACACTTTTACGGATCATTGCCGGGCTGGAAAATTCATTTACAGGTACGATTCAATTAGATGGACAGCCTGTCCATGGTCCGGGCACTGACCGCGTCCTGGTATTTCAGGAGCATCGTCTTTTCCCCTGGCTCACTATTAAAGAGAATATTGCCTTTGGCCTTAGCGGGGGAAAAGCGGAGGTTGAAAGAATTGTTCGAGAACATATAACATTGGTCGGGCTTGATGGTTTTTCAAATGCATATCCCGGCCAGCTATCGGGTGGAATGGCGCAGCGTGCAGCCATTGCCCGTGCCATTGTTAACCGCCCTAAAATCCTGTTGATGGACGAACCATTCGGCGCCCTGGATGCATTTACAAAAATTCAGATGCAAGAAGAGGTACTGAAGATATGGCGTGCGGAGCAAGCAACCATCATACTGGTTACCCACGACATAGACGAAGCAGTTTTTCTAAGCGACCGTGTGCTTATAATGTCCAACCGGCCCGGGACTATTCACAGAAATTATTCAATTGACCTTGCACGTCCGCGGGACCGAAACAGTTACGAATTTGTCGAATACCGCCGGAAAATTTATAATGAGTTTTTTGCGGAAGCCGAAAAAACTTTTGCGTATGAAATATGAGTCAAGCCGAATTATGAAGTTAAGCAGCATTAAAAATCTTAAGGCCCGGATCACGCGTGAAGCCAGGCGGCTCGGCGCAAACTTAGTTGGATATGCGCCTATATCACGGTGGGCAGACAGCGGTCTGGATGAATCATATTGGCCGGCATCCGTATGGCAGAATGCTAAAACCGTGATCGTGCTTGGAGTTCCTATGCTTCTGCCTTTAATAGAAAGTACACCTTCAATTAATTACCAGGAGATGTATGGTACGGCAAACCAGGTGCTGGATCAGGCGGCTTTTCGCCTGGCTGCCTGGCTTAACAGTCTGGGATATGCGGCGATTTATCTTTCGCGTGACGGTTACGGAAACCTTGATATTCTTCGGCGCAAACCGGCTGCCGGCTTTAGCCATGCAACGGCAGGGAAATATGCCGGACTGGGAACGATAGGAGCGAGTCACATGTTGCTGACACCTGAGTATGGCCCCAGAGTACGGCTTGTTTCAATATTTACTTCGGCTGAGTTACATGGAGATCCGCTCAAAGCCAGAGATCTTTGCAACAAGTGCGGCCTATGCATCCGGCTTTGCCCCGTAAATGCATTTATAAAAGTAAAAGGGCGGCTGATTGCGGACATGGACAAAGATTCCTGCACAGTGCGCCATCAGCAGCTTCGCCTGGAGAACCGGTTCCCCTGCGGTATCTGTGCTAAAGTCTGCCCCGTCGGGGCTGACCGGGAACTATACGGAAGAACAGACATACGTATTTACCGCCGCGAGCATGAGCAGGAGACCATTAACGATCCGTTATTCAGATCTTGGGAGCACATGCGTGCGCATGGTTCTGGTGAAGATGGAGAGAACGAAATAAAAAAATATAGAAGGTAAAATTATGAACAAAAAAATAATTATCGTGATTGCAATTGCAATCGTTCTGATAGCGGCAGCATTGCTGCTATTAAAGTTCAAATATTCCCGGTTGCATGCTCAATCAGCCGTTACACGGGTTACACTGGATTATGCATACTATAACCCGGTAAGCCTTGTGCTTAAAGAAAAGAAGTTTCTTGAAGAAGACCTCGATAAAGACGGCATAAAGGTAGACTGGGTGTTTAGCCAGGGCAGCAACAAGTCGCTTGAATATCTGAATAGTAAAAGTGTTGACTTCGGTTCGACAGCCGGCGTGGCGGCTTTCATATCAAGGGCTAACGGGAATCCTGTGAAATCAATTTATGTTTATTCAAAACCTGAGTGGACGGCGCTGTTAGTTGGCAAGAACAGCAAGATTACATCTGTAGCAGAACTAAAAGGTAAAAAAGTTGCTGCTACACGCGGAACCGATCCTTTTGTTTTCCTGGTGCGGGCATTAAGTGAAAACGGGCTTACGATTAAAGACATTGAATTTGTGGCCCTGCAGCATGCAGATGGAAAAAACGCTCTGTTGCGCGGCGATGTTGACGCCTGGGCGGGATTGGATCCATTGATGGCGCAGGCTGAGGTTGAATCCGGCGCAATGTTTCTCTACCGAAACGCCGGTTTTAACACATACGGAGTTTTAAATGTAAGGGAAGATTATGCCAAAAATCATTCGGATTTAGTAGTTCGGGTTTTACAAGCTTATGAAAAAGCACGCCTGTGGGCGATTGACAATCCGGCTCAGTTTAAGGCATTGGTTGTTGCTCAAGCCAAAATTAACGATGCGGTTGCATCTAAAGTTCTTGAACGAACCGACCTGAGTAATTCACGCATTGGTGAAGAACAGAAAAAAGCCATAGGAGCCGCAGGCGATGTGCTCAAAAAGAATTCGGTTATCGGAGTAACTGTGGATATAAATAAAACCGTGGACGAACTCATTGACCCGCGTTATGCGGCGGAAGCTGTAAAGTGAAGAACGCATTAATAGGATTTCTGATTCCCGGATTTATAATATTATTTTGGGAAATCCTGGCGCGTTTGGGCGTCTTGCCGCCCAACTGGTTGCCGGCTCCAACTTCCGTCATAGCAACGGGATTTGAGCTGGCGAGCCAGGGAGACCTGGCAGGCCACATACTTATTACTACTTGGCGCGTAATTGCAGGGTTTGCAATCGGTGTATTTGCCGCTACAGTACTGGGAGCTCTCACCGGTTATAGTCCGCTGTACAGGCTTTTGCTGGATCCACTTTTGCAGTCACTTCGAAACATACCGTCTATGGCGTGGGTGCCGTTATTCCTGCTTTGGCTTGGAATCCAGGAAGCTTCAAAAATTACATTAATTGCAGTAGGTGTGTTTTTTCCGGTGTACCTGAACCTGATGAGCGGAATCCTAAGTGTAGACCCGAAGCTTGTTGAAGTGGGCAGAATTTTCCGGTTAAGTGATTTTCAATTAATACGGCGCGTAATTCTTCCGGCCACTATGCCCGCTTATATTACCGGATTACGCAGCGGACTGGGACTCGGGTGGATGTTTGTAGTAGCCGCCGAACTCATGGGTGCAAGTAAGGGTATAGGTTTTTTAATGAATGACGGACAAATGACCGGGCGCCCCGGTATTATCATCGTAAGCATTCTTCTTTTTGCTGTCTGCGGAAAGTTAACCGACTTTGCAATGGAACTTGCCGGGCGGCGTTTTTTAAAATACCAGGATAGTATGAACAGATAAGTATTATCCATGAAAAAACAAACTGCTCAAATGAAAAGCATGATTTTAAATTAAGTAACTGAAGTTACGCAAATGATATTTAAAGTAGCCCCGACATTTATGTCGGGGATCGCTGAATTACAAAACATGTTCGGCTTTAGCCAAAATGATATGAAAATTGTGGATTGAACCAAAGGCTCATCCGCCTAAGGCGGAAAAGCCAATAAAGTCCGGGCTTCATTATTCCCCCGAGTTTCACATTGTGATGGCTGTGCCAAAAACTCGGGGCGGATTAATAAAATTTTTAATATCTGCGTAACTTCAGTTAAATAACTCTAATAAAAAGTGAGAAAATTAAAATGGCAATAAAAAAATACTGGGATGAGGAAATTGAAACTATTTCAAAGAAAAATCTTGAAATATATCAATTAGAATATCTTAAAAAACAATTGGAGTGGGCGTATAATAAGTCAGGCTATTATAAACAATCATTCATTGAAAACAATGTAATTCCTTCAAAACTGAAGTCATTACATGATTTTAGGAAGTTCCCGTTTATAAATAAAAAAATTGAACGGGACTCGCAATTAGCTAAACCTCTATTGGGCGATTTAGCCTGCGTCCCCGAAGATAAGGTAATATTTATTTCAACATCAAGCGGAAGTACCGGCGTTCCAACTGTCAGCCCGTTTACTGCAAAAGATTTCAAAGAATTTCAGAATGTTGAATCAAGATTATTCTGGGGTGTTGGTATGAGGCCGGATGACAGGTATCTGCATGCTCTTAATTTTTCATTATTTGTCGGGGGGCCTGATGTTATAGGAGCGCAAAATCTGGGTGCATTATCCATTTGGGCAGGATCTATCCCTTCCGACCGGTTATTATTTATTATGAAGGAATTCCAGCCAACTATAACATGGACTACTCCTTCTTATGCCTGGTTCCTGGGAGAAACGGCGAAAAATCAGGGAATAGATCCGGCAAAAGATCTTTCTATAAGAAAAATTATTGTTGCAGGCGAACCCGGTGGCTCGATACCTGCTACGCGTAAAGCAATAGAAAGTTTATGGAATGCAGACCTCTACGATTTCTTCGGGATATCGGATATATTTGGCGCTTGTGCGGGTATGTGCGAATATAAGGACGGGCTGCATCTGGCAGAAGACCACATTTTACTTGAAGTAATTAATCCGGTAACTCTTGAACCTGTCCCCGAAGGTGAAGAAGGCGAAATGGTCCTGACCACATTACGCAAACAGGCAAGGCCTATGATCAGGTTCAGAACAGGCGACATTATTACCGTTAATACTGAGAAATGTTCATGCGGCAGAACTTTAAAAAGAATTAAAGTAAAAGGCAGGCTGGACGATATGATTATTATATCAGGGGTTAACATTTTCCCCAGCGATATTGAGTTTATTGTTAGGGGGATAGAACATTTTACCGGTGAATACAGGATAACGGTTTCCGAAGAAAACCACCTTTCTAAATTAACTATTGAAATTGAAAAAGAAGATCATACTTCTATAGAAGATATAGAACTTGCATCCATATTTAAAGATAGAGTTAAAACCCGTTTTGGTATAAGGCCTAAAGAAATTAAAATTTTACCAAAAGGCAATCTTCCTAGAGAAACACATAAAGCTAAACGTTTAATCGATTTAAGAGAAAAAAAATAAATATATAAAGTAATTATATGCCGGATATTAGTTCAAGAACGAAATTATTTACCGAATCAGTTATCAGGAAAATGACAAGAATTGCCATTGAACATAATGCAATTAATTTATCGCAGGGATTCCCGGATTTTGATCCGCCTGAACCATTGCTGAAGGAATTAATAAGAACGGCAAAATCAGGGCCGCATCAATATGCCATAACATGGGGCGCAGCTAATTTCAGAAAAGCCCTGGTTGAAAAGCAAACCAAACTGATGAATTTGAATTTGGACCCTGATAAGAATGTTGTTGTAACATGCGGCAGTACTGAAGCAATGATGGCGGCTATGATGACAGCCTGCAACCCCGGCGATAAAGTAATTGTGTTTTCACCATTATATGAGAACTATGTTGCAGATACTATTTTAACCGGCGCTGAGCCAATCCATGTCACACTTCATCCTCCCGCATTCACATTTATTGAGTCGGAACTGAGAGATGCATTCAGCCGCAAACCCAAAGCGCTGATTCTTTGCAATCCATCCAATCCGTCGGGCAAAGTATTTACAGTCAAAGAATTAGAATTAATAGCAAAGCTTGCAAAAGAAAATGATACATTTATCATTACCGATGAGGTATATGAACACATAGTTTACCATCCGAATAAACATGTTTACATTGCTTCCTTACCAGGTATGTTCGAAAGGACAATTTCATGCAGTTCACTTTCTAAAACTTATTCGATAACAGGCTGGCGTTTGGGATATGTTATCGCCTCAGAAGATGTGATTAACGGCGTAAAAAAAGTCCATGACTTTTTAACAGTCGGCGCTGCCGCACCGCTCCAGGAAGCTGCAGTGGCCGGCCTAAAACTGCCGGAGCTTTATTACGAAGAGCTGTTGAATCTTTATTCGGCAAAACGCAGGCTTTTTCTGAATTTTCTTACTGATGCAGGATTGACTTATTATACCCCGGAAGGTGCATATTATGTCCTTGTGGATATAACAAAATTTCATTACGAAAATGATTTCTCTTTCTGCGAATGGCTTATTAAAGAAATTGGCGTTGCCGCAGTACCGGGCTCAAGTTTCTTCAAAGAAGATATCAAAAATTATATACGGTTCCATTTTGCTAAGAAAGAAGATACTCTTATTGAAGCCGGTAAAAGGTTATTAAAACTTAAAAATGTCTAACGGTAGGATAGAATGATTGAGATAATATGGCACGGCAGAGGCGGGCAGGGATCGTTTACCGCTTCAAGGTTATTAGGGCTTAGCGCCGGCCTTTATGAAAAAAAATATGCCATTGCGTTCCCTACTTTCGGCCCTGAAAGAAGGGGCGCTCCCGTACTGGGATTTACTAAAATTGATTCACAAAATATTACAGATAGAAGTGAAGTTCAGAAAAGTGATTATACCATTATTCTTGATGAAACTTTAATAGATAATAATACCGGAAATGAACTGAAACCGGCGGGTACTTTGATTATCAATTCCGGGTATCCCGAAAAATATAATTTCGCAGCTAATATTAAAACCATTTTCATTGATGCAAATGATATTGCATACAAGATTCTCGGCAGGCAAATTGTTAATACTGCAATGCTTGGAACATTAGTTGCGGTATCAAATGTAATTTCAATTGAATCTGCTGAATCGGGAATAAGGCACGAAATGAAAAGTAATATTGCAGAAAAAAATGTTGAATTGTTAAAATTCGCCTATGAATCTACTTTGAAGTTATACCAATGAAAAAGCCAAAAATAGAAGTATTCAAAAAACCGGTACACATTAATGATTATCCCGTTGGCCCTGCATTCAAGGCAGGCCATCTGGTTTCAACTAATTCAAGTTACAGAGTATTTACACCGGTAGTAAACAACGAGCTTTGTACATTATGCTTAATTTGCTATGTGAACTGCCCCGACAGAACAATTTTAATTAATAACGATAAAATAGAATTTGATTATGACTTCTGTAAAGGATGCGGGATCTGTGCTCATGAATGCAGCAGGAAAGCAATAAAGATGACTAAAGAAGATGAGTAATAATAATCAAAAATTATTTTTATCGGGAAACGAAGCAATCGCTTACGGTGCAAAACTGGCGCGCCCTAATGTAATAGCGGCTTATCCGATAACACCCCAAACCGTTGTGGTTGAAAAACTATCGGAGATGGTTGAGTCCAAAGAATTAAATGCCGAATTTATGTTGGTTGAATCCGAGCACTCTGCTCTTTCAGCAATGATAGGGGCAAGTTTAACAGGCGCAAGAACATTTACAGCTACATCATCACAGGGCCTTTTATTCATGGCCGAGTGTCTACACTATGCAAGCGGCGGCAGGTTTCCTATAGTTATGATGAATGCCAACCGCAGCGTTGCCCTGCCATGGAGTATTTACGGAGATCAGAGAGATTCATTGTCATTGTTGGACAGCGGCTGGATCCAGGTTTATGCAGAAAGCGCACAGGAATCTTTAGACCTGGTTATCCAGGCTTATAAAATTGCGGAGAATTTAGATGTATTAACACCGTTTATGATTAACCTTGACGGCTTTGTTCTTACTCATACTTATGAGACTGTATTAATTCCATCGCAGGAAGATGTTGATGCATTTCTGCCTCCCTTTAATTCTACTTACATAATGGATTTGGATAATCCTAAAAATTTTGGCTTTAGTTCAACTCCGGCAGACAATATGGAATTTAAGTATCAACAGAATCAGGCAATGTTAAAATCAAAAGAAATTATTTTTTGGGCTTATATTGAATTCGGCAATAAGTTTGGTAGATACTACGGCGGGCTTATTGATTCATATTTTACCGGGGATGCGGATGTAATATTAATTACTCTGGGAAGCATAACAGGTACCGTCCGAACAGTAATTGATAAATTACGAAGTAAAGGAACAAAAGCCGGCCTTCTGAAAATCAGGTATATGCGCCCGTTTCCTGCGGATCAAATTGTTGAAGCAATTAAAAATGCTAAAGCTGTGGGCGTACTTGAAAAAGATATTTCCTTCGGATTTGAAGGCACTGTTTTTACAAACGTTAGTTCTGCCGTAGCGGGAAGCGGCTTAAAACTAAAATTAATAAACTATATAGGCGGACTTGGAGGAAGGACTATAACTCCCGGACATATTGAAGAAATTTTTAACGAGCTGTTTAATGCCGTCAATAATAAAGTTCAGAGTCATTTGAAATTTGTGAATTTGGGAGTTGATGTTGATGAGCAATGATACGATAAAGTTAAATGAACTTACACGCGATGAATATTTTTTCGGCCATAAAGCATGCGGCGGCTGCGGAGGCAGTTTGATTTTACGAATAGCTTTAAAAGTATTGGGCCCCAGAACATTTGTAGCTATTCCTGCAGGATGTATGTCCGCAGTTGGCTTTATTTACCCGCAGTTAAGTTTCGCATGCAATGCGATGATCTCTACTTTTCCCGGTACTGCATCAATGCTTTTGGGGATTGCAGCAGGAGCAAAAGCATTAAATTTACAGGATTATAATGTAGTTGGGTTTGCAGGCGATGGCGGAACCGCCGATATTGGAATTCAAGCTTTATCCGGCGCAATTGAAAGAAATGATAAAATCATATATATATGTTATGATAATGAAGCATATATGAATACCGGGATTCAACGGAGCGGGTTAACACCTTTCGGAGCTAAAACTACTACAACTCCCGCGGGTAAAAACATCAACGGGAACAGAACCCACAAAAAAAATATGTTTGAAATTGTTGCAGCTCATAGAATTCAATATGCCGCTACTGCATCCGTGGGTTTTATCCGGGACTTTGCGAACAAAGTAGAAAAAGCCCGGAAAGTAAACGGGGCCTCTTATATACACGTTTATGCCCCCTGCCCTACAGGCTGGAATTGTGATTCGGATATTACAATAGAATTGGGAAGAGATGTTGTAAAAAATGGGTTATGGGTTCTTGCTGAATATGAAAATGAACAATTTAAAATAAATAAAGACATTAAAAAATTTTCTAATATCCGTGAATACCTTTCTAAGCAGGGAAGGTTCAAACATCTTTCCGAAGAAGACATCCTGGAAATAGAACGGTATAGAGATAAAGAATGGGAGCGCATAAGAAAGCACTGGAAAAATTAAAAACGACAAATTATAACTGAAGTTACGCAAATGATATTTAATGTAGCCCTGAGTTTTAGAGCCTGTGTCAAATTATGTTTTGTTTGAATAAATTGACAAAAATTACGTTGAATTAATTCATGTGTAGTTAGCGGTAAACTGTTAAAACAGTTAGAAGGAATATTTTTATAATTCATTAACACCGCGATTAATCGCGGTGTTAATGATGAAAGCCTAAAATATTCAACCGTTTTAACGGTTTACCCTCCTTCAAATAATTAAACATTAAAACTAAATATTAAATATTTATAAAATTATTTTGAATTTTCTCACAGGCTCTAAAACTCAGGGCTACTTAATAAAATTTTTAATGTCTGTGTAACGTCAGTTATTAGTTAAATGAAAGCAAACATCATAGTAATTAGCTTCTACAATTCTTTGCTAAATAAATTGCGCTAAGCTGCTCGGTATTATTAAATAATTTAGCAGAAATATAAAACACAGAGAAAAATATGATATACAAAAACATTTTAGAAACTATCGGGAATACGCCTCTTGTTGAATTAACCAGGTTTGACACAGGGTTATGCTGCCTCTTTTTGAAACTTGAAAATCAAAATCCCGGTGGATCAATAAAAGACCGTGTGGCGCTTTCAATGATCCGGGTAGCCGAAGAAGAGGGTAAGCTGAAAACCGGCGGTACAATTATAGAAGCAACCGCAGGGAATACGGGTCTTGGGCTTACACTGGTTGCAAGGATGAGGGGCTATAAAATTATCCTGGTTATCCCGGATAAAATGAGCCAGGAAAAAATAAATCACCTGCATGCATTGGGAGCAGAAATCGTACTTACCCGCTCCGATGTTGGCAAAGGGCATCCGGAATATTATCAGGATCTTGCGCTTCGCCTTTCCAAAGAGAAAGGAGCATTTTATGCAAATCAATTTGAGAATCCCGCAAATCCATTAGCGCATGAGAGAACTACCGGCCCGGAAATTTGGGAACAATTGAATCACGATATTGATGCGGTTGTTGTGGGTGTAGGCTCATCCGGTACTATATCCGGCCTGACGCACTTCTTTAAAAAAGTATCGGACAAAACCGAACTGATCCTGGCGGATCCAGAAGGTTCTGTCCTTGCTGAATATGTGAACACGGGTAAGATTACAAAGGAAGCCGGTTCCTGGTTAGTGGAAGGAATTGGTGAAGATTTTATTCCCGCCATTGCGGATTTTTCATTGACAAAAAAAGCTTATGTAATAACCGATCAGGAAAGCTTTGTTGCCGCAAAAGAATTAGTCAGCAGTGAAGGTATCCTTGCAGGTTCTTCCTCCGGTACGCTGCTCTCGGCAGCTTTAAAATATTGCCGCGAACAGACGACGCCAAAACGGGTTGTAACATTTGCATGCGATAGCGGGAATAAATATTTATCAAAAATGTACAACGATTACTGGCTTCTTGATCAGGGCTTGTTTCAAAGAAAACAATACGGAGATTTGCGCGATATAATATCCAGGCGATTTGAGAATAATGCTACGGTTTACGTCGGCCCCGCCGATACTTTGAATACCGCTTATAAGCGGATGAAGACCTACGACGTTTCCCAGCTCCCTGTCCTGCTTGGAGAAAAAGTTGCAGGCATCATCGATGAATCGGATCTAATACTTGCATTGTATTCAAAGGGATACACAATGAACAATACCGTTCAGGATATTATGACGAAAGGTTTGAAAATAATTAAAAACACTGAATCGATTGATACGCTGGTTAATATTCTTAATGAAGGATTAGTTGTAATCGTTGAGGACGAAAACCAGGTATTTCAGGGCTTAATTACAAAAATTGATCTTATAAATTATCTGAGAAATAAAAAATAAACTGTGTTAATACAGATGATTTCTCTAAACCACAAGTCGTAAGAATTTACAGCTTTGCGTCAACTTATGAAATTCATGAAAAGATTTGGCATTTTAAAACACAATTAGGAATAGTACAAATGGACCTACAGACAACAAGCGTCCACTTCGGTGTAGACAAGGATACATCATACAACAGTATTATCACGCCTATCTATCAAACATCAACTTTCCGGTTTGAAGATATCGGTAAAACCAAAGGATATGTATATACAAGGTCTGCAAATCCAACCCGTACTGCATTAGAAGAAAATCTTGCAGCTTTGGAAGGCGGTTTATCCGCAAAAGCAGTAGCTGCCGGGCTGTCAGCCATTACAACAGCGTTACATTTTTTCCACGCCGGCGATCACATAATAAGCACAAACTGCATTTACGGCGGAACGGAAAGATTATTCCGGTTGTATTCCGAATTATTTGGTTTTGAAATAACTTATCTTGACATGGAAAATCCGGATGAGGTTAATAAAGCGTTTAAGCCGAATACAAAAGCATTATGGATTGAATCACCGGGAAATCCATTATTGAATATCGTTGATATACGCGCAGTCAGTAATCTTGCCCATGAGCATAATGCTCTTGTTATAGTTGATAATACATTTCTTTCACCCGTTAACCAGCGCCCTTTTGAACTTGGTGCCGATATAATAATCCATTCAACAACTAAATATTTAAATGGGCATAGCGACGTTGTTGGAGGCGCAATTATTGTGAACAAACCAAATCTTGTTGAGCGCCTTCAGTATTTGGTTAATTCATTGGGACAGGGGGAGTCTCCGTTTGATTCCTGGTTGGTACTGCGGGGTATTAAAACACTTGTTCCGCGTATGAAAGCGCATGAGGAAAATGCTATTCAAGTCGCTAATTTTTTAGAAACACATAAGAATGTAAAGAAAGTATTTTATCCCGGGTTGAAGAGTCATCCGCAGCACGATCTTGCACGTTCGCAGCAATACGGATTTGGCGGAATGGTTTCTTTTGAAATTAAAGGCGGCATTGATGAAGTTAATCATGTACTCCGTTCTGTCAATATCTTTGCTGTTGCAGAATCTCTTGGCGGGATTGAATCTTTAATAAACCACCCGGTATCCATGACCCATGCCTCTATGATTCCTGAACTGCGCGATAAAGCCGGAATAAATGAAAGGATTATACGATTGTCGGTCGGAATTGAATCAGCTAATGATTTAATTGAAGATTTAGACAAAGCACTGCAATTTGAACGTTAGGCTGAAAGCGGTGCAGCAAACTGCTCCGCGTTTTGGCATGGCCGTCAATTTGATAAACCGGGACAATGAATCCAAATATACTTCAATTGTTATTTAAAGTAGCCCCGCCATTTATTATTTCTTTTCATCCGTACGCAGCCACGGCGTATAAACTAAGCCTGTAAGTATCCCCTCAGGACTTAAAAATCGTGTAACTACTTGCCCCCAAGGCTCATGGCGGTCTGAAACAATAAGCTTGTAGCCTTTGTCCTTCATTACTTTAGTTGCCGCCGCAACATCTTCAACCTCGTACTCTATCCATGCTTGCGGAACGGGGATTCCTTCCGGCCATGTATTATTACCGAAACAGGATTCGGCGGCATGGGTCAGCGGCCAAAGCGCAAAGTATTTTACTCCTGCTAATTCCTGTGTATGATAATAATTGTTGTCATTTTTCAACGGCAGGCCGAGTGTTTCAATATATAAATTCCGGCTTATGCTGTCGTCCTGAACAACCGGGCCGAAACCGGCTACAAATAGTACCTTTAATTCATCTGGCATTTTTCTTCCTTTTAGATTTGATGTGAATTAATTTCCTTCTTGTCCCTTAACGATGGGCAAAGAAAGAATCTGTTTGTATATAAAAATGATACATACGTTTTTAATATTTTATCTTTCCCTTTTAGTTTTCTGGGGTATAACATGCTGTAATAACTTTCGTGCTGTTATAAATGCCAGCTTTCTCCATTTCTAAGTATAATAAGTTTTGTTTCCAATCCTGCAAGGGCTGCCCGGCGTTTAAAGCCTTCCGGGGAATGGTTTGTCCGGAGCAGGGGAGACCGTGGTTTTATTCCCATGTGAATAGGTATTATCACCGACGGTTTCAGGTCCCGTGCAGCATGAACAGCGCTCTTCTCACCCATTGTCATTGGAACGCGAAAAGTTGTTACAGGCATAAGCGCTGCATCTATCTTAAACCTCTGCCCTATATTTTTCATAAACGGGCGGTAGTATGTATCGCCTGCAAAATAAACTGTCTTTCCTTCACTCTCAATTATATACCCGGTTGTTTTTGCTATGTGCACCGCCTGCACAGCCGTAACGGAAATCTCACCGAACTGCTTCTTCTCCCATGTTTTCATTCCTATAACGTTTTTGCCGCCTTTTAATTTTGTCACCCATGCTGAAGATCCCGGAGCCAGTACCGGCACGTCGTTACCAAGAGACCGTAGAAACTTACTGTCGGTATGGTCCCAGTGGTTATGTGAAATGAGTACAATATTTACATCCTTTAATTCTTCACGTGTCTTTGCCGGGGGAGCGATACGTGCATAGGCAATATTGCCCCACAACCCGAAGTAAGGATCGGTAAGAATTTTTTGTCCCGCAGTTTCAATTAAAACTGTGCTGTGCCCGATCATTGTTATTTTCATTTTATAAACCTCCGTTATTTCCTTTAAACTAGTTCGATTAAGGTTGTACGAGACGGGGCATAGTTTATCCCTATGGGACCCCGTCTCTACGATTAATCTAAATTATATGACTAATCGCGAAAACTGAGGTTTTCTTTAGCCTCATAAAAACTTCTGCAATTTTCCTTAATCTTGCACGATTAAGGTCGTAGAGACGGCCTATCCCGTCCCTACACTTTTTTGAAGAAAGAATTTTGTAATTCAGATGAAATCCGATTTGTCTGTGTTAATCATAAAAATCATATAAATCAAAAGAATCATAGTTCAGACAATTTGCGATTCATTCTAACTTTGTAAATACAACCTGTTCCAGTCTCGTATATTCTTGAAGTAATTATTTGGTAATTCAAATAATATCCAATTTGTCTGTGTTAATCCTGAAAATCCTTTTGAGCCGGAGGCTCATCAGCCTTTGGCTGAAATCCTGAGAATCCTGGTTCAGACAATTTTACTCACATCTCCACAACAACTTCATTATTCTTTTCAAATAAATCCAATGGTATTAAATTCCCGTCAACCGCCTCTCCGTTAAGAGTAATTTCCTTTACGCCTTTTTGCGATCCGTCTTTATTCAGTATTGTTATATTAAAATTACTGTTCCTGAACTTCCTGTTTATTTTTATTTCCTTCCAGCCTGAGGGTATGCAGGGATTTATTTTTAGTCCGTAGTAATCAGGCTGAATGCCGAGTATATATTGCGCCGCCGTGTAATATGCCCACGAAGCGGTTCCGCTTAACCACGGCAGCCGTGATGAACCGTACCGCGGACTGTATCTACTGCACGTAAACTGGGCGTAAACATAAGGCTCGGTCTGCCTCAGTTCCGCTCTTAAATTATATGCCGAAGGCATAAACTTACGGTAATAATCATAAGCTTTGTCGCCTCTGCCGATTAAAGATTCCGCAATAATTGCCCAGCTTTGCGTATGCTGAAAAATGGATGCATTCTCTTTCATTCCTTTATTGAAAAGCCGGGACTTAATAACCTTAGGATCTGTTTTCTCAACCGGGGGATCGTTAATCATTAATCCGTAATCCGTAGAGAGCCGGCGGTTAACTACATCCAATAATTTTTCTGATTGTTCCCTTGAAGTGTGCCCGCTTATCACCGCCCACGGCTGCGGTTCAAGAAAGATAGAAGCTTCGTCATTTTCCTTTGAACCAAACTTTAGCCCGTCAGCCCTGTAAGCGCGCAGATACCACTCTCCGTCCCATGCAAACTTTTCTAAGTTTTCATCCAGTGTTTTCAAATAGCTTTGTGCCCACTTAACTTCTTCGGGTTTATTTAATAGGTGTCCAATTTCTATATAAGTCTTCAACGCAAAACGCAATTGAAAAGCCACAAAAGTTGTTTCGCCGTCAAAGCCAAGCACAAGGCAGTCATTCCAATCGGCAGACAAGCCGCATGGAAATCCATGCTTGCCTGAATGATCAAGATTGAATTGTATTGCTCGTTTCATGTGCCCGAACACCGTGTCCTCTCCTTTATCGGCATATGGCAGTACCTTATCAAAGAAAGTAATATCTCCCGTTTCTTTTACAAACGCGGGAATGGTATTGAAAAGCCACATGCAGTCATCGGACCGGAATTCATTATCTGCCGGCAGCTTTTCCTTTCCCGGCGTATGGGCAAAAGGCTTAACAACAGGCATAGCTCCGCCGTTGGAAACCTGGCCGGTTATCATAAGCTCAAGCCTGTCCCTTACTTCATCCGGAATTGAATGAATAATGCCAAGCATATCCTGGACAGTATCGCGGTAGCCTAACCCGTCCCGCTCGCCGCTGTAAATCAGGCTGGCCGCACGCGACCACGCAAAAGTCATTAAATTATTGTATGGATTCCACATGTTAAACATGCTGTTGAATTCCGCATCTGGAGTTTCCGCCGTTAACCCCTCAATTCTGGAATGCCAGTATTTTTTTACTTTTTCATATTCATCACGCACTTTAGCCGGGTCGCCTGATTCCTTCACAGCCTGCTTACCCTCAACACCCGCGGCGCCAATTCCCATCAGCACTACCAGCTCCTTTGATTCGCCCGCCTCAAGTTCAATATCAACCTGCAAAGTGCCGCAGCCGTTATCCCCTACGGCAATTGAATTTTTACATTTGCCTTCTTCCACTACAACCGGATTTGCATAAGTACGGTACGGCCCCAGGAATATTTCCCTGTCTGTATCCCACCCTTTAACCTCAGCGCCCGTAATTGCTAAAAATGTATGGCGGCTTTGCCCGTCGTCTTCAAAATGCTCCGGCATTGACGGCATATAAACATTTGTGCCGTGGTCAATAATATTGTCCACCACATCCATCTTCAATATATATTGCGAATACTGAAGGTTGTTCATATCC
>Ga0181520_10002478_pt1 | contig 34086 bp, 36 predicted proteins | sample PEATcosm2014_Bin_29_FD_132451 | JGI IMG/M metagenome (GOLD analysis project Ga0181520, IMG submission 132451) | Peatland microbial communities from MTU Mesocosm Facility, Houghton, MI, USA - PEATcosm2014_Bin02_30_metaG | ecosystem: Environmental > Terrestrial > Soil > Wetlands > Peat | place...
AAAATATTTTTTGTACAACTTGGGCTCCGCGCCAAGCTCCAAGGTCTCGGCGTGGTCGACATGCTCCGCGAGGCGCGCATACCGGTGTCGCAGTCATTTGATGCGTCGCATCTCTCGCCCCAGCTTGTGGCCGCGCGAGAGCTTGGTGTGCCGTATCTCCTCATCATGGGCCAGCGCGAAGCCATCGACGGCACCATTATCGTGCGCTCCACCACCAACTCATCACAAACCATCATCGCAATCTCGCAACTCCCCCGCTTCCTCAAGACCTTGCATTAACACACCCCTGTGTGTTACTATCTTTCCACATGTCAGTACAGGCGGAGGTCAGCAAAAACGAGAACGAAACGGCGGTAAACCTTATCCGCCGCTTTAGCAAGCGCGTACAGGGCGCGGGGCTTATCCAGCGTGTGCGTAGCCGCCGCTACCACAGCCGCATTAAGTCGGGCAACGTCCGCCGCAAGCAAACCCTCAAAGTTATCAAGCGCCGCGAGGAGGTGCAGGAGCTCATCAAGCTCGGCAAAATGGAGCCCCGCACGACGCGTGGCCCTCGCCGCCGCTAGCCGTAGCCCCCGCGATGGCTCGCCTCCCCTATAAAAAAATAAAGGACGACGTCCTCGGTAAAGAGTACGAGCTTTCGCTCGCATTTTTGTCTCCAAAAGAGATGCTCGCTGTTACCAAAAAATGGAAAAAGAAGGACCATATCTCCAACGTGCTCTCTTTCCCGCTCTCTAAAACCTCCGGTGAGATACTCATTTGTAAAGAAGCCGCGGCTCCTTACACGCCCGGCTACCTGTTTATCCACGGCTTGTGCCATTTAAAAGGCTACAAACATGGTGCTACAATGGAGAACATTGAACGCCTCTACTTAAAAAAGTGGGGCATCAATGCTCATGAGCAAAACAATCGTCGGCATCGACATAGGAACCTACCACGTTAAAGTGGTCATCGCGGAGGCGGGGGACAACCCGAGTCTCCCTCCACGTATCTTGGGTACGGGCTATGCGGAGAGCCGCGGGCTCAAACACGGCTACATTGTTTCTATCGGCGACGTGTCGCGCTCGGTTGCGGCGGCTGTGGGCCAAGCATCCAAAGCCGCACGATTTAAAGTTAAGCGCGCCTACTTAGGCCTCGGCGGCATCGGTCTCGAAGAAAGTTTTAGTCGCGGAGAAGCGATGGTGGAGCGCGGCGACTCCGAGGTGACCGAGCGCGACATCCCGCGCGCAATTGCCGCGAGCGAAAAAGCGCTTGCGCCGTCGGCTACACTCAATCGCAAAATAATCCACACGATACCGCTGCGTTACTCGGTTGACGGCACCAAGGTGCTCGGCCGGAGCCCCGTGGGCATGAAGGGTCAGCGCCTCTCGGTTGAAACTCTTTTTATTACGTGTCTCGAGAGTCATGTTAACGATCTTGTAGAGGCGGTGGAGCAAGCCGGTGTCGAGGTGGAGGATGTTGTGGCCGCGCCGCTTGCCGCAAGTTTTGTCGCACTTTCGAAAATGCAAAAACGGGTCGGCTGTGTGTTGGCCAACATCGGCGCCGAAACACTCTCGATTATCGTGTTTGAAGATGCCACACCCGTTTCGGTTAAAGTCTTCCCCGTTGGCGCAACCGACATCACCAACGACCTCGCGCTGGGCTTGCGCATCGCACCCGAGGAGGCCGAGCAACTCAAGCAGGGCGCGGTATTGGGCGCGCCGTATCCAAAACGCAAAATCGACGACCTCATCGCAAAGCGCGTTAACGACATGTTTAAGCTTGTCGAGAGTCATCTCAAAAAAATCGGCAAAGACGAGCTCTTGCCTGCAGGCATCATCCTCACCGGCGGCGGCTCGTCGATACAAACCATGTCCGACTTGGCCAAGGCGGTGCTCCGGCTACCCTCGCGCGTGGCATCGTTTGCCGATGGCACCAATGGCAAAATGCAACTCAAAGACGGCTCGTGGGCAGTGGCCTATGGGCTTACCATTTGGGGCCTCCAAGGCTCCGAGCTCGAAGGCCCGGAGAGTGCGGGCGGCATAGGCGAAGCATTTAAAGGAGCTTGGCGCTGGTTCAAAAAGTTCTTGCCGTAAAATAAAATTCGACAAATTTTCATTTTGAAGATATAGTGAAGTAAATAAGGTTCCTTCTAACAGCCGGAGGCTGCAATGCGTCAGTATGTGATTGATAAGAATTTGGTAACAATAGCCGCCAAAGAAATCAAAGACTACCTCCTTGAGAAATACCCTTCACTTTTACTTCTTGAAGAGGATCGTGGGCGCCGCGACCCCATACACATAAACGCTATGAACTTGTTTCTGTTGATTTGGAGTATCACCACGAGTAAATATGAAAGCTACGGAGACGCTGATAGAAAAGATCCCACTCTCCGGAAAGAGCTCAAAAAGCATTTTTTGGGTGTCGGTGTGTCCGAGTCGATCGCCAAGCAACTGGTCGTGGCCATCATCCACGGCCAGCATACTCCCCTATTGCGCCAAGTATCTTAACTCGACTTCGCCGCGACCCTCACCCTTGGGTCGCGGTTTTTTTATTTACAACACAAATTTTTGCCACTTGCTGTAACATTTGTGCAAGAGTAGAGTTCTACATGGATAGACGTACGGGGAGGAGAAAGTTGATGGAACAAGAGGTACTGGAATTTGAGGCGGCATGCACAGGCAAACCCTTCGATCGAGGCGCAAAATGGCGCTGGTTATTGAAGGCCACAACTGCCGTAATTATCGCGGTCGTTGCCGCGTGGCTCGCGTACCACACAAAATAATTGCGCGCCGCCCCGGCATGCCGGGGCGGCTTTTTTATTTAAAACATAAGGCTATTTTGTCAAACCCGGCCGCCGGCGGGCAGGAAGCCATCTCCATTTGCATACTTATAGAGAGCGGTGGTAAAGTGTCTGGGCTATGGCACAGATACAACCCGAAATCGAAGCGTTTGCCCGGATACGCGTAGTGGGTGTGGGCGGTTCCGGCAAAAATGCCGTCAACCACATGGTGGAGAGCAAGGTGCGCGGCGTCGACTTTGTGTCCATCAATACCGACGCACAAGACCTCCAGCACTCGCTCGCCAAAAAAAAGATTCACATCGGCAAAAATTTAACGCGTGGCTTGGGCGCCGGTATGAATCCGGAAATCGGCAAACGTGCCGCCGAAGAAACTAAAGAGGAAGTACAGCAAGCCATCAAAGGGAGCGACATGGTGTTTATCACCTGCGGTATGGGCGGCGGCACCGGCACGGGCGCGGCGCCTATTATTGCGCGCGCCGCCAAAGAGATGGGCGCGCTTACCGTAGCGGTGGTGGAAAAACCGTTTACCTTTGAGGGCGCACAGCGCATGCGCCTCGCCGAGCAAGGCCTCGAGGAGCTCCGCAAAGAGGTAGACGCGCTCATCGTCATCCCCAACGACCGCATTCTTGCCACAGTGGCAAAAGACACCACGCTCAAGCAGGCTTTTGCCGCGTGCGACGATATCTTAAAGCAGGCTGTGGAGGGCATCTCCGACCTCATCACACACCCGGGCATCATCAACGTCGACTTTGCCGACATCCGCGCCGTGATGGAAAACGCCGGCAGCGCACTCATGGGCATCGGTATCGCCAATGGCGAAAATCGCGCGCAAACGGCCGCCAAAGCCGCCGTTTCCTCACCTTTGCTTGAGCTCTCCATCAATGGCGCAAAGGGTGTCTTGTTTGCTATCGCGGGCGGCGACGACCTCGGCATGATAGAGGTGCACGAGGCCGCAAAAATAATTACCGAGTCGGTCGATGCGAACGCCAAAATCATTTTTGGCGCCATCAAAGATGACAAGCTTAAAAAAGGAGACATCCGCGTGACCGTGATTGCCACCGGCTTCCCCGCTCCGGGTGTCGCGCCGCGCGGGACGCCCTTGTTTGCTTTTGGTCGCGATAAAGAAGACGAAAAGCCGTTGGGCAAAATCTACAACGCTCTTGATGTCCCCAAGCCGGAAGATAAAAAAATCGACGAAAAGAAGCCGCTTACCGTCATCGGCGAAGAGGAGTCGTCAAAAACCAAAAAAGAAGACGAGGACGACGAGTGGGGCGCAGTCCCGTCATTTCTCCGCCGGCCAAAGATTAAATAGAGTATTCTCCAAACGCTACTAAAAGACGGGAAAATTCCTGTTCGTTTGCCTTGGCAGCTCGCAGCGCAAACGCCCACGAATTTTCCCGTCTTTTTTGTGCTAAAATAGTCGTCTATGTATGACCTTGCAATAATCGGTGGCGGACCGGCGGGCGTTGCCGCGGGCGTGTATGCCGCACGCAAACAATTAAAAACGGTTTTGATTGCGGAAGTGATAGGCGGCCAGAGCACCGAGTCGGTCGGGATAGAAAACTGGATAGGCACGCCAAAAATATCGGGCGCCGATTTGGCTAAAACGCTCGAGGCACATGTGCGCGCCTATGCCGGCGAGGTGGTTGATATAAAGCTCGGCGAGCGCGCCACCAAAATAGAGAAAGGTCCGACCTTAGCTCAGGGCTCTCCAAGGTCGGACCTTAATGAAATCGGGAATTTTACAATAACGACATCAAAAGGTACCTACGAGGCAAAAGCGGTGCTCATTGCAAGCGGCGGCGCGCGCCGCAAGCTCGAGGTGCAGGGCGCCGCGAAGTTTGAAAACAAAGGAGTTACCTACTGCGCCTCGTGCGACGGCCCGCTGTTTGCCGGCCAAGATGTGGTCGTGGTCGGCGGCGGCAACGCGGGCTTTGAGAGCGCGGCTCAGCTACTTGCCTATTGCAAGTCGGTGACGCTCGTGCATCGCGGCACCTCATTTGACAAAGCCGATCCGGCAACCGTTGAGGCAGTGCTCAAACATCCCAACATGAAGGCGCTCACGCAGAGCTCCCCTATCGAAATCACCGGCGATACGTTTGTGAGCGGTGTTGTGGTAAAAAATGTAGCAACCGGCGAGAGCAAAACTGTGCCGGCCACCGGCGTGTTTGTTGAAATTGGCATGATACCCTCCACCGACTACACCAAAGTGCTTGTCGAGCTCGACCCCATTGGCCGTGTCGTTGTAAATCCTAAAAATCAGCACACGAGTATTGAGGGCGTTTGGGCCGCAGGAGATTGTACGGATGAGTTATATCACCAAAACAACATAGCCGCCGGCGACGCCGTCAAAGCGCTCGAAGATATTTATTACTGGCTCAAAGCAAAAAAATAAAACTGTCTTTAACCTCAATACAAACGTATGGCATATCTTGCTGGAGCTTTAATCACAGGGGTAGTGTGGGGGTTATGTTATTTTCTACGCCCCGATATTCGTAAAGACATGGTGTGGAGCAGTTGGTATTTCTTTTTTATTATGACCGTAGGATTTATAGTGATAAAAGTTTTTGCACATATTTCGCCAGCACAGAGTATTAATCCAGGATATTGGAGCCCACCAACGTTATTTAATTTAAACAACTTAACCGGAGGTTATGGGATTGAAGACGCCCTCTTTATGTTTTTTATCGGCGGAATTGCTGCAGTCATATATGAAGAATTATTTAGGCATCACATTACCTATAAACGACTTGGGCACAAACCACATTACGCGCTATTGGCTGGTGTTATCGCGGCGTTAATTGTTGCAAGCACGGGAATTAATCTTTTCTATACTATTGTTGCGTTTAGTTTCGTCGGTACTGCCGTTATTTGGATACAGAGACGAGACCTTATTTTACATTCAATACTTGGAGGCATATCTTTTTTGATTGTATATGTGTGTTTATACCTATGTATTCTTTTTATATACCCGGACTTTATCGTCCAATATTATAACTTGAGGAATATAAGCGGCATTTTGTGGCTCGGCTTACCTTTAGAAGAATACATATTTGCATTTGGCCTTGGCCTGATGTGGTCTCCAATATACGAGTACGTAAAGGATCTCAGATGAGTACAGTGTGCGTTCTAAACTTTGTGACCCTACCGGGAGTCGAACCCGGCTTTAAAGCTTGAAAAGCTTTCGTCCTAACCGATAGACGATAGGGCCCGCTTCGCGGGCCATATAACCGTCGCTCGCTCGGAATCAAAAGTAAACTTTTGTTCTCTCGCTTCGCTAGGTTATAGGGCCGCCGGCCGCGATACAATCGCGACCTTGGCGGAGAGGGAGAGATTCGAACTCTCGATCCGGTTTCCCGGATGCCGGTTTTCGAAACCGGTGCCTTCGACCGCTCAGCCACCTCTCCATATGCACTATGGAACACTTGAAAAAGTAACACTTTTTTGGCCTTTCGGCAAAGGTATAGATTGAACAAAAAATCCACAATATATTTGCTTGAATTATTCGTACCTTTGATATATTCTAGTACAGATGAAGTCTAAGTGGTACGATAAAAAATCAATGGCAGTAGCTACACGCAAAAAAGGTATTTCTATTATCACAATAGAAAAAGAATTTGGTATTCCTCGGTCTACTTTAAGCGGTTGGTTTAAGAATATAGAGTTGTCGTCTGCGGCCCAACACAGACTAGAAGTGTCGCGAACTAGGTCACTCAAAAATACACAAAAGAAGGGCGCACAGTGGCACCATGATGAAAGAGAAAAACGTGTAAAAGCATTACAACGTGAAGCGGCAGAGGTTGTCAGCAGATTAAATTCACAACGATCAGATACTCTAGAATTGGCACTCGCTATGCTGTATTTTGGAGAAGGAACAAAACGTGAGAAAGGGTTAGTATTGGGAAATTCAAACCCTGACATTCTTATATTTTTCTTAAGCTCCTTGCGAAGGTTATACACCATAGATGGGGGTAAAATTCGCTGTCAGCTAAACTTGCGCGCCGATCAAATTCCTCTCAACGAAATTACCTACTGGTCAAAAACACTTAAGCTGAATAGAAAGTGCTTTTCAAGAGTTTATATAGATAAACGCACATTAGGACGTAAAACGTATTCCAAATATCACGGTGTTTGTGTAATACAATATGGAGATGTGGCACTTCAAAGGAAATTAATGTATCTTTATCAACTGTATTGCCAAAAGGTAATACAATCTCAAAAGGGCGGTTAGCTCAGTTGGTAGAGCGTGTCTTTGACGTAGACAAGGCCACAGGTTCGAATCCTGTACCGCCCACACTATTTTATGCGTATTTTAGCTATCGAAACATCCTGCGATGAGACGGGCATTGCGCTTGTCGAAGGGCAAAAAATTGCTGCGGGTTTTGCTTTTACCGTTTTACAATCGGCACTGCTCTCGCAAGCGGCTTTGCACGCCGAGTACGGCGGAGTGTATCCCAACCTTGCCAAGCGTGAGCACGAAAAAAACTTGCCCGCTTTGTACGCGCCGTTTGCCGGGGAGCCGGCCGATGCCATTGCGGTGACGCGCGGCCCCGGCCTCGAGCCGGCACTCTGGAGCGGTATTGAATTTGCAAAAAAAGTTGCGAGCGAGCGCAGGCTCCCGCTCTTCTCCGTCAATCACTTGGAAGGACACTTGCTTTCGTCGCTTGTTAAAGACGGCGAGCTCAAAGAGGTAAAATTGCCGGTGCTCGCTTTGCTCATCTCCGGCGGACACACCGAGTTTGTGTTGATGAAGGATTGGTTTACCTACGAGATAGTCGGCCAGACACTCGACGATGCCGTGGGCGAGGCGTTTGACAAAGTGGCGCGCATGCTTGGCCTGCCCTACCCCGGCGGGCCGCACATTAGCAGACTCGCTGAAGAAGCTCGAAGTGCTACACAGGAGATTGCCTCCCGTTCACCCTCACCCGCCAAAGGCGGGGTCGGCGTGCATGTCCAGCAATCTCCTGCTCCGCAACTAAGAGCGAAACAAAAGGTTGATTTTGTGAGCGCTGCGAGCTGCCAAGGGGAGCAAAATCAACCTTTTGTTTCGCTCCCGCGGCCGATGATTGGCACCAACAATTGCGATGTTTCTTTTTCGGGGCTCAAAACTGCCGCACTCTATGCTCTGCGCGATAGGGGTGGCATACAAAACCTCTCGGCCGATGAGATTGCAAACTTTGCGCGCGAGTTTGAGGACGCCGTTGCCGATGTGTTGGTGTACAAAACCAAGCGCGCACTTGAGACAACGGGTGCAGAGACGTTTGTGATAGGCGGAGGCGTCGCCGCCAATAAACACATCCGTGAACGTTTGGTACAGATGGTTGCCGAAAAGTTTAACGAAGTCGAGATACGCCTCCCCGAGCTCGGTATCACCGGCGACAATGCGGTGATGATAGCCGAGGCAGCGCTCGCCCGCGCCCTCGCGGGCAAAAACGACGCAGAGGGGGGCGAGGTTTTGGCCAAAGGAAATCTCTCGATTTCGAGCCTTATATAAAGTACAATTGGCCTCATGAAGCAAGAAGCTCCCGAAAAGTTTACAAAACCTTACCAACCGCAAGAGGTTGAGCCCGCTATATACAAAAAGTGGGCCGAGAGCGGCTATTTTAGCCCCGACAATTTGCCCAAGTTGCCAAACGGCGAGGCGCGAACCGAAGCCTATACGATAATCATGCCACCGCCCAATGCCAACGGTTCTTTGCATGCCGGACACGCGGTGTTTGTGACGCTCGAAGATTTGCTGATACGCTACAACCGCATGCGCGGCAAAAAAACATTGTGGCTCCCCGGCGCCGATCATGCCGGTTTTGAAACGCAGGTGGTGTACGAAAAAAAGCTGGAGAAGGAAGGCCGCACGCGCTTTGGCATGCAACCGGCCGTGCTCCGCAACGAAATATTGCAGTTTACAATGGCCAACAAAAGTTTTATGGAGGGCCAGATGCGCCAGCTTGGTGCCTCGTGCGACTGGAATCGCGAAAAGTTTACACTCGAGCCCGACATTGTCGCGATCGTCTACGACACCTTTAAAAAATTATACGCCGACAATTTGCTGTACCGCGGCGACCGCATTGTTAACTGGTGCTCAAAGCATCAAACATCGCTCTCCAACTTGGAGACCGAGCGTGTTTCGCGCAAAGACCCGTTTTATTACTTTCAATACGGGCCGTTTGTCATCGGCACTGTGCGCCCCGAAACAAAGTTTGGCGACAAATACGTGGTGATGCATCCAAACGACGCGCGCTATGCGCACTATAAGGAGGGTGACCAAATAGAGCTCGAGTGGATTAACGGCCCGATTACCGCAACCGTCATTAAAGATGAGGCCAGCGACCCCGCTGTGGGTAGCGGCGTCATGACCATCACACCGTGGCACTCGGGCATCGATTTTGAGATAGCGCGCCGGCACAACCTGCCTTACGAGCAAATTATCGACGAGCGCGGCAAGCTCCTCCCCATTGCAGGCGATTGTGCAGGCCTCTCGATAAAAGACGCACGTACAAAAGTGGTCGAAAAACTCAAAGCAAAAGGCTTGGTGGTAAAAATCGACGAGGAGTACCTGCACGAGGTGCCGGTGTGCTACAAATGCGAGCGCGAAATAGAGCCGCAAGTTAAACGCCAGTGGTTTGTCAAAGCTAAAGAGCTCGCACAACCTGCCATCGAGGCAATCGAGCATGGCGACATCGTGTTTTATCCCGAACACTTTAAAAAAATATTGCTCAACTGGCTTTCGGATATCGAAGACTGGAACATCTCACGCCAAATCGTGTGGGGCATCCCGATACCTGCGTGGTATAAGCACGGCGCCGACGGTGAGGAGGTGTTTGTCGGTGAAGAAGCTCCCGATGATACATGGGAGCACGACCCGGATACATTTGATACGTGGTTTTCGTCGGGTCAGTGGCCGTTTGCAACACTCGGCTACCCTAACGGCTCCGATTTTAAAACATTTTATCCGACGCAGGTGATGGAAACGGGCGGCGACCTCATCTTTTTTTGGGTTGCGCGCATGATTATGCTCGGTCTCTATCGCACCGGCAAAGTGCCTTTTAGCACGGTGTATCTGCACGGCATGGTCACCGCCAAAGACGGCAAAAAAATGAGTAAGAGCAGAGGCAACGTTATCTCCCCTCTCGAAATGTCGGAGAAGTTTGGCACCGACGCGCTCCGCATGGGGCTTATCATCGGCAATACGCCCGGCACTCCCACCGCGCTCTATGACGACAAGATAAAAGCATACAAACTTTTTGCCAACAAACTGTGGAACATCGCGCGCTTTGTGCTTTCACAAGAAAGGTCCGGCGACATCAAACCTGAGCTCAAAAAAGAATTTGATACGTTGGCTAAAGAAGTAACCGAAGATATCGAGCAATACCGATTTTATATGGCCGCCGAAAAACTCTATCATTATGTATGGGACCGCTTTGCCGCCAAGATACTTGAGGAGAGCAAAGGCAAACCCGAGCATAGCGAAACGCTGTATTACATTCTTGAAAACTCTCTCAAACTTCTCCATCCATTTATGCCATTTATTACCGAGGAAATCTGGGGTTCTCTTCCCGGCACATCCGGTCTGTTGATTGTGGAGCCTTGGCCACTCAATTAAAGGGTATACTAAAAGGGTGATCGCCCTTTCGCCTACGCTCTTTATCGCGCTTCTAGGAGGTATCACGCCCTCGCTTTTGTGGCTCGCGTTTTGGCTTTTTGAAGACCGGTGCGAGCCGGAGCCCAAGCGCTATATTTTTTTTACGTTTATCGTGGGAGGCCTTGCGGTGGCACCGGTGCTCTTTTTAGAGCAATACGCCGCGGGCATGTTTGCCGGCACGGCGCTCCTATTGGCGTGGGCTTTTATCGAAGAGTCGTTTAAGTTTGGGGCGGCCTATATCACCTCACTACGCGCGTATGTATTTGATGAGCCGCTCGATGCCGTGATATATCTCGTCACCGCCGCGCTTGGCTTTGCCGCGGTAGAAAACTCACTGTTCCTTTTTGGCTCGCTCGGGCAAGGCGTGCTACATGGCGTTATCACGGGCGACCTGCGCTTTATCGGCGCGACATTGCTCCACACACTTTCATCGGCCACTATCGGCGTTGCACTCGCACTGTCGTTTTATAAAAGCGCGGCCTTCCGTATATTGTATGCGCTGCTGGGAGTTATCCTCGCAACCGCCTTGCATACACTCTTTAACTTTTTTATACTGGGGACTGGTGGAGATACGACATTCTTCATTTTTATGGTCATCTGGATCGGTCTCGTCGGTATACTCCTTGCCGTCGAGCGGATAAAAGACCCGGTACGCGACTATTGTTAAATTGATATAGAGAAATTTGCATGGCAAAAGAAAAAAAATCCCTTTTTGAGTGGCTCACCGGCGCTTCCGGCTCCGACAATAACTACTCTTTTGAAGATTTGGAGAGCGGCGGCTCGGGGTATGCGCCGCAATCGCAAGTTCCCGCGCGTAAACTGAGCCCCTCACCCGGTCGCGGAGGCGAAAGTACTCTTGACCTCCCCGAGGAGGAGGCAGACGGCGAGCTGGCAGTGGACGTATACGAAACGCCGACGCATATACTCATAAAAGCTATGATAGCCGGTGTGCGGCCCGAGGATTTGGACGTTTCTATCACGCGCGATATGGTAACCGTACGCGGCAAGCGCGAGCGCGCCGTTGAGGGCAATGCGGGAGACTTTTTCTTTCAAGAACTATACTGGGGCTCGTTTAGCCGCACCATCGTGTTGCCGCAGGAGATTGAGATAGAGGAGGCCGAGGCAACAGAGAAACACGGCCTGCTTATCATACGGCTCCCCAAACTCGACAAAGGCCGCCAAGCAAAACTCAAAGTCAGGTCAAACTAAAAAATCCCCTTCTGGGGATTTTTTAGTTGCTTATACTAGTGTGCCTGGGGCCGGGATCGAACCGGCGACCCCTTCCTCTTCAGGGAAATGCTCTACCAACTGAGCTACCCAGGCAGTAGAAACACTTTACCACAGCGGCACATTTTTTTCATCACCTTAAACGGCTTTACTTAGCCGTGGTTGTAGGAGCTTGCCCTGAGCTCGCCTGCGGTGAGCCTGTCGAATCCGTCGAAGGGGTTGCGCTCGGTAGCCAATTGCCAAAAAAACTTGAAAGCTGTGAGCCGACGTTTTGTGCTTGCTGGCCTCCCTGCTCTACTTGCGCATAGAGTTGCGTTAATTTATCCACATACGGCTGTGCATAATAATAGTAAGCCGCGCCGGAGATGGCGAGTATGATTATCCACCACACCACTTGGTAAAACCGCCCCCACAATTGCGAGCTGCGCATCTTGCGCACGATGCGATTGGTGTCTTTTGTTATTCGTAAAATCTCGTCAATGCGCGGGTCCACAGCAATAACTATAACAAATAAAAAGGCGGTGCGAAGAGCGTTATCCTATGCTACATTGCTTGTGAGCCCTTGTAGTTCAATGGATAGAGCAGCTCCGTCCTAAGGAGTAGATGCAGGTTCGATTCCCGCCAAGGGCACACTCATGTAAACCACTATAACTCCACCTCCACCGGCACCAGACTAACTCGCACTTGGCTCATAAAGGAAGTGCCGTTGGCATCAAGACAGGAGAGCGTGTAGATTTCGGCGTGCGTGATAGCCGGAGTGGTCACACCGGTGGAGCTGAGTGCCGTGCTCAGGGTTTGTGGAGGCGTGTCGCTTGAGGTAACAGTGCATGAGGCCATGTTAGAGGTAGACCAGGCGAGCGTGGTCGATTTGCCAGGATGCACACGGCTTGGCGTAGCGGTGAGAGCGGAGCTGATGATGCCGGTAGGGTTACTGACTGTGCATGAACCGTTTGGATATGAGCTTATGTTTGGAGAAGTTGGGACAAAGGTGCCGTTGGTGCAGGTAAAGGTCTGCGATGCGGAGTTGCAAGCGGCTTGAGAGGGGGCGGTTGCTACTGAGTAGGCAGTGACGATACTGCCGGAGGATACCGGGCCATTAAAGGTGCAAGAAAGCGGGTTGGCGCAACTATTATTGCTTGCGTTGTAGGTGCCGGTATTGTTGCATACGCAATTTTGGTAGCTGCCCGTGGCACCGCCGTTGGATGCTGCGGAGCACAGCGGGTTGGTAACGGTGACGGTCACTGATTGGCCCTCGGTTGCCCACGACGGATACACGACTGTTTCTACGTAAGGTTTAAAGGTATACGTCCCGGGAGTAGTGGTAGAAAACGTATAGGTGTATGGCGAAGTAGGACCACCGCCGCCGAGTACCGTGTACTCATTGTTAGTCGGTGGCCCTAGATTTACATTGAGCGCGGTGTTTGTAAGCGTGTCGCCGGAGCCGGGAGTATACGTGGCATTGATGGTGGTTGATTGCAGAGTGGTGATAGAGGTTGAAGAGGCGGAGATGGTGAGGAGCGGTCTGGCTGTCCCTGACACGTCTACCGTAACAGGGAGTACTCCAAACAAGTCCCCTATGGTATAGGTAAAGTTCCCCGGTGTTGAAGGCGCCGATATGACAGTCGAGCCGTACTGCGAAGTTTGGCCAAAGGTGCTGGTAATGCCCGAATTAAAGTAATTGTTTTGTTCGGATACATTGTTAAAATTGAGACAGACACCCAAAAAAGAGCTCGTGCATTCCCAATGCCGTATTATCATCTGCGGATCAAGCGACCATGTAAAGTATAGAGGGTCTCCGGGCGCGGCGGCGAGAAGTGCGCCCATACTGATTGCATAAATAGGATAGCTATATTGAGTGTAAGTGGAATTGTATTGCGCGCCACTACTTCCCGCATAGAGATTACCGGCGGAGTCGGTGACAAGGGAGGAAATATGGCTGTCGCTTGGGGTCGCATAGACACTGGTGGTGCCGCTTGGAGTAGTTTTGTAGATAGTGGTACCTGTAAAACTGGTAGCCACCGTATAGAAATTATCGGACGGGTCGACTGCAAGAATGGCCATGTTCGGTGCAATACCAAAACTCATCCCGAAGGTGAAGGATGTGTAAAGGCTGGCGTTGCCCGAGGTGATTTTGTAAATATTGTAACTGTATTGAGTGTAAGTGGAATTGTATTGCGCGCCACTACTTCCCGCATAGAGATTACCGGCGGAGTCGGTGACAAGGGAGGAAATATGGCTGTCGCTTATGGTCGCATAGACACTGGTGGTGCCGCTTGGAGTAGTTTTGTAGATAGTGGTTTTGCCTACAGAACTGGTAGCCACCGTATAGAAATTATCGGACGGGTCGACTGCAAGAAGATACATGCTCGGTGCAATACCAGAACTCATCTCAAAGGTGAAGGACGTGTAGGTACTGATATATGGCGGCACGGTAATACCGCCGGTGTTAGAGGTGCTTTGGACAGTGGTCCCGGTCACCTCATTGGTAATAGTAAACTCCCCGATTGTTTGAGTGCCGTTAAGCTCCGAGTCTGAACAGCGCAACTCGTTTTCTCCATAGCCTGGGTAGCCATTACTATAATCGTGGCATGTCCACCAGACAGGATTGGGAGGGTTGCCCATGTTGGGGTCGATAGGATACGGGAGCGACTGCGCGTGTGCGGCATACGGCAGAAACATACATACCGATATCGCCGCTGCAAACAGGAAAAAGCGAGTGCTGGTTTTTTTGAAAGACATGGCCATATACCCGTCGTTAAGTATACCTTCGACGGTTGCCGGTTAAAAAACAAGTGGGGATAACTGGTATGAACTTTTCTTTTGCGAGTATACTGAATAGTAAGAGGCACGCCTTATGATGAACAAGGAACTTTCCGCAAATCAGATATTCTTTACCCTTCTTGGAGTGGTGGTAGTGCTCGCCATGGTGTTTGTGCTGGTGCGTGCGTTTAGTTTACAGAGTCCCATCGGTCCCAGTCCTGTCGTGGTGTTGCCCGCTCAAAATCCATACTCGTTTTCGACCTCCTCACCTTTGACTATTACCCGCACCTCATCGCAGGTGAGCGGTATGGGTATGATCGCGAACTATACGGGTACTCTGCCCGCGGTTGGCTCCTGTCAGGAAGTAAGCGTACAAACACCAAGCTACGGTAAAAATCCCGTTCGCTTTGCCTTTATTGTTAATACTGCAGCCACCAGCTCATGTGCCAACCCACAAGCGCCGCAAACCTTTACCGCTAGCTTTGGGGAAGACAGCGCGGGCAACGTTCCAGTCCTCAGCGCAGTGTTTATCAACGGCGATAAAGTGATATATACCGTAAACGGCGAGTAAAGTTGTATTACGCCGCAATCCCGAGTTTTGCGGCAACTTTTTCCCTGTCGAAACCAATGAGGATGTCGTCGCCAATGACAATGACCGGCACGCCAAGCTGGCCGGTGAGTTTTATCATTTCGGTGCGCTTTTCGGCATCGCTCGCAACGTCGTAGGCGGTATACTGCACATTTTTTTCGGCAAAAAACTCTTTGGCCATCTGGCAAAAGTGGCACGTCGGCGTTGAGTAGATGGTGATTTTTTTGTCCATAAAAAATTACATTAGTGGCTAGCGGATTTAGTATATCAATTATATAATCGTAGCTCAAGCGAGTGTAGTTTAGTGGCAGAACTGCTGCTTCCCAAGCAGTAGGCGGGAGTTCGATTCTCCCCACTCGCACAGGTGGAAGACACGTCTTTTTAGGGGAATAGCGCATGCCACAGGCGCGCAAAGAAGTTTTGTTGCTGTGGTTGCGGCGGCGTGCTTGAAGGACTCTCCTCTATTATCTGTATCTCGCCCTCGCCCGGGAGCGCCACGCCGTAGGTTTGGCGGAGCGCCGCTTCCTGTCCCCTCTCGCTACTGAGCGCCACTACCTCGGCGCTCATTTGTGCCTCCTCGGCGGTAAGTTGGCTCAAGTTTTGCTCGGCAGTGGCGTTGTCCCCCGCCGCCTCGGCAAACTTGCCGTACATGCCCCACGCTGCGTGCGCCGCCTCAAAGGTGATAAAGCCAAGGACAATGATGCCAACGACCCCGGCCAACAGCCGGAGCTTTTGCCGCCGCGGGCCGGTGTGTTTGGCAAAATCACGCATATCCGTTTATAATACAGTATCTATGAACATGTACGGACTAGACAAAGTTAAACACGCCAAGCGCATGCGCGTTTTGGGGTATGTTCTCGCGATAGTAGTTATCCTTTCGATGGTATTTTCCTACTTCGCGCTGGTGGTGTAACGAGCTACTCACTCTTTATCATTTTTAAAAACACTTCTTCGGGGATGTTGACCCGCCCGCGGTTGAGCATCCTCTTTTTGCCTTTCTTTTGCTTTTCGCGCAGCTTCATTTTGCGTGTGATGTCGCCACCGTACATGTGTTGCGTAACATCTTTGCTCATAGCGGAGAGTGTTTTTGACGAAAGTATGCGGCCGAGCGCTTGAGCTTGGATTTTGGTAGTAAACAACTGCCGCGGCAAAATCTTGTACAATTTTTCCACCGCCGCGACAGCCTCTTCGTAGGCGCGATGTTTGGCCACGATGCGCGTAAACGCGGCGACCGGCTCCTCAGCCACGAGCAAATCGAGACGCGCCACCTCGGCCTCACGCAACTCGCGCAAGTCATACGAGATTGAGGCATAGCCTTGGGTCACGCTCTTCATCTTGTCAAAAAAGTTGCGCATGAGCTCGCGCAGCGGCATTACCACTTTAATAATGAGTCTCCCTTCCGAAAAGTTTTCGGTACTCTCTATAACCGCCTCGTGCTCGTAAAGGAGCGGCGTGACCTGCCCCACATACTCGGCGGGCACCAAGATTTCGGCGGCAACATACGGCTCCCAAACTTTTTTAATATCTCCATACTCGGGGAACTGCGGCGGTGAGTATACCGCGATGCGCTTGCCGTTTTCGAGCTCCACCTCGTAGGTGATGGTGGGCGTCGTAACCACAAGTGAGAGGTTGGCCTCGCGGCGCAAACGTTCGGTAACAATCTCAAGATGGAGCATGCCGAGAAGTCCACATCTAAATCCGCGGCCGAGCATGCCGGACGACTCCTCTTCAAACGAGAGCGACGAGTCGGAGAGGCGTAGACGCGTGAGCGCTTGGCGCAGTGCGGTAAAGTCGTCTTGGGCTTGGGGATACACCGAGGCCCATACCACCGGCCGCGGCTCGGCGTAGCCCGCGAGGGGTAAAGAGTTTGAGCTGCGGGCACGTATCGTATCGCCAACGCGTGCAAAACCCGGCTCTTTGATGCCGGTGACCACGTAGCCGATGGAGCCGCTCCCCAACTCGGCGCGCGGCGTGGGTTTGGGAGAAAAAGTGCCAACCTCGAGCGCCACAAACTTTTTATCGCTCGCGGCAAACTCGAGCGCGTCGCCTTTTTTAATTAAGCCTTCAAACATGCGCAAAAAAACAATGACACCTTGATGGTCGGAGTATTGAAAGTCAAAGATGAGCGCACGCGGAAGCAAATCTTGCCGGACAGATACGCCGATCCCGCCCATGGCGGGTGAGGGTAGCTGGGAGACAAGATTTGCTGAAGCTTTGCCGGTTTCCTCACGCGGCGGTGGCACGCGCTCTATTACCGCTTGGAGCAATGCCTCGACACCCTCCCCTGTTTTGCCGGAGCAAAACAAAATCGTGGCAGGATCTATCTCAAGCAGTTTTGCCACTTGTACTTTTACATCATCAACGTTGGCGAGCGGCGAGTCGATTTTAGATATGGCAGGCACAATAACCAGCCCGAGTTCGCGCGCACTGCGCAAGGTGGTGAGTGTCTGCGCCTGCACGCCCTGCGTGGCATCCACAAGCAGTATTGCACCCTCAACCGCCGTGAGCGCGCGCGACACTTCGTACGAAAAGTCGATATGCCCCGGTGTATCTATGAGGTTGAGCTCGTATTGCGAACCTTTGTAACCATATTGCATGCGCACGGGCTGCATCTTGATGGTGATGCCGCGCTCGCGCTCCAGGTCCATAGAGTCGAGCACCTGCTCGCGCATTTTGCGTTGTTCGATGGTATGGGTTATCTCCAAAAACCTATCCGCAAGGGTAGATTTGCCGTGGTCGATGTGGGCGATGATAGAAAAGTTGCGTATATGCTTCATGAGCTAGTATCAGAGACTATACCCTATCGACTGGCGGCTAGCTACTGACATCGGTTGGCTCGAGGGCCACTTGCGGGCTGTCTTTAAAGTAACGGGTGAACGCATTGAGTGCCTCCGCAAGTTCTTGATTTTTGAGGAGCCAGAGCACAAACACTGTCACAAGGAGGCCCGTGCCACCGGAGAGGATCCCTTGAAACACCAGACCAAACAAGGTGTTAACCTCACCGGCAATACCGGTTAGGGTGAGCACCAGGTAACTTGCGCCACCGCCGAGTATTGCCGCGCAAAAACTTTGAAAGCTCAGCGTAAGGAGTTTGTCATGCGGGATGGCAAAGTCGCGCAACACAAAGGTAAACCCGACAAAACATTGCGCAAGCGCGCCGAGCGTGTAACCGAGGGCGAGCATGAGCACGGTTGTGCCGGGGATATTGGAGACGCGGAGGAGCGACTCGACAAAGTCGCGAATAAATTGGCTCTCGTGGAAAATCGCGACGAACAAAAACGCACTGCCTATCGACACCACAATGTCGATGACGCCGCGATACAAGGGCTTGCGGGTATCACCCACCGCGTAGTAGGCGCGCGCGATAAGGAGCGAGATACTCTGCGCCGCAAGCGAGAGTATAAAGAGCGCGAGCGCCGCGGCTGTGAGCCTCGTGGCAGACCAATCAAACGCACCGGCACCAAGGATGACGCGCACGAGCTGAGCGCGCAGGACAATAACAAACACCGTTGCGGGTATCGCCCAAAAGAGCATGTGCCGGAGCGCCGCCTCTATATGCTCGGCAAACTCCTGGCGTTTGCCCTCGGCATGCAGGCGCGCCAAAGTTGGGAACGCCGCGACCGAGTACGACACGCCAATAATAGTGAGCGGCACCGCTTGTAAGTTAAACGCAAACGTAAAGATAGCGATAGAGCCGGGCGCAAGGAACGACGCAATGGCAACAATGGCAAAGAGCGAAATCTGACTTGCCGCAAGCGCGAGCGTGCGCGGCACCGAGAGTATGAGCACACTCCCCACTTGTTTAAGCATTTCGGGAAACGGAACGCGCGCTGCTGTTTTTTCGCTAAAGAAAAACGGCAACTGGAGCGCCATGTGCATACAGGCGCCGAGGACTACTCCCCACCCCAACCCCGCGAGCCCCATGCGCGGATACAAAAACACCGCGCCAAAAATAATGCCGACGTTATAGAGGAGCGGCGACACCGAGTAGAGGATAAAGCGATGGCGTAGCTGTGTGAGCGACGCGAGCGTGTTGGAGGCGCCGAGGAATATCGGCTGGAGGAGCAAGATGCGGATAAGAAGCACAAGCGAGGCGTATGACGCCGGGTCGCCCGCGAGCCCCGGCGCAAGCAGATGCACCAACTCCGGTACAAAGAAAAAGATAATCGTCGACACGACACCCATGCCGATAAAAAACACCAGCAGGATGTCGCGCAAAAAAGAAACCATGAGCCCTTCCTCGCGCCGCTCGAGTTTTGAAAGCACCGGGAGGAGCGCATACAACGAAAACAGCGACGCAACGGTCGCAAACAAAAAATCCGGAACGCGGAACGCCGCGTAGTAAAGGTCGAGCGTGTGCGACGCGCCAAAGTTGGCCGCCAAAATCCGGTCACGCAAAAGGGCGAGAATTTGCGAGAGAAGCCCGAAGCCTGCGAGCAAATAAGCGGCTTCGTGCATGCCCCGCACTTCTCGCCCCATCGCGGAGAGAAAGCGTACCTTCATGCGCTCATTCTACCTCAAAATCCCTATAGAATATAGGGTTTAATACCCTCTACTGAGAGACCGGCGCCGTTGTCCTGTTTTGCGGTGTTGAGGTTACCGGAGGTTGCGCACCGGCAAACGGATCTTTACCCGCCTGCAAATTGCTCAAGATGAGTGTCACTTCGGTGTTGCCCGGATTGCTTGCCGCCAAATCTTGGAACTGCTTGATAGCATCCGCATTGTCTTTGAGGATGTAGTCGGATAAGCCAAGGAAGTATTTGGCATTGGCATAGTCGGGCTCTATCGTAACCGCTTGTTGAAGCGCCTGCGCGGCATGCGTAGCGTCGCCGCTTGAGTAATAGAGGAGACCGAGCTCAAACCAGATTGGCGCGACACCGGGCGCCGTTTGTGCCGCGGCGGTTGCCGCTTTAATAGCGTTGGGGATATCTTTGTTGGCGACATCAAGCTGGACTACGAGCAATATCGCGTCGGTGTAGTTGGGCTTGAGCGTAAGTGCCTGCGTGAGGAAGGTGGTAGTGATTTGTTGATTACCTTGATTGGCCGCGAGCCGCGCTATGTCAAGCGGGATGGTTGGGTTGGTTGGGTCCTCGGCGGCAGCCTGCTGATAGGTGTTGAGCGCGGTTTGCGCGGCGGCTTGCACTTTGAGCGTTGAGAGGAAGTCGTATATCTGTGCGAGCAGAAGTGTCGGTCGATAGTCGGCCGGGTTGAGCTTTTCCGCCTGCTGACTTGCGGTGATGGCCGATTGTACCGTCGTCGTAAACTGTTTTTGCAAGTCGGGAGAGGTGGAGGTCGACGCTGCTATTGTTTGCAATTGCGTGCTGTATGCACTGACAAGCAGGCGCAGAGTGTCGCCATTGGGGTCAACCGTTTGTGCAAAGGCGCCGCTTTGTAGTGCGCCCGAGGCGTCACCATTTGAGAGCTGTTCGGTGCCATACCCGGTGTATGCCTCGGCAATAAGACGACGGTTGGTGGCAACGCCGGCATATGCCGCAAGCACCACCACGACAATAATCGCGGCAAGTGTGCTGTACATGCCAAAGCGGGTGGTGTCCTCTTCCGGCAACGCGGCGCTCTGGCCTTGTCGCCACAAAAATCCAAACGTGGCACCGGCAAGTGCAAACGCCAGGATGATAATGTTTTGACTCGGCACATAGAGAAATATCGTGGAGAGCAAAAAGAGGCTTGTAACCGAGAGTGTCGCGGCCACGATGTTGTCCTCGCGCGTAAGGACGCCGAGACGCACCACGCGCACAAGTGCGGCGAGAATAAGGAGTATCGGTATGAGCCACATAAGCGCGCCAAGGAGTCCCACTGTGCCGAGCGCGGTTACCAACGCTGAGAAGCCGACGTTAAAATCGAGACTCCAAAACGCCGACTGGTTGACCTCGGCAGGTTTGTGGAGAAGCCACTCCTGCCCAAAGGTATTGGGGCCGGTGCCTACGAGCGTGCGCCCGAGGGAGCCCGCACGTGCGGCATCAATAATAGTGAGTGTCGAAGAGTACGAAGGGCGCACCTCAAGCGAGGAGACGGGGAACAGGTTGGTAAGGTTTGTGTTGAGCGAAGCTCCGAAAAAGAGAAACAATATCGACACGAGCGCCGAAGCTATCGCAAACCACGGCAAACGCTTAGCGAGGTGGCTAAACACCGTGCCCTCTCCCCCGCGTTGCATAAGCAGGTGCACGATGGAGATAACGACGGCAAAACCGAGCACCAAGCCCCACACCAGCGAGAAGTTGATGATGCCGAGCAATAAAGCAAGCGCGGCAAGCACAAGCCCCACGACAATACGCCAAGCATTGGATACTGTTTGCAACTCAACACGCACCAAAAGGAGCATTGCAAGCAACCCTCCGATGATGCCGAGGTCGTTCCATTTGCCGATGAGGTTGACGGAGCGGTCGGCAAACGTTGCGAGCGGTATTGCGGCGGAGCCAAACACAATTGACACAAATTGGAAGATAACAGCGGCAATGAGTGACCAAAAAACAACCGAGAGCAAGGTGCGCACGGTGCGTAGCGTGCGGAAGAGCGCAAACGCAATTGCAAACGTCAAAAAGAGAAGCACCACAAAGAGCACGGTGTCACTCTCGACTCCAAATCCCGTAAACGCAACGGAGCGGTCTATCGAAAAATAGGCCGATATAAGATATGCAAGCGGCAAGAGCGCCACGAGCAGCACACCAAAAAGCCCGCGAGCGCTGACAACCTCGCGCATACCGCGGCCACACACAAACAGCACAACGGCGGCAAGCGCAAAAAGCGCAAACACCGCTACTTTAGCTAATTGGAACGGGAACCATGCGGTCGGGATAACGAGCACCAGTGCAAGTACAATACCTGCAAGGAACGCGTATCTCGACCACGAGATAAGCTTCGAATACATATTCGATTCGATTAACAATTAATCGCCAGCTATGTAAGGCGGGGACTAGCCGCCTATTTGTAGACCAGCCACTTATCAGTATAACGCAAACAACTCACCTTTAGGGTGAGTTGTCCACATGTTTGCGTGCGCGCCTGTAAGCCGAATTCTGTCTGGAGTAACAATTTATCTGGGACCCGGTTCGCACCGGGACTCGAGCGGCACTCCCCAATTGCTTGGGGCACGGCCTTGCACTTAGGTAAGGATTTTGCCGTTTCACCCCCGACTGTAACGTCGGGACTCGTCTCTGTTCGCACCTCTTACGCCCGCAAAAAGCGTATGACAGGCGTTACCCCCGACGCTCGGCTTACGCCGAGGTCGGGGCCCCGACCCTGTGAGGGCGTCGGGGCTGCTACCTTTCCAAACTTAATTGGTAAGTGTTCGGACTTTCCTCCCCGACTGTAACGTCGGGGCTGTTACTCAGCGCGCTATGCACCATAGTAGCACATTTATTATTTTACTTGAAGCACCATCCCCTCTTGTATGGTATGCGCATCGGCAAAACCGGCAGGCACTTCAAGCACGTAAAGTATCGGGCTCTTAGGATAAAACACTTGCGGAGGATTTTGAAGATACGACTCGGGCGTGGCGTCTTTCACAATTGTAACAATCTTCCCGCTCGCATCGGCAAAGAGCATGTCGAGTGCAAAGTTCATATCCTTCATCCAAAAACCGTACATGCCCGGAGTTTGAAACACAAACAGCATTCCTCTGCCAGCCGGCAAACTCGTGCGGCCCGAGAGCCCTTGCTCGCGTGCGGCCTCCGTGCTCTCTACCTCTACTTGCACGGTGGCTTGCGGTGAGCTTGCCCCATCCGCGCCTATCCACACCTGTGTAAGCGGTTGTGGTGTCTCAGCGGGTGCCATAGGGTAATAACCATACACCAAAAATGCGGCTACCAGTATAGCCAAAATAACGAGTACAAAAAACAGCCCTTTTTTGAGGGGTATGTCCATATATATAGTATACCAGCACTTTTTATAGGACATGCTATACTATAAGGGTGACCAAAACATGATTACTCATGTCGTCGGCGACGACCCCTTCGCCAATACCCAATTAGGCAACGCTCTTACTCGAGCAATTGTTGATACAATTCATGAGCCGTTTTTAGTGCTAGATGCAGACCTGCGAATTATCGTCGCAAGTCGTTCTTTTTATGAAAAATTTAAAGTGCGCAAAGAAGAGACTCAAGGAGCCCTGCTCTACAAAATAGGCGACGGGCAATACGACATACCCGCGCTCAGACATTTTCTCAAAAATATTATTCCCGAACATGCGGTCATGAGGGAGTACAAAATTGTGCATGACTTTTTACACATCGGGAAACGAACGATGCTCTTAAGTGCGCGCGAAGTTGCCTATGAAAACAGCCAGCGCAAGCATCTGCTCCTAACCATGGGTGACGTAACCGGTCAAGAACTGTTGGACGCAGAAAAAGAAAAGCTCTCAAACGAGAAGGATTTGATCATACGGGAGATGAAGCACCGCATGGCAAACAGCCTGCAACTTATAGCAAGTATACTTATCCTCAAGTCGGAGGTGGTGGAGTCTCCGGAGGTTCGCACTCATCTTAAGGATGCTCACGAGCGCATCATGTCCATTGCTACCGTAGAGAAGTTCCTCGACACGACCAGTTTACATGAGGAGGTGGAAGTGGGGCCGTATCTCACGGGGCTCTGTGAGAGTTTGTCGGCGAGTATGATAGAGGGCAGTAAGCCTATCACTCTTAAAGTAGAAGCAGGAAGCGGCATGGTTACTTCGTCTATAGGCATAAGCTTGGGGCTTATCACCGCAGAGCTCGTTATCAATTGTCTCAAACACGCGTTTCCACACGGTAGGCACGGCTCCATTATCGTCACCTATAAAACCGACAAGGACGGATGGGAGCTGGCAGTAAAAGATGACGGAGTCGGCATACAACTTGACCCACTTAGGAAAAAAGAAGGGCTGGGCACTACCATCGTGCAATCGCTCGCGCGCCAGCTTGGCGCACAGGTGCATACGACTACCAGCTCGCACGGCACGACCGTTTCCATACACCACACACAAAAAAGTTCTTAAGAAGTACGCCGAGGAGGCCCCGTGCAATGAATGCTCTGGGGTCTCCTCGGCTTAAACCATGAGTACATCCATATCCTCACCGGTTATGGTTAACTACTCTTCGGTCTGCTCTTGGCTCTGCACACATAGTGCGGTGGCGCATTGCGCTCTTCTCACCGACTTATGCTATAGGCGAGGTGTCCGTGCCCCGCTAAAACAATCGTATCAAACTCCGGTTGAATATATGGTGAATAATTTTGATATCGCACGGGCTATTTTTTTGACGCGCGAGGCAGGCGTCGGAATGCTTCTTCGATTTCTGCAATCCCTACCGGCTTTACCATGTGCGCATGAAATCCCGCTTTGCGGGCGCGTTCTTTATCCTGCGCTTGCCCGTAGCCGGTAAGCGCGATGAGGGTGGAAGAAAAATGTTTTTCCTGCTGTAAAATATGAGCAACCTCGTATCCGTCGATATCCGGCAATCCGATGTCCAAAATAATAACCTCCGGATGCAACTCGCGAACGTTGCGTATGGCGCTCGAGCCGTCAAACGCGAGCGTGACCGTATGCCCGCGCAACTCAAGGAGTCGCCCGAGCGCTTCGGCAGCCACTTCATTGTCGTCAACCACAAGGATAGTGCGCGCTTGTTTGGTTTGCGGTACTTTGCGGCCGCCGTGCAAGCGCGACTTAATGGTTGGAGCCAGATGTGTGTGAGCCAAGATTGGTGTTTTTGTGGGTATAATTTCCCGCCAGGGAGACACGGGCGTGAGCATGTCATTGAGTATGCCGGTTATGGCGTGGACGCGGTCCTCGATGGTCTCAAGGGTGGCCGTAGCGTCCGCTGTAGACATTTTCTGTAATTTTAAAAGTTCGGTAGAGCTCACGATGGCTGCAAGCGGGTTGCGGAGTTCGTGAGCGAGAACCGCGAGCAATTCTTTTTTCTTTTCCTCCTCGGTGGACGCCGCCACCAACACGCGCTCCGGCTCACTCGTGAGACCCAGTTTTGAACCTAACCACTGGAGATAATATAGAAGGGGTTGAGGGGTCATGCGACAAAACGATAGCCGACGCCGCGTACGGTTTCAAAATGAGCCGAGTTGCTCTTTTGGGAAAGTTTTTTGCGCAGATTTTTCATATGAACATCAAGCACATTGCTCAAGGTAAGAGCGTTAAAGTCCCACACGCGACTCGAAAGCTCTTCGCGCGTACATACCTCGCCCGGCCGTTGTAAAAAACATTCGAGTAAAGCATATTCTTTTAATGTCAAAAATATTTCAATGTTCCCAACTGTTACACGATGCGTCGCGGTATCTATCGTAATGTCACCAATGGCACGCGTGACTTTTTGTGGTGGCACCGGTCGACGTGCAACCGACATAATACGAGCGATGAGTTCCTCCGACGAAAATGGTTTTACGACGTAGTCGTCGGCGCCGGAGTTGAGCAACTCAACCTTGTAATCGGTGCCGGATTGGCCGGTAAGAATAATGATAGGAGTATCAATACCCTCCGCCCGGAGCGTTTTGGTAAGGGTGACCCCGTCAAGGCTGGGCAAGGTGAGGTCGAGCAGTATCACGTCGTACTCCTTGTGATAGAGCGAGATGCGCACGCGCGCTTTTTCGCCGTCGGCAAGCCAATCAACCGCAAAACCCTTAATCTCAAGGTATTTTTTGAGGTTCTTTGCCAAAGCCTCTTCGTCTTCTACGATAAGTAACCTCATAACTGTATGGTACTCTACCGAGCTTTATATGAACATCTCATGAAGATTGTTCAGAAAGCCAGCCTGGCGACGGGGCGTACGTCATAGATGTCGTCGGGCACCTTGTTGTATATCCTCATAATCCGCTCCGCGACCTGCGGGTGGACCCTCTGCACATGGTTCCACATGATTATTTTGTTCATCAGTACCCTCTCCAACGAACCTGCTGCCTGATAATCGCACTCGGTGCACATAAGTATCGCATTCATATGCATCAAGTATGCCAAGACATGTCTGATTGTGGCGTGAATATTTATTCTTCATGAGAATCACACAGCCAGTATGGGACGATTGTATCAAAGGTCGAAGTTACCAGAATCAGTATCATCATATATATGAAAACGAATCGAACCTATATTCTCCTGTCTTTGATAACTGCCCTTGCGGTTGCTGGCATGAGCCTGGGTACGTTAGGCCTTGCACAGACAATCACGCCGGTGGCGTGTAGCGTCAGTGCATCCTCAGTGAGCGCCAACCAGGCGGCAGTCTTTACGGCAACCGGCGGCAACGGAACCTACTCTTGGTCCGGCCCGAACTTGAGCGTTACCAATGCATCGGGCAGTCAGTTTGCAGTCAGCTATCCAAACCCCGGCGTGTACACCATTACAGTGGCGAGTGCCGGCCAAAGTGCAAGTTGCAATATGACTGTCGTAGCAGCAGCTACAAGCGGAACACTCGTTTGCTCGCCGGCAACACAAAATGTTACCCTTGGACAAACGGCTACCTTCTCGGCAACGGGAGGCAACGGCGCATACACCTGGTCGTCACCCGATTTGTCCATCAGCAATGCAAATGGCTCGGGCTTCAGTGCCAATTATGCATCGACCGGACTTAAGACCATGACGGTTTCCAGCAACGGCGCGACCGCCAGCTGTGTGACAAATGTTTTGGCGGGTGCAACTACTCCGGCTACCCCCGGCTTGCCAAACACAGGCGGCGGTTATGGACAGTAAAAAGCACATAGATAAGAGCTTTTGGACGAAAGGATTTCTTTTGTCCTTAGGCGTAGGCCTGCTTGTGACAGGCCTTTCGGTTTTTCTCCAGACCAGAGAGGCGACGGTTCAAGCTTTTGCGGCCGCAACGCATGTACCAATAGCCACGGCATCTACTCCAACAGGTCTCGGTGCCTCTTTTAATGGGCCGTCTCGGCTCATCATCCCTGCGATTGGTGTTAATGCCAACATCCAGAGCGTCGGACTCTTTTGGAACGGCGACGGCACTATGAGTATCCCCACAAACTTTACTGACGTCGCTTGGTATAACGGCGGACCGCTCCCGGGTGCCTTGGGGAGCGCGGTAATAGACGGACACTTGGACGGACGGAACATTAAAGAGGCGGTGTTTTATAACCTCGGCAGCCTAACATTGGGCGACGTGGTGGAAGTGGTGGATAACGACGGCGCGGTGCTTAAGTTTAGTGTTGTTGCTGTTAAAACATATGATTACAATGCAACCACAACGGACATTTTTGACGGCGACACATCGCAATCACGGCTCAACCTCATTACCTGCGCGGGGAGCTGGGACAAAACGCAAGGCATTTACAACAAGCGGGTTGTCGTATTTACCGATCTTATAAAAAATAATCAGTAATCGTTTAGCTAATTCATATGAGCAACAACAAAACCAAAAAATCCTGGAACGTTTCAAAGGCTACGCGCGATGTCGTGGTAGAAACCGCGCGGCAGGTACAAGTATTAAAAGACGAAACGACGAACCTTGCACATAAGGCCGGCACCAAATGGGAGGAGTCGAAGCCTCGCCGAGAAAAAGCAAAAAACGAACTGAGAAAAGCCGCCGATAGCGTTGTTGATTTTGGAAAGCAGGTACAAGAAGGTTTTAACCAAGGCATTGCCGAGGTTCAAAAAAAGAAAAAGAAGGCCTGATAAAAATTCTTTTTGAGTATATACTGGAGTCGATGAAAACCGTATTGATTACCGGTGCGCGCAGCGGCCTCGGGCTGGCGCTTGCAAGAGAGTTTCTCGGCAAAGGCTGGCGGGTTATTGCCGCCGGGCGGCGGATGACCGAGCTCCCGGATGACGTCCGCACCAACCCCAACACGACCACTGTTGAACTCGAACTGTCCGACGAGGAAACCGTGCGCGCGTGCGCCAATACGCTTGTTGGAGTGCCCATCGATGTGTTGATAAACAACGCGGGTGTTTATGACTCGGGTCCAGCCGATGATGACACCGTTGTCTCGACTCTCGACGCAATAGCGCGTGTTTTTATCGTTAACGCGATTGCGCCGCGGCTTTTGGCCGATGTATTGCTCCCCAATTTAGCACTTGGTTCAGAGCGGTTGATTGTCGGCATCTCTTCGGGTATGGGCACGTTTGCACAGCTCCAAGGGCGCGACCTCGAACCGACGAGCCGCGGCACGGACGGTTATGAGGCGCTCCATTGGGTCTACAGCGCGAGCAAAACCGCACTCAACTACGCGCTACTCGCCTTCGGCGTCTCGCACTCGGACATAAAAGTATCTCTTATCAATCCCGGCTGGATGCAGACGGCGATTGGCGGCAAAGATGCGCCGGAGTCGACAGACAAGAGTGCAGAGCATATCGCCGAACTTATCCTCAACCACCAAACTCGCCTGCCCGCGGGTGAGCTTGTTGATCATCTTGGTAATAAGATGGAATTGTAGAAAAAATCTCAACTTGGCGGAGACGGAGAGATTCGAAGCTTACAGCTTCAGTACAGGCTTCCCATTTTTTCATCCCGAAACAGGACTCAAAAATATGGGAGAGCCTTTTCGAATCTCTCCCGTGATGTACTCAAGTACATCACTCGTCTCTCGCAAAATATATTCGCAAGAGCTCATTATTTTGCGGAGACGGAGAGATTCGAACTCTCGGTGGGTTGCCCCACACACGCTTTCCAAGCGTGCGCACTAGACCGCTATGCGACGTCTCCTCGTCCGTTACCTTATCAAATTATGACCCTTTATGCCATTTTATCTTGTACAATAGAGCAATATGAAATTTGCCCATCATTTGCATGTCCGCCACCGAATGGAGCCCTACCCCGCACGCACGGTTGGCATGCGCTTGCTCGATGTGCTGGTGTACGCCGTGGGCATCTTGGGGCCGCTCGCGACAATACCGCAAGTGGTGCAAATTTATACCACGCACAATGTCTCGGGCATCTCCTTTTTTACTTGGAGTCTCTATGCGCTGTTTGATATCCCGTGGATCATATACGCCGTCGCGCATCGTGAGCGGCCGCTCATCGTGTGCTACTCACTGTGGCTTGTCTTTAACTCGCTTGTTGCGATAGGTGTGGCTTTCTACAGTCCGGGGTTATTGTTTTAACAGGCTAAAAAAATCTTCTTACCCCACCAAGGCTTTGATACGTTCCTCAATCGGCGGATGGGTGGAGAATATACGCGTTAAAAAATTTTTGGACGCGCCGGGGCCAAAGGGGTTTGATATATAGAGATGCGCGGTGGCATTGCTTGCAGTGCGCATCGGTTGGCTAAAGTTGCCGATTTTGCGCAGTGCCGAAGCGAGACCCTCCGGGTAGCGCGTGAGCAATGCGCCCGATGCGTCGGCCAAAAACTCGCGCTTGCGCGAAATGGCGAGCTGGAGGAGCGTTGCAAAAATCGGCGCAAGTATGAGCAATGCAATTGCAAAAATCATGAGCACAGGATTATTGTTGTCCCGGCTGTTGCCGCGGTTGCCGCCCCAAAACATCGAGCGTAAAAAGAAGTTGTCGGCAATCGAGATAAACCCCACCAGCACCACCGCTACGGTTGAGACAAGCATGTCGCGGTTGCCAATGTGCGAGAGCTCGTGCGCAATCACGCCCGAAAGCTCATTTTCGTCCATCATTTGTAAGAGACCGCTCGTCACCGCAACGGCTGCGTGCTTGGCATTGCGGCCCGTCGCAAACGCGTTGGGTTGCGGGTCGTTAATAATGTAGAGCTTTGGTTTGGGTAGGCCTGCAGTGATGCACAAGTTCTCCACCACGCGATGGAGCTGTGGATATTGCTCGGAGCTTGCAGGCACGGCGCGCGCCGAGGCAATCACGACTTTGTCGGAGTACCAATAGCTTGCCACGTTCATCACAACGGCAAAGATGACCGCAACAATCAAAATGCCGGGGCTGTTAAAGTACCACGAGATAGCCCATCCGAGCCCGATGACAAGGCACAAAAATACAAACATGAGCGTCCATGTCTTTGCAATATTTTCGTCCTGATGAGTGTAGAGTGTTGCCATCTGCTAGAAAGAAACTTTGACCGGCTCGCGGGCTGCGGCGTCTGCCGCATCAAGTTGGAAGTACTCCATCGCCGCAAAGTGGAAGACGCCGGCTATAAAGTTGCCGGGGAAACTTTGCAAGGCGGTGTCGAGGTCGCGCACGTTGCCGTTGTAAAAGCGGCGCGCGGCCTGTATTTTGTCCTCGGTGTCGGCAAGCTGATGTTGCAGGTCGAGAAAGTTTTGGTTGGCCTTCAAATCGGGATACGCTTCGGCAACCGCAAAAAGGCTTTTGAGCGCGCCGGAGAGCATATTTTCGGCCTGCCCTTTTGCGGCAGTGCCCGTGGCACCCATCGCGGCCGAGCGTGCGGCCGTGACGTTTTCAAACACGCCGCGTTCGTGTGCGGCATAGCCTTTAACCGTCTCCACGAGGTTAGGGATAAGGTCATAGCGGCGTTTGAGTTGGACGTCAATGTCGGCCCACGCTTCTTTAGCACGCTGTACCATGCGCACAAAATGGTTGTACGCACCCGCCGCCCAAAGCACTATTAATACTAAAACTATCAAAACTACATAGAGTATGATCATGTAGCAATTATAACACTTCTACCCAAATTGCAAGTTTTTTAGTAGTCCATGCCGCCCATGTCGGGGTTTGCTCCTTCCTTCTCTTCTTTTGGTTCCTCGGCTATCGCGGCCTCGGTGGTAAGGAGCATAGCCGCGGCAGAGGCGGCGCGCTCGAGCCCTGTGCGTGTCACTTTAACCGGATCAACAATGCCCGCAATAAACATATCCGCCACACCCTCACCTTTTATGGCATCGTAACCGGCATTTTCTTTTTTTGATTCCTTAATTTTCATTACAGCAACCCCAGGATCTTCTCCTGCGTTTTCAGCAATTTGACGGAGAGGTCTTTCAAGAGAAAGAACCAAAATTAAATATCCGGCTCGCTCTGCTGTATTCAATTTTTCGTTTGCTACATATTCTTTGAGCTTCTCGGTCAATTTTTGGCTCACCCTAACTAGTGCCGTGCCGCCTCCCGCGACAATCCCCTCCTCAATAGCAGCTTTGGTGGCGTTGACCGCATCCTCGATTTTGAGTTTTAGATACTTCATCTCCGTCTCGGTAGCCGCGCCCACACGTATCACCGCGACGCCGCCTTGGAGTTTGGCGAGACGCTCCTCCAACTTTTCTTTATCAAACTTGCTGTCGGTTGTTTTTATCTGCGCGCGTATCTCCGCGACACGCTTTTCGATATCTTTTTTGGCGCCTTTGCCGCCCACGATGACCGTGGAGTCTTTGGTAGCAATCACTTTACTTGCGCGGCCGAGCATCTCCAACTCTATTTTTTCTAAATTGAGTCCGGTTTTTTCTGAAATAACAGTCCCACCCGTAACAACAGCGATATCCTCTAGTGTGTCAAGTTTTTTATCACCATAGCCAGGAGCTTTTATCGCTACCGAATTAAATGTTGCTCGCAGTTTATTGAGTACAAGAGTGGTTAAAGCTTCACCATCTATATCATCTGCAATTATTACGATCTGTTTTACGCCTTTTTGAGAAAGCTTTTCCAATACCGGAAGAAGTTCCTGAATCGAGTTAATCTTTCTATCGGTAATGAGGATATACGGGTCGTTATAGATTGCCTCCATGCGCGTGGGGTCGGTTACCATGTAGGCGCTCACGTAGCCGCGCTCAAACTTGAGCCCTTCAACCAGCTCTTTGTCGATGCCAAGGCTTTGGCTCTCTTCCACGGTGACAACACCGTCTTTACCCACCTCTTTAATAGTGTCTGCAATTATGTGTCCTATCGCCTCCGACTCGGCGGCAATCGTGGCAACCTGGCGCACCTCTTCGTCGGTTTTTATCGGCTTCGCAAGCGCCTTGAGCGCAAGTACCGCCTCGGTTGTCGCCTTTTCAATCCCTGCGCGCACGCCCATAGCCGAGAGGCCCATTTCGGTGTGCTTCATCCCCTCCTCCACTATTGCCTGAAGGAGCACAACGCTCGTGGTGGTGCCGTCGCCGGCGATGTCGTTGGTTTTGGTTGCAACTTCTTTAACAATCTCCGCGCCCATGTTTTCAAACTTATCCTTGAGCGTGATTTCTTTGGCAATGGTGACACCGTCATTGGTAATAGACGGCGCACCGTAACTGCGCTCCATCGCCACATTGCGGCCGCGCGGGCCCAAAGTGACCTTTACCGTGTTGGCCGCTTTGTCGATGCCGCTTTTAAGTGCGCGGCGCGCACGCTCGTCAAAAAGAATTTGTTTTGCCATAGAGTTTCAGTCAGTCGAATAAACTAATCTAAAATCGCGAGGATAGAACTTTCGGACACGATGTAATACTCGACGCCGTTTACTTTCACTTCATCAAAACCGTATTTGCTAAACATCACTTTGTCGCCCGCTTTAACGCTCATGGGCACCACGCGACCGTCCTCGTTTTTTTTGCCGGGGCCAACCGCCACCACTGTACCTTGATCGGGCTTGTCTTTAGCGGCAGTGTCGGGGATGATAATACCAAAGCTCGTGGTCTTATGCGCGTCCTCGGGGGCAAAAGGTTTTACCAATACGCGGTCGCCAAGCGGCATAACCCCCGCCTTGTTGCGAGATGCCTGCACTTTCATTTTAGAAGTTTTCTTGGGAGAGGCTTTTTTTGTTTTAGCTAAAGGCTTTTTATGCTTTTTCATGCGGCAAATATAGTCGCTCTTGAGCAAAATGTCAAAGACTTTTAGCAGAAAAATCTTTTGACTTTTTATGGCATCGTGACACAATTGTTATGGATGCAACTTGAATGAAAGGGCCTAGTCATGTCCTCTACCGAATTACGGTATAGCGACCGCTTGGGCCCGAACGGGGGCCCCGCGTTTATGTCACTCGCAAACTCGTACTATGCAGCGAGCTGCTATGCTTATGCGCAGTTTTACACTGCGCCGTGGCAATACAAACTATTGTGGGGCTGGCGCGCCTTGTGGTGCTTCTTGCAGGCACGGCACTTATCCTACAAGCACGCACGCCAAGGGCTTGGCTCGATGACGGCCAACGAGCTTGATGCGTATGCGCGTTTTTTGCTGAGGCAAAAGCGTTATGAAAAGGCAAAACACGTAATTGCAATTGCGTTGCATAAAAAACGTTTGTCCGTCGACGCCCAAGTTATGTTATGGGTTTTGTTGATGGAAGCCTACGTAGGCTTTTTCAAAAGGTACAAAGGAAGGCAGAATCTCGTATCTGCAAACCAATGGTACGCGCGTATTGCAAAAAACGTAGATTATTTGGAGCCCACAGCGCGGAAACAGGTATTGGATGCTCTTGCCAAATTTAAGTTAGAACAAGGCAATCTCGAAGTAGCTTAGTAAACAGCCCCGACTCCTGCCGTAGACTCCCAAATCTGCGGCTTTTTTATTATTTTACCGCTGATTGCACGCCAAAAGCTTCTGTGCTATATTCCCTACTAATGACTTTGGGCGGCATTTTGCCCTATATCCAAATAGTGCTTTCGGTGTTGCTTATAGGCTGCATATTATTGCAGCAAACAGGCGCATCGCTCGGCGGCGCGTTTGGCGGCGACAATTTTAGCGCCGCTTTCCATACCCGCCGCGGCTCGGAAAAAGTCTTGTTTTACGCTTCTATTATCCTCGGTATTTTGTTTGCGCTCTCGTGTGTGGTGGCGCTCATGCTCAACAAATAAATAATTAACCTCCATCCTTATGCGCGACCTATTGCGCACGGCACAAAACACTTATGAGTCGTTCTCGGCCAGCGGGCGTACGCTGTTTCTTTTTTTTGCGGGCGTATGCGTACTTTCATCCGTCGGGCTCATCTACTTGCTTAATGCTTCGTTCCTCACTTCGGTGCCGGCCTACGGCGGGAGCTTGAGCGAGGGGCTTATAGGATCCCCGCGTTTTATCAACCCCGTGTTGGCGCTCTCCGACTCCGACCACGACCTCACCTCGCTCGTGTACTCGGGGTTACTCAAAGCAACACCCGAGGGCGACTACGTGCCAGACTTGGCCGAGAGCTACACGGTTTCTCCCGACGGCAAAACCTATACCTTTGTATTGCGCAACAATGCCACCTTCCAAAATGGCACGCCGGTAACCGCCGACGACATTGTGTTTACAATACAAAAAACGCAAGACCCGGCGCTTAAGAGCCCGCTTCAAGCCA
>Ga0181520_10002479_pt1 | contig 34078 bp, 29 predicted proteins | sample PEATcosm2014_Bin_29_FD_132451 | JGI IMG/M metagenome (GOLD analysis project Ga0181520, IMG submission 132451) | Peatland microbial communities from MTU Mesocosm Facility, Houghton, MI, USA - PEATcosm2014_Bin02_30_metaG | ecosystem: Environmental > Terrestrial > Soil > Wetlands > Peat | place...
TACCAGGCGGCGAGCTTGCCCGCGGAGGTGGTTTTGCCGGTGCCATTGACGCCGACCAGGAAGATGACATTGGGGCCGCCGGTTGGCGGCAAGGAGTTGGTTTTGTTCGCGATGGGAGCTTCGAGGATGGCGCGGATCTGAGCCTTGAGCAGGGCGCGAAGTTCGTCGCCGCCCTCGATGGCCTGGCGGCGAGCGCGGTCGCGCAGAGCTTCGAGGATGGCGGTGGTGGTTTGTACGCCCAGATCGCTGGTCAGCAGCACGGATTCAAGGCTTTCCAGAGTCGATTCATCGACCGTGCGGGTGAGGGAGACGAGCGTCTCGATCTGCGTGGAGAGCGACTCGCGAGTGCGCGCGACGGCCTGCTTCATACGGCTGAAGAGGCTAGAGCTTGCCTCCGGAACGGAGTCGGGCGCGGAATTCTGGGTGTCTTTTCTGCCGCCGAAGAGCTTCATCATCAAAGGAGTCCAGCTTTGAGTTTAGAGCATCTTGGATGGGAAATCCGGCTACTTCGGCCGAAGGCCGTTCTCGCCTGGACGGCCAGTTCTTAGTGCTCGTCCTTGCCGGGCCGCAGCATCAGGGCTTTGATTGCTTCGCGGGGGTCCTTGCCTTCGTTGAGGATCAGCTCCATCTGCTCGGCGATGGGCATTTCTATGCCGTGCTGGCGGGCGAGGCCTAATGCGGCGCGGGTGGTCGAAACTCCCTCTGCGACTTTTCCGCCCAGGCCGGCGAGGATTTCGGCAAGTTTGCCGCCGCGTCCCAGCTCCTGGCCCACAGTGCGATTGCGCGAGAGCGAGCCAGTGCAGGTGAGCACCAGGTCGCCGACGCCGGAGAGGCCGGCCAGGGTCTCGCGGCGGCCGCCGCAGGCTACGGCGAGGCGGGTGATCTCGGCGATGCCGCGAGTCATCAGGGCGGCGGCGGAGTTGTAGCCGAGGCCGACTCCGGCGGCGACTCCGGCGGCTATGGCGATCACGTTCTTGAGCGCGCCGCCCAGTTCGACGCCAATCAAATCGTTCGAGGTGTAGAGGCGGAGGGTCTCGGACGAGAATTCGGTCTGGATGCGAGTGGCGATGGCGGCGTCGTGGAATGCTACGGTGAGGGCTGTGGGCTGGCCCTGGGCAACCTCCAGCGCGAAGCTGGGGCCGCTGAAGGCGCCAATGGGAATTGGAATTCCCGAAGAACTTACCTCAGGGGCTAAAGCCCGGCTTGTTGCTGCACTGACAATGTCAGGGCTAAAGCCCTGACCTACCGCCAGGCTGGCTGCTATGACCTGTGTCATGCGCAGGTAGGTGTGGTCCTCGACGCCCTTGGTTGCACTGACGATGATTTGGCCGGGGTGGAGATGGGGGCCGATGCGGGCGAAGGTAGAGCGGAGAAACTCCGAAGGAACGACGGAGACGACGATTTCGGCGTCGGCTGCGGCCTCATTGTCGCCGGTGATGGTGATCTCGGGCGGGATGGGGAAGCCGGGAAGGAAGAGCCGGTTTTCGCCGTCGGCGATGATCTCCTGGGCAAACTCCGGGCTGTGCGCCCAGAGCGAGAGCTGGTGGCCGCCGCGGCGGTGAAGCGAGAGTGCGATGGCGGTTCCCCATGCGCCGGAACCGAGGACGATGATGCGGCTCATGTGGGCTTCTTCTTTCCCAAGCGGGATTCCGTGCCGGCGATCAGGCGGCGGATGTTCTGGTGGTGCTTGACGATGATGAGCAGGGCGACAGCGATCTCCACCGCGATGAAGAACGGGGGGCGGTCACCGCGGACCAGGAAGTAAGCAAAGGGCGGAAAGCTGGCTGCGCCCAGGATGGAGGCCAGCGAGACGTAGCGGCTGATGGCGAGGACAAGGAAGAAGACCGAGATGGCGGCCAACGCGGCGAGGGGAGTGGCGGCCAGAAAGACGCCGAAGCCGGTGGCCACGCCCTTGCCGCCACGGAAGCGGAGCCAGACAGGAAAGACGTGGCCGAGGACGGCGACCAGCGCGGCCAGAGCCTCGGCGTCGCGCAGCGGGCAGTGGGGCAGCAGCAGGCCGCCGAGGAATGCGCCGAGCCAGACGGCGGAGCAGCCCTTGAGCATATCGAGCAGGAAGGTGGCCGCGCCCAAGCCCTTGCCGCCAGCGCGCAGGACGTTGGTGGCGCCGATGTTGCCGCTGCCGGCCTGACGGATGTCCTGATGGCGAAAGAGGCGGACGAGCAGGTAGCCGGTGGGGATGGAGCCGAGCAGATAAGAGGCGGCCACGATGAGCAGAGTCGCGAGAACCATAACGAGAGAGAGTTTAGCAGGTGGAGGCGGCTGGTGGCGGAGGTTTTCAGGAGCACGCGTGACCGGACAGCGGTGGAACTCCGGAAAAAATAGCGAGTCCCGATCTCTTAAAGAGCAAAGCTGGTTGAGAGTTGGGTTTTCTCCATACTTTCGCCAATACTCGCGAGGACGGATTCACCATTTAGCAGGTTCGCCACCGCTTCGCGGTGATAGCAAGTTAGCAAGTTCGCGGGTTCATGGCGGACGTAACTTGCTGCGGCAAGTTGGGCTGCGCCCTACAAGCTAGACAAGGCGTGGCGGGCGGAACGGACCTCAGCGGCCAGAACCTCGAGCATCTTGAGAGCCATCCGCGGGTTGGTTTGCATCAGGCTGGTAAAGTCGTCGCGCGAGACGAAGCTGAGGCGCGCGCCGTTGCGGGCAATGGCGGTGAGCGTGTAAGGTTCGCCGCTGATCAGTCCCGGCAGGCCGAGCAACGAGCCGGCAGACGCCTGCATTTGCATCACATGCTCGCCGCTGGGCGAGGTCATGGTGAGAGTAAGTTCGCCCCGGTTGAGAATATAGAGGCCGGCAGGAACCTCTCCCTGGCGGAAGAGAACGCGATCTCCGCCGCAGGAGATGGGCCTGGACCCTTTTTCGAGTGTCAGGATTAGATCCGGATCGGCGACAAATGCAGACGGGTCAAGTTTCACAAGCGGCCTCCATGGATGAAAATGCAGAATGAATGGGCAATAAATGAATTTGATGGCCTTAGAGGCTATGGTTTCATCTCTGGGGGCTTGTATTTGGTGATGGGCGTCACATATCGATGGTTAAATCTGGAGTGCGGAAGAGTCGATTGCGCACAGATCACATTTGTCGGGTCGTGGAATTCAGCAAGAGCGGAGTGTCTTTCCCGGCCACTTTTCCGCCCGGATTCGATATAGTAAGGCGATGAAGCGCCGTCGTCTTTTTCTCCCATTTCTGTTTCTGCTTCTCGCTTCGACTGTCTGCGCGCCGTTTGCGCACGCCCAGGATGCCGCGCCCGATCCGGGCCGCGCCAATCCGCGCAATGTGGACGCCACCAGCTTCGGTGATCTTGTCGCTCTCGGTCCCGACTGGCTCTTCGCGCCCGGCGACAATCCCACCTGGGCCTCGCCTGCCTTCGACGACAGCGGCTGGAAGACTGTCTCGGCTGAAAAGCCGCTGAGTTACTACGGCTATCGCGATCTGCACCTTGTCTGGTACCGGATGCACATCCATCTGCGCCCCGGCACGCGCAAGCTGATGGTTGGAACCCTCGGCATCGCCGGCAATTACGAGGTCTATGCCAACGGTGTCCGCATCGGAGGCAGTGGCAAGATGAAGGAGCGGCTGCTCTCCGAGCAGGAATCGCTGGTTTCGTACGCCGTTCCCGACAATTTAGTTGGGGAGAGGGGCGATCTTATTCTGGCCATCCGCTGCGCGGTCAACTGGGGTTCGAGCATGGGGCGCGGCGCCATCTCTCCCCTCAGTTACGAATCCGTCTATCTCATCGGCCGGGAGTCGGAGCCGCTGATTACCAGCTATGTGACAGCCCACCGTGGCGGGCCTGAGCTGCTGCTCGGCATCCTTGCCCTGCTTGCCGGCCTGATCTCATTCGCGCTCTATTTCGCGCTGCGCAGTCAGCAGGAGTATCTGGCAATCGGCATCTATCTGCTTGCCGACAGTGTGATGATGGCTCTACAGCTTTGGCTCTATATTGGCGGGTTCTCCTTTCCTGTCCACGTTCTCGATTTTGTTGTCCTGAGCGTACTGACGATTGCGCTCATCGAGTTTGTGCGCCTTGTGCTGCATCTGCCGCGCACGCGCTGGCTGCTGGCGCTGGAAGTGGTTTGTTCGCTGGTTTTCCTGTTGACTCCGCTGAACACCCTGGGAATCGTATCGAACACGCTCAATTCGGTGTTTTTTGTACCTGTCCTGGTGATGAAAATCGTTCTGCCGGTGCTGCTGATCAGGGGCCGGCTCAAGGGCAACCGGGAAGCCGGCTTGCTGCTGCCGGCAATTGTCATCGGCAGCCTGGCCGACTACTGGTATTTCCTCCGCAATCTGGCCTATTACGCACACCTGAACGCGCTGCTTCCCTATTTTCCGTTTAGCGTTTTTCTGGGAAGCTATCAGATAAATTTTTACCGCGTCGGCGACTTCTTTTTCGACATTGCCATTCTGATCTTTCTGGTGCAGCGTACCGTCCGCATCGCCCGCGAGCGCAACCGGGTTGCCGCCGAATTGGAAGCCGCCCGCAGCACCCAGGAGCTTCTGCTGGCCCGCTCCGCGCAACCCACGCCGGGCTTCCATGTCGAGACGATCTACTACCCGGCGAGCGAGGTGGGCGGCGACTTCTTCCTGGTCGCCTCAATGCCGAATGGCGGCCTCATGGCCATTGTCGGCGACGTCTCCGGCAAGGGGCTGCTGGCCGCCATGCGCGTGGCCATGATCCTGGGCGTGCTGCGCCGCGAAGATTCCTGGGAGCCCGCCGCTGTGCTCCACAACCTCAACGAGGCCCTGCTCACGCAAGGCGAATCCGGCTTCACGACCGCCTGCTGCGTCCAGATTGAGCCCGACGGCCGCTACACCGTGGCCAATGCCGGCCACATCTCCCCTTACATCGGCGGCTGTGAAGTGCCAACCCCGCCATCCTTGCCGCTTGGCCTTGCCCCGGATCAGCAGTACGCACCGGTCACCGGAAGCCTCTCCGCGGATCAAAAGATTGTGCTGCTCTCGGACGGCGTGGTCGAGGCGCGTTCCTCGGACGGCGAGCTACTGGGCTTTGAACGGCTGGCTCCGCTCACGCTCAAATCGGCGCGCGAGATCGCCGACACCGCCAAGACCTTCGGCCAGCAGGACGACATCACTGTCCTCACGCTGGCCCGCACGGCTTGATGTTATCGAAGCACACGAAAAGCGTAACGCTGGGGCTCAGCATCGAGTTACTCGATGGCGGTGGAGGCAACCTCGTGCAGCCAGCCGGGCGCTTTGAGCAGTTCGCGGGGGCGGGAGCCGTCGGCGGGGCCTACTAATCCGTCGCGCTCCATCAGGTCGATCAGATGCGCGGCGCGGCCGTAGCCGATCCTCAGGCGGCGCTGGAGCAGCGAGGTGGAGGCCTTGCCGAACTCGAAGACTAATTGCACCGCGTCGTTGAAGAGCGGGTCGTTTTCGTCGGGGTCGGGGTTGGAGCCGTCGACCTGGGCGCGCTCGTCCTTGGGCGATTCGAGGAAGCCTTCGACGTACTCGGCCTGGCCTTGCGCCTTCCAGAAGCCGACGACGGCGGCGGTCTCCATTTCGGTGACGAGCGGTGCGTGGAGGCGCATCAGGCGGCTGGTTCCGGGCGGCAGGAAGAGCATATCGCCGCGACCCAGCAGCGCTTCAGCCCCGTTTGTGTCGAGGATGGTGCGCGAATCGACCTTGGTGGCCAGGCGGAAGCTGATGCGGGAGGAGATATTGGCTTTAATAAGGCCGGTGATGACATCAACCGAGGGGCGCTGCGTGGCCAGGATCAGATGAATGCCGACGGCGCGGGCCATCTGCGCGAGGCGGGTGATCGACTCCTCGACGTTGGCGCGGTCCAGCATCATCAGATCGGCCAGCTCGTCGATGATGATGACGATGAAGGGCAGCGGCTCTTCGTCTTCGGCATCGGAGAAGAGCGAAGGCATGACGCCCTCGAAGAGCTTGTTGTACTGGTCGATGTTGCGCACGCTGCGCGAGGCGAGCAGCTTGAGGCGGCGCTCCATCTCGCGGACGGCGTTGCGCAGCGCGTTGGCGGCCAGCTTGGGTTCGGTTATGATGGGCGTGAAGAGGTGCGGAACGCCTTCGTACATGCCCAGCTCGACGCGCTTGGGATCGACGAGAATGAGGCGGACCTGCGCGGGGGTGGTGCGGTATAGCAGGCTCATAATCATCGCGTTGATGGCGACGGATTTGCCGCTGCCGGTGCTGCCGGCGATGAGCACGTGAGGCATGGCGGCCAGATCGGCGGTGCGGATGCGGCCGTTGATGTCTTTGCCCATGGCGATGGTGAGGCGGGATTTGGCTTTGTGGAACTCTTCCGACTCCAGGCAGTCGCGCAGGTGGATGGTCTCGCGGCGGTGGTTGGGAACCTGAATGCCGACGGTGTTTTTGCCGGCCATGCGCTCAATGAGGATGCTTTCAGCGCGCATCGCGAGGCAGAGGTCGTCGGCGAGGCCGGTGACGCGCGAGTACTTGACGCCGGCTTCGGGCTTGAACTCGTAGGTCGTGACCATCGGGCCGGGGTTGATCTGGACGACCTGGCCGCGCACGTCGAACTCGGCGCATTTTTCCACTAGCACGCGGGCTTCGTCGCGCAGTTCGTCCTCGCGGACGGCCTGCGGACCGTCGCCGGGGTTGAGCAGCGTGCTGGACGGCAGCTTGAAGCCGCTGAGGCTCTTGGGCTTGACGGTTGAAGTGTGCAGATCGGCGTCGGCGCGTTCATGGATTGCGATTACATCGGCGTGGGGAGCAGGGGCCGGCTCAAAGGTGAAGCGAGGGGCGGCTGGCTCAAAGTGGGCGAGCGTGGGGCGGGGCTGGGTGGGCTGAGGCGGCGCGGGGACGAAGTGCGCCGGTTCCGCATGTGCCGTGATGGGGATTGCGGTGGGGGTCGATTCGGATGGCGTCGGAGCCGGGGCAGCCACGGCGCGCTCCCAGATGCTGTGCGCCGGAGCGGGGTTCGGGGCTTGGTCTGCTGCTGGCTGGATGGCGCGTTGATAGGCGGGAATGTCTTGCGGGTCGATTTCGGGCGCGCGCCGGCGGCGGAAGAGACGGGCAAAGAGGCCGGGGCGAACGTCAAGCGAGGCCTGGCCGTCCTCCGGATCCGCGTCGGGAATCTGCTGCGGGGATGGTTTTTCCAACTCGCGCTCGGCAAGGTGCTCTTCCCTGCGTTCGGCGCGCCGCTCGCGCCAGTTGCGCCAGCGGTCGTGCAGCGAGGCGAGGTTGAGCCAGCGGGCCTGTAGGCTCTCGAAGATGGCTTCGAAGCTGACGGCGGAGGCAAACCAGATGCCCGCGGCGGCCAGCACGCCGGCCACCAGCCATGCACCCTGGATGTTCAAATAGGTCACGAGCCAGCCGGCCATCAGCTTGCCGACCACGCCTTCAACCGGGAGCCCATGAAGCCACAGCCAGCGCCAGGGCAGCAGCCCGAAGACAGCGGGCAGAAACGCCAGCGCCAGCACGGTGCCCATCCAGCGCAGCCACGCCAGCCCGCCGGGCCGCGAACGCATCCAGGTCCATCCCAGCCCGCCCAGCCACAAGGGAAGGAAGAAGGCGGTGATGCCGACGGCTTGCAGCAGCAGGTCGCTGAGATAGGCGCCGAAGAGGCCGATCCAGTTGCGGACGGCGTGGGGGCCGGTTGCGCCCGAGGCGGTATTCAGCGAAGGGTCAGAGGGCTGGTATGTGGCCAGCGAAAACAGGACGAGCAGCGCGGCCAGCACCAGCACCAGCCCCAGGAAGATGTTGAGGGGGCGGCTGCGCGTCGGCGCTAGAACAATGCGAATCGGTTTCATGGCGGTGGCGCTCCGTCTCACTGGCTACTCCGAAAAGCTGCCGCGAGCGAGAGTTGAGCGGGCAAAGACTCCCAGAGCAGTCTTCATTATCCGCGCTGGGCGTGTGGATTTTGGGCAAAATCGGGCGGGAGGAACCTTGGTGTGGACCCCCGCGCTTAGCTCCCGATAAACTTTGCCCCCCAGATCAGCAGCGCCGCGCCGAGGAGGATGCGGTAGATGGCGAACATCGTAAACCCGTGCTTGCGCACCCAGTGGAGGAACCACTCCACCACGCCCAGGGCCACGATGAACGAGACCACGAAGCCGATGATGAGCACGATCCAGTTGTCAGTGGTCATGACCACGTGCGCCGCGCCGCCCCCGTTGGGAAAGACTTCCTTCTTCAAGTCCCAGATCGTCGCGGCGATCATAGTAGGAATGGAGAGCAGGAAGCTGAATTCAAGCGCGGCTGGCCGGTCCATGCCTGCGACCTGGCCGGCGGCGATGGTGGACATGGAGCGCGAGGTTCCGGGGAAGATCGCCGAGAGCGTCTGGCAGAGGCCGATCCAGATGGCCTGGGGCAGGGTCATCTCCTCCACGTGAGTCGTGCCGGCTTCGCGGCGGGCGCTCCACGCATCGATGATCCACATCACAATGCCGCCGATGAGCAGCGCCAGCGCGATGGCATTCAGGCTGCCCAGGTTCTTCTCGCTCCACTTGTGCAGCAGCAGCGACGGCGCCGAGGTGAAGGCAAAGGCGATCAGCGTCATCGAGATGGGATGGTTCAGCCAGTTGCGGTCGCCATACTCGCCCTTGGGAAATGTGCGTATGAAACCCACGATGCGGTTCAGAAAGAGCAGCAGCAGCGCCAGAATCGCGCCCAGCTGAATGACGATGGTGTACATCTTCCAATAGGCGTCATCCAGCGGAATCTTCATCAGCGCTTCGGTGATGCGCAGGTGCGCCGTCGAGCTGACCGGCAGAAATTCGGTCAAGCCTTCCACAATGCCTAGTAAAACGGACTGAATGTATGGGTTCAAGAAGCCTCCAGGTTGCGCGTCACTCCCGGTCGTTGCCGTAGACGGGAACGCTTTCATCCAATTTGAACACGAGCGCGGCGGCTCGGACGGCATAATCCGTCTGAGGGAACTTGTCTTTTAACCTTGCGGCCAGTTCGCGGGCGTGCGCGTGAGCGGCGTCGCTCTTCTTGTCGCTGCCGTCGGCGGCAAACATATCGGTGAGCACGGCCTGGCGGTAGACAGCCTGATAGAGAGCCTGCGCGGTCCTTGGGCTGTCCGGATATTCGTCCGCGTACTTCTCGTAGATCGCAGATTCCTTCTCCGGGCACTTGGGTGAGCCTTGCCAGTCGCCGCAGAGCTTGTTGTCGATCAGCGCAAAGGCGGCCAGATCGGCCGCGCGGGTGTGCGGATAGAGCTTGATGACCTTCTTCAGCTCCTCCTCGTCCATCTGGTCGCGCATGGAGGGATCGCGCTCCCTGGCCGAGGGGCGCGAGGCGGCGTCGGTCCTCTGCAACTGCCATAAAATGTCGGCGGCGCGCCACATCGCCTCGGGGACGAGCGGCGAGGTGGGAAACATCTCCACCAGGCGCCGATAGAGCAGGCGCGCGCGCTGCGCTGCATTCACCGGGCCGCGCGGGTCGCTGGCCAGCGACTCCTGATTGGCTCCCTCGCCCATCAGCACCTGGTCGCCGTTGGGCGTGGTTTCGAAGACCACCCCTTTAGCTTCCATCCAGCCGGAGATGGGCGGCGTCACCTCGTCGCGGCCGAATTCGGGAGCGTCCTTCTCGCGCGCTTCCTGAATGTCGGTATTGGCGTAGACTCTCAGCCAGGGACCGCTATGCTCGGCGACGACCATCTCGCGGCCAATCTGCACGCGGTCCACCTTCTGTGAACTGAGATCAGGCGAGATGTAGAGCCAGGTGACGCGCAGCGGCGTGGCGCGTGGGCCGGCCATCGGCTTTTCCATTTGCGGCGGCTTGGCGGCGAAGGCGGTCAGCGCGGCGCAGGTCAGGGCGAGAGCAAGCGCAAGGCTTCGGGGAGCGGGGATGCGAGGCTTCATCACAGAGAAAATCATAGCCGAAGGACGTTGCGGCGTGTCGAGGGTGAGCAACTGGGCGAAGTGATACAATGAATACATGTATTTGCTCTGGAGGTAAAGGTGGCTACTTCGATCAGGCTTGCGCCGGAACTCGCGAACCGGCTGGATCAGTTGGCTTTGAAGACGGGGCGCACGAAGGCTTTCTATCTGCGCGAGATTATTGAAGGCGGCCTCCGTGAGATGGAGGAATATTATTTGGCCGCCGAGACGCTGGCGCGAGTACGAAAGGGGCAGGAGCGGGTGTATTCTTCGGCTTCGGTGAGGAAAGACCTTGGCCTGGGCGATTGAGTACGCGGAGACCGCGAGGAAGCAACTGCGAAAACTGGATAAAGCAGCAGCGCGGCGCATCGTCGATTTCATGGATGAGCGCGTTGCTCCGAGCGAGAATCAGCGCAGGTTGGGTAAGGCGCTGAAGGGGCCTTTGGGCGATATTTGGTGCTATCGAGTGGGTGATTTTCGCGTCTTTTGCGATATTCAGGACTCGGTGCTGACGGTTCTGGTCTTGCAGATCGGCAATCGGCGAGAAGTCTATCGATGAACTTCAGGCTTCGGTGAGCACCTCGGCGAGCAGCTCCGGCGCTACATTCCCCCCGCTCACTACGGCTATGGCTTTAGTGTAGGATGGCAGTTCCGCGGCATGGAAGAGCAGCGCCGCAACAGCCGTCGCTCCGCTGGGCTCGGGAACGAGGCGCGTGGCGGCCACAATCGCCCGCATAGCGGCGCGAATTTCGGCCTCGGTAACGGTGACGATGCCGTCCACAAAGGCCTGGATGTGGGCAAAGTTGCGCACGCCGACGCTCTGTGTGCGCAGGCCGTCGCAAATGGTGCGGCTAGTCAACTCCGCCGGCCACTCGACGATTGCGCCGGTGCGGAAGCTTTCGGCGGTGTCGCCGGCCAGCTCCGGCTCGACTCCGAAGACCTTGGCCCGGGGCCGCAACTGCTTGACCGCCGCGGCCACGCCGCTCAGCAGGCCACCGCCGGAGACCGGCGTGAGAACGAGATCGACATCGGGCATCGCTTCTACGATTTCCAGGCCGCAGGTGGCCTGGCCGGCGATGATCTGCTCATCGTCATAGGGCGGCACAACGACATAGCCGTGCTCGCGGACAAGCTGCTCGGCCACGGCCAGCCGCTCGCTCGAAGCCAGACCCACATCGACGACCTCCGCGCCCAACGCCAGTGTCGCCGCGCGCTTGATGGCGGGCGCGTTCGAGGGCATTACGATGACCGCTTGAGCGCCGACTTCGCGCGCCACATAGGCCACGGCCTGTGCATGGTTGCCGCTGGAGTACGTGATGACGCCGCGGGCGATCTCGCCGGGGGTCAGTTGCAGAATCTTGTTGGCCGCGCCGCGCATCTTGAAGGCGCCGATGGGTTGGAGGCTCTCCGCTTTGAGCCAGATTTGCTTGCCGGTCCCGTAACCGGAGAGGCCGGGAAAGGCGGCTTGCACTAATGGGGTTTTGATCGCAATATGCGCGTTGCGTCCGGCGGCGGCGCGAATAGCATCGAGGGAGACGAGTTGCTCTGCCATTCTGTGTGGACCCAACTAAGAAAGATCAATAGGATGGACGGCTTCAATGGCTTCGAAACGCTCGAAATCCTTTGTATTGAAGGTCAGAATGCGCCTCACGCCGTGGATGAGCATAGCGGCAACGAGACGAGTATCATGCACCTGGACTCCAGATACCCGATAGTCCACCAGCAGCCGACGCCATTCCTGGTGAACTGCGAGGCCGTCAGGGAGTAGTCGGAGGCGGGATTCAACGGAGATGGCGCACCGATTCGCATCTACAGGAGACAGCCCGTATCCGTTTCGATTGGCAGGCCTGGTCAAGGCATTCCAGAACTCGCCAAGGTTCTGCGAGGTGTAGCAGAGGTCGGCGTCCGAGAGTATCAATCGATCAAGAGCAGTCACGACTACCGGAGAGCCAGGATCCCCGTGCTGAACCCAGCGGATCAAAATGTTGCTATCGAGCAGATATGAATCTGCGGCCATTTACCAGCGGTCCTCATAAAAGCTGGCGCGTTCGGTGGCCTCCGGAGGAAGAATAGGCCAGTTTTCCGATCCCTCTTGTAGTTCTCTCGTCATCGCGCGCAGGTCTTCGCGGGTCAGTCTGCCCGTGCCAGTGGCGTGGTTCGGCAAATTGTCCCGCAGGAACTCGCCGGCGTATTGCTCCGGAGCAATGCCGTGACGAACGGCCTGGGCCTTCAAGCGGGCTTCCGTTCCCGGGTCGAGTTCGAGTTGAATCGTCATGCGGCGCCTCCTGTGTTTTTATTATCCGCTCAATTGCGTTAGAAATGGAAGTCCGGCGCGGAATTGCTCCGCTCCCATATCTTAGAATCGAGACCAAGCACAATATTGTCCTGACCCCTTTGTCGCCTGACTGCGCCAGAATGCATGGAGCAATCTATGGACATTTATATGCGCCGGCCCGGACGTGCAGGGCGCATCTTTCGCCAAAACCGCCCTTGAACTGGTAAGTTGGACTAGAAGGAAGCTGTTTTGCCGATGGCCTCAACCCCCTATTTTTCTCTGGCAGTTCTGTTTCTGGCGGCGCTGGGCTTTGGGCTGGCTCCACTGGGGCTGGCGTGGCTCTGGGCCAGGGTCTTTTCGCCGCCCAAGCCGAACGCCGTGAAGAACGCTATCTACGAGTGTGGCCTGGAGTCCAGGGGTGATGCCTGGATGCAGTTCCACTCAGCCTACTACTTGTATGCGATCATTTTTCTGATCTTCGACGTGGAGGCGGTCTTTCTGCTGCCCTTTGCGGTGGCCTTCAGCGGGTTGGGCGTGGCGGCCTGTGGGGCGATGCTGGTCTTTGTGCTGCTGCTGGTCGAGGGGCTGGCATGGGCCTGGGCCAAGGGGGTTCTCACTTGGCAGTGAGGACAGGGACTAAGGGACTAGGGACTTAGGGACTAGAAGAAGACGGAGTAAATCATGGCAGTCGATGAGGGCTTGAAGATCGAACTGGGCAAGCAGGGGGTCTTCGTGACTACCATCGAGGAACTGTACAACTGGGGGCGGCGGAACTCGATCTGGCCGATGCAGTTTGGACTGGCCTGCTGCGCCATCGAGATGATCGCCACCACCATGGCGCGTTACGATCTGGCGCGCTTCGGCGCCGAGGTCTTCCGTCCGTCGCCGCGCCAGGCCGACCTGATGATTGTCTCCGGCACGGTGACAAAAAAGATGGCCCCGCAGGTGGTGCGCCTCTACAACCAGATGGCCGAGCCTAAGTACGTGATTGCGATGGGGGCCTGCGCCATCAGCGGCGGGCCCTTCAAGCAGGGATACAACGTGCTGAAAGGGATCGACCGCTATATTCCCGTGGACGTGCATATTCCCGGATGCCCTCCGCGCCCCGAGGCGCTGATCCAGGCCTTCATGACGTTGCAGAAGAAGATTGACGGCCAGCCGTTGACCGGCGAGGGCCGTCCGCGCTTCCTGGATGCGGCGCAGCAGGGCGAGTTCCCCGTGCCGGTCTTTGGAGAGCATGACCTGGAGCCGGCATCGAACAAGGGCGTATGGCCGCTGCCAATGGTGAAACAGGGAATTGGGAACAGCAAATCGTAGTGAAGGAACTTGCTTGAAGACGGTAGAAGAAATCAAATCGGCGATTGAAGCGGTCCTTCCGGGCGCAGGAGTGGAGATTGTCTCCAATCTCAGCCCCAGCGGGCAGCATTCATTGCGCCTCAAACCGGAATGCGCGCTGGCGGTGGCGAAGTTTCTGCGCGACGACGCTGAACTCAAACTGGATTATCTCTCGAACGCGACCGGCGTGGATTGGCCGGAGTCGCTGGAGGCGGTCTATCACCTGTATTCGGTGGAGAAAAAGCATGGGCCGGTAATTCTTCGCATGAAGACCGCAAACCGGACAGATCAGGTGGAGCTGCCTTCACTGACGCCCATCTGGCGGTCGGCGGAGTTTCAGGAGCGGGAGATCTTCGACCTCTACGGCATCGTCTTCACCGGCCACCCGGACCTGCGGCGGCTGCTGATGTGGGAGGGCTTCAAAGATCATCCGATGCGGCGGGATTACCGCGAGCCGGACGACTTCGAGTATGAGCCGACGGCGCACGATGAAGTACTCAAACGGTCGACGGAGCATCAGGCTGCGGTTGCCGGCCAGCCAGGATCGGAGGCCGGCGCATGAAAGTCGCGGAAGAGCTTCTGAATCCGAAGCTGGAGGGCTGGAACCGTCCCGCGCTGGCCGATCCGGGGGATGAAGGCGAACTGCTGGAAGTGGCGATGGGGCCGCACCACCCTTCGACCCACGGCGTCTTTCGCATGGATGTGGCGCTGGACGGCGAGCGCGTGGTCCGGTTGCGTCCGGTCTTCGGCTACCTGCATCGCAACCACGAGAAGATTGCCGAGGGGATCAGCTACCTGGCCTCAATGCCCTACACCGACCGGCTGGATTACATCTGCCCCATCACCAACAACTGGGCCTATGCCCTGGCCGTGGAGAAGCTGACCGGCCAGGAGGTTCCCGAGCGCGCCGAGTACCTCAGGGTGATTCTGGGCGAGCTGACGCGCTTCCAGAACCACGCATCGTCGATTGGCTTTTTGACTCAGGAGATGGGCGCCCTCGGCACCCCGCTGATGTACGCCTTCCGCGAGCGCGAGAAGATTCTCGACCTTTTTGAGGAGCTGACCGGGGCACGCATGATGGTCAACTATATGCGCTTCGGCGGCTGCCGCGTGGATGCGTCGGCGGCGTGGCTCGACCGGACGCGCAAGGTGGTCGCGGGCCTCGCCGGATTTGTGGACGAGTTTGAGCGGCTATTGGCGACCAATGAGATTCTGATGGCGCGCACGCAGGGCGTAGGAGTGCTGCGGGCCGATCTGGCGATCAACGCCGGGGTTACCGGGCCGATGCTGCGCGCCTCGGGCGTGAACTACGACATTCGCAAAGTGGACGGCTACGGGATATACAACCGTTTCAACTTCCGCGTACCGCTGGGCGATCATGGAGATGTCTACGACCGCTTCATGATTCGTCTGCTGGAGATGCGCGAGTCGATTGTGATTTTGCAGCAGGCGCTGAAAGAGATTCCCGGCGGGCCGGTAATGAGTTCAACGGCGAAGATTCGCGGCTTCCGTCCTAAGCCGGGCGAGGCTTACGGACGGATTGAAGCGCCGAAAGGCGAGCTGGGCTTTTATCTGATCTCGAACGGCGGGCCGAATCCCTATCGCTACCGGGTGCGCCCGCCGAGTTTGATCAACCTGACGATTCTGGAAGATATGTGTCTGGGCCATGACGTAGCCGATGTGGTGCTGATCTTTGGCAGCGTGGATATTGTGCTGGGAGAAGTGGATCGGTAAGACAGCTTCTAGCTGTTAGTTAATAGTTTTTAACTGAGTGTTGTTCAACCTGCTGTTTGTTCAGTTATTGAAGTTAGTATTGCAGCGAAAGGCTAATGGCTGACAGCTAAAAGCTGAAAACTGATTTTGGAGGTTTCATTGCTAGGCGAGGGCATCATCAAGGGCATGGCGGAGACGGCGAAGAATTTCTTCGGCAGTTATCGCTCCGCCGAACGGATGACGACGGTCGAGTATCCAGAAGAGCGGATCGCTCCCATCGAGGCGGCGCGCGTCTTTCCCTTTCTAGTCTTTGACGGCGCGGATTGGGCGGCAGGATTGCGCTGCGTGGCCTGCCAGATTTGCGAGAAAGAGTGCCCGCCGAAGTGTATTTATATTGTCAAGAGCACGGATAAAAAGCCGGATGCCCTTGGCAAACCGCAGTTTTATCCGGTCAAATTCGACATTGATATTTCCGTCTGCATGAGCTGCCAGATCTGCGTCGAAGTTTGCCCCTTTGAAGCGATCAAGATGGACACTGAGTTTGAGTTGAGCACGGCGGATCGTTTTGGCGGGCTGCTGCTCGACCGCCAGAAACTGTCTAAGTCGAACGAGTATTATCACCGCATTCATGCGACCGAAGCTGCCGGCGTGGATGCGCGGCTCGCGGCTGAAAAGGTCAAGGCCGACGCCAAGGCCAGGAGCGCGGCAGACGCAGCGGCAGCTAAGGCCGCGGCCATCGCGGGAGAAGGTGCGTAGACGATGATCGAGACTCTAGACCAGATCTTCGTTCTGCTCCGCCGCTGGCTGGTGAGCTTTCTGCCAGCGGCCTGGCAGCCTGTGGCCGGAGTGCTGCTCAGCGTGGTGGCCATTGTCTGCCTCTTTCCGGCGCTCTTTGCGCTGACGACGGTCTTCGAGCGCAAAGGACTGGCCCGAATACAGAACCGGCTAGGCCCGAACCGCGTGGGCCCATTCGGGTTGCTACAGCCGATCGCCGATGGCATCAAGTCGCTGACCAAGGAAGATATTGTTCCGCTGAGCGCGGACGCCGCGGTGCATTTTCTTGCGCCGGTGCTGCTGGTAGTGGCCGTCTTCATGGGCTTCGCTGTTCTGCCGATGGGCCGTAACATGGTTCTTGTTGATATGGACGCCGGACTGCTGTTTTATTTTGCCATGGGCGCGTCCACGGAGTTAGCAGTCTTCATGGCCGGATGGTCGAGCCGCAACAAGTATTCGCTGCTGGGCGCAATGCGCGCGGTGGCGCAGATGATCAGTTATGAGGTGCCGCTGCTGCTGTCGAGCGTGGTAGTGGTGATGATGACCGGCTCTCTTTCACTCACTAAAATCGTGGAGGCGCAGAGCGGTTTCACCTGGGGATTGCCGCACTGGTTCATCTTCACGCCCTGGGGCTGCGCGGGCTTTGTAATGTACGCCATTGCGACCACGGCGGAGACCAACCGCTCGCCCTTTGACTTACCGGAAGGCGAGTCGGAGTTAGTGGCCGGCTATCACACCGAGTATTCGGGTTTCAAGTTTGCGCTCTTCTTTTTGGGCGAGTATCTGGCTATGTTTTCCATCTCCGGGCTTGGCACGACGCTCTTTCTTGGCGGTTGGTCGGCGCCATTTTCGTTTTTAACCTGGATTCCGTCGTGGATCTGGTTCTTCTCCAAGCTGATGCTGTCGATCTTTGTCTTCATCTGGCTGCGGGGAACCCTGCCGAGGCTGAGACAAGACCAGTTAATGAACTTCGCCTGGAAGTTTGTCTTGCCCATGTGCCTGCTGAATCTGATGGTCGCCGCTCTGTGGCGATTTATGGGCGACGGGTGGCTGCGCTGGGTAATTTGTTCAGTGATATTAATTGGAGCCTACGCGGCGTTGGGCTGGGGCGAGATGCGCCGAGGGAAGATTGGGCCTAGGAGTTATCGCTATGCGGAGTGAGTTATCGTCACTAGAGTTTGTTGGGTACCACCCAAACAAAACCGGGTGCCCCACCCTCGCTGCGCTCTTGTTTTTGCGGCCAGGGTGGGATTCCACTGCCGAGAATGGGAGCGGTTGCCGATGAGTTTTGTTTCTTACATCCTTGCAGCGCTCACGGTGGCCGGCGGCCTGGCGGCCATGCTGTTGAAGAACACCGTGCATTGCGCGCTGGCGCTCACCGTAGCTTTTGCCGGACTGGCGCTGCTGTTTCTGAATCTGGACGCGCAGTTTGCCGGATTCGCGCAGATTCTGGTTTATATTGGCGCGGTTGCCATCCTGGTGGTCTTTGCGATTCTGCTGACGCGAGGCTCGGAGACGCCCAGGGATGGAGTCTTCAGCAAGTCATGGCCATTGGGGTTGGTGATCGCGGCGGGAGTCTTTGCGGTACTGGGCTGGGCGGCGATCGGGAGCGCAAGAGTTTTGCCGCATGAGACAGCCGCGCCGACCGTCACTGTTTTGCAGATTGGCAATGCGCTGGTGAGCCGTTACGTGTTGCCGCTGGAGATCGTGGCGGTGCTATTAACTGCCGCTATGATTGGCGCGGTGATTGTGGCCATGCATGAGAAAGAGGGACAGAAATGACGCCGCTGACGAGTTATCTGCTGGTTGCAGCTTTGTTATTCTCGATTGGCCTGGCCGGGGCGCTCACGCGGCGCAACGCCATTCTAGTGCTGATTGGGATTGAGCTGATGCTGAACGCGGCTAACTTGAATCTGATTGCCTTTTGGCGCTATGGGCCGCATCCGGAACTGTTGACGGGGATGATGTTTGCCATCTTCTCGATTGCCGTGGCGGCGGCCGAGGCAGCGGTGGGCTTGGGGCTGGTAATTCAGATTCATCGCCACGCGAAGACGACCGATCTGGACCAGATGAACAGGATGAAGGGGTGAGAGGTTGATGCAAGAGACAATTTCATTCACTCCGCAGTTAGCGGCTTCTCCCATAGCGGAGATACTGTGGCTGATTCCCGCCGTGCCAATGGTAGCCGCGGGCATCGCAGCGTTGCTGATGCAGGCGAAACGCAAAACTTCCGCCACTCTCGCTATTGGTTCGATAAGTGTTTCCTTGCTGCTTTCGCTTATGGCGTTTGCGCATGTGTTGGCTGGTTGGTTGCATGGACAGGCAGTGCGCGAGACGGTCAGCTTCACATGGATTCAAGTCGGCTCAGCTAACATCGACCTGGGGTGGGTGCTCGATCCGCTCTCGGCGGTGATGCTGGCGATGGTCAGCTTTGTGGGGCTGTTGATCTTCATATACTCCGTTGGCTACATCAAGCACGATGAGAGTTTCACACGCTTCTTCTGCTTCATGTCGCTCTTTGCCGGGGCGATGCTGGGCGTGGTGATTTCCAACTCGATTCTGCTGCTGTTCATGTGCTGGGAGCTGGTCGGACTTACTTCCTACTTATTGATTGGATTTTGGTATCAAAGGCCCGCGGCGGCGGCAGCGGCGAAGAAAGCCTTTCTGACTACGCGCATCGGCGATGTTTTTTTCCTGCTGGGAATGGTCTGGCTCTTTGCACAGACGGGAACGCTGGTCTTTTACCAGAGCGGCGGGGGCGCGCTGGAACCGGCTGCGCTGGCCGTCTTGTTGAGCCAGCACGCGGGGCTGGGGCTGACCGCGGCGGGCGCGATTGGTCTTCTTATCTTTGCCGGCGCGGCGGGCAAGAGCGGCCAGTTTCCGCTGCACGTTTGGCTGCCGGATGCGATGGAAGGCCCCACGCCGGTCTCCGCGCTGATTCACGCGGCGACGATGGTAGCCGCTGGAGTGTATTTGATTGCACGAGTTTATCCGCTGATGGCCGCCGGAGCGCTGGCCGGCGGGACAACAACGGCGCTGACAGTAGTTACATGGGTAGGCGCGTTTACAGCGGTCTTTGCCGCGCTGATTGCCGTGGCGCAGAACGACATTAAGCGCATTCTGGCTTACTCGACCGTCTCGCAACTCGGCTACATGATGGCCGGCCTGGGCATGGGCGGTGTCGCGGTCGGTATGTTTCATCTGATCACTCACGCCTTCTTCAAAGCGCTCTTGTTCCTGGGCGCGGGCTCGGTGATTCATGGCTGCCAAGGGGAGCAGGATGTGCGGCGTATGGGCGGACTGAAATCCGATATGCCGCTGACGTTTCTAACTTATGCAATAGGAATGCTGGCATTGTGCGGGTTTCCGCTGATTTTTTCCGGATTCTGGAGCAAGGATGGGATTCTGGAAGCCGCGCAACATTGGAGTGTGGCGAAGACGCCGTTTTATATGCTGGTCTTTGGTGCGCTTTTAACCGCCTTTTATATGACGCGGCAGGTGGTGTATGTCTTCGGAGGTCACTGGCGGGGCGGCAAGCCTGCGCATGAGAGCCCGGCTGTAATGCTGGTGCCGCTGGGGATTTTGGCCTTCTTTGCCATGGTGTTGGGATTTATTGGAACTCCTGCCTGGCCGTGGTTTAGTGCATTTATCGATGGGCGCGTGGCGGGCTTCGCGTGGCGCGGGTTTATGGAGTCGGGGCTATTGATGCTGATGGGCGCTTCCACGCTAGTAGTGTTTCTAGGGCTAGGGCTGGGATGGAAGCTCTATGGAGACCGCTCTCCCAAGCCGTCGGAGCCGGATGCGCTGGAGCGGATGATTCCGCCAGTATGGGCAGCGTTGCGCGACAAACTCTATGTGGATGAGTTATACGGGGTAACGGTGATCGCATTCTATGGTTGGTGGGCGCGCGTGGCGGATTGGCTGGACCGCCAGGTCTGGGGCGGCGTGGTGGCCGGGGTTGCGTGGGGTTTTGGCCTGGGCGCGCAGTTGAACCGCTTCCTCGATACGAATGTGGTGGACGGCGTCTTTGACAAAGGATGCGATGAGTTATCCGTGGGTGGCGGATTGCTGGCGAGGATGCAGACGGGCCGCGTGCAGACTTACTTGAGAATTCTAGCACTGGCCGTGGTTGTGCTGGCCGCGATTCTATTCTGGAGCAGCAGGGCATGAGCGGAATCCATTTATTGACGCTGTTGACCGTACTGCCCCTGGCGGGGGCGGCTATCGCACTTTGGTCAGGTAAGCACGCGCGCTCCGTGGCTCTAATTACGACGCTGGTCAGTTTAGCGCTGGCGCTGGTGGTGTGGACGCAACTGCCCGCAAACGGAGGCTACGGGCTAGTCGAGCAGCACGTCTGGGCGCCGTCGCTGGGCATTAACTACTACCTGGGCGTGGACGGGCTGAGCGCGCTGATGCTATTGCTCTCCGCCATTGTCACGCTGATGTCGGTGGATGCCGCGAACCGCGTTCATCACCAGCCGGGATTATACTTTGCGCTGGTGCTGACGCTGGAGGCGGGCCTTTTCGGTTCTTTCACCGCACTGAATTTCTTCCACTGGTTTTTATTTTGGGAGTTGTGCCTGATTCCCGCTTTCTTTCTCATCAAGCTATGGGGCGGAGCGCGGCGCGGTCCGGCGGCGACGCAGTTCTTCATCTACACGATGGCCGGAAGCGTTGCTCTTCTGGTCGCGTTTCTGGCCGTCTTTCTTTCCACAGGCAGCATGGATTTCCCGCACCTGACGCTGCTGGCCTCGACCGGCGAGTTAGAGCAGATGGTAACTGCGCATCTGGGACCGGTGATGTTATGGCTGGCGGTTGGCGTGCTCGCCGGCTTTGCGGTGAAGGTGCCGATGATTCCCTTCCACACATGGCTGCCCGCAGCTTACGCAGAGGCGCCTTCGCCGGTGACGATGTTACTAACTGGAGCGATGTCCAAAATGGGCGTCTATGGCTTACTGCGGATTGCGCTGCCGCTCTTTGGCCATCAAATCTCTCAAATGCGCACGCCGCTGCTGGTGCTGGCCGTGGCCACGGTGGTGATGGGCGCTTGGGCGTCGGCGGCGCAGAAAGACTTGAAGCGCATCTTCGCGTATTTGTCGGTGAATCATCTGGGCTATTGCTTGCTGGGCATTTTCGCACTGGGGGTTCCGGCGGCGGGCGCTGCGGCGCAGACGAGTCAGGCCATGGCCCTGAACGGCGTGATCCTGCAGATGTTTAATCACGGCATCACGGCGGCGGCGCTCTTCTGGTTTGTGGCGATGATGCAGCAGCGGACGGGCGGCCATCGCGGCATCGACCAATTCGGAGGCCTGGGCAACCCCGCGCCGGTGCTGGCCGGGCTGATGGGGATCGCATTGTTTTCTTCGCTGGGATTGCCGGGACTGAACGGCTTTGTGGGCGAGTTTCTTATTTTTCGCGGCGTCTTTCCGCTGGCCTGGGTTGCGGCGACGGTTTCGATTCTTGGCCTGCTGGTCACGGCGGCGGTGATTCTGACGGTGATTCAGAAGGTCTTTATCGGGCCAGTGCCGGAGCACTGCGCCGGCTTCCCCGATCTGCACCACAGCGAGCGAATGGCGCTTATCCCGGTGATTGGACTTATGATTCTGCTCGGCTTTTTGCCGCAGTTGATTGTGGACAGTGTGAATCCCACGGTCGTTAACCTATTGGCGCACTGGAGATTTTAATGTTAGCGTGGACGATCTATCTCTCGTTTGCCGGAGCGCTGGTGCTTGCGCTGCTGCCGAAGAGTAAGCCGGCTTTGGCGCGCTGGCTGGCGCTGGCTGTGGCTATAGCTGGGCTGGCGCTGGCTGTACAGGGATTTATCGCCGGAATGGGCCAAGGGCGTACGGTGCTCTTTGATCTGCCCTGGGTGCCATCGATGGGGATTCATTTTCTGCTGGCCGCTGACGGCATCAGCCGCGTTTTGGTGCTGCTGACGGGTCTGGCCGCGGTGGCCGGAGTTTTATTTAGTTGGAATATCGAGCTGAGGACGAATGAGTTTTTTGCTTTTTTTCTGGCGCTGATCGGCGGAGTTTACGGAGTATTTCTCAGCTTCGATCTGTTTTTGCTATTTGTCTTCTATGAAATTGCCATCGTGCCCAAGTACTTTCTGATCGCCATCTGGGGTTCGACCCGGCGGGAATACGCGGCTATGAAGCTGGCGATCTATTCCTTCGCGGGCTCGGCGATGGTTCTGATCGGCCTGCTGGCGGCTTACGCGACTGCGGGCTGCCATTCGACAGGACTGATTGAGTTAGCGCACGCCAACCTGCCAGTTAGTTTTCAAATGTGGTGCTTCCCGCTGGTCTTTACCGGCTTCGCGATTCTGGCAGGCATGTGGCCCTTGCACACCTGGGCACCCACCGGCCACGTCGCCGCGCCGACAGCGGCTTCGATGCTGCTGGCTGGCGTGGTGATGAAGCTGGGCGCGTACGGCTGCCTGCGCGTCGGAATCGCGCTTTTCCCACGCGGCCTCGACCCGTGGGGATTTTCGTTCATCGGCATTGGTTCCTGGCGCGATGTCTTCGCGGTACTGGCGGTTATCGGCATTGTTTATGGCGCGCTGGTCGCGCTGGCGCAGACCGACTTTAAGTTTGTCATTGGATACTCCAGCGTCAGCCACATGGGTTTTGTGCTGCTCGGACTCATGACTCTGAATCAGATCGGAGTGACCGGCGCGGTGATGCAGATGTTCTCGCACGGCATCATCGCCGGGCTGCTCTTCGCCATAGTCGGGCGCATCGTCTACGACCGCACGCACACGCGGCAGTTAGCGGAACTGGAAACTATGCACCTATCGAAGCGCCTGCCCTTTGCAGCCTGGGCCTTTGTAATTGCCGGAATGGCTTCGATAGGAATGCCGGGCTTCTCGGGCTTTGTCGCCGAGTTACAAGTGCTGGTGGGAGCTTGGATGGTCAAACCCTGGTGGACTCTGGCGGCAGGCGTGGGGGTAGTGGTCGGCGTGGCTTATACGTGGAGGGCGTTGCAGAAGGCCTTCTTCAGCGATGCGCTGCCCAGCGCGCATGTGCTGGAGCAGGAACACGGGCATGAGTTAGCCGTGATTACCTGGCCGGAAGTTACCGGCGTAGTTATGCTGACGGGAGTGAGTTTGTTTGTCGGGCTTTATCCGAAGATACTGCTTGATGCTATCGAACCGGCGGTGAAGGCACTGCTTGCGGGAGGTGTGCAATGAACTACGCAGACCTCTTCCGCATAACGCTGCCGGAGACCACGCTTGAAGTCGCGGCGCTGGTTGTGCTGATTGTCGATCTGGGCTTTTTGCGTAGGGTGGCGCTCAAGGCGCGGGTGACCATTGCGGCATTGCTAGGCGTGGCCGGATGTGGCGCGGCGGTTTGGGCGGTTCTTACGGTAGGTCCGAATGCCTTTAAATGCGATGGGGAATTCTTGCTGCTTTCAGGTCAATATACCCCGGCGATGCAGATCGGGATTCTAGTACTTACGGCATTGACTCTGCTTTTGTTTATCGATATGGACTTCACTCAGCACGTCAGTGAATTTGTAGCAGTTGTGCTAATGTCAGCATCCGGCGGATTGCTAATTGTAGTGGCACGCGATTTGTTAATTATTTTTGTAGGATTGGAGTTGCTTAGCCTAGGGTTGTATATCCTCACGGCGTTTGCCAAGCGCTCGGCACAGAGTGCGGAAGCAGCCATAAAATATTACTTATTTGGGGGGATGTCGGCAGCATTTCTGCTCTTTGGGTTTAGCTATGTTTATGGGATAACCGGCAGCACGAATCTTTCGGAAATCCAGACTTCGCTTGCCGATTTGGGACCGAGCCCATTGCTCTATATTGCCTGGATTCTTATTATTACGGGTTTGGGTTTCAAAGTGGCAGCGGTTCCGTTTCACCTCTGGGCTCCAGACACATATGAGGGCGCGCCCGCACCAGCCGCTGCCTTCATCGCATCAGTATCGAAAATCGCTAGTTTCGGTTTGCTGCTCACATTTAGCTCATATTGGCTGGTCCCCTTTGCAATAATCACGAAGATGGCAGCGGACGTTCCTCTTATAGTGGTCTCTACCACGGAACCTCTTTATCATGCAGAAGGCGCTTTTCCACAATTAGGATTCATACTTCTTGTAGTCGCGGCTGGCTCTATAATTGTGGGTAATCTTACGGCATTAGCACAAATCAGTGTAAGGCGGTTGTTGGCCTATTCAGCTATTGCCCATGCTGGTTACATTTTGTTGGGAACTTCAATACAACCGAATTTCTTGGGATCAGGGAGCATAGCTGCTTTTACGGATGCGGTTTTCAGGCCTGCGCATATTAGTGCCAACGCCGTCGTATACTACGTCCTAACATACGGCCTGACCACCATCGGAGCATTCGGCGTCGTCTCCGTCGTCGAGCGAGCTACGGGCAGTGACCGCCTCGACTCCTTTCTCGGTCTGCACAAGCGCAATCCATTGCTGGCGGCGGTGCTGGGGGTGTTGTTTCTTTCGCTCGCCGGGATTCCCCCGCTGGTCGGCTTCTGGGCCAAGTTCAATCTCTTTGCCGCAGTGCTGGGCGTTTCCGCCGGGCCGGTTCCCTTTGCGCTGGTGGCTCTGGCAGTCGCGATGAGCGCCGTCTCACTCTATTACTACTTACAAGTCCTCAAGCGGGCTTACGTGATGCCCGCCATCGACGAGACGCCGATCAAGGCGCATCCGGTGACGCTGGCTGTGCTGGTGGCGATTGCCGCGGCGGTAGTGGTGCTGGGCTGCTTCCCGGCGCTGCTGCAAGGGTGGATCGAGAGCTTCTATCCGATCCTCTAACTTGCTCTTCGCTCACCGGCCTTTCCGTGCGCACAGGATAACGTGCGCACAGGCTAGAGAGCAGAAAAGAAAGAGATAGCACGCAGAGTAGACCGGCTTCGGGCCCGGGAGAATCGACAGTCACAAGATTGAAAACCAGCCAAAGTAACGTGAAAAACCCCTGTAAAATGAGCAACGTAACTGTTTTTATCTGGCGCAGATTACCAGAGTAACCCTGCGCGCGTAATCTTGTGCTTTTATCTAGAACTGGTCAAAATGATACAAGGCTACAAAAAAGTGATTTCTGTCAGAGGAAACCTTCCAATCTCAGGGAGTTTTTCAGTGCGTGGTTTCGACACTGAGGAAACGAACGAGGTTGCGAAATGTACGGGAAGAATCAGAACCCTTCCAAGGGACTGGAGTCCGGCATCCAAGGGCCAGTAGGATAAAGAAGATGAAGCAGTCCAGAGCTTGCGCAATCCTTTCCATCTCCGCTTTTTTCGTCCTGTTGTTGTTCAGCCCACTCAAGGCTCACGCGGATACCATCGTCACGATGGAACTGACGGGAGTCGGTTCGAATAGTGCCGGAGGGTTTGCCGCGTATCCCTACTACTTCAGCGTCAACGGGGGCCCCGGCACTACCCCGCTGATGTGTCTCGGTTATTACAACGGCATCTCTCAAGATGAGAGTTGGTCGGCAACGGTTGAGCCACTCTCCGTGATGTCGACAGTCGCGACGATCACCGGGTCGCCAGCGACCTCACAAACCTTCGCTGAGAGCGTTTGGCAGGAAGCGGCGTGGCTATACAACGACGCCAATGTCAATCCGGCCGACAACGATAACGACCAGTTGGCGGCCTGGGGACTTTTTTCCGGAGCAAGCAACGTGTACGGCAGCGACGACGCGCCAACGCAAGCCGCGATCATCGCGCAACTGACGTTAGCTCAGAACTTTATTACCGCTAATCCATATGCCGAATTGAACTCCGATTTTGAAATTTATGTTCCGCTAAGCGGCTGGCCCGCGGGGGACGAGGTTCCTCAAGTTTTCATTGGATACGGTGCGCCAGAGCCCAACAGCCTTATCCTGCTCGGTAGCGGGCTGCTCGGCCTCGCGGGCTTGATCATTCGCAAGAAGTGTATTGCCTGAGAGCGGCACTGATTGATCGACGTTGAGCAAGAGGCCCTGGCAAGTTTTCAGGGCCTCTTGTTGCGTTGGCGGTGAGTCGCTCGCGCCTTACTTCACTTCATCCAAAAAGCGCCAGTGAGGCTTCCAGTCCGGGGTGAGTTTCTCGCCGGTGAGCAGGGCGCGGAGCACCGGCAGGGGCATCATATTCTCCTCCAGGATGGCGTCGTGGTACTGGCGGCTGGTCATCTTTCCTGAATCCACGAGTTCATGGCGAAGGGCGCGGAATTGAAGCGCGCCGAGCATATAGGAGCACTGGTAGAGCGGGTCGTAGTCGCCGTTGACGGAGCGGCGCACCTCGGCGGTGGCGTTGTCGCGCTCGTGCCCCACTTCGGTCACCAGGAAGTCGATAGCCTGCTGCGGAGTCATCGCGCCCAGGTGGAAGCTGAGCGAGAAGATGACGCGGGCGCAGCGGTGCATGCGCCAGAAGAGCGCGCCGATTCTCTGCTGCGGCGTTGCATCATAGCCCAGATCCCAGTAGAGCATCTCCCAATAGAAGGCGTTGCCCTCCAGCCAGAAGCCGGAGCTGAAGGCCTGGCGGTAAGGCCGGTAGCGGGCGCTCATGAACTGTTGCAGCCAGTGGCCGGGAATCAATTCGTGGAAGACCGTTGCGTGAGAGAAGGCGGGGTTGTTGCCCCTCATGCTCATCATGCGCTGCTCGTAGGTCATGGTGTCGGTGGGGTAGCTGACGAGGATGGTGTCGCCGCCCAGAAAGAAGGGGCTGACGAGCTGGCGCTCAGGCGACATCATCTCCATGCGCCAGGTCTCTTTGGCCAGCGGAGGAATGGTGACCAAGCCGTGGTCTTCGGCGAATTGTTCGCCTTCAAGAGCCAGTGAGCGGATCAGCTCCGGCTGCTTGCCCGGCTCGACGTAGGAGTTCTTGACCGCCTCCAGCGCCTTATGCCAGTCGTCGTCATAGCCAAGCTCGCGGCTGGCCTTCACCATCTCCTGCTGGCACCAGGCGAGCTGCGATTTTGCCATGGCGATCAGTTCTTCGGGCGAATAGGGGATCATGGCGTCGTCGAGCTGCTGGAGCAGCGCTTCACGGCCAATGGGCGTGCCGAGAACCGTGACTTTATCGTCGGGGGCGATGCCGGCCAGTTTCTCGCGGAGAAACGTCGTCTGGTCCTTGAGCGCGGCGGCGGCCAGTTTGTAAGGCTGCGCGGCCCACCAGGTAAAGGTGGGATCGTAGCCGTTCCAGAAGTCGAACCAGTGTTGAAGCTGCGTGGTCAGTTGGTCGAGATCAGCAGCGGCGCGCCAGGCATTGATGCGGTCGGCGGGGGATGCGTCCTTGACCTTGGCTTCGAGCGCCTTGCGGCTGTCGACCACGGCTTGGGTCAGTTCGCTCAACGCCGCAGCGGCCTTCTGTGGATCGGGGTGTTGCATCATCCGTTTCTGGTCTTCGAAGGCAAAGATCGCCGGTGCAAACGGCAGCAGCGGAGCGACCTCGGACCACTGCCGCTCGTCCAGGGCCAGCTGGTGCTCCTGTTGCGTCAGCAGGTTGGCAAAGCTAAGGTAATCGGCCTTGCTCTCCTGGTCGAGGGCATTGAAGTCGATCCTGGCGAGCAGGGAGCGTTGCTCGCGATAGAAGGCGGAGTTGCGCGCGCGGGCGGCTGGCGACAAGGGGTCGGCATAGACACTGAGGAGCGTAGCCTGGTCGGCGGAGAAGCGCTCGATGAGCGCGCGCATGGGCGGCACGGAGGGGTCAAGAGCGCTGGGGTTCTGGGCGGCGATGGCGGGTGTCGCGGCGAGGGCGGCGATGAGAAGCAAAGCTGCGGTACGAGAGAAGCACATAGGCTGGAAACCCCTTGCGTGAGGTGCGGCTCCGGTCCCGATTCCAGGCCCGGTTGCCAAGAGGGAGAATGTCACACTCACGATACAGTATGGCCTCCGAGGAAGAGAAACCGGCGATGGTCGCGGCGAAGGATGCTGTGAGAAAACAGGGTTCGTTTACGAGCTTGCGCCGCTTGGTTTATAGTTCATCTTTGCTCGCCGTTCGGTATTCTGCAGCCGTCTACGGCGTGACCACAATGAAAGGAAATTTCCATGGTACGTATCTCTCGTCGCGACCTGCTCTCGTCTGGATTGGCACTTTCCGCCGCATCTCTGCTCACACGTTCGGCATGGGGACGGGCCGCCGCATTGGTTGGCGGCTCTCCCGGCGCCACTTCAGCCGAGGCGCTGGCCGCCGTTGCGCCGCGCGAACAATTGCTCTTCGACTTTGGCTGGAAGTTTCAGTTTGGCCACGGCACGGACCCGGCCCGCGATCTGGGCTTCGGCAACGGCCAAGGCGATTTTGCCAAGACAGGCGAATTCGACTTTGCCAAGGGCAAATTCGACGACTCGAAGTGGCGCGCTCTGAACCTGCCCCACGATTGGGCGGTCGAGCTGCCCTTCGTACATGACGAAGTGCAGAGTTCACACGGATATAAACCCATTGGCCGCCGCTACCCGGAGACCAGCGTGGGCTGGTACCGGCGCGAGTTCGAGATTCCGGCCAGCGACCTGGGCCGGCGCATTACAGTCGAATTCGACGGCGCCTTCCGCGACGTGCTGGTTTTTGTGAACGGCTGCTTCATCGGCCGCAACAACAACGGCTATGCGCCCTTCCGCTTCGATCTGACTGACTTTCTGAGCTTCGGGAAAAAGAACTACATCGTGGCCCGCGTAGACGCCAGCTTTGGCGACGGCTGGTTCTACGAGGGCGCAGGCATCTATCGCCACGTGTGGCTGACCAAGACCGATGCGCTGCATCTGGGCAAGTGGGAGAGCACGGTCCGTGCGGCGGTGAGTGGCGACTCCGCTGTTCTGACGCTGGACACCATGGTGTGCAACGAAGGCAAACAGGCCGAGAGCGCCAAGGTGAGCTGGCAGATTCTGGACGCGGCGGGCAAGACTGTGGCCACGGCCGAAGCCGCTGGTCAGTCGATTGATGCAGACGGTTGCGCCAAATATACAGCAACCGCCAAGCTGACGAATCCGGCGCTCTGGTCGGTGGATGCTCCGAACCTTTACTCGGCGATTGTGACCGTGGAGGCCGGCGGCAAGGCTCGTGATGCCGAGCGAGTGAGTTTTGGCGTGCGCACCGCGCTCTTCGACGCCGACAAGGGGTTCTTCCTCAACGGCAAGCCGCTGAAGATTCAGGGCACCTGCAATCATCACGATCACGCCGGCGTAGGCGCGGCCCTGCCTGACCGCTTGCAGGTCTTCCGGCTGGGTGTGCTGCGCGAGATGGGCTGCAACGCGGTGCGCACCTCGCACAATGCGCCCACCCCGGAGTGGGTGGAGGCCTGCGACCGCATGGGTGTGATGATGATGTGCGAGACGCGGCAGATGAGTTCGAGCCCCGAAGGCCTGGCGCAACTGGATGCGATGATCAAGCGCTATCGCAACTCGCCGTCGATCATTCTGTGGTCGATCGGCAACGAGGAGTGGCAGTTGCAGAACGATATGGCCGAAGAGGGCGCCAAGATTGCCGCGACCATGGTGCGGCGCTGCCATGAACTGGATCCCACGCGCGTAGTCTCGGCAGCGGTGAACGGAGACAACAAGCAGGGCGTATCCGATGCATTCGACATCATCGGATTCAACTATGGCCTGGACCGCCCCGACAACTACCACAAAGAAAATCCCCGGCGGCCTATCTACGGTTCAGAGACGTCCAGCGCCATCTCCACACGGGGCGTCTACGCCACCGACCCGCTGCGTAACACAGTAAATGCCTACGACTCCGTCGTCCCCTGGGGCGAGACAGCCGAAGAATGGTGGAAGTTTTACGCGACCCGCGAGTGGGAGGCCGGCGGCTTTGCCTGGACCGGCTTCGACTATCGCGGCGAGCCCACGCCTTACGGCTGGCCCTCGATCAACTCACAATTCGGCATCGTGGACATGTGCGGCTTTCCCAAGGACACGTTCTTCTACTACAAGGCGTGGTGGGGCACCGAGCCGGCGCTGCATCTCTTCCCACATTGGAACTTCGAGGGAAAGGAAGGCGAGGAGATCCCCGTCTGGGTGTATTCGAACGTGGACGAGGTTGAATTGCTGGTGAACGGCAAGAGCCTGGGAAGCCAGAAGGTTCCGCGCCTGGGCCATGTGGAGTGGAAAGTCAAGTATGAGAAGGGCGCAATCGAGGCGCGGGGTTCAAAGGATGGCAAGGTGGTGCTCACGGAGAAGCGCGAGACGACCGGCCCGACGGTCTCCATTCGACTGACCGCGGACCGCACCGAGATCGACGCCAACGGCGAGGATGTGGCCATCCTGAAGGTCGAGGCGCTGGACAAGGAAGGCCGCCCGGTGCCTACGGCGGGCAATTTGATCGGCTTCAAAGTCTCGGGAGCGGGCGCGCTGATCGGCGTGGGCAACGGCGACCCCAATTGCCAGGAGAGCGACAAGGAACCCAAACGCTCGCTCTTCAGCGGACTTGCGCAGGTGATTGTGCAGTCCAGCAAGCGGCCGGGCGAGATATACATTGAAGCGGTCAAGGAAGGCTGGGATGGCCCGGAGTTGACCCCGGCCAAGCTGGTCATTGTGACCAGGAGAGTTCAGCCGCGACCGATGGTTGGCTGAGGGGCCAGTGCTATCGTGTGAAGCTTTTGAACCACAATGAGCAAGAGCTTTGAATGGGCACGGCTTCAGCGCGCCGCGCATAGGCGACATGGCCGGCAGGGATCGCAGCTTGGCGCGCATTCTGCGATGTGCCGCGGCGCGGGCTTTGAGGCGGCATCGCACACCCAGATTCAACTCGCAGGCCAGATTCGAATCCGGCACATAGCCACGATCTTCCGTTCCTCTATCTGTTCAAGGTTCTTGACCAAAAGAAGCCGCAGGTGACCTGCACCAGGCTGCCCGTGCGCATCATCTCCGCCAGCAGCTCCGGCTGGCCCAGCAACGCCGGATACCGCTCCGGATGGGTGATGATCAACGTGTATCCCACCGATTGCAGCATGAACATGGCGTCGACGATCTGCGGGGGAATCGCGGTGTTGGAGAATTCGATCAGCAGGTAGCCTTTGCCGTCGATCGAATAGCGCCAGGGATTGGCGCGGCCTCGTAGATATTCTCCGCGGTCATGTGGAAGCCGCAGGCCAGGCTGAGGCCCATCCAGCCATCCAGCTCCGCACGCAGTTCCGCGTAACGCTCTGCGATGAGCGGGGCATCGAATGGGTACTCCGAACTGGTGTGGGGGGGTGCAGACGATGTGCGTGACGCCGTTGGCCGCGGACTCCCGCGCCATCTCCAGATCGGGCGCTCCATCGTCCACTCCATAGAGCAGATGATGATGGATGTCAATCATTCCGCGCCATTCCGGCATGAACAAAGCCATTGAGGTTCGCGGTACCCATATCTCAAAATCGAGACCTGGGGCACCCAGCCAACTCCGCTAACCCCGCTAACTCCGCCTAGTGAACCGCCAGCGCGGCGATCATCGAAGCGAAGACCTTCCAGCCGTCCGCCGAACCCAGAATCTGTTCGCTCGACCGGTCCGGATGAGGCATCATTCCCAGCACGTTTCGTTTGGCGTTGAGGATGCCTGCGATGTTGCTCAGCGACCCGTTGGGATTCGCCTCCGGCGTAATCTCGCCCTGGGGCGTCGCGTATCGGAAGGCGATCCGATCCTCGGCCTCCAGCCGGCGCAACTCTTCCGGCGTGCAGAAGTAGTTGCCTTCCATGTGCCCTATCGGCATTTGCAGCACGTCGCCCTTAACGATCTGGTTCGTAAAAGGACTATCTGCAGTTTCCGTGCGCAGGTGAACCTGCTTGCAGATGTACTTGAGTCCGGCATTGCGCATCAGCGCGCCGGGCAGAAGGCCGGCTTCGGTCAGAATCTGGAAGCCGTTGCAAATGCCCGCCACCAGGCCGCCGCCGTCGGCAAAGCGCTGGACCGCCTGCATCACCGGCGAGAAGCGCGCAATGGCGCCGGTACGCAGGTAGTCGCCGTAGGCAAAGCCGCCGGGAACCACCACCGCATCGACGCCCTGCAAATCTTCGCTATCGTGCCAGAGAAAGGTGACGGGCTGGTGAGCCACTTCAGCAATCACGTTGTAGGTGTCGTGGTCGCAGTTGGAGCCGGGAAAGACTAGAACCCCGAATTTCATGCTTCTAGGGTAACAGCTTGGCGGCGGGCGGGCCTTTGCGCAATGCAAAAAGCAATTTCCATTCCAGGCAATACCATTGAGAAGTGATCCCTCTTCCTTATTCCTTACAGAAAAGGCAGAAGAAAACAGGAACACCGCGCCTGCTCCGTTCGTATACGAATTCATCAGGGGAATGGCACGCACAGACCGGCAATGGTCGCGGGGCTTGTTTCTCCCGTTGTCGGAGGGCCGTTTGAAGAATCTGCGCTTTTGGCTTCTCGTCCTACTGGTGGTTATTGCTCGTATCGTTTCGTTTTGCCTTCTCAAGGCAGATCCCGCTTACCTGTTTGTTCCCCGGAGCTTTGTGGGGGGCGGCTTTCAGGTCATGCCGGCGCTGCTCGATCTGGCCGTTCCGGCGATGGTCGTCTACTGTCTCTGGCCGGGCCGTCGCTTCGGCGCTTGGACGATCCAATCGGGAAGGCTTGCCTCGTGGGATGCCGTCTCTTTCCTCTCCTTCCCACTGATCGCAGGGCTCTCGCTCTTTGCCTATCTGGCGCCTTGGCAGATCTTTCCCTATATTGATCGGATCACCTCGCTCCGCTGGCTGGAATTCGTCGTTAGCTTCCTCGCCTGGAACATGCTGCTGGACGAACTGGCAGAAAAGCGGCTTTGGCAAAAAATTGTAGTCATTCCCGTTCTCGCGCTGAGCCTGGGCGTACTGCAGGATGTTTTTCCTCATGTTCAAGACCCTTCTCGCGTTCTCCTGAGCGTGGGGGTGACACTGACCTGGACGGTTCTGGCCTTGCGGCGCCGATTCGGCCAATCGCCGCTTGCCGCCACGGCGGCCGCCGCATTGATCGGCGCGGTCAGTTGCTTGCTGGTCGTAATGGCCCCGGCGGAGTCCATGATTCCTGCCTTGTTGCTGCTGCTGGCCTTCCCGGTTGGTTCACTCGCCATCCGCAGCCGCCGCTGGTGGCCGCGCTGGGTAGCTCTGGCCGGCATCGCCGCAACCGGTCTTCTCTTCAGCCTGGCGGTTCCCAGGCTTCTGCCGCCCGAACAGAGAGCTTCCTTCTTCAACCAGGATCCGCCGCCCGCGCACAGCGAGCAAGTCGAAGGCATCGCAGTCCGTTATGACGATACCCGGGTGCGTCCCGTCGCCATCCAGTTGGCGCATGTCCTGGCCGCGGCCAACCAGGTCAGCCGGGAGGCGTATGGCGTCTCGCCGGATGTGAATGAGCTGGTGATCCGGGGTTTTGAGAGCGGAGGCTTTCAAGCCCGCTTTCCGCATGGCATTGACGGCAACCTGCCTTCACCGCGCTATGTTGAATTATGCCTTGACAGCTCCTATCTGAACGATCCGAATGGCTCGATTCACTTTCCCGATCCGGTCAATGCGATTCTTCATGAGTACAGTCATCTATACGGCGCGGTTCCCTATAACCCCTGGGTGATGGGAGGCGCGCAGGGATCGGAAGAGGAGGGCTGGGCGACCTTCAGCGCCATGCGCCTCTCTCGCCGGCTCTATGACCGCTTCGGCCCCGGCCTTTGGACTCCGGCCTATAACTATGCCGCGCGCGCGGAGGCGATTACCCAGGCGAATCTGGACGGTCACTCCGTTTTCTGGTCGCATACCAACGAATACGGAGGCTTCCGCTTGTGGTACTTGCTGAGCCGGCTAGACGGCGAGGCGGCGCTCTACCAAAAACGCTGGGAGCTAACCCGGCGCGATGGCAGTTGGTGGTTTCAGATCAATCGTCCCGATGCGGCCAGAGGGGTAGCCGCGGCGTTTGGCAGGTCGGATTTTGTCTCCTTCGGCTCGGAGAAGGCCGTCCGCTACGACCAGGTGATCGCGTTGCAGGATCTCCAGCCAATCGGAGAGCTTCTCGGCTGGAGCACGGACAAAATCAAAGCGAACTATGCTCGCCATGCCGCCGATCTTGTCGATCCGGCGGTCCGTGTGCCCGCGCGCGGGCCTGTGGCGCTGGATTGGGTGTTCTCCGCGATCGTTCTGGCGCTCGGCGCAGCGATCAGGAGAGCCGTTCCCGCGCCTCCAGCGGCGTGACCTCGGCAGTAAGTAGTAAGTGTTGTGGGCGCAAGTGGA
>Ga0181520_10002480_pt1 | contig 34074 bp, 32 predicted proteins | sample PEATcosm2014_Bin_29_FD_132451 | JGI IMG/M metagenome (GOLD analysis project Ga0181520, IMG submission 132451) | Peatland microbial communities from MTU Mesocosm Facility, Houghton, MI, USA - PEATcosm2014_Bin02_30_metaG | ecosystem: Environmental > Terrestrial > Soil > Wetlands > Peat | place...
ATCGCGTGGGATATATTCCGCTTGCCGTCGTTTTCGGTCAGAGGCCCGTGCTGTTTGCCCTCACCGACCAACCTGGGGAATTAAAACCGGCTGAAACTGGGGAAGGACTGGACGGCGGTAACAGATATTCAGTTGACTAACCGTGGAAATTATATAAAAGACGTATGCTTATGTATTGTTTTGCATGTGCCAAAACACTTTGCCTAGGCTGGCTGATTAAGACATAAATCAATTCGAAAAAAATTACGTCTATGGTAGGGGACCAGCAGGAGGATCGCCGGGTAACGTCGGAGATGCGGGGGAAGTTGAAGGAAGAGGCGGTGTAATTTTTAGGAAGTATTCTTTTATACGTGTGAACTCTTCTTTGTATAAATCCTGTACATCTGTCGGCCTTGGTATACGGGCGCTATATCGCGATCCCTCGCTGGTATCTTTTAAAGTTCTATAGTCGTCATATATCGGTTTTAGTTTCGAGAAGCGCTCAAAAGCTCTATCCCGATCGCCATGGCCTCTGGGATGATACGGAATGGTTGCTAAATAATATTCCAGATAATGAAGGGCGGAATAAAACAAGGCAATAGCTGCCCAGTCGCAGAAGTTGGTGGTTTCTAAATCGAAAGTTTTAAAAAACTCTTCGTTATGTTCGGCATGTCGAATATGCCTGTTCTGTAACGGCATTTTCGGTCCTATCGTATAGAGTTGAGAGCTCACTGATGGGTAATACGTCTTCCAAGAGCTCGCCATCTAACGCTATAACATGGAAGTTGAAGTCAGAGTGGAGATCATGGAAATTTTCCATTAAACACATCTCTGCCTTATAAATAATCTTTTGTAATGCGCGATCGGATCGTTCTATTACCGTATAAATATTAATAATAGCACGTCCACCTTCGATTGCTTGTGCGCCAATGAATACACCTATTACCGTAGGGAGTTTTGCAATTTCCGACTTAAATGCAACAAAAGCATCTTGTCCAATGTCGAGTCTATTCAGTGATCTGGCCCCAATATAAACGACTGTAGTTTGATTGCCACCATATTCAAATGGATATACGCTTTGTGATGGCCACTCGATCCCAGGATTAAAAACTATCGTGTATGTTTCCATCAAAATTGCTCCAAAAATTCTTTGACCTCACGGCGGAGGTAACGTTCAACAAATTCAAGTCTATCTTCAAGAAAAGATAGGTTTGGTGTCGGTTCGTGGGATTGAACATCCAATTCAATAAAAAGTTTCGTGTTGTCTCGGAAAAAAGGTTCGATCTTCAGGTCACATTGCATCCTCATTGGCTGTGCCATGTCTATTCGGAACCGCAGACCAATTCCCTGTAAATCTTTACCCAGTGGTTCAAGATTTTCTGCTTTGAATGAGTTGAGCATTTTTGTATTCATGAACTGGACTGAGTTCCCATCTGTTCCCGTCATATCATGAATCGCCATCAATTTGACACCCAGAATCAGAAAAATAGGTGGTTTGATCTTGGCTGTCGCTAACTGAACGATTTCAACAGTTTTTTCCTTGATGTGCTGAAACGAAAGAGCGTTATCAATATTTTCTGAAACCTGTACTCGCTCTGGCTGGATCAGAATATCACTAACGCCGGGCTGGGATATTTTCGCTCCCCCCGGAGGCAGAAAAGCAAAAGTTCCATAACTCTCATAACGCTTCACTATGGTTGCATATAGTTGCGTCAGATCATTCTTCGCAATCTGGGTAGGAGGAAACACAGATGCGACTACAATATTACTGGGGTTCAGTACCGGGATATTCATACGTGGCGAGTAAGTTTAGCATCCAATAATTGCATTATCAATATAATTTTAACTCATTATGGTGACGGTTCCAACTGTAGCAAAATTGTAGCAGTGCCCTGTAAAAACAGGGCATTTTCGGGCAAAATGGGACAAATCGTCAATTTTCATTAGGGTCATATTTCCGTCGGGAAATGACTTTTTCATCGGAATTTGGCGCAACGTCGGGCCAGCTTTCAAGGTGGTAGCACGGGTTCGATTCCCGTTGGGGGCGCTATTTTTTTTTTGACATTAGGGGGGCCCAGAAATTGCTGGGTCTATTGGCCGAAAAATTTAGCCGAAAGACCGATTGTTTCTCTGCCGTATTCCCCGTAAAATCAATCCTATAAAAATTAATATACAGATTAGAAATGCACGTTTTATCTTCGAGGGAAAAGGCATTCATGCAATAATATTTAAAAATTTTTTGAGACGTGAAACTTTTTTAGAGGAATTCGTTTACTAATAGTAGAGCTTATAAGAAGGAGAGGTTTACCCCGAAAATATGAGAAAGAAAAAGGAGCAAATTCATAAGCGGTCAAAAACGTTGATTTTCCGGGCGTCTCAGGTGGAGTTTGATCATTTTAGCGCTGAAGCCGCCAAGCGGCATATGGCAAAAGCGGAATTGTTCAGATATCTGCTCGCGCGTTATTTTGTAGACGACAAGGATTAAACGTAACAGGCTTAGTCATGGAATAAAAGACCACCTTTGTCGGGTGGTCTTTTTTGTGCTATCCGGGCCAATTTGTCGTCGGAAATAAATGATTTGTGTTACAATAAATTCAAAGAGGCCAGGTGAATCTTTCAGGCAAAATTGCATTGGTCACAGGCGGTACCAGAATGGGTGGCGGCGTAGCCGAAGCCCTTGCCGGGCGGGGCTGCGGGGTCGTGCTGACCTGGAGGACGCATCCTGAAGCGGCTGAAGAGACGGCCGCTTCGCTGCGAAAGGCCGGAGGTAAAGCCGCGGCCTGGCGCTGCGACGTGAGCCGGGACGCCCAGGTCATGTCATTGATGCGGAAAATTTCTAAAGGGTTTGGGCGGCTGGATATTCTTGTGCACCTGGCGTCCATTTACGAGACGTCCGGGCGCGAAGGATCTTTTGGCCGGCATCTTGACGCAAATGTCCGCGGCGCTTACGGCGTTTCGCGCGCTGCTGCGGCTTTGATGAACCGTGCGGGCCGCATCGTCCTGATTTCCGACTGGACCAGCGCCAGTGGGCGTCCGCGCTACAGGGAATATTCCGCCTATTATGTTTCGAAAGTGGCAGTTAAAGGCATCGCTGAAGCGCTCGCCCTGGAGCTGGCTCCCCGAATACTTGTGAACGCCATAGCGCCGGGGCCGATACTGCCGCCGGAAGGAATTGCGCGCGCAGAATACGACGCTGTGAAAAAAGCCACGCCTCTGGGACGGTGGGGGGGCGTTGAAGAAATAGTTAAAGCGGTCCTTTTCATGATCGAAACGGATTTCGTGACCGGGGAGACCATCCGCGTCGACGGCGGAAGGCATCTTTATTGAGGAATGATGAGCGGGAGATTTTTATGAAGCGATTTAGAGTGTCGTGGTCAAATGCGGTTGATCAAGTTGAGGGCCCCTGCGCGGTTTGCGGAGTGGAAGTCCGGTATGTCATTCCCGCGGACCGGCCCGATCCTGCGATCTTGTACCATTCCACCTGCAACGTCATGCCCAAACTGCGGGAACTGCTGCAGAAGGCCGCTCCTCCGCCGCTTGCGCCCGAATACACGATCAAAGGCGCGAAATAATCACCGTAAATAAAAAGAAGGTCGCCGTGTTACGGGGACCTTCTTTTTTGAGAAGAAGTCTTATGATTTTATTAGCAACCGCAGGGTTTCTTTGGGCCCATGTCAATCACCTCCGCTGAATTTCTACGGTGAAAAATATCAATAAAAACTGATCGGTTCGTCGATATGACGATCCAGCCATTCGGCGACGTCTTCCTTCGTGTCTGCGCTCGTGCGTTTGCCAATCATCTTGCCTTTTTCAAAAAGGAGAAGTGTGGGAATGGAACTGATCCGGTACTCCGCCGCAAGATCGGGAGTTTCGTCTACCTTGGCCTGCAGCACCTTAACTTTCCCGAAATAGTCGTCGATAAGCTCATGGAGCAGCGGCGGGATCGTCTGACACGGTGCGCACCAGGGCGCCCAGAAGCCGATCAGAACGGGCATATTGGAATGAAGAACTTCCTTGGAGAAAGTGTCATCGGTCACTGCTGCTATGTTGACGCTTCTTTTCTTCGCTCGAGCCATAATTGTTCACCTTTTCCAGAGAATAAAATTCTCTATTAATAACAGCGTTAAGGGGCAAATGTTCCGATTAGTCGAGTATATTCAGACCGAACCGTTTCAGCAGGTCTCGATCAACGGTGTAATACCGCCGGAGACCGTCGCGATGCTCATGCAAAACCCCTGCGCTTACCAGGAGGTTAAGATGATGCGACATCGTGGGTTGACTCAAGGAAAAACGCCCCAATAATTCCCGGCAATAAAGGCTCCCAGCCTGAGCTACCAGGCGAAGGACTTGTAATCGGGTTTCGTTGGAGAGCGCTTCCAGAATACGGCTTAACTCACGGTCTGAACGCGCGGCTGCAGGCATCTGACAATTTATCGAAATACATCAATATAATAGCAGACTATTTTCCCGTTGTCAAATTTAGACGAGGCTGTCTGCTCTGGCTGGAAAGGTAGGCAAGAATTTTAAGCTGATATTCCGCGCGCCGGATATAATCCGGGTCTTTTGTGGCAAGAACCATCGTCCATATTTGCGCTGATTTTTCGTATCGTTTGTCTTTTTTGTATATGTTGGCCAGCATCGCGCGCAGCATGTTCGGACAATCGGGATCGGGCGCAAACCTCTCCAGAAAAGCGGTAAGGCCTTCGACATCGTGGTTTTTCTGATATGCCAGGGCAGCCAGATACTGCTGGAAACGCCACTCGTGCGGGTTGCGGTTGACGCCTTCCTTAAGCAGGGTTTCGGCCTCGTCCAGGCGGTTCAAATTCCATCCCAAAACACTCGCGCCGTAAAAATAGGCGTAAGTGAAGTAGGGGTCTATGCGGATAACGCGTTCGCAGTAGGCCAGGAATTCGGGATATTTGCCCAGGCCGTTTTCAAACTCGAATTCCGTCTGATCCGGCTCGGGAGTCCCGTAATACTGCAGAGTCTGGATCCAGGCGATATCCGCGCCCAGGCGGCGCAGGCCAAGAACCACGCCGCCGAAATCCGAAAGCTCGCTCTGTCTGGAGGAGAGGCTTGTTGTGAACGGGGGAAACGGGTTGTGGTAGCGCGAAGCCAGTTCAAAAATAAAAAACGCAAGCAGAGGTGTAAGAATCCAAAGAGCCGGGCCGGATACGGTTCGGCCGGATTTGGCGCGCAGCACTAGAATTCCTTCCTGCGGAAAAGCAGCGCGGCGAGCGCCAGACAGACCGCAGTGTAGGTTATGCCGTATCCGGCAGCGGGCCACAGCCAGCCGCTCCCGGCCAGGGAAGCTGCCGGATAATCCCGCAGGTTCATTACGGAAAAATTTGGAGCGAGGTAGTAAAAAGTATCACAGATGATTTTTAACGCAAGTCCGGACGATTTCCCCGCCAGGAAATGAATCTCCGGGCTGAAGTGTCCCAGGATCCACAAAAAGGAAGTAAAGCTGAGCGCGGAAACTGTAGACGTCGAAAACAGGGAGAAGAGAATGCCCACGCCTGTAATCACCACTATTTTTTCCCAGGAGTATAAGAGGCTTAAAGCGTAGTGCCCGCCTACATGGATATGTTCGGCGGCCAGAAGGATCAGATGCCCCATGGACATCAGCAAAAAAGATAAGGTAACAAGCATGATCAGGCCCAGGAACCTCCCGACGATAAATTCGTAGCGCAGCACGGGCCGGGTCAGGATCAGGTACAGCGTGCGGGATTCCATTTCGGCGAGAATCAAGGTCACGGCGGCAAAGACGGCGACAAAAAAGGAAAAGGTTTCTATGCCTGCCAGCCCCAGATCAATGATCATGCGGCTTCGCTGCTCGCCCCCAAGCGCGCCGAGGAGCAGGGAAGAAACTATCAGGAGAATTGCGAAAAGCAGCAGGACATAGTAGGCCCTGTTCCGGAAGATTTCAATGAAAGTGTAGCGGGCGATGCTGAAAACCTTACGCATTGGAGGGGATCCCTATGGTTTCAAGGAAAAGCTGCTCCAGACGGTTTTCGCTCCCTTCCCACTCCCTGCGTTCCAGAATCCTGATCAGGCGTCCTTCATGGATAATCCCGGCGCGGTGGCATAGCTTTTCCGCCTCGGAGATGATGTGTGATGAAAAAAAGATGGTTTTTCCTTTATGATTCAAGTCCAGCAGCAGGTGACGCATCTCCTTGAGCCCCAGAGGATCAATGCCTGTCACCGGTTCATCGAGCAGAAAAAGATCAGGATCATGCAGCAGCGTCTGCGCCAGGCCGGCGCGTTGGAGCATACCCTTGGAGTACTCTCCGAGACGTTTCCCGGCATGCGGCGCGAGCCCCACGCGCTCGATAACCTGCGGTGCGCGTTCGCCGATGGCGCTTTCGGAAAGATCCGACAGGCGTCCGTAAAGCCTGAGCAGTTCGGTGATGGTCAGGTATTTGTACAGCGTGGGAAGTTCCGGCAGGTATCCTACCCGCGCGAGAACCCGGCGGTCAGGGAGCGGCGTGTCAAAGACGGACACTGTCCCGGCGGAGGGGAACAGAAGTCCTAAAAGGAGCTTGATCGTGGTTGTTTTACCTGCGCCATTCAAGCCCAGCAGGCCGAATATTTCTCCCGAGGCCAGCCGCAGAGAAATATCTTCAACTCCGCGGGTTACCGTAAGCCTGCCGAGATGCCGGCGGCGATAGAATTTTGTGACGTTTTGCAGCTCAGCGGCTACAGGCTCACGCATTTAACTTTGGTTATGCCAGGAAAACTGCGGATCTGTTCCAGAACGTTTTCCGGAACGGTGTTGTCCACGTTGACCACCGTAATCGCCTCGCCGCCGGTAGATTTGCGGCCGACTTTCATCGCGGCGATATTGACCTGATTTTTTCCCAGAACGGTTCCGACATGACCAATGACTCCGGGCTTGTCCTGATTGGTGTATACGATAAGGGTTCCCTGCGGTTCTACGTCGACAGGCATCATGTCTATGGAAACTATGCGGGGGTTATTTTTAGCCAGGAGCGTTCCCGCCACGGAAAGTTTCGTCTTGCCTGAGACTATCCTCAGAGTAACGAGGCTGGTGTAATCTTCCGCCTCGCTCTCCTTGACCTCGGACCATTTCAGATCCCGTTCCTTGGCGAGATGGGGAGCATTCACCATATTCACCTCGACGGCAAGAATCGGCGACAAAAAGCCCTGCAGCGCAGCAAGGGTAAGCGGCGTGGTATTTTTGCCGCTGATTTCTCCGGCAAAGGCGATTTTGAGTTCATTCACCGGCCCGGGCGCCATCTGAGTAATGAACCTGCCCAGTTTTTCTGAGAGCATGATGTAGGGCTCCAGCTCACGGTACTCTTCAGCATCGATGGAAGGGAGGTTTACGGCATTGCGCACGGTTCCAGAGAGGAAAAAGTCCCTGATGTTTTCCGCAAGTTCGAAAGCGACCTTGACCTGCGCTTCTTCTGTTGCCGCGCCCAGATGCGGAGTGATGATGACGTTAGGTAGCGAAAAAAGCGGATTCTCTTTTTTGGGCGGCTCTTCTTCAAAAACATCCAGAGCGGCGCCTTTTACCTGGCCGTTTTTAAGCGCGTCATACAGCGCTTTTTCGTCGATGATTCCGCCTCGGGCGCAATTGATCAGCCGGACGCCGCTTTTGAGCTTTGCAAGCGTAGCTGCGTTAAACAGATGTCTTGTGGAATCGTTCAGCGGAACGTGCACGCTGATAAAGTCTGCCTGCTGGTAGATTTCATCCAGGCTTGCCAGCGTGATATTGAAGTTCTTTGCATATTCTTCGGAAGCGAAGGGATCATAACCCAGCACGTGCATGCCGAAACTTTGCGCACGCTTGGCAACCTCCCGTCCGATCCTGCCCAAACCTATCAGCCCAAGCGTCTTCCCGAGGAGTTCGGTCCCGGTAAACTGGGAGCGTTTCCATTCTCCCAGGTGCAGGCTGTTGTTGGCCTGCGGTACGTTGCGGGAAAGGGAAAGCATCATGGCCATGGTATGTTCCGCGGCGGAAATGGTATTTCCTCCCGGCACGTTGACGACAATAACGCCCTGGCGGCTTGCCGCAGCCACGTCAATGTTGTCCACTCCAACGCCCGCGCGCCCGACGATTTTAATTTTCTTTCCCGCGGCAAGTACGTCGGCGGTGATCTTCGTCTCGCTGCGGACGATAACCGCTTCCGCATCGGCAACGGCTTTTTTCAGCTCGTCGGGAGACATCTTCTGCCGGGTTTCGATGGTGAAATGCCCGCCGTTACTTTTGAGTACTTCCAGTCCGGAATCGCTGATCGGGTCTGCAACGAGAATTTTAACCATGATAATTACCTGGTCCCTGCCGGGCCTTTGACGAGGAGCTGTTGCGCCGCTCCAACGCCTTTGCCAAGCTCGATTTTCGCGCCCATGTCAGACAGGATCATTTCCAGAGATGAAAGCGCGGTGATGATGTCGAAGCGGTCCATGTAGCCCATATGTGCGAGGCGCACAATCTTGCCTACCAGTTCGCCCTGGCCGCCGGCTATGGAAACGCCGTGCTCCTCGCGCATGCGTTTTACGATCTTTTTGCCTTCGATGCCTGCAGGAACGGTAATCGAAGTGAGAACGTCGCAGGGAGTTTTCGCGAAAAGCGTCAGGCCCATGGCCTTGACGCCGGCGCGGGTGGCATTTGCCAGCCAGGTGTGCCTGGCCCAGACGTTTTCCAGGCCTTCCTGGCGGATCTGGCGCAGCGCCTCGGCAAGCGCTACGATCAGGGTAACGCCGGGTGTAAACGGCGTGCCTTTGTCAGCGAGGGCCTTTTTCATTCTGCGGTAGTCGAAATAAAAGCGCGGGCTTTTCGACGCTTCCACCGCAGCCCATGCCCGGGGTGAAAGGCTGGTGAAAGACAGGCCGGGAGCGGTCATCAGGCCTTTTTGAGAACCTGTAACGACCACGTCCACCTTCCAGTCGTCCATCCTTAATTCCTGCCCGACCAGCCCGGAAATCGCGTCTACCACCAGCAGCGCATTGCTCTGCGAGATAATCGAGCCCAGCGTTTTGATGTCGTTTACGACACCCGTGGAAGTTTCCGTGTGCTGGGTGAAAACGGCTTTCGCGTCCGGGTTTTTCCTGAGAGCGTCCTGCACTTTGGCTATATCAACGGACTGCCCGTCGATTTCCCGGAGCAGAACCACTTTTGCCCCATAAGTATCAAGAAGTTTGGCCCAGCGGTCTCCAAAATTTCCCGTTGAAGCGACGATCGCGGTTTCGCCGGGAGAAACAAGATTTGCCGCGGACGCTTCCATGGAACCAGTGCCGGATGCCGTCAGAAGCAGAACGTCGTTTTTCGTTTGGAAGACGTATTTGAGATTTTCAAGTACTTCAAGAAAAATTGTTCCAAACTCGCTGGTCCGGTGATGAAGAATGGGCAGGCCCTCTTTGGCGGAAACTTCCGGTGGAATCGGAGTAGGTCCGGGGGTGATGAGGTAGTGTTTTTTCATGGCTGCTCCTTTCTGTTTTTGCCGTTTTTCCCGAATATGAGGGGCAGGATTTCGCCCATGTGCTTCACAGGAATCATTTTGACGTGGTCTTTGACGTCTTTAGGTATCTCTTCCAGATCTTTAATATTCCCCTGCGGGAACAGTATTGTATGAATTTCTTCCCGGTAGGCGGCTATAGCCTTTTCTTTCAGCCCGCCGATGGGAAGCACCCGCCCCTGCAGGGTGATTTCGCCTGTCATGGCAATCCCTTTTTTCACCGGCCGGTTTGTCATCGAACTTAGAAGGGCGGCGGTAATGGCGGTGCCCGCAGAAGGACCGTCTTTTGGCGTTGCGCCTTCCGGGACGTGAATGTGATAGTCCTGATTTTTAAGAGCGGATTCCTTCAGATCCCACTGTTTCGCATGCGCGCGGATGAATGACATCGCCGCCTGCGCAGACTCCTGCATAACTTCGCCGAGTTTCCCGGTGAGCATAAGTTTTCCTTTTCCGGGCATGCGCGCCACTTCGATGGCAAGAATTTCGCCTCCATGCTCGGTCCAGGCCAGGCCCGTAGACACGCCCGTGCCGTTTTCCGCGGCCTTCTCCCGGGAAAATTCTGGAACGCCCAGAAGACTGCCTATGGTTTTTTCCGTTATAGTCACCTTTTCGTTTGAGTCGGAAACCAGGATTTTGGCCGTCTTGCGGCAAAGCATTGCGATCTGGCGTTCCAGATTGCGTACGCCCGCCTCACGCGTGTAATCGCGGATGACGGCTCGAATGGCGGATTCGTCCATGCCGACCATGTCCGCCGTAAGGCCGTGCTGGCTCATCTGCCTGGGGATCAGGTAATTGGAAGCGATGTGGAATTTTTCTTCTTCCGTATAGCCGGAATACCGGATTACCTCCAGCCGGTCGGCCAGCGATGGAGGAATATTGTGCAGTGTATTGGCGGTACAGATGAAAAGCGCTTCCGAGAGGTCAAATTCAATGTCCAGGAAATGATCGACGAAGGAAGAATTCTGCTCCGGATCAAGCACTTCCAGAAGCGCGGCAGCAGGATCTCCGCGCCAGTCCATGCCCATTTTATCGATTTCATCAAGCAGGAAAACGGGGTTTTTAGACTTTGCCTTGCGCATCGACTGGATGATGCGGCCTGGCAGCGATCCGATATAGGTGCGCCGGTGGCCGCGAATTTCCGCCTCGTCCCGGACGCCGCCGAGAGACAACTTAACGAAATTGCGCTGAAGCGCCCGGGCAATCGAGCGCGCCAGCGAAGTCTTTCCCACGCCGGGAGGACCGACAAAGCAAAGAATCGGACCTTTGATTTTTTTAACCAGCTTCAATACCGCCAGGTATTCAAGCATGCGCTCTTTAGGCTTCTCCAGGCCGTAATGGTCCTCGTCCAGAATCTTCGAGGCGCGGGCCAGATCGAGATTGTCCTTTGTCGTGACCGACCAGGGCAGACTCAACATCCAGTCAAGATAGGTCCGGACGACCGTAGCTTCGGGGGAAAAAGGCATCATCTTTTCCAGGCGGGAAACTTCCTTTTCGGCGGTTTCCGTGGCTTCTTTAGACATTTTTGCCGTTTTGATTTTTTCCCGCAGTTCGTCGAGTTCCTTGGCGTAATCGTCTTTCTGCTTCAGTTCCTTCTGAATGGCCTTCATCTGTTCGGTGAGGTAGTATTCTTTTTGAGATTTTTCTATCTGGGTGCGTACGCGCGTCTGTATCTTGCGCTCGATGTTCAGGATTTCTATTTCCGAATTGAGGCCTTCAATCAGCCTCTCCATGCGTTCTTTCGGATCAACGATTTCCAGGAGAAATTGTTTGTCGCTGATTTTGATGAGCATATTGGCGGCAACAGTGTCGGCGAGACGGGCGGGTTCTTCGATGGCATTCACTGCAACGGCTATCTCGAAGGGAACGCGGTGATTGAGCTTTACGTACTGTTCAAAAAGCTGCGCGCACTGGCGCATGAGAGCCTTCATCTCCGGAGTAGGAGGGGCAATTTCATCCAGACGCTCAACTTCAACTTCGACAAAGTTTCCTTCCCGGGAGAAAAAATGGCGCAGGCGGCCGCGGGCCCGGCCCTCCACCAGAATTTTCAGCGTGCCGTCGGGGATTTTGAGAAGCTGGAGAATTTCAGCGATAGTGCCGATAGGGAAAATGTCGTCTTTTTGAGGATCTTCAGTCTGAATTTTACGCTGGGCGGCGAGGAATACCATGTGGTGCGCTGCCATCGCCTTTTCCAGGGCTTTGACGCTTTTTTCCCGGCCTACGGAAAGCGGCAGCACCATGTGGGGGAAAACCACAATATCCCGGACCGGGAGGAACGGAAAAACCCCGGAAAGGGGGGCCTGGCGTGCGAGAGTGTTTTCGGGAAGCATCAGGCTATTTGTTGCTCTTCCTTGAATCTGAGGATAGGCGGATACGTCTTGAGAACGACATTTTCGTCGATGATGCAGCGTTCGAGATTCGGCTGTTCCGGCAGTTCGTACATGACGTCAAGCAACACGTCTTCGAGAATTGCCCGCAGACCGCGTGCGCCCGAACCGCGTTTGAGCGACAGGCGCGCTATTGCGCGAAGCGCTTCCGGCGTTATGGCCAGCTCCACGCTTTCCAGTTCAAACATTTTCTTGAACTGCTTGACGAGAGCGTTCCTGGGCCCGGTGAGTATCTGAACCAGCGTTTTTTCATCCAGATCATCCAATGTGGCCACGATCGGCAGGCGCCCGACAAGTTCCGGGATAAGCCCGTTGCGGATCAGGTCCTGCGGCTGAATGTGCTTGAGAATATCTCCCACACGTTTTTCCTGCTTGGGCTTGACTTCCGCGCCGAACCCGAGCCCGCCCTTGCCGATGCGGTTTTCGATCAGTTTCGGCAGGCTTTCAAAAGCTCCGCCGCAAATAAACAGAATGTGCGTAGTATTTACCTGGATATATTCCTGCTGGGGATGCTTGCGCCCTCCCTGCGGCGGCACGGAAGCGACCGTCCCTTCAAGGATCTTCAGAAGAGCCTGCTGAACGCCTTCGCCCGAAACGTCGCGGGTGATGGAGGGGGAATCCGTTTTCCGAGAGATCTTGTCTATCTCATCGATGTAGACAATGCCGCGCTCGGCGCGCTTGACGTCAAAATTTGCGTTCTGCAGCAGGCGCAGGATGATATTTTCCACATCTTCACCCACGTAGCCTGCTTCAGTGAGAGTTGTGGCGTCGGCGATCGCGAAAGGAACATGAAGCATCCTGGCCAGTGTCTGCGCCAGCAGAGTTTTCCCCGTTCCGGTAGGGCCGACGAGAAGAATGTTGGATTTCTGAAGCTCCACATCCTGGGGCATGCTGGCGATTTCCATCCGGCGGTAGTGGTTGTAAACGGCTACCGACAATATGCGTTTGGCATGCTCCTGGCCAACGACATAATCGTCCAGAACCTTTTTGATTTCCGCAGGCTTTGGCACCGCTCGCGGAGAGCGGCGTTCATCTTCTTCCGTAATTTTATTGAGCAGCTGGTAAGAATTGCGGATGCATTCCTCGCAAACGTAAGTGCCTTGACCGCCGATCAAACGCAACCCTTCGCGTTTGCCCTTGCCGCAGAAGATGCAGTGAAACAGTTCTTTAGGATCCTTTGGTATGGAAGAGGTCATTTTTTCCTCACTATTACCTCATCAATAAGGCCGTAGGTTTTGGCTTCATCCGCCGAAAGATAAAAATTCCGTTCGGAATCGGTAGTAACCTTTTCCAGCGTCTGTCCGGAATGTTTGGCGATGATTTCGTTGAGACGCCTCTTTGTGTCGATGATTTCCCGCGCTTCAATTGCGATGTCTGTCGCCTGCCCGGAAAGCCCTTCTCCGTGAATGAGGGGCTGATGGATCATGATTCTGGAATGGGGCAGCGCGAAGCGCTTTCCCTTGCTGCCTGCCGCAAGCAGCACTGCGCCGAAGGACATGGCCATGCCCATGCAGATTGTTGTGATTGGACAGCGGATGTACTGCATGGTGTCGTATACGGCGAGTCCCGCGGTCACCATGCCTCCGGGGGAATTGATGTAGAGGTTTATTTCCTTTTCAGGATCTTCCGCTTCCAGGAACAACAGTTGCGCAATAATCAGGTTGGCGGAGTCCGTAGTTACAGTGCCTTCATATCCGCCGACGAAGATGATGCGGTCCTTGAGAAGCCGCGAGAAAATGTCATAACCGACCGCCGCACCCTGATTCCATCTCTCAATAATTGTGGGGACTAACGAGACCATGCTGCCTCCTAGTTTTCAGGCTTCAACCATTTTGATCTTCGCCTGGTTTTTAAGAAAATCCATTACCTTTCCTTCGGTCAGCGACGCCTTGATGGACAGGTAATGCTCGTTGAAATAATTTTCAACGGTCTTGGTATCCTTGCTCTCAGCGAGAGCCTTTTTCTTCATTTCCTCGAAGTCCGCCTCTGACGCATCAAGCTTTTCCTGCGAGGAGATCGCTTTCAGCAGATAGGACAGCCGCACGTCTTTCTCCGCCTGAGGATGAACCTTTTCATGAAGCACTTCGTCGGCTTTCGGATCGTCCGGCGCCATGAGTCCCTGTCGCTGGAGGGACTGTTTGGCGCGCTGTATCAGCGTCCGGACCCTGTCTTCCACCAGCGCGTGCGGCACTGAAAAGCTGTTGTGCTCTAGGAGCGCCTGGAAAATCTGGTCTTCAACATCCTTGTCGGATTTTGCCTGGAGATCTCTCAAAAGGCTTTCCCGAACCTTTTGTTGAAGTTCGGCAAAAGAGGTTAATCCCAGATCTTTGGCAAAATCGTCGTCCAGCGCCGGCAGCTTTTTTTCCTTGATTTCCTTCACTGTTATGCCGAAAACTGCCGGTTTGCCCGAAAATTCCTTTTTGGGATAATCCGCAGGGAATGTCACCGTTACCGATCGGCTTTCATTTACCGCTGCGCCCAGGATGCCATCGCTGAATCCTGGAATCGTCTGGGGGGTGGACATGTCAATAAGATAATTTTTGGCTGACCCGCCCGGGAATGTCTTTTCATCTATTTTACCTTCAAAATCGATAACCACGAAATGAGTTTTCTCCACCTTCAATGCCTGAGAAGCGACAAGAGTGGCATTGCGTTCCTGCAGTTCGGCAATAGCTTTGTTCAGTATTTCGTCCGTAACCTTGGAATCCTTCTTGCTGATTTTTATCCCTTTGTAATCTTTGGCTTTGATGTCCGGGTCTTTTTCCACCTTCATGTGGAAGTTAAGTTGTTTCCCTGGCTCGAATTCCAGTTTCTCAATGCGCGGCGTGTCTATCGTCTGAATTTTGCGCTCGCGGATGACCTGGGCGGCAAGACGTCCGACTAGATTTTCCACAACGGTTTTACGGGCTCTTTCGGCAAAATTCTGCTTGATTAATTCGATGGGTGCTTTTCCCGCGCGAAAACCGGGAAGAGCGGCCCGTCGCTGAATATCGCCGAAAACAGATTCCGTTTCTTTGGCGACTTCTTCTTTCGGCAGCTCGATGGAGAATGTCATTTCACAGGGTTCCTCTTTGAGCACTTTAATTTTCGCCGGGAGAGATTTTTCCAGAGTGTCCATTACATTGGTTTCCTTTTCATTAGAGTCAGGTACAGGATTTGCCGCTGAACATCAGGCGAGCTTCCCTTAAATTATTTTAACGCATACCGAAACTTTATGTGTCTGCCAGTGGACTATCAAAATGGATCGGGCGAGAGTCGAACTCGCACGTCCTTGCGGACACAAGGTCCTAAGCCTTGCGTACCGTTCTATTTTTAGCTCGTGGCTGGACCGGATAGGAGTCGAACCTACACGGGTTTCCCCACTAGCTCCTAAGGCTAGCGCGTCTGCCGTTCCGCCACCGGTCCAGACACGAGCATAATGGACGGTACGTACCTATTATTTATTCATAGGAACGGTACGCGTCTGCCATTCCGCCACCGATCCGATACTTTTCAAATCAAAACATGGGCCGCGCCGGAATCGAACCGGCAACCTGTCGCTTAAGAGGCGAATGCTCTACCAATTGAGCTAGCGGCCCGATGAAACAATCTTGCGCCCTGAGGGACTCGAACCCACAACCCTCTGCTCCGAAGGCAGATGCTCTATCCAATTGAGCTAAGGGCGCCTAAAACCAAATGGTGCGCCCGGCAGGAATCGAACCTGCAACCACCTGCTTAGAAGGCAGATGCTCTATCCATTGAGCTACGGGCGCCCAAAATCTCGGGGCGGCCAGATTTGAACTGGCGACCTGTCGCCAGAAGTCTGGCGACCGCACTGCCTGCCGAATCGGGGCGCCGGGATTTGAACCCGGGACCTCCTGGTCCCAAACCAGGCGCGCTACCAACTGCGCTACGCCCCGAATCGGTAGGCAACCAATGTTACCAACTGCGCCACGCCCCGCTCTGTGGTTGCAAAACAAGCTGCAAAAATATTTCTGAAAAAGCCGAATCCCTGCGATTTGAGTGGATAGTTTACCATTTCATCCGCCCAGCTTAGATCAAAGAAATTTTTCCGTACTCCCCATCGTAACCCGGTTCCATATGCACATTTCCATTACGCATTCGTTTTATGGCCGCGGCAAGAGGGGAAAAACCTTCTGTTCCCAGGCGTTCAAACGGCAGTCTGCGGAGGATGTGCAGTTCGCTCCCGAATTTAGCGAGCAGTTGCCGGTACAAAGTATCCACCTTCCGGCTGCCGGGGCCAACATCCAGAACTTCGCCAAGAATCTCTTTCAAAGGGATCAGGCTTTCAAACCCTGCAGTGCTGGAAGGCTGTCGCCCCAGCCGCCGGTCCGCAAGTTTCCGTACACGATGAAGCACCCCGACTGTGACCGGCTTTTTGCAAACAGGGCAAAGACCTCCAAGCCGCTCCGTTTCTTCAGGATCGAGCCGTGTCCTGCAGTTCCTGTGCCCGTCCAGGTGGTACTTCCCTTCCTGAGGGAAAAACTCAAGCGTGCAGACCATACGACCCGGCCCGCGCCTGCGGATTGCGTCGAAAATGCCCTGATAAGACAACTCGGCATCCATAACATTGGCTTCCCGCGCGATTTTTTCCGGAGAATGTGCGTCGGAGTTTGAAATCAGGGTTATGCGGTCCAACGCGGAGAGCCGCCAGTTCATCTGCGGATCGGACGAGAGTCCGGTCTCCAGCGCGAAAATACGCGGCGTGAGATCCCCATAGCATTCTTCCAGCGAATCGAATCCTGACTCAGAGCCCAGAACTCCGAAGTGCGGCGTCCATGCGTGTGCCGGGACCAGAAACGATTCGTCAGATGAATCCAGAACGATCGCGAGCAGATCTCTGGAGTCCAATCCCAGTATCGGCCTGCCGTCAGAACGGATGTTGCCGATTTTCTCCAGCCGCGCACTGATCCTGGCTGCAACTTCGAATGACGGTGCGAACACCAGGTTGTGAACCTTGCGCACCTTTCCGGTCTTCGAATAAATGCAGCTGATTTCCGTGCCGAGCAGGAATCGTACCGGTATTTTACAGGAAGGAGGAATTTTCGCATCCACAGCGTTGGCCAAATCAGGCTTCAACCGGTACAGGCCCGGCTCAGCCGGGACGAGTTTTTCCTTAAGTTCGGCGGACCACGATGGGTGCGTAAAGTCTCCGGTGGCAAGGACGGTTATGCCTTTAAGCTGGCACCACTCGTAAAGGGTTTCCGGACAAAGCTGCCGGCTGCAGGCAATCGAATAACGTGAATGAATATGCAGATCGGCGATGAATTCCATAGGTTTTAAAAGTGGGGTCGCATCCTGAAAGAAGTTAGAAATTCCCTTTTACAAGCGGCCTAACCCAGGACTTTAATTTTATCCCCATAACCTAATTCAACATTCGTTGTGTTGCCTTTAGATAGGACCCATCGAACGACACACGGCCCAGAAGTTGGGAAAGTAAATCTGACTCGATCCTCCGGCATCCAGGCGATTTTCACCAATTCACCATTCGGGCCTTCTAGACGTTGACTTTTTAATGCTTTCATTTTTTCTCCTTCCGTCAGAAAAATATTTAAATGAAAAGTTTTCTCAAGTCGTCCCAAATTTGGTCATGGACTTTGCAGACGGGACAAGCCTTTCCCCATTTAGTTTTACCTGGTTTTGATTTGTTATCTGTTGGGCCGTTGCAATGGACTGCCAAACATTCGGCCATCGGAAGGAAACTTGGGCTCCGAATGATGTGAACATTGATGCGATCCGCTTGATGCAAGTAGATCGTCTTGCAATAATTTTTCAACCTGCGCGGAGACTTTCCCTTGCCAGTATAAAGGCACTGATTATTCTTCCAAAACGAATAAACAATTGGTTTTGACGGAATAGTATCAACCCATGAAACAAAATTCTCGGATCGCTTTTTCCACCCCCAACCCCTAAGATGATGTCTCTTGTAGCCATCAACAATACGGCTAAAATCAGTCTTGGCTTGTAAACGCAATAAATCAGTTGCCAGATCAACCAACTCGCCAATCAAATGGTCACGGATGGGACGGCTAAAGCCAAGCGGACGAAAAGAGTCTGCAAGACCAACTTGACGACGTAGTTGCTCTGTCCTCCTCCGCCAGAGTTCATCAAGCTTAAATTTAAATTTAGTTCTCAGCGTGCTCATATCGGCATGAACGAAGTTTAGCTAATTTTTGAGCCTATAAATCTAAATTCGGATTCAGTCCCCATTTGTCGCCGGGGAATTTGTGGAAAATGGGTTTGGCGTCCAATTCGGCGCATAAATCGTTGATCTCCCGGATGCGGGAGGAGGCGGTTCTCTTTGTTCCGATAATGAATAAATTCATGGTTTTGTCCTCTAACAAGTGTAGCAATTCACTTCAGGGAGGTCTTTGATATGGAACGAAATAGGCAGTTTGATGAGCGATATTTGGCGTTTGGGGCGACGATTCTACGTTTGCTGCCGAAACTGCCACATGACAAAGTTGGGGCGCATGTGGGAGATCAATTGTTTCGGAGCGGCACGTCGGTTGGAGCGCACTTGCAGGAGGCAAGGGCCGCCGAATCACGGGCGGATTTCATTCACAAAATGACTATGGCGCTGAAGGAAATGCGAGAGGCGAAGTATTGGCTTGCCCTTATCGCGGAGGCCGAAGTCATTGCCCCGGAAATTATTGCTGGTCTACTCCGAGAGTCCGATGAACTCGTGGCAATTTTGACGCGATCCGTCATTACTGCTAAAGCAAGACAACAAAATTAACCTCACACCTCAGACCGAACACGCCAGATCTTACAGATCTCTAACGTGTAAGGTGGCACATGTGAGGTGTGAGGTGGTCAAAAATGGGGTGACCGACGGGACTTGAACCCGCAGCCTTCTGGGCCACAGCCAGACGCTCTAACCAATTGAGCTACGGCCACCAAAAATAAGGGAAGATAGTAAAGCGTGGCAACAGTAGATTATCAGATTCTCAGAAGATTTTTCCAGCTTTTAAGTTCTCAGTTTAAGAATGATCGGGCGGATCGCCTGGAGCGCGAGGAAGCGGTGGCTGATAGCGTTTTTATCGGAAGGGATCATCTCCGCGAGCGTTTTGCCTGCATCGGGAACCAGAAAAATGGGATCGTATCCGAAGCCTTCCGCCCCGCGCGGCCGGTCGGTGATAAAACCTTCAAGGGATCCCTGTTCGATCCAGGTCGCGCCTCCGGGGGTTGCCAGGCACATCACGCAGCGGAAACGCGCTTTTCGGTGTTCGGTTGGAATTCCTTTTAACAGGTTAAGAAGCTTTTGATTGTTATCGTCAAAACTGCATTTCGGGCCGGCAAAGCGGGCGGAAAAAACTCCGGGAGCTCCGTGTAGAAATGCTACTTCCAGTCCGGAATCATCCGCAAGGGCTATCCGCTTTGACCAGCGGGCAATTTCAAACGCCTTTTTTTTTGCATTCCCTTCCATCGTCGGCTGGTCTTCAATAATGTTGGGCGCTCCGGGTAATTGATCCAGAGTGAGGAATTCGATGTTGTCATCGGCGAAAATCGCCTTGATTTCGCGCGCCTTGTTGGCGTTGTTCGTGGCCAAAACTATGGTTAGCGTCACAGCCGCACTCTTTTTCCCCGAGGGATTATTCTTTTTCACGAGCAGATGTCTCCCAGTTGTTTTTTCTGACGGGCCAGGACCTGCCTTATACCGCCCTGTGCCAGCCGCAGCAGTTTGTCCAGATCGGCCCGAGAAAAAGGCGCATGTTCCGCAGTGCCCTGTATCTCCACATAGCGGCCTGATCCGGTCATCACAACGTTCAAGTCTACGTCGGCTTTCACGTCCAGTGAGTAATCAAGATCAAGGACCTGCCTTCCGTCAACAATCCCCACGCTTACCGCCGCAACCGAATCGCGTACCGGCCACTCTGTAAGCCGGCCGTTCTTCTGCCATTTTCGCAGTGCCTGGACAAGGGCAATGAAAGCGCCGTTGATCGAAGCGGTGCGCGTTCCGCCGTCGGCCTGCAGAACGTCGCAGTCCACATTCACCAGAATGTCGGGCATCTTTTCCAGATCAACAACCGCTCTGAGAGAGCGGCCTATAAGCCGTTGTATCTCTTTGGTCCGCCCGCCGGAAGCGATTTTGCCGCGGGAAGAACGTTCGACCGTCGCCCGGGGCAGCATGGAATATTCGGCCGTAATCCAGCCCATATTTTTTTCTTTGGCGAAATCGGGAACGGGATTGGAGAAGGAAGCCGTGCAGAGGACTTTCGTGTTTCCCATCTGGAAAAGGCAGGAACCTTCGGGATATTTCAGGTAATTGGAGACGATGTGAATGGGCCTGAGATCATTCATTGAATCCCTCCAGATTGCGTTTAAGCAGCGCGGCTTTTGTCTGATTGTCTTTCAGCCTTGACGCCAGGCGCTCCACTTCTTCCTTAGGAGCGTGCTTCCGGAAATCGGTGTTCCCATACATCTGAGCATCACGGGCAATCGCATTGTTCACTTGCCCAAGGTTTTTCTCCAGGCGCGCTTTCTCTTTCGCCATATCAATGAGCCCTTTTAGAGGAACGTATATTTCTCCTGCATCAAAGACTGCGACTGCTGATTCATGCGGTCGCTCAATTTTCGCATCTATTGATAGGGAATTGACCCGGGCCAGGAACTTGATCTCCGCCTGCCATTCCATGGAAGAAAGATTAGCGGACCATTGGGAGTCGGATGTTTTGACGAAGCAATCGATCTGTTTCCCCGGAGTTACGTTCATCTCGCTGCGCAGCGTCCGAATGGCGGTGACCACCTGCCTGAGGCCGGCCATGCGCCCCGCAGCTTCGTTGTCCCGGTACGCCGTTTCTTCAACAGGCCAGTGTTGGATCATGATCGAATCGGCCGGATTCAGCACAAACGGGCGTATGGCCTGGTATATCTCTTCCGTTTCATAAGGCATTACCGGATGCAGCAAACAGAGTATTTTTTCCAGGCAGTTGATGAGAACGCTCTGGGCCGTCTGGCGGGCGCCGGGATCTGTTCCATTCAGCCGTATTTTTGCAATTTCGACATACCAGTCACAGAAGGAAGACCACACAAATTCATAAAGTCCGCGCGCCGCCTCGGCGGGATTATAACGCTCAAGAGCGTCCGTCACCGATGACACAGCGGCCTGCAGTTCATCGAGTATCCAGAGATCCGCAAGAGTCATCGAAGATCTGGGCGGCAACGCTGCCGGCCTGTAGCCTTCGAGATTCATTAATACGAAGCGGCTTGCGTTCCAGAGTTTATTGGCGAAGTTGCGCGCCTTAAGAAACGAGTCGTTGGAAAGCTGCATGTCGCGTCCGGGAATGCTTGACTCGGAAAGGGAAAGGCGCAGGGCGTCCGTGCCGTATTTTTTCATGATCTCAAGCGGATCGATGACGTTGCCCAGCGATTTGGACATCTTTTTTCCGTGCTTGTCGCGCACGATGCCGTGAATATAAACGTGACGAAAGGGGACATCTCCTTCGAACTCAAGCCCCATCATCACCATGCGCGCTACCCAGAGATAGAGAATCTCGTGGCCGGTTACGAGTACGGACGTGGGATAAAACTTTTTCAGGTCGTCTGTCTGCTCCGGCCAGCGGAATACGGACAGCGGCCACAGACCGGAAGAAAACCATGTATCCAGAACGTCTTCGTCCTGAACCAGATCCTTTGAACCGCAATTGGGACAAACTGCGGGTTTTTCAGCGGCAGCGATCGGCGGACATTCATCGGCTCTAGGCTCGAGGCTCGAGGTTTTATGTGGCATGCCTGCAGCCTTCATCCTGGAGTCTTGAGCGCTGTTTGGACAGTACCAAACAGGGATGCGGTGACCCCACCAGATCTGGCGGGAAATGCACCAGTCTTTGATATTGTCGAGCCACAGGAGGTACGGCTTCTCCCAGGTTGAGGGGAAAATCCGGACTTTGCCTTCGCGGGTTGCGGCCGCTGCTCTCGCGGCCATATCGCTCATTTTCAAGAACCATTGCTCGGAGACAAGCGGTTCAATATGCGTGAGACAGCGGTAGCAGATGGAAACGGCCAGCCGGTAATCCTCTTCCTTTTCCAGGAGACCTTTTTCCGTGAGATCCGCAACTATGCGTTTGCGGGCTTCAAAGCGGTCCAGCCCGGCGTAAGCGCCGGCGCGGTCCGTCATTTTTCCATCAAATCCAATTACGACTTCGTGGGAGAGGCGGTGGCGTTCGCCGATTTCAAAGTCGGTGACATCATGCGCGGGCGTGACTTTTACTGCGCCCGTTCCAAAACTCGCGTCGACAGCCGCGTCAGCTATAACCGGTATCGCTCTATTCATTAAAGGAAGGAGCAGTTTCCTGCCGATAAGATCTTTGTACCGGGGGTCTTCCGGATTAACGGCTACAGCCATATCGCCAAGCATCGTTTCCGGCCGCGTAGTTGCGACTACGATGTGACCGCCGCCTTCCTCAAGCGGGTAATGGATATGCCAGAGCTTTCCTGGAAGTTCTTCATGTTCGACTTCTATGTCCGATAAGGCTGTATGGCATCTGGGGCACCAGTTCACCATGCGAGGGCCGCGATAAATCAGGCCCTTTTTGAATAGCCTGAGGAAGGCTTCGACAACGGCCCGGCTCGCCACTTCATCCATGGTGAAGCGGGTGCGGCTCCAGTCAAGACTTGCGCCCAGGCGGCGCAACTGCTTCAGGATAACGTCGCCCGTTTCCCTTCGCCATTGCCACATGCGCGCAAGGAATGCATCTCGTCCCAGATCGTGGCGCGTTTTTTTCTCGGTTTTGAGAATTTTTTCAACAACGTTCTGTGTTGCGATGCCGCCGTGGTCGGTGCCTGGAATCCAGAGCGCGGGACGGCCCTGCATGCGCCGCCATCGGATGAGAATGTCCTGAAGCGTGTTGTTGAGGGCATGACCCATATGCAGGCTGCCGGTTACGTTGGGAGGGGGGATGACGATTGTAAAAGCATCCCCGGAAGATTTTTCCAAAGGTTTGAAATAGCCTTTGGCTTCCCATTGATCGTACCAGCGGCTTTCGGTTTCTTCCGGACTATAGACTTTTGGTAGTTCCATCTTTTATACTTGGTGCGGTTTAAAGTGACCCATTCAACCAAAATGACAGTGGTTTTGGCAATTTGATGTCGAGCGCATTCGTTGGGCCTTGACGAAAATATGGTCTGGGTGTAAATAGTAGGCGTTAAGAATTGTTAAGAAGGAGGCACAGCGCTATGACTGACTCCGGCATCCTCAAAAAATACCTTGGCCGAAAGCTGACGGTCATGCTTATCCCCCACGGTGGCTCAAGTCCCTTCCACATCAACCTGTCTCTTGCATTACTTTTATTCGGTGTTGTTTCATGGTCGGCATTAACAGTCTGGTCAGGTGTCATTATCAGCAGGCATATCGACTACTGGCGGGTAAAGGCCGATGAACAGGTGTTGAAAGTCAGGGTTTGGTATTTTTCCCAGGAGATCAGGCGTTCGCAGGAATCGCTTAACCGGGTGCGCGAAGCGGAAGTAGCCCTGCAGAATCTTTTGAACATGAAAACACGCAATGCGATTATTGAATCAGACAAAGGAATAGGCGGGCCTTCATTAACCGACCAGAAGCTTCTCACGGCCACGATGACTCATCCCGGCACTATGGATGTTGATCTGGCCAGCGCTCAACTGGAAAGCGCGCGCGCAGAAACAAGAAGGATTTTGGAAAACTTCCAGGAGATTTCGCGATACATCCAGTCGCAGCGCGATCTTTTTCATTCTACTCCCAGAAATTGGCCTACACTGGGACGTCTCACCAGCCGTTTTGGCCTGCGCCGGGATCCGACTGATGAAGACGGAGAAGAATTTCACAAAGGTATAGATATCGCCAGCGCCAAAGGCACTCCGGTCACGGCTACGGCCGACGGCATTGTGCGGATTGCCTCATATCAGGGAGGATATGGAAGGCTTGTAGTAATCGATCACGGTCATGGATTCAGAACCTGCTATGCGCATAACTCGCGTATTCTCGTAAAACCCGGGGACATCGTGAAAAGAGGCCAGGTCATCGCCTTGATGGGGACTTCCGGCCACAGCACCGGATATCATCTGCATTACGAAGTCTGGAAGAACGGCCAGGTTGTAAATCCTCTCCGTTTTGTTCAAACGAATTAATAAATTTTTCTGGATTGGTTTATTGCGATTCGCCATAAAGGAGATTTTTCATTGGGTTGGAGGGTAGAAAGTTGAGACTCACTTATGTTTGGATTGAAGAACGGATCCAGGGCAGAAACGCAGTTGGAAACCATGATTGGAAACGGTTCGTCTTTTCAGGGCACTCTGCGGAGTCAGGCGCTGGTGCGTATCGATGGCCGCATGGAGGGCGGTTTGTCGGCTGACGGCGTGATCGTAGGCGATAACGGCGAAATCCAGGGAGATATATCGGCGCGAACCGTAGTAGTCGGGGGAAAGGTTTGCGGAAACATTCACGCGTCAGAGACGCTGGAACTTCTGAAGCAGGCTCAGGTATTCGGCGACCTGATCTCGCCCAGGCTGTTGATTGCGGAAGGAGCGGTTTTTGAAGGCAAATGCGTGATGTCGGAAGAAAAATCCAGGCTTATAGAAGTCAACGGTTGATTAACTGATTTTTATTCTGTTTATTTAGTTGTATTTTTTAAAAAACCCTTCAGCGGGTCGTTTTTCCTTGCCTTCAACAGGGTCTTTCCTCTAAAATACATCGACCGCCAGCTCCGATCGCGAACAGATGGGCAGGTAGCGTTCGAGCTGGTCTTTGTGCGCCCAAAATAACCTTATGATGCGATTTTTGCGCCGTTATCAATACCACATTTTCCTCGCTACGATGGCTGTTTTCCTTTCAGGAACCTTCATCGGATTCGGCAGTTATTTTTTCGGCAAGGGTCCCATGGACACAGTTGCCGAAGTCAACGGTGAGAAAATTCCTGTGCGGCTTTTCTGGGGACGCTATCAGCAGGCAATAACCCAGATCCCTTCGAATGATCCCAAATCCGCCGACCTGCGGAAACAAAAGCGCGACGAAATTCTCAGAGATTTAATTCAAAGCGTAGTATTCCAGGAAGAAGCCCGGCGTTATGGGATCTTTGTGCCGGATCAGCAGGTGGTTATAAGCATGGTGCAGATACCGGCTTTCATCGACAAACAGGGACACTTTGATCCGTCGAGATACAGCCAGACCCTGCAGGCCCTTCAACTCAGTCCCAAGGATTTCGAAGAAGAACAGCGCCGCCAGATCGCTTTTTTCAAGCTGCGCTGGCTTATAACTTCCTGTATTAAGGTCACGGATAAAGAAACTGAAATGGCTTATGCGGCGCAACATAACGGCAGCATGAAAGGCTATGAGAAGGAAGCCGGGAAACTGCGCGATCAGCTTCTGCAGGATAAGACCATGTTCGTATTTAATCAATGGTTTGCGCAGATCAGCCAGCGCACGCGCGTCAAGATGCGGCTTGACGCTATCGAAGGGAGAAGCTGATGTCTACGCTGGTGGTGGTTGGAGTTCAGTGGGGCGATGAAGGTAAGGGGAAAATTGTTCACCTGCTCGGGCAGCAGGCGGATCTTGTGGTGCGCTATCAGGGAGGCAATAACGCCGGGCACACCGTCATTTTCGACGGGAAGCATTTTGTTCTGCATTTGATCCCTTCGGGGATTCTTCAGCCCGGGAAGCAGTGCCTGATCGGAAACGGCGTGGTCGTTGATCCGGTCGCTCTGCGTGAAGAAATCTCTTTCCTTGAATCCCGCAGGGTCCGGGTCAAAGGGCGGCTTTTCGTTTCCGACGCCGCGCACGTGATTCTCGCCTACCACCGCTATCTCGATTGCCTGCGGGAAGACAACGCCGGTCAGGGGAAAATCGGCACTACGCGCCGGGGCATTGGTCCTTCTTATTCTGACAAAGTGGGACGCACGGGAATCCGCATCGCTGATTACCTTAACCCTGATGTTTTTAAAACTCTGCTTGACCGCAACCTGAGGGAAAAATCCCCGTTGCTGAAGCGTTTCGGTTCCCTGGAGCAAATTCGCCGCGACGTCATGAAAAAATATGAAAGCCTCAGACGCTTCCTGGCGCCTTATGTGACCAACGGACCGCTCATGATCCACGGCGCCATGGAACGTAAGCATCAGGTGCTTTTTGAAAGCGCGCAGGGAACCATGCTGGATGTCGATTTCGGCACTTATCCCTATGTCACTTCTTCAAATCCTGTAGCCGGAGGCGTGTGCATCGGTTCCGGACTGGCTCCGACGCTGATTGATGAGGTGCTGGGAGTAGTTAAAGCCTACACCACCCGCGTGGGAGAGGGGCCGTTCCCGACTGAATTAACTGACAACCTTGGGGAAACGCTGCGCCAGCGTGGTATGGAATTCGGAGCCACTACCGGACGCCCTCGGCGATGCGGATGGTTCGACGCTGTGGCTGTGCGGCATGCCGTGCGCATAAACGGCGCGCGCTGGCTGGCGCTCACAAAGCTCGATGTTCTGGAAGGCGTGAACCCGCTGCGCATCGCGGTGGCGTATCGTGTTAAAGGAAAATTGATAAAGGAATTTCCCAGCGACCGGCAGCTGCAGGAGCAGGCGGAACCGGTCTATGAGGATCTGCCGGGTTTTGAGGGAAGCATTCGTGGGATGAAGCACTACGGCCAGCTGCCTGTAAATGCCCGGCGTTATATCGAGCGTCTGGAGAAGCTGGTTAATTCCAAGGTGGCGATGGTGTCTCTTGGCCGCAGCCGCGAAGAGACCATCGTTCTCGACTCCAAGTTCCCCTGGAAACCGTAATGAAAGCGCTTCTTGCATTAGAATCCGGCAAAGTTTTCTGCGGCGAATCTTTCGGCGCCGAGGGGGAGACTACGGGCGAAGTCGTCTTCAACACTTCCATGGCCGGCTATCAGGAAATTCTTACTGATCCGTCTTACGAGGGACAGATCATAACCATGACATCGCCGCATATCGGCAATTACGGGGTAACGCCTGAAGATGAGGAAAGCCGCAAGCCTTTCGGCGCGGGATTTATCGTCCGGGAAATCAGCGGGATTTATTCCAACTGGCGCGCGCAGGAAAGCCTCCAGGCGTACCTTCAGCGCTATGGCCTCGTAGGGATCAGCGGCATAGATACCCGGGCTCTCACAAAGCATCTCCGGGAAGTCGGATCGCTGCGCGGCGTAGTTTCTACGCGCGACCTTGATCCGGAAAGCCTTATTTCCAGGGCAAAGGCCTCGCCATCCATGAGCGGCCTGGATCTGGCAAAAGTGGTTACCTGCGAAAAACCTTATCAATGGGTGAAGGAAGGCGCGCGCTGGCTGCGCAAGGCGGTTACAGAAGGCGCCGAACTGGCGCCGAATGAAAAATTTCGCGTGGTAGTTATGGATTTCGGCATAAAATTCAATACGCTGCGCAGCCTGCAGAAGCGGAATTGCCAGGTGATTGTGGTCCCCGCGAAAGCTTCCGCGGAACAGATCGGGAGCTTAGCGCCGGACGGAATTCTCGTTTCTAACGGCCCCGGCGATCCTGCCGCGGTCACCTACGGCATCAAGGCCCTTCAACAGATCATCGAGAAAATTTCGAAGTCTCCGAAGAAAAATCGCACCGCTTTGATGGGGATCTGTCTGGGCCATCAGCTGCTGGGTCTGGCTTTAGGGGGAAAAACCTATAAGCTGAAATTCGGGCATCGCGGCGGCAATCATCCGGTTAAGGATCTGACTACCGGGAAAATCGAGATCACTGCGCAGAACCATGGATTTTCTGTAGATGCAGGCACGCTGTCAAAAGACGAGGTCGAGATTACTCATGTGAATCTTAATGACAACACCTGCGAAGGCCTGCGCCACCGCCGGCTGCCCATCTTTGCGGTACAGTATCATCCGGAGGCTTCTCCCGGGCCGCACGATGCCGGTTACCTGTTTGACCGTTTTATTTCGGAGATCGCGGCTAATCATGCCTAAGCGCACAGACATAGAAACACTCCTGATTATCGGCTCCGGTCCGATCGTTATCGGGCAGGCCTGCGAGTTCGATTATTCCGGAACGCAGGCGGTCAAGGCTTTGAAGCGCGAGGGCTACCGCATCGTCCTGGTCAATTCGAATCCCGCCACGATCATGACCGATCCGGAACTCGCAGACGCCACGTACGTTGAGCCGCTCACCCCGGAAATTCTCGAACAGGTTATTGAAAAGGAACGCCCGCAGGCCCTGCTGCCTACTCTGGGGGGGCAAACCGGGCTGAATCTGGCAGTTTCCCTCGCGGAGCGGGGAATTCTCGAAAAATTTAATGTGGAACTGATCGGAGCAAAACTCGAGGCGATCAAGAAGGCGGAAGACCGCAAGCTTTTCAAGAAAACCATGATGGAAATCGGCCTGCGCCTGCCGAAAAGCGGCTACGCAAAGTCGATCGCTGAAGCCGAAGAGATCGCACGCGGCATAGGATTCCCGCTGATCATACGTCCTTCTTTCACGTTGGGCGGTATCGGCTCCGGTACCGTTTATGCCAAAGACGAACTTCTGGAAGCGGCGCGGCGCGGTCTGGAGGCCAGCCCGGTCAATGAAATTCTTCTGGAGGAATCCGTAATCGGCTGGAAAGAATTCGAGCTGGAGGTCATGCGCGACTGCGCCGACAACTGCGTGGTCATCTGCTCGATCGAAAATTTCGATCCCATGGGCGTGCATACGGGCGATTCGATCACCGTGGCGCCGGCGCAGACTCTTACTGATAAGGAATATCAGGAAATGCGGGATGATGCGTTCAAATGCATTCGCGCGATCGGAGTGGACACCGGAGGATCCAACATCCAGTTCGCCGTCAACCCGGAAAACGGCGAACGCGTGATTATCGAGATGAATCCCCGCGTTTCACGCAGTTCGGCGCTTGCTTCCAAGGCCACGGGATTTCCCATAGCCAAGATCGCCGCGCTCCTGGCGGTGGGGTACCGGCTTGACGAGCTTCCCAATGATATTACGAAGAAAACTCCGGCGTCGTTTGAGCCGACCATTGATTACACGGTCGTAAAAGTTCCCCGCTTTGCCTTTGAAAAATTCACGGCCGCAGACCAGACGCTGAACACCGCGATGAAATCCGTGGGTGAAGTCATGGCTCTGGGTAGGACTTTCAAGGAGTCTCTCCAGAAAGCGCTGCGCGGGCTGGAAATCGGCTCGCAGGGCCTGGGTTCCGACGGCCGCAGCGTCGGCGCCGGTCTGGAAAAGGAATTCAACGCCTCGCCCGCAGACCGTGAGCGGATTCTAAACCATCTGCGCGACCGGATACGCACTCCCAACTGTGATCGTATCTTCCTTATCAAGATCGCGCTGCAGTGCGGCGTTCCGGTCAGGGAGATTGTGGATTGGTCTAAAATCGATCCCTGGTTCGTGAGTCAGATTGAAGAAATCGTGGAGATGGAAAAACAGATCAAAGCGGTGAAAACAAACCCGCTTCCGTCCGGCCTGCTCCTGGAAGCCAAGCGTTTCGGTTTTTCCGACGTGCAGATCGGTTTTCTGCGCGGCGTAACTTCAAAGGATGTCCGCGCCTGGCGCCAGAAAGCCGGAATCAGCCCGGTATTCAAGTCGGTGGATACGTGCGCCGCGGAGTTCCAGGCTTACACTCCCTATTTTTACTCCACTTACGAAGAAGAAAACGAGAGCGTCAGGGGCAGCAAAAAGAAAATCGTCATTCTTGGCGGGGGTCCGAACCGCATCGGGCAGGGGATCGAATTCGATTACTGCTGCGTCCATGCGGTCATCGCCCTTAAGGAAGACGGTTATGAGACGATCATGGTGAACTGGAATCCGGAAACGGTTTCCACCGATTACGATTCGTCGGACAAGCTCTATTTCGAACCGCTCACGCTGGAAGACGTATTGAACATCGTGGAGCTGGAAAAACCGGAAGGCGTCATCGTTCAGTTCGGAGGGCAGACGCCGCTTAATTTAGCCATTCCTCTGGAAAAGGCAGGAGTGAAAATTCTCGGCACCTCTCCCGATTCAATCGACCTGGCGGAGGATCGCAAGCGTTTCGGGGCGCTCCTGACCAAACTCGGCATTCCGCAGGCGCCGAACGGGACCGCTCGTTCGTTTGAGGAGGCAAAAGCCAACGCGGAACGCATCGGTTATCCCGTCATGGTTCGTCCCAGTTATGTGCTCGGCGGGCGCGCCATGGAAGTGGTTTATGACGAAGCGATGCTCGCCGACTACATCAGCCGCGCCACAAAAGTCTCTCCGGAGCATCCCATATTGATTGATCGGTTTCTTGATAACGCGCTCGAGCTGGATGTCGACGTGCTCTGTGATGGAGAGGATATTTATATCGGCGGGATAATGGAGCACATCGAAGAGGCAGGCATCCATTCCGGCGATTCCGCCTGTCTTCTTCCGCCTCAAACGCTTTCCTCCAAAGACCTTGCGACGCTGCGGCAGTATACCGAACAGCTCGCCAAAGGCCTGGACGTTCGCGGCTTAATGAATATCCAGTTTGCCGTGCGAGAAGGAATTATCTATATCCTGGAGGCGAATCCCCGGGCCAGCCGGACAGTGCCGTTCGTGTCTAAAGCTACCGGTGTGCCTCTGGCCAAGATCGCGGCCAAAATCATGGCGGGGAGAAAACTAAAGGATCTGCTGTCTGCGAATATTCTCAGGGAAGGCCCGTTCATGCGCTGGGTGGCGGTCAAGGAAGCGGTCCTGCCGTGGTCGCGTTTCCCGGGCGTGGACGCGGTGCTCGGTCCGGAAATGCGTTCCACCGGCGAGGTGATGGGTATAGACAGAGATTTCAGCCGCGCTTTCGCGAAATCGCAGTCTGCCGCGGGTTCGCATCTTCCCAAATCCGGCGGCGTCCTTTTCAGCCTTGCGGACAAAGATAAGAAGAAGGGCGCGCTGATCGCGCAGGAACTGGCAAAAACAGGATTTGATCTTTATGCCACGGAATCGACGGCCGCGTTTTTCCGCACTCAGAAACTGGAAGTGAAGACCGTTCTGAAGCTCTCGGAAGGCAGGCCGCATGTGGCCGATGTCATCAAAAACCGGGATGTCGTACTGGTGATTAATACTCCCTCCGGCAAGCGAACCCGCTCGGAAGGTTTCACCATCCGGCAGGCTGCGCTGCAGAGCAATGTCCCCATCGTGACCACTCTGGCGGCTGCTCGAGCGGCTCTTTCCGGAATCCGCGCGTTGCGTGAGGGCCGGTGGACGGTGGCCTCACTTCAGGAATACTATAAACAAGGCAGTAATGAGCAACGAACAATGAGCAACGAAGTAAAGGAAACACGATGATGTTTTACCTTGCTCATTACTCGTCGCGCGTCGCTTATCGCTAATTTATGGCTAATGTCCTTTTGCGCAACGTCACAAAAAAAATCGACGATCAGGTTATAGTCGACAATATCAGCCTGGAAGTTAATGACAAGGAATTTTGCGTCCTGGTCGGTCCTTCCGGATGCGGAAAGACCACTACGCTACGCATGATCGCAGGACTGGAAGAAGTCACTTCCGGGGAAATCTGGATCGGCAACCGGCTGGTTAACTCAATCCCTCCGAAAGAGCGCGACATCGCCATGGTCTTTCAGAATTACGCTCTTTATCCTCATATGACGGCCTTCGAGAATATGGCCTTTGGCCTGAGGCTGCGCAAGTATTCCCGTAAGGAAATCGATATGCGTGTGCGGGAGGCTGCGGAGATACTCAATCTGACGCATTTGCTGGACCGCAAACCCAGGGAACTTTCCGGCGGCCAGCGGCAGCGCGTGGCTGTGGGACGCGCCATCGTGCGAAAGCCTAAGGTTTTTTTGTTCGATGAACCGCTCTCAAACCTCGATGCCAAGCTGCGCGTGCAGATGCGCACCGAGCTGTCGAAGCTTCATGACCGCCTGCAGACGACCATGATTTACGTCACGCATGATCAGATAGAGGCGATGACCATGGGAGACCGCATCTGCGTCATGAAAGACGGCGTAATCAAGCAGGTGGACCAGCCGCTCGACCTGTACAACCGGCCGGCGAACAAGTTTGTGGCCGGTTTTATCGGCAGTCCTCCAATGAATTTTATGGATGTTGATGTGCTGCGCCGGACGGACCGCATCTGGCTCGAAGAGGGGAAATTTGAAGTCCAGCTTTTGCCTTCCATGGAAGAGGCCGTTGCGCCTTATGTGGGCAAGACCCTGATTCTTGGCGTGCGGCCGGAAGATATCTATGATCGTCTCTACGCCATTAACGGCTCCAGCCACGGCCGTACGGCCCTGTCTACTGTGGAAGTCGTTGAGCCGATGGGAAGCGAGATACTCCTTTACCTTAATACGGGAAAAAATATCCTGGTGGCGCGCGTCGAGCCGCATAACGAGGCGAAGGTAAATCAGGAAATCGAAATCGTGTTTAATATGGAAAAGATTCATCTTTTCGCAAAGGATACTCTGGAACGCATCGTCTGAAGATTTTCGCCGTCGCCCCGGCAATTCGTAGGCCGGGGACCATGCATTACAAAACCTTTTAAGATGGATCCCGGCTTACTGCCTGCCGGGAGGACGCTTCGCGTCGCTGGCCCCTATGGAACAACTTTCCGTATTGAAGTTCTTCAAGCACGTCCTCGTGGCTATTGTGTCCGCTTTGCTCGGGTGGGCGCTCTGGCGCATCTCCGGCTCATGGATTTATGCCCTCCTTACAGCCCTGTCCTGCGCGGGGGTTTTTTCCTGGCTGTTTTATTATTACGAATCGTGGGCGCTTGATCTGGTCCACCTGCAGGAGAAAACGGAGCAACTGTCCAATGCCCTCCATGAAGCCAATCTGAAAACAAGCGAAAGAAATGAAATGCTTGCCTCGAAAATCAATGAACTGACCACGCTGCGGCGGATCACCCTGGCGATGAGTTCGACCATCGAGCTGGATGCGGTTCTGGAAGTGATCCTGGAAGCGGTGACGCAGCAGCTTAAATACGACGGCGCGCAGTTCTATCTTTACGATTCCGAATCAAAGGAACTGCGCCTGTACAAAACCATGGGGAATGTTGAGGGCGCGCCCGATATAAAGGGGTTTGCCCGCTGCCTCAAAGACAAAAAACCGATGATTCTGGCAGGCCAGAATAAACATTCCGCCGGCCTTCCCGTTCTGGCCAAGGATGAAGTGATCGGTATGCTGATCGTGAGCCACGATCCGCTGAAAGCCCCGCTTACGGAAACCGATATCCGGACTCTATCCACGTACACTTATCAGGCAGGCATGGCGGTTGAAAACGCCCGCCTTTATCAGACGGAAAAGCATTTTCATGAGGAGCTGGCGCGCCAGGTTGAGATCGCCAAAGGAAAACTGCTCGAGGCGCAGAAGAAATTGATTCAAAATGAGCGCATGGCAGCCATGGGAGAAGCCGCGGCTGTGGTGGCGCATGAGATAAAAAATCCGCTGGGTTCCATCCGCGCCTCCGCGCAGCTCATGATTTACGGCATTGAACCGGGAGATAAGAGGCATCGCTATGTCCAGCTTCTGCTCCAGGAAATCAACAGGCTTGACGGCGTGGCGAATTCCCTGCTCGACTATGCGAAGCCGCTCAGGGTCCGCCCGGAAAAGTTTAACGTCCACGATGCGCTGCGCGAGGTTCTGGAAATGACGCGGGCTCAGGTTGAGGAAAAAAAGATAGACGTTGTGACGGAGTTCAATGCCGTCAAGCAGGAGATAGAGGCGGACGTGGATCAGTTGAAGCAGGTGGTGATTAACGTCGTACAGAACGCTTTCAATTTCATGGGGAACCGCACGGAAAAGCGTTTGAAGATTTCAACGCGCAACATTGAAAACAGCTTACAGATTGATATTGAAGATACGGGCGAAGGCATTCCGCCAGATGTCCTGCCGCACATTTTTGAGCCCTTCTACACCACCCGGGCCCGCGGAACAGGGCTGGGTCTGGCAATATGCCACAGGCTCATGGCCGCACATCATGGCTCAATCGAAGCCAGGACACAACCCGGAGCTGGAGCCACCTTTGTTCTCACCTTCCCGGAGCGCTACATTCCCGGCTCTGAAGCGCAGCCCGGCTGAAGCGCTTTGCGTCCGTCCTCTTCTTAAAAACAGGTTAACCCCTTAACATCTCAAGGAATGGGACAGACCCCCTGTTCCAGGCCCTGACCCTGACCCCGGGAAAGAAAACCGGGAAGCCTCCCTCCAGAAGCTAAAAAAACTTTTTACTGATCCGTCCCGCCCCAGTGTCACCTTATCCCGCGAAGTCCAGGCCTGCATGGATACCTGGAATGTATCCCAGAAAGAACTGGCAGCCCTGCTCCAGATTTCCGAGCCTGACTTAACCCATATGC
>Ga0181520_10002481_pt1 | contig 34068 bp, 24 predicted proteins | sample PEATcosm2014_Bin_29_FD_132451 | JGI IMG/M metagenome (GOLD analysis project Ga0181520, IMG submission 132451) | Peatland microbial communities from MTU Mesocosm Facility, Houghton, MI, USA - PEATcosm2014_Bin02_30_metaG | ecosystem: Environmental > Terrestrial > Soil > Wetlands > Peat | place...
ATCGCGCCGGATGCTCCACAATCCCTGACTGGTTGGTAACCAGGCTTCGCCGGCGCTGGTCAGAGCTCCGGCCGGCTGCGTTCCACCATAAAACTGCGCCGGCTTGCCGCCCTCGTCGGCCCTGAAGATGCGCAGGGACAGCGGCTGCTCCCGGTTTGTGGCTTGCGCGTCCAGTTCATCGCGGTTCAGCAGCATCACGCCCGAGGGGCCGCTGAACCAGAAGTTTCCGTGCTTGTCCTCAAGTATGCAATAGATGCTGTCGCTGGCCAGTCCGTTGGCCGTGGTGTAATGGGAGAGTTCTTCATTGCGATAGCGATAGAGTCCATGGGCGCGGGTGCCAATCCACAGACCGCCATCGGCATCTTGATGAAGCGCCCACACCTTCTCGTCGCCCAGCGTCGCGGTGATTCGATCGTGAAGGAACTGGCCATTCCTGTAGCGGCTCAACCCATGCTCGGTGCCGATCCAGATGGTGCCGTCGCGATCTTCCAGCAGCGATCGAATGCTGTTGTAGACCAGCCCATTCTGCGCCGTGAAGTTGTGAATGCCGTCGCGATCCAGATGGCTGACGCCATTGTCGGTTCCGATCCACAAGCTGCCGTCTCTCGACTCCAGAAAGACGCGGATAAAGTTGTTCACCAGTCCCTCGCGGGTGGTGAAATGCTTCATCCCGTGCGCCAGAAGATGATAGACGCCGCTTCCGTCGGTTCCGATCCAGAGCGAGCCGTTGCGGCTGCGCAGCAGGTTGCGAACGCGCACATCTGCCAAGCCGGGAAACCGGAAAGCGCTGGCGTGCTCGTGCTCCACATGCACCAGTTGGTTGGAGGCGGCCCAGAGCGTGCCGTCGGTATCCAGGGCAACGGTGCCAAAGTCGGAGTCGGCGGCCGAGGGCAGTTCGACCACACGAACCGGAGTGCGGCTGAGGCGCATCATGCCGGCCTGCGTTCCAATCCAGAGATTGCGGTCGGCATCCACAAAGATGGAGAGCACCGTGTTGCTCACCAGCGGCGAAGGCGCATTGAGGCGGGTTGCCTGATCGCCGCGAATTCTGAAGATGCCCTCGCCGATCGATCCGGCCCACAGCTCCCCGCTGGGCGCCTCGCGCAATGTGCGGATGGTGCCAAAGACTCCGGGCACGGGCTCGAACTTTTCGCTTCCCGGCCGCAGGCGGAACAGCCCGCCAACCGTGCCCACCCAGATGCTTCCGTCGCCGGTTTGCAAAAAGGATTTCACCTTGTTGCGGCTGTCGTTGTCAGGCAGCGAGTACTCATGAGGCTGGCCATCCTTCACCGAGTACAATCGCGATCCACCCACCCAGATGCGGCCCGTGCTGTCTTCGAGCACCGCATGAACATTGAAGACGGGCAGGCCCAACGGCTTGTCCGCCCGCTCCAGGCGGCCGTCTTTAGCCCAGAAAAGTCCATCGTCGGTGGCCACCCACAGCAGGCCATTGTGGTCCTCGGTGAGCGCGCGCACAAAGTCGGCGGTCTGGCCACTTTCAGCGGAATAGGCTTTGAACACGCCGTTGCGCCACTCGATCAATCCGCTGCCGTCGGTGCCGATCCATAGCCGGCCATCGTGAGCGGCAAGCAGGCAGAAGACGCTGTTCTCGCCAAAGGCCGGCGTATTTTCATGCGCAAACAGGCTGAAGCGCGCACCGTCAAAGCGCAGCAGCCCGCCGCTGGTGCCCACCCAAAGATAGCCATCGGCGGTTTGCGCAAAGGCCTGAACCGTCTCCTCCGGCAAGCCATCCTGAGACTGCCAGGAACGGATCGTATAATTCCAATTCTCCTCGCCGGTCACGGATCTTTGCGCTGCCGGTTCCTGAGCCTGCGTTCTTCCGCCGGCCCAGAGGCCCATAAAAATGAGGACGGCAAGAAAAACATGGCGCGGAAAGCGCACGGCAGATGGTTGCGCTTGCCAATGCGAGAGCCTTTGAAGCGAATGTTGGGCAGCGTTCACGCAAAGGCCTCCGCGCGCCATCTCATCTGAGTTCACCTAATGCAGGTCCATCAGTTATCTTCGCTCATTACGGATGCTTTGAACAACCTCGCCTTGCATCCACAATAAACCGCGGGCAAAAAGCCAAGAAGCAGTCCCGCTTTCCGCCAATTCAAACGCACTCAACCCGCGGCCTCTTATTGAATAAACGATCATGGCTGCCGGTGAATCAATTTCCCGCGGTATGCCTTGTAGTCGGGCCAGCCTGGCCGGCATGCTCAGTCGTTTTCCCTCATGCCTGACAGCGAAAATAGTGACGCCAAATCTCAAAATCGCACCAAGCAATATTTCTTACAGATTCCTGCGCAGAACCGCAAAAAGTAACAAAAACAACAAGTAAGAAGTGTCGGGATTGGTTACTTTTATTGGGTACGGAGAGCATCCTTTCGAGACCAATTCCAGAGCGGAGGAAGAGCCCGGGCTAGATGATATAATGCGTGGTAACACATTGAATATAAGAGACTTGAATTCTCAAGCCCTAACCAAGGCACCGTTTCATGGCCGCGCGGTTCTCGCTCGGGGATCTTTGCCGCGCGTCTTGAAAATGAACAGTTTCTTGCCTCGTGAAGCCTAGGACTGGCATCCTGCAATGCTGTTTCACTGGAGTTTATTTTGATATTCAATATAGGCCAGCAAAACAGTGCTATGGTGTTTATATGGACCACATAAATTCCAAATTTCTTTCGGCTGCATGATAGCGCTTGCTTTCATTCGGCCTTGAGAAATGCAGAATTGTGAAAGTCCATACGGTGCTTTTCAGAAGAGAACGAAGAGGCTCATCTCTGTGAGCATGGCGAAGCCTTTTCTTAATCATGGATTTCATCTCTCGATGTGCTTGAGCTTGGTTGTGATTCGGGTTTCCGAAGCATTGTGCTTGGCTTGAAAGCGGAATCGGCTCGTTGGTCGTGCTCTTTCTTTTGAGAAGTGGAATCCCTTATTGCTTTACAAATGATCGCACTTGCTTGCAATCTCAAAAGGCTATTTACAGATCGAAATCTTTAACCGGTTGCCTGGACCGAATCAGTGGTGACATCTCATGCATGAGTTTTACGAAAGCCTTTCTGCAACTCTTTTATTGGCCCCGGAGCGGGTGAGGCAATCGGCCAGAGTCTTTGTACATAGATCGATGAAATCGGCCGCGATTTGGATGGTCATTGATGTGCTGACCGTCTTTGTAGCCGCTATGCTTGCCGCTATCTATGAGATGCACGAAGTTCCGGTGACGGGTGCTAGAGCGTCATGGTATGGGTTGCTGATTCAAGATCGCTCAAAGTGGATTCTGCTGATTCTTCTCTGCTGCTTCTGCGTAACTCTAATCTATACAAACCGGCGTCTCAGCCTTTATGCGCCCAAGAGGCTCACTGGCTATCTTCACGAGCAGCGGTTGAGCGCACAGGCCAGCCTCAGTTGTGGTTTGCTGATTGCCGGCGCGGTCTACATGCTCCATGCAAGCGATATTCCTCGGCGCATTATCCTGGTTACGGTGGGGCTGGTTACGATCTGCTTGAGCTTGCGCCGCCTTGTTTACAGGATGCTGCTTCATCGCGATTTCAAGCGCGGCATTGGAAATCGCAACGTGCTCATCCTGGGCACCGGGCCCGATGCGCAGGCTCTGCGTTTTTCCTTTGATAACTTCCGGCAGCGAGGGTATATCTTCAAGGGATTTATCGGACTTCCCGGCACCGATTCGCGCGACTCCGCGACTCGCGGCGACGTGATCGGCTCTGTTGATACCCTTTTCCAGGAGGCCGATCGGAACTTTGTGGATGAAATATTTGTCACCGCTCCATGCGACAGGCAGATTCTCAAGCGCGTCCTGGAAGAAGCTCAAATTCACGGAGTGGACTTGAGGCTGGTCCCCGACATGCATGGCGGGCTTCTATGGAATAGCCCCATCGAGTATGTTGGCCAGTTTATTACTCTGCCTCTGTATTGTGGCGAGTTTCCCGAGGGGAAACTGCTCATCAAGCGGGGGCTGGATATTGCGGTTTCAAGCATCGCTTTGCTCCTTCTCGCTCCGTTTTTTGCGGCGATTGCACTCGCCATTAAATGGGATTCAAAAGGCCCTGTATTTTATCTTTCCGAACGAATTGGCAAGAAAGGCCGGGTCTTTCGCTGCATCAAGTTTCGCACCATGACGGCCGATGCGGAGACGAGGCGCGCGGAACTGAAACAAATGAATGAGCGGGACCGTGTGCTCTTCAAAATTGCAAATGACCCTCGCATCACCAGACTGGGTAGGTTGCTGCGCAAATTCTCGCTGGACGAATTGCCTCAGTTCTTCAATGTTCTTCACGGCGACATGAGCGTGGTTGGCCCGCGGCCGCCGATGGCCGACGAGGTGCGAGAGTACGAGTTGAGCCATCTCCGCCGCCTCGCCGTAACTCCCGGCATTACAGGCTTGTGGCAGGTGCAGGCGCGCCAGGATCCATCTTTCGATCACTATATCTCGTGCGATATATCCTACATCAATAACTGGAGCATCTGGCTGGATTTGAAGATTATCGTGCGCACTGTCGGAGTTGTTTGCTCCGGAACGGGGTCATGATGAGTCGGGCCGCTTGTGCGTCCACGCCGTTACTAACGTGGTTAAAAATGAATCCCCGGCGTTGACTGAAAGCCCGGATTAGAATCGTTGCGGAGTAGGATTATCAGGGAAATATACGTCCGACGATTAATGAATCAATCGGGACTTGGTGGCTAGACGGGCTGCGTACTTGGTTAGAACCTTGAAACTCGACCGTTGAAAGCGAGGATAATTCTTTGGAAACTCTTCAAGAAGATGAGATGAGTTTGCGCGACCTTCTAAATATCTATAAGAAGAGACGCCGGGTAGTATATGGCACGGTACTGCTTTTTGGCTGCTTATGCGCGATTTACTGTGCCGTTTGCACTCGGCGATATGAGGCAACGGGAACGGTTCAAATTCAAACGGAGAGCTCCGACGTGCTGGGCTTGGACAGTCTGATGAGCGAAGCGGGCGGTTCCTCCAATTTCGATCCGATGGAAGCCAATCTGATCATTGAAACTCAGGCGACTATCCTGCAGTCGGATACGCTGGCGCTGCGCACAATTGAGAAGCTGCAATTGGAAAGTACGCGGGATTTCCGGCCGCATTGGAATCCAATTGGCTGGTTCTTCGGCCTGTTTTCCCCGCGTGGCATTGCAGACGCGCCGGGAGCCCGGCTGGAAGATGCTCCAGGACGTCGCAGCTTCGCATTGTCGGTGTTTGCCCGGAATCTGAAAGTGAAGCCGGTTTCCGGGACGCGCCTGATTGAGATCGATTATCTCAATCCAGATCCAAAGCTTGCCGCGGCTGTCGTGAATGAATTGACAGAGGAGTTGGTGACTTACACCTTCGAGACGCGATACAACGCAACCAATCAGGCATCCAACTGGCTGGCCGGGCAGTTGTCCGAGTTGCGCCAGCAGAGCGAAGACCTGCAAGCAAAGGTTGTGAACCTGGAGCGGCAATCGGGTGTCTACAGTCTGGGCACAGTGGACGCGCAGGGTCGTGAACAACAGTATTCCGGAGTGCTGGACCAGTTGCAGCAATCCACAATCTCACTTAACCAGGCTCGCCAAAATCGCATCTTGAAGGGCGCCGTTAAACAGGCAGCCGATACGGGCGATGCGGAGATGCTCTCCGGTTTGGCTGGCAACTCGGTAGGCAGCGGGGGTGCTTCTCAGTCGATGAGCGGCTCGCTGACATTGATACAGAGTCTGCGCCAACAAGAAGCGACTCAGCAGGCAGTTCTGCAGGAAGCGGAGGCAAAATACGGCTCATCGTATCCCAAGTTTGCCGAGATCAAAGGCAATATCGCGGGTCTTGATCGCTCCATACAGGATGAAGTTGGTCGGCTCAGAAAGCGCGCCGATAGCGATTATGCAGTAGCTGTCCAAACGGAGAACAGCGTAATCGCCCAATTCGACATGGCAAAGGCGCAGGCAGATAAACTGAATGACAAGGCCATCGAATATGCTATTGTTCGCCAGGAAGCGGAACAAAGCCGTGGACTATATGAGGATATGCTCAAGCGTTTGAAGGAAGCAGGAGTTCTTCAAGGGTTGAAATCCTCGAATATTACTGTGGTGGATCCAGGACGCGTCCCATCGAGCCCCAAAAAACCAAATATCCCACTCTATATGATTACCGCATTGGGAGGAGGGTTCTTCCTGGGCTCCTTGCTGGGCTTACTGGTTGAAACGCTGGACAACAGAATCGGCGGCACTGAGGAAGTGGAACAATTGACCGGGCAGTCTCTTTTTGGAGCAACGCCTCTTATCGACGAAATGACGCGTCATCCTGCTCATGAAGGACCGGTGCATTTGACCTCGTTGCATGATCCTCTTTCGACCTTTGCGGAAGCTATGCGGTCTATTCGAACCGCTGTTTTGTTGACTGGCGGGGGAGATCAATCGCGTGTCATTCTAGTGACAAGTTCGATTCCGCTGGAAGGCAAAACCACTGTTAGCGCCAATCTGGCCGCTGTTTTAGCACAATCGAATCGAAGAGTTCTTCTTGTTGACCTGGATATGCGCCGCGGCGCGCTTCGCCATAAACTGGGACTGCCCGCCGCTACTGGTTTAAGCGAGTTGCTGGCGGGACAACGGAAAGAGCCGCAGTTGGCTTCGATCGATGGCCTGCCAACCTTGGATGTTTTGCAGTCGGGAACGCCTCCGCCCAATCCCTCTGAGTTATTGGACTTGAAAATTCGCGAATGGCTTGCCGTCTGGCGCGAAAAATACGATTTTATTGTGCTGGACTCCCCGCCTTTGCTTCCCGTAACCGATGCCCAGATTGTGCATCCACTTGCGGATCTTACTCTGCTGCTGTCGCGAAGCGGGTTGACGGAGCGCTCTCAATTGAAGCGCAGTTATCGGCTGTTGACCGATAACGGCAAGCATTTCGTAGGCGTGATCTTGAATGGCTTGCGGCCGGAAGACAAGAGTTACTATGGCTACTACGGCTACCGCAAGTATTCCTATAACTATGGGAAGGACGGCCATGCGAAATCTGAGTAATTGGATGATGCTCTTGCTGTTGCTGGCTCCTGGAGTGGCGGCGCAAACCAACGAAAGCCTGCTCATCGGGCCGGGTGACCAATTGCATGTGAAGGTCTTCGACACCCCGGAACTTGAACAGAGCGCGCGCGTCACCGACGGTGGCGAACTTCCACTGGTTTTAGGAGGCAGCGTCAAAGTCGCCGGCTTGACGCCGGCGCAAGCGGGCAAAGCCATCGAAGAAGAACTCAAGGGCGGACATATCCTTTTGAATCCGCGAGTACTGGTAACTGTCGAGCAATATGCCACGCTAAGCGTTTCCGTTCTTGGCGAAGTAAAGACTCCGGGCGCTTATTCTGTCGCTACGCCGCGCTCCATTCTGAATGTTCTGAGTCTTGCCGGAGGGCTTACCGAGTTAGCCGATCGCAGAGTGCTGATTGAGCGTCATGGAACGCAAGAGAAGATTGCCTGCTTTATCTCCAATACTCCGGCAACTGCGCTGGAGGAAGCGGTGCAAGTTAATCCGGGAGATACGGTCTTTGTTCCCAAGGCGGGTATCGTGTATGCGCTTGGTTCCGTGGCGCATCCGGGCGGCTACACCATGACCAATAATGAGGGACGAACCAGCGTGCTCGAACTAATTGCGCGCGCTGGAGGAGCAAATACCTCTGCCGCGACGGCTCATGGAAAACTGATTCGTAAATCCGCTAGCGGATATGTGGAGATTCCGCTTCCATTGAACAAAATGATGAATGGAGAACAAGTGGATATGCAGTTGCAGGCGGATGACATCGTCTACTTACCCTTTAGTTATCTGCGAAACTTTGTCATTAACTCGGCCGAAATTGCCGCAACTATTGCTTCGGCTGCCATCTACAGATTTTAGCAACTAAACGTCTTTTTGTGCGATCCTGGTGCCCCTAAAATGGGAAACTGCTGCTAGAGTTAGCAGAATAAAAGAGCGCATTTCTATTTGACGTGAGTCGCGAGGACATAATTAAGAATCTTGTGCGAGCGCCATCAACTCTGGCGAAAAATACTGCATGGACATTGCTGGGCCGCGTCCTTAGAGTCGTGGCTCAGGCCATCTATTTTTTTTCGCTCGCCCGGTCCCTCGGGGTGGCCGAATATGGTGCGTTTGTCGGAGCTATAGCGACGGTATCGATTATTGCACCGTTTTCAAGCCTCGGATCGGGAAACCTCCTGATTAAGCACGTCTCGCAAGACCGCTCCGCATTTTGCCGATCTTGGGGGGAAGCATTAATAATCACTGTGCTTTCCGGCGTGTTTCTTTCATTGGTTGGCACGATAATCTCAAGTTTGTTCTTGCCGGTAACAATTTCTTGGAAGCTCGTTCTCCTGCTGGCCGTGGCCGACCTGATTTTTGCGCGAATTGCGGAAGTTGCTGCGCAGGCTTTTCAGGCGATCGAGGATGTTCGAACGGCTTCTGCACTTATGCTCGGCTTCGGAGTTTGCCGGATGCTGGCGGCACTTGCGTTAATGATTATTCTCCATCGCGCTTCGGCATTGACTTGGGCTCTGTTGTATCTTCTTAGCAGCGTGGTTCCATGTTTTGGCGCCATCCTTGTGGTCAATTTGAAGATAGGCATGCCGTCTTACGCCTTTTCAGTCCGCTCTGGAGAGTTACTGCAAGGTTTTTATTTTGCTATTAGCCTGTCGGCCCAGACAATATACAACGATGTTGACAAGATCATGCTGGTGCGGATGGCTGGGTTGAGGCCGGCAGGCATTTACGGTGCGGCCTATCGTCTGGTCGATGTGGCGTGCGCGCCTCTCGGTGCTCTTTTGTATGCAGCATATCCGCGCTTCTTTCTGCTTGGGAAACAGGGCATTCACGCATGTCTTCAATTCGCTAGACGCCTTGTTGCTCGAAGCGCCATCTGGGGTATCGTGGCATCGACTGGTCTCTTTGTCTGCGCCCCGCTCTTGCTCCCTATCCTCGGCCGTCAGTATGCGGACTCTGTCGCGGCGCTTCGATGGCTGGCTCCGATTGTTTTGCTTCGCTGCGTTCACTACCTCGCCGCCGATACTCTGACTGGCTGCGGCTACCAGGGGCTTCGAAGTTCGATTCAAGTTCTGGTCGCGATTGTGAACGTGTCTCTCAATATGGTCATTCTCCCTCGCTATTCCTGGCGCGGTGCCGCGTGGACTAGCCTTATCTCTGACGGCATCCTTCTACTAGCTTTGTGGTCTTCGGTGCTTATTTTAGCGCGAATTTCTAAAGGAGGAGAATCAACGATACGGCCAGGCAGCCAACCTTCCGTGCTTTCTCTTCAAACCACCTTTCCAGATGAAGCCAAACTGAGTAGCCCGCAATTGGAGTGCAACAATGCCGATTAGTGGCTTAAGCCGGAAACTAGACATTGGGGCGGTGATCGCAGCGTATGTCTTGTCGAGCGGGATGCTGTATGCTTTGATTTTCACCGACGGTTCATCCATAGCTCAAACGGCAACTACCGGCATGATTGTGCCTCAGATATTATGGTCTATTGTTTATTTGTATATTCTTATCCGCGCACTTCAGAACGGTAATGCTATGATGCAAATAACTTTGTCGAATAAGCCGCTGCTGTTGCTGCCTCTGTTGGCTTGCAGCTCGTTCTTGTGGTCGCAAGCGCCCTTTACGGCGATCAGAAGATCGATTGCGCTCTTGTTTACCTATCTGCTTGGTGCATTTATCGCTCTAAAGTTTACCATTCGCCAACAACTCGTGATACTTAGTGGTGTGTTGCTGATAGCTGCCTGTGCAAGTTATGCGGCTGAGTTAATTTTTCCCGGCGCAATTCAATCAATTGAAAATATCCCAGGTACATGGCACGGAGTATTCGATCACAAGAATCATCTCAGCCAGATGATGCTTCTTTGCGTACTCGCGCTCGCTTGTCTACTGGCGCTTCAGGTCCGGTATCGTACAGTCATTCTTTCGGGAATTGCCTTTTGTCTCGGGCTGGTCGTCCTTTCCCGTTCGGCGACTGGAATTGTTGTTGGTCTCGGACTTTTCGTAAGCTACATCATTATTCGGACAACAAGGGGGAGCGGTAAGACCGCGATTATTCGGCTATGTATTATCGGAGTTCTAGCCGCTGGCGCCTCTCTCTATGTGAGCACCCATAGCGACGATCTGCTGAGAGTCTTAGGAAAATCAAATACGTTAACTGGCAGAACAGACATTTGGGCATATTCGCTGCTTTCTGTCGCTAAACGTCCTCTATTAGGTTACGGATATTCTACATTCTGGCATGTCAGTGATGAGGCGATCAATGTGAGATTGCTATTGGCCAATCACTGGGACACCCCTGGAGCTCACAATGGATATATTGAGGTTCTGCTAGAGTTGGGCGTGGTCGGATTGGTGCTTCTTGTTTATAATCTCCTAGCTGTTTTGGCGCGTTGCGTAAGACTATCTGTAGTTCAGAGGGATCTTATAAGTATTTGGCCGCTTATGCTGACATTGTTTCTGATTGGCAGTGGATTCAGTGAAAATACACTTTTACTGGACAATTCCCTATTCTGGTTTTTGTTTACCACCGCTGCATTTGGAACATATCGACGTAGTTTCTTGCCAAAATGAGCCGAATTCCATCAATTCCGTTGTCTATTGCGCCTGAAATCAAAGTTGGCCTGCTAACGGGCGGCGGAGATAGGCACTACGCATTTGGCTTGGTGATGGCGCTGATAGCAAAGGGTGTGCGAATGGACGTGATCGGCGGCGACTTGGTTGACAGCCCAGAAATGCACAGCACCGCCGGATTGCGATATTTCAATTTGCATGGCAGCAACCGAACAGTATCCTTCGTTCGCAAGGTCAAGCGGATTCTTGTCATATACGCCCGACTGCTCCGATACGCAGTTTTTGCGGAGCCGCGGGTTTTTCATATCTTATGGAATAATAAGTTACAGTTCTTTGACAGAACTCTGCTTATGCTTTATTACAAGCTTTTAGGAAAAAGAATCGTTCTTACAGCGCACAACGTAAATGCCGGCAGAAGAGACCTGAAGGATTCTATACTCAATCGATTAACCCTAGAATTCCAGTACAGAGTTGCCGATCACATATTCGTCCACACGAAAAAGATGAAGGAAGAACTAAAGAACACATATCATGTTGATGAAACTGCGGTTACAATCATTCCTTATGGCATTAATAATGCAGTACCTCAGACCGATCTTACTCCAATGGAGGCCAGGCAGCGGTTGGGAATCCGAGTCGGTGAAAGAGTGATTCTCTTCTTTGGCACCATCAGGCCTTACAAAGGACTCGAATACTTGGTGGCTGCGTTCCAGCAATTATCGACTGAACAGGATAATTGGCGGCTCATCATAGCCGGAAGTCGCACAAAAGGACACGAGACGTACCTGAAGGATATATTGCTGACGGTTAGCAGCGGGTGCAATTGTGAGCATGTCATTCAAAAGATCGACCGCATTCCGGACGACGAAATAGAGATGTATTTTAAGGCAGCGGACACCGCCGTGTTGCCCTATACCGAGATTTTTCAGAGCGGCATTGCCTTCCTGGCATATAGCTTTGGGCTCCCGCTGATAGCGACAGACGTGGGGTCTTTCAGAGAGGACATTATCGAGGGACGAACCGGATTTATTTGCAAGCCGAAGGACGCAACGGATTTGGCCGTCACGATTCGGAGATACTTTGATAGCGATTTATATAAGGAGTTGGACCATCGGCGTCAGGAGGTTCGTGATTACATGCTTTCTGAACACTCTTGGGAAGTCGTAAGCGAAATGACTAGAAATGTATATCTGCGCCTGCTGGAAGTATCAGGATAGCACGATTGATTGCTGCGGAAACCGCCGTTTCGCGGCTGTAAATATAGAAGCTCAGGGCTGTGAAGTGTACCGTAGGAATTGTCAATTGTACGCTTGTATCGCAAACTGTAGCTTTGCGCGTCGGCAACATGGAGAGGATATTTGTACATCCCGGTAGTGACTATGAGTATTGTTTACGTGCAAGGAAAGCCGGATTCAGGTCTAGATCGCTACCGGTGTTATCGTAGTCGGTAATCGAAATTCAATCGACGGAGCCCGGATGGACCGCGGACTTTTGTTCTAGAAGCGGTGGAAGCATCTGACTAGTTCAAAGGAGATACCCTTTTACGAGGCCACTCTATATTACTTCAGAAACTATGGGCTTCTCTGGTTTTGCATCTGATTCTCCATATGTGAAGACCGTACTTGGGATTGGTCGGACGGGCAGGATTGATCCCGACAGGCAACAGCGCCTCGGCAAACAAATGATTTAAGACTCAGTCGAGCTTAGGCGTCTTGATTGAATAGATGATCATTAAGCGCCGCTTACTGTTATCCTCCTGCTTCCTGGTCCGTAAGGAGCGCGAACGCCGGCGGCAACAAAACCCAAACCTGGTTAATTCCCTTTATACCGGAGGCTCTTCGATGCGTCAGGGACTTAGTAATGAGAACATTATTTGTTTCGCGGGCGAGGATTGGTGGTATCACCATCCTCATTCAAAAAATCATATTCTGAAGCGGCTCGCGCGAAACAATCGAGTTCTATTTATCAATTCAATATCAATGGGATTGCCCTCAATCTCGAATCCGGATTTTTTTCTCAAGATTAGGAGAAAGCTGAAGAGCTATCTTCGATGGCTCAAAAAGGCTCCAGAGGGGCTCTGGGTTATGACTCCCATTGTCCTTCCATTTTATGGGTCCAGAGTAGCTCGCGCGATAAACGGCTGGCTGCTTCCGCTGCAAATACGAATAGCAATGCGGCTGTGCGGAATGCGGAGTAGCCCAATTATCTGGGCAGCCATTCCGACTGCGGCCGATGCCGTTGAAAAGCTTCCTTGCAAGCTGCTTCTTTACCATGTGTCGGATAAATATGATGCAAATGAAGATAGCGCCATCGCAAAAGATTCGATTCGCGCTCTTCACGAACGCCTGAAGGAGTGCGCCGCAATTGTTTTTTATTCAGGGCGAAAACTGTTTGCAGAAGCAAATGAGCCGCATCGATATTATTTGGAGCAGGCTGTCGACTTTGACCATTTTGCCAAGGAAGATACAGAAAACGTCGAGGAGATGGAAGCGGTTCCACATCCTATTCTTGGATATTTTGGAGCAATGGACTATGTCATGGATGTGGAGTTAATGGCCGAAGTGGCCCGCCGCCGGCCTGATTGGCACTGGGTCATGATTGGTAACCAATCCAACCTGGTTCGGCTTCAAGAGGCGAATGTTCACTTTCTTGGTTCGAAACCTTATGCGGATTTACCGGGATATGTTCGATACTTTGATGTGTGCGTATTGCCGTGGAAGTTGGATAACGTATTTGTTGGCTATGGAAGCGCAATCAAGGTGCGAGAGTATCTAGCAACGGGAAAGCCCGTGGTGATTGCCCCATTATATGAGTTTGCAAAGACGCCAGGAGTACGCAGGTTTCATTCAGTGGACGAGTTTATTGCGCAAATCGAGGACGCGTTGCAAAAGGATACGGGCAAGGATAAGCAGATTCGCCAGGATTCCGTCAGAGACAGCACGTGGGATATTCGGGCGATGGAAGTCGGCGCACTGATTGCGAAGCTGCTTAAACGCCAGGCTGCCAGCACCGTGCAAGTAAGGTTTTCACACGACGCCTCTGTGGAAGCCGCGGAAGAAGCGAGGCGATGCAATGTCTGATGTTGCCGTCTGGAAGCAGCAAAGCGCGGCCTATCCGCTTGATCCTCCGTTCCATCCAGCTGAGCAGTTTCCCGAACTGCGGCTCAGCGGAATTGACGAATCGAATCTCGTCTACGACTCGGTGCGGCAGTTATTTCGCCTACTGAAATACGATGAGGCAAATTACGGGACGGAGGATTGGAATCCATTAGGATGGCTGGTGCGGCCAGGGCTGACGGTGTTGATTAAGCCAAATATGGTGCGGCAGGAGACATTGGACAATCGCGGTGAATGGCTGCATGTGATCAGTCACGGCTCCGTTGTGCGCGCGGTGATCGACTTTGTTTACATAGCGCTCAAAGGGCGCGGACGCATTCAGGTGGCCGATGCACCGCAGGGCGACTCGAATATGGAGTTACTGCGGCAACGCTTCGGCATCGATGCTATCCAGAAGGCCTATCGCGATCAGTTTCAGTTTGAGATTGAATTCCTCGACCTGCGGGATGAGATATGGAATGACCGCAATGGAGTTATGGGAGACCGGAGGAAACTGCCAGGCGATCCGCTGGGAACAGTGAAATTCGATTTGGGAGCGGATAGCTGTTTTCGCGAGGTGGACTATCTGAAGCGCCGCTATTATGGAGCGTTTTACGATGAAGACCAGACGAATTATCATCATTCCGAGGGAAGGCACGAGTATGTTCTGGCTAAGTCACCGCTGGCTGCCGACGTCATCGTCAGTGTGCCGAAGCTGAAGACGCATAAGAAAGTCGGAGTCACGCTCAATTTGAAGGGCGTCGTAGGAATTACAGCGGATAAGAACTGCCTTCCACATTACTCCTTGGGCGCTCCGGAGAAGAATGGGGATCAGTTTCCCGCGAAGAAGCGCATAGAGGGTTCGGTCGTCCGGTTTGCAAAGAAGCGCCTGGCGGGCGGCAATCGAGTGGCAGTCTTTATAGCCAAGATGGTGAAGGGAATCATGTATCGCATCTTTGGCGATGGCAAGCGAACGATCCGCGCGGGCAACTGGTGGGGCAACGATACCTGCTGGAGAATGACGCTGGACCTAAATCGAATCCTCTTGTATGGGAATCCGGATGGGAGTTGGAGGGAGACTCCCAAGCCATATCTGTCTGTGATTGATGGAATTGTCGGAATGGAAGGCGATGGCCCGATGGGCGGCATTCCCAAGCATTGCGGCATTCTTCTCGGAGGCAAGAATCCGGCGGTGGTTGATGCCGCAGCCGCGACCATAATGGGTTTCGACTGCGCCGCCATTCCGTTAATAAATCGCAGTTTCGACGAACTCCGCTTGCCAATCGGAAAAGGAAACTGGCGAAAGATAACTATTACTTCGAATATCGATGAATTCAATACAAGCGTAGACGAGTTAATTTCGCCCATGCCTTTTTTGGCTCATTGGGGCTGGCGCGGAGCGATTGAATTGAAGAACGCGCCGAAGACGCCGAGGAATGGAGAAGAGTGCGATGCAGTATGATCCGGGATGGCGCCGCACCATGTACGACCATGCCCCGTTTGCGTTGAAGACGCTGATGGCTACAGCATACGGTGTTATTCAGCGGCGCGAGCGCTTCAATCCGTCGATGCGCGCGTTGGCTCGGCAAATCGCGGAACTCAGTGTTTCGCCGACTGATGTTATCGAACGCTATCAACTCCAGGAACTGCGCCGGTTTCTGATTGAAGCTGGGCGCGAGGTTCCTTACTATCGCTCGTTGTTTCAAGTACTGCACTTCAATCCCAGCGCGCTGGAACGAATCGAACAGTTAGCTGCATTGCCGATTCTGACCAAAGAGCAAGTGCGGCAGAATCTCACCGAGTTATTGCCCGGCAACCTTGCCGCGCAGCATTGGATGTGGCGGCACACAAGCGGCACAACCGGTAAGGCGTTGCGGTTTCCAGAATCGGCGGAGTGTGCGCAACGCGAATTTGCCTTTCGTATTGAACACTACCGCTGGGCGGGAGTAGATCTTTTTTTGCGGCCTCGCGTGGCATACGCGGCAGGTCATCCAGTTACTTCCGCTCGGCAGAAAAATCCGCCGTTCTGGATAGGCGATTATGGAAATCGCTACCTTTTTCTTTCGTCGTATCACTTTGCTGAAGCTAACATGACGGCGTATTTGAAGAGGTTGCAGAGCTTCTCGCCGCAGGTAATTGCCGGTTATCCATCCTCGCTCTATCTGTTGGCCCAGGCGGTCCTGCGCCTCGGATGCGATAAACTCCGCCCAAGAGCTGTTTTTGCTTCCTCTGAAACGCTCTTTGATGCCCAGCGAAGCGTCATTGAAACGGCATTTGGATGCAAAGCGTACTCATTTTACGGGAACACGGAGTGCTGCGGAATGACGATGGAATGCGAGTACGGCCTCCATCATGGAAGGTTGGATCATAGCTTGATGGAAGTGGTAGACGAGAATGGAGCCGCTTCGAACCACGGCCGCTTGATTTGCACCGGATTTGGAAATTCCGGGTTCCCTCTGATACGCTACGACACCGGGGATATGGTAACGCTCGCGGCCAGGAAGGAGTGCGAATGCGGCAGGCATGGCCTGCTCTTTGAACGTGTCGAAGGGCGTCGGGAAGAGTACATTTGCACGCCGGATGGGCGAAAAGTTGGCCGTTTGGATCATCTCTTCAAAGACGCCGTGAACGTTGTGGAAGCGCAACTGGTCCAGCACGACTGCGGTTCATTGATCGTGCGAGTTGTGCGTCGTCCGGAGTATAGCGCCGCTGATGAAAATGCGATCGCTAACGAAGCGCGCTTGCGGCTTGGCTCGGAGATTCGCTTGCTGTTTGAATATGTGGAGGCATTGCAACGCACACCGAATGGAAAGTTGCGTTTCGTCGTGTCCACTGTCCCCCAAACTGCGTTGTATCAACCTATCTGATCGTGGGTTTCTCACTGCAACAATTAAGAAGGCATTTGTCTGCCGCAGAATGAAAGAGGGTTATTCGGGATGGATTATTTCGGAATTAACAAAGACTTGCGCCAGATTGCCACGCGGAGCCGGGCATGGAGATGATAACGCGGCGCAACAAAACTAGTATTGTTATTCAGGAAGGCAATGAATATCCTCGGATAGTCGATTTTTTGTGTGCGGATCTTGATTTTCAGCGCGTACACCTTCAATACGGATCGCCTGTTGCTTGTGGCAAGCTAACACTGTTGCGCAAACTGCTGGTTAATTCGCTTAGTTTTCTCAACTACCTGAGACAGGGTAGGAACTTCGAAGAAATTATTGTGTTCGGGCATATTGGAATCATGGTGAGGCTGCTTGGACGGCTAAGAATTATTCGCTATTCGAAGTTGTTTTGTCTTGGTTTCTTCGTTCATTCACCTCGGTATTTTTGGATTCTACGGATTTTTCTTTTTGATTCGCCTAGCGATCATTACATAGTCTTCAGCGAGCATGAAGTGTCTTTGTACCATGCTTATCTTCGCATTGATAAATCAAGAATGCACCACCTGCGCTATGTTCAATGGGACCGCGAGTTGCAGGGTCCAATGCTCGCTAGACCGGAGGATGCGTGGCCTGACGCGTACTACTTTAGCGGCGGTTATAGCAATCGCGACTTTCTATCGTTAATCGTTGCATTTCAGAATCTTTCTGCAAATCTTGTAATCATTTGCTCGGCAAATAACAAGGAATTGGATGACATAGAAGTCCCTTCCAATATCAAGATTTTTCGGGATGTGTCGAGCGAACGCTTTAACGCATTCGTTCAACACGCTAAGGCAGGAATCATCCCTCTCAAACACAATACCGGTGCCTGCGGCCAGAGCGTAATGTTAAGGCTAATGCGATACAAGAAGGCAGTAATTGCAAGCGATATCGCCGTGATTCGAGATTATATCGATAACGGCGTAACGGGTTTTCTTGTAGAGGATACAGCGGGCGAACTTCCGGCGATTGTAAAGAGATTCGAAGCAGAACCTTGCCTCGCCGCCAATATGGGCTTGGCTGCTTATCATCTCTACCAAACGAGGTTCTCAAGCCAAGCGGGCTTTTCCGCCCTTCGACAGATTCTAGGCCGCGTGGATGAAGCGGCAATCGCGAGTTAGTGCCCAAGTGTCACGGTGATACTCTGCTCTTGCATATCTCCAAAATCCCTTGTGAGGTTCTTGTGAAAACCGAGTTAAATAAAAAATATCGGATCATGAATATTGTGGGCGCGCGCCCGAATATGGTGAAAATGGCGCCGTTGATGCGCGCCATGAAACGAATTCCGGAACTTGACCCGGTGCTGGTGCATACTGGTCAGCATTACGACTATCTGATGTCGCAAGTTTTTTTTGAGCAATTGGGCATGCCCGCGCCGAATTACAACCTGGAAGTCGGCTCCGGTTCACAGCATGATCAAACTGCGGAGATTATCAAGCGCTTTGGAGAAGTTGTGCGGAAAGATCGTCCCGACATGGTGGTTGTTGTTGGAGATGTCAATTCAACAATTGCCTGTTCGCTGGTAGCAGCCAAAGAGAGAATTCCGCTGGCGCACGTCGAAGCTGGTCTGCGCAGCGGGGACCGCACAATGCCCGAAGAGATCAACCGGCTATTGACCGACTCGATCTCGGACCTGCTTTTCACCACAGAAGAAAGCGGCAATGCGAACCTGCGCCGCGAGGGCGTTCCAGCTAACAAAGTTTTCTTCGTGGGCAACATCATGATCGACTCTCTGGTGCAATCGATCAAGACTGCCCGTGAATCCGAATTAGCTGTGAATTTGGCGTTGCGGCGGCGAGGATATGGCGTATTGACGCTGCATCGTCCGGCAAATGTTGATGACGTGGACAAGCTGCGCGCCGTGTTATTGGCAGTTAAAGAAATTGCTCGCGAGTTGCCTATACTGTTTCCCGTGCATCCGCGAACGCAAGCGAGAATTGCCGCGGCCGGAATTGAAGACATGCATAGTTGGGACGGCAAGCGCGCAATTCAAGGCAACGGCGTGTGGATGATGGGGCCAGCCACATATTTGGACTTTCTCGGCATTGTGGATGGAGCGGCATTAGTTATTACAGACTCTGGAGGAATTCAAGAGGAATCGACATTTATGGGAGTTCCCTGCTTGACATTCCGCGATAACACCGAGCGCCCCGCTACGATCGAACATGGCACCAACATTCTTGTGGGAACCGATCCAGCGGCGTTGCTTTATCATGCGGCCGAGGTGCGGCGCAAAATGAAATTAGGCCAAAGGTCTGAGTATAGAATCCCACCACTTTGGGATGGCCATGCCGCGGAGCGGATCGTCGAGCAACTGCATCGTCATTTAATTGAGCTTTCCAAGAGCTAGCTACCGCGCCGCGAGAAAGTCACCGCCAGCATGCGTCCTTTGAGTTATATCCTTTGCGGCGAGTCTCCTGGGGACGTTTGCCGCGAGGCTATTTCGGTATTGCGAAGGCGCTGGAGACGGCGACAGTTTCCGCGTCTGCTCGTGAACCCGGATACGCCGGTAACACTTCGAGTGCTTCCGTATTTTCGACCTAACAGCGTGCTGACGCTTGATAGTTTGTTTGCCAAGCCGATTCTCGCTATTGCAAATCTGATCTGCGCCGGGCAATTTGCGTTTCTCGGATATGGGACTCAGCAGTTGGGAATGCCGCCGAATTGGGATCGCGATTTTATTTCCGGCGGGAAATGGACTGTAAGGAAATCACGCCCGAAAGCACTTCTGCAAGGTTCGGATCCAAAGGTTCCATGGGAACTGTCCCGATTGCAGTTTCTTCCGGTTTTAGGCAAAGCGTACTGGATTTCTGGAGCGCAAAAATACCGCCGGGCCGGCGAGATACTGCTGGAAGACTGGGTGAAAGAAAACCCCGTCGGAAGTACCATAAACTGGGCCAACGCGATGGAGCCGGCGCTGCGAGCTGTCAGTATCTGCCAATTCCTCAGCCTGACTTTAATGGAGGATGAGCCGCGGTCTGAATGGATTACTCGATCCTTGTGGGAACATTTGATTTTTATTGAGACACATCTGGAATTCTCTTATAGATTCCGTGGAAATCACTATCTAAGTAATCTTCTTGGTCTTTTTTGTCTTTCGGTTTCACTCAACGGCAACGGAATGGAGACACGGCGGAAGCAGTATATTGCCGCGCTGGAAGATGAGATGTGGAACCAGGTCTATCCGGATGGAGCCGACTACGAAGCATCCAGCGGCTATCACGTTTTTGTAACTCAGATTTACACTGCCGCACTTTTATTTGCGCGCGCCGCGCAGTTACATTTCAGTGAAGAATTCAACAAACGTTTATCTGCCATGTATGAGTTTACCGGTGCGTTGGCCTGTGGATCGAGTCGTGTGCCTCATATTGGGGATTGCGACGATGGACGCGTTGAACTTACCGCGGATGACATCGAGCAATTGTTATGGCTGCCGGCCAATGAGCGGCATTCCTTGCGCGTTGCCAGCCATCTTGGTGTGGGCGAGTGGATCACAGAAAAGCCCCTAGGCGGGCGAGTGGATGATGCTCTTTGGTTCGGCGCGAATACGGACGGTGCCATGGAGCAGCTAACGCCCAAGCATCTTCGAGTCTTCCCTTCAGCAGGAGTTGCGGTTGCGCACAACAAAGACTGCTCTGTGATTTTTCTGGCCCAGCCGAATGGCTTGCGGGGGAAGGGAAGTCACACCCACAACGACAAACTCTCCGTTCTTGCTTCGATCAAAGGGGCTGATCTCTTTTGCGACTCAGGAACCGGCGCTTACACCCGCGACACCGGGCTACGAAACCGATTGCGCTCGACGGCGGCTCACAATACCTTCATGGTGGACGGAGTGGAGCAAAACCGCATTTTAGCCGACCCCAAATGGACATTTTGCATCGGAGACGAGGCGGCTGTAAGCAAGATAGAATTTGCGGAGTCGCCGCAGTTGGTCACGCTTCAAGCTGCGCACTTTGGGTATCGGGCGCTGGGTGTGACCCATCGGCGCCGGGTGGTTCTGGAGGCCGATCAACTGCGCATCGAGGATGAACTGGAAGCAAAGGGTGAGCACAGCTACACTGCTTTCTACCATTTATTACCTGACTGGCAAGTCGGCAACCTGCAACAAGAGAGCGATAGATCTGTACTTGTGCTTTTAAAAGGACCTAGCAGTGTTAGGTTTCGATTGTCCGCGTCCGGCGCGATCAATGTCCGCGTTGAAGAGGTACCCATCTCACGCGCTTATGGGTGCATCATCACCGTAAAGTGCCTGGTGATGTCGGCGCTGCATGAGGGAAGCTTTCAGTCGGCGGCTTGTGTGAGTTGGAGAGAAGAGCCTACGCCCAGGACGCCGGAGATCCTGACGCTGAACTGAACTGTTCGATTTAGTTACAATGAAAGAGGAAGCTCGTATGACCGCGTCCGGTATATTGGATGAAATTCAAACTCAATCTAAGCAAGGCATTGATAGGATTTTCGTCGCCGGATGCCCTGTAGACGTTCTGGATTTTGAAACTGCCGTTGCCGAACTCTGCCGCCGAGTTGAGGTTCGCATCCGCACACACGTGGTTTTTGTGAATGCCGCTAAGGTTGTACGCTACGGCCGCGACGCAAATATGCAGCGAGTGATGGACGAGGCAGATCTTTTGCTGGCCGATGGAATGCCGATTGTTTGGGCTTCAAAGCTGCGCCCAAAGTCGCTGACTGAGCGCGTGGCCGGAATCGATTTGATGGAAAGAATGATGGCGGTCTCAGCGGCGCGCGGCTACAAGGTTTATCTTCTTGGCGCCACCGAGCGGGTGGTGCGGAGGACAGTCGAAGTATTAAGTGGCCGGTATCCAGCGCTCCAGATTGCCGGATACCGCAATGGCTATTTCACTCCGGAAGAGGAGTCGGGCATCGTGGCTGAGATCAACGCGAGCGGCGCGGACATGTTGCTGCTGGGAATGGGGACGCCGCAGAAGGAGTTTTGGGCGGATCGCAACCTGTTCAGACTGAAGGTTTCCATCTGTCAGGGCGTGGGGGGAAGTTTTGATGTAGTGGCAGGCATTACTATGCGCGCGCCCGCCTGGATGCAGCACTGCGGATTGGAGTGGTTTTATCGTTTTCTGCAGGAGCCGCGCCGCATGTGGCGGCGATATTTGAATACTAATGCAGCTTTTTTGTATATTCTGGCGCGTTCATTTTTCGCGCTAAGGCCTGTGATGCATGGATCATCATGTGAACACAAGTTATGAACCAGCGACAAATTGCCGCAATGAAGCGATTTCAAAGTGAGGATTAAGATGACCGACTTGGCAGTGAATGGGTTAGAGAGTTTTAAGCAGAGAATTGATACGCGCGAAGCTCGCATCGGGATTGTAGGCATGGGATATGTGGGCTTGCCGCTGGCGCTGCTCTTCAGCGAAAAACGCTTCGCGGTGACTGGCTTCGATATCGATGCCCGCAAGGTGGAAGCGCTGAATCGGGGCGGCTCTTACATCGTTCGCATTCCCGGCGCGGATGTTCAGTCGGCACAGAAGAACGGCTTTCAAGCGACGGCCGATTACCGCCGAATCGCGCAGATGGAAGTGATCATCATCTGCGTTCCCACTCCGCTCAACGAGCACCATGAGCCCGATCTGAGTTATGTGACTGGCACAGTGAAGGCGATGGCTCCCCATCTCCGTCAAGGGCAGTTGATTATTCTCGAAAGCACAACCTATCCGGGCACCACCGAAGAGGTCGTGGTCCCGCTTCTGGAGCAAGGAAATCCCTCCGGCCTGCGCGTGGCGCGGGATGCCGCGACTCAGGGAATCTACGTGGCCTTTTCTCCCGAACGCGAAGATCCGGGCAATGACACCGTGGCGCGGTGCGATATCCCCAAGGTTGTGGGCGGTTGCGGACCGGTGGCGCGGGATATGGCGGCAGCCGTTTATGGGGCGATCTTCAACCGCACCATTCCCGTCTCGTCTCCCGCTGCCGCGGAGATGACAAAGCTTCTCGAGAACATTTACCGATGCGTTAATATCGCAATGGTTAATGAGCTGAAGCAGCTCTGCCTGCGCATGGGAATCGATATCTGGGAGGTCATCGACGCGGCCAAGACCAAGCCATTTGGCTTTCATGCCTTCTATCCAGGCCCCGGTCTCGGCGGACATTGCATCCCCATCGATCCCTTTTATCTTTCCTGGAAGGCCAAGGAGTTCGACTTTCGCACGCGGTTCATTGAACTGGCCGGGGAGATCAACTCGCAGATGCCTTACTTCGTTGTCGAGAATGTGATGGAAGCCCTGAGCCAGCGCGGCAAGTCGCTGCATGGCGCGCGTGTGCTGGTGCTCGGCCTGGCCTACAAGCGCGACATCGACGACCTGCGCGAATCGCCCTCACTCACTGTCATTGAACTACTTCAGCAGCGTGGTGCGCTGGTCGAATACAACGACCCGTTCTTTGCTACTGTCGGCCAGGGGCGCAAGTATGCGTTGAATATGAACAGTACGCCGATCGAAAAGATTCCGGAGTTCGATTGCGTGGTGATTGTCACCGATCACACCCAATACGACTATGCGAAGATTGTCGAAACTGCCAAGCTCGTGGTCGATACGCGTAACGCAACCAAGGGAATCGAAGGCGCGAATATTGTGCGTTGTTAGTTGGTTCTCAAGTCAGAAAACGGAAGCGGGGCGGCGCTTGGGCCGTCCCGCTTTTTGTATCTGCGATCAAAATCCGTGGCCGCTGCCCAATTCGATAAACAATCCCTTCGACTCGGCCAGAACGCGGCCTCTGGGGTTGAGAATCCGGCCCGCGGTCCAGTATTTGCGTCCTTCGTTGCGCAGCAGGCGGCCTTCAATGCGAATCGGCGTGACGGGATGAACCGGGCGAAGATATTCGACTTCCATCTGACGGGTCACTGCCGTAACTCCCTGGGCTCGGATTGCCTTGCTCATCGCCTCGTCTAGCAATGTGGCGATGATGCCGCCATGTACGGTTCCCGGCGGACCCTCAAAGCGCTCTGGAACCTCCAGCAGGCAAACGACGGATTTATCCTCGGCGATCAGGAATTCGAGGCGCAGGCCATTCTCGTTGGCTGGGCCGCAGCCAAAGCAGTGATTCTGGGCCCGGAGGGCCATTGGGGTAAGTTTCTCAGCAGACTCTGTCATCCTTCTAGCCTAAAGCCTTCCGGCCAGAACGCTTTGGTAGATCTCCTGATCCACATTTCCGCCAGAGAGAATGACACCGACGCGCTTGTCTTGCAGAGTCTCCTTTTCCTGAAGCGCGGCGGCCAGCGCGGCTGCTCCCGCACCTTCGACCAGGTTGTGCATATCCTGGTAATACGCGCGCATGGCCGCTGCAATCTCTGCGTCTGAAACCTCGACGATCCGTGCAACATTCGCCCAGATGATCTCTAGTGCCTGGAGGTCGGGAGTACGGCAAGCCAAACCGTCGGCGACCGTCGAGCGCGACGGAGCCTCGACGACCTTTCGCTCCCGGAAGCTGAGCGCGTAGGAAGGGGATTGAGCGGCCACGACACCGACAATCTCTGTTTTCAGTCCCAGAGCATTGCGCGCGGCCGCAACGCCAGAGATAGACGAGCCAAGACCAATGGGCACATAAATTCTATCCAGAGGCGGCGCAGCCTGAAAGAACTCCAGCGCGTAAGTGGCTGTGCCCATCACCAGCCGTTCATGAAATGAGTCGACCATCGTGAAGCCGCGCTCGACAGCGAGCGTACGCGCAAACTCCAGAGAAGCCTGAAAGTCCTCGCCGTGCTCCACCAATTCAGCGCCCTGCGCAAGCATTCCGCAATTTTTCTCGCGGCTGTTGCCGTGCGGGACGACGATCACTGCCTTCAACCCCGCCAGCCGTGCCGCCATCGCCACTCCCTGTCCATGATTGCCGCGCGTAGCTGCCACCACGCCTGTCAGGCCGGGCTGGCTCTGCATGAGCCAATCGATATAGACCAGCGCCCCGCGAACTTTGAAGGCGCCAACGGGGGTGTAGTTTTCATGCTTGATCCAGACCTCGGCGCCCAGGCGCCGGTTGAGCAGCGGCCAACTGAACTGCGGCGTGGGCGTCATCGAGCGATAGACCACACTTTGGGCTTCGCGAATTTGGGGCAGGGAAGGAAGCTGCATGGTTATAGGATAGCGAAGATAATGCTTACAGATGGATTGTGAACTAAAGAATCAGTAGTAGGCATGGAGCCCTTGATGAGCGATAACAAGATGAGCACAGACCCAACTGAACCAATCAACAGTCAATCTGCTTCCCCGGCAGTCAATGGGCAGGGAACTCTCGCTGATCGGCTTTCGGCTATTGGCCGGGCCGCTGCACCGGAGTGGTGCGAACCGTTCCGCTCCACTGAGCACGGGGACCTCCTATATGGTGAAGACGGGCTCCCGAAGTAATATCTGTAGAATTTTGAAGCAGACTTTCCCTGCTCCCCCGCATCGAACCTACCGGAGGTCTTCCCCTTCATGAATCGCAGAACCGCAATCAAGCACTTGGGCGGTGCGGCAAGCGCGCTGCTGTTGACTGAAGCGCTCCGCGGTCAGGCAATCCCCGCCAGCCAACTCGCCGCCGCAACTCCGCCTGCTCCGCCAACCGGCCCATTCACCCTGCCGTCACTGCCCTACGCGTATGACGCGCTCGAGCCGTACTTCGATGCCGCTACCATGCACCTGCATCACGACAAGCACCATCAGGCCTACGTGACCAATCTGAACATCGCCGTAGCCGCGCATCCAGAGTTGGCAGGCAAGACCGTGGACGAACTGGTCGCCAACCTGAACATATGGCCGGAGTCAGCCCGCACCGCCGTGCGCAACCAGGGCGGTGGCCACGCCAACCACTCCTTCTGGTGGACGACGCTGGGCAAGGCCAAAGCCGATTCAGCCGCAGCACCGTCAGGTGAGTTGGCCAAAGCCATCGACACGCGCTTCGGCTCGCTCTCCGGCTTTCAAGACAAGCTCACCGCCGCGGCTCTCACCGTTTTTGGCAGCGGATGGGCCTGGCTGGTCAAGCTGCCTGACGGCACACTGTCCATCGAAACCACTCCCAGCCAGGAAAGCCCGCTCACCCTCGGCCATAAGCCCGTGCTCGCTGTCGATGTATGGGAGCACGCGTATTACCTTAAGTACCAGAACCGGCGCGCCGATTTTATAAAGGCATACTTCCAGGTGGTGAACTGGGATGGTGTCAGCGGGCAGTTTGCCCAGAAGGCGTAACTGCCCGTGGTGAAAGTCGAGTTTTGAAAGGGCACGACTTTAGTCGTGCCGCAAATGCTTGATAAAAAATGACGGGCTTTACAGGCTGCGGAAAAACTCAACACGGAGGGAGACGGGGGTTTTAACCCCCGTATAAAGCCCATAGAATGAGTGAGGCTTTAGCCACGGAGGGATGTTTTCTGTCATTTCTCCCTAAATTAAGCCCATTTTCCGCAGCCTCTTCAGCCCCTGGAGGATGGTTCTCGACTTTCACCTCGGGCTGGTAGGGCTCCATCCTGAGGTTCGTTGGGACTCTCGAAGCGGAATGCTAAGATTCTCTCAAGAGGCCCACCGATGGTATACGAGGACTTTGTTTCGTTCATGCGCTCTTGCGTACTTCCGCATCAGAAAGAGCACCCAAATGACATACGTTTGGATGGAGACCGGACAGGTGGAAAGCGAAAGGCATTTGGATTCTTCCGCCACCACGGGCACGAGTGGAAAGTGGACGAAGACACTCACTACGAACCTCTCTTGCTTGCTTTATCAGTCGCTGAGGATGGCGGAGATCCTTTTGTCGAGTCGGACACGGTCTCGGGGAAAGGGCGGTGCTTGTCACTTGCGGGGGAACTTGCGGCACGTCAGCAGACAGGGCACAAGTATCTGTACATCTACTCGAATTGAACTGTTTATTTGCTTTTGCATGACAGCCGGCCTTGCCGGCTGCCACTCGGCCCCGACGCTTACTCCGCAAGAGGCTGAAGGCAAGCACCTCTACGAGGTCCGATGCGCCCACTGCCACGAAGACAACGACCTGGCCCTTAAGAAGATCCCGCCGGATCTGCACAGCCTTTTCGATCGCAAGACTCTGCCTGGCGGAATTCCAGCCACCGACGCCGCTGTACGGAAAAATGTGCTGACCGGGAAGGGAATGATGCCCAGCTTCGCCGGCCGCTTCTCAGACGAGCAGATGGCCGAACTCTTGGCTTATCTGCACACCGGACTGCGCTGAATGTTTATCGGAGTAATATAGTCCTAATTACTTTTTAAGAAGTTATTGACATTTTGTTAATAACTATGGTTACCTTATTCGTGTAACCTTTTCTTGGGATCAGCAAAATGTGTTCTAAAGTGAGCCAACCTCTCACAATCGTTGCGAGAGGCTTGGTCTTGCCATTGCTGATAAGACGTATTAAGAGAGGTGGGCCAAGATGACTGTTCGATGGGGAAGATGCTCTAACTTCAAGAACTGCAAGGAAGCCAAACAGAGACAAACGATTCCCATACCGCAAGGATCCCCCTTCCTTTGCCCAGAATGCTCAGGGCCGTTAGCGGATGAAAACGATCTTGCTCCAAAAAGGATCAGTCCCGCTCCCCGGAAGGAAGAGACAAACACTTCTAGAGTAGTTCTAGCAGCCTCAATTCTTCTTGCGGTGGTCGCTGGCTTCGCCGTTTGGGGCGGCCTACACGCCGCCAATGCTTCGGCGGCAAAGGTTCAGCCGAAGACGATCCTCCGCCTGGCCGGCTCAAACACGATTGGAGACACACTGGGGCCGGCCTTGGCAGAAGCGTTCCTCAAGGATCAAGGCGCGACGGATCTCCGCACTCTTCCCGGAGCAAACTCCCAAGAAAAGATCGTTCAGGGGATCTTGCCCGGCGACAACACGCCCTCTGCGATTACCATCGCTGCGCATGGCTCGGCAACGGCCTTCACCTCTCTGGCCGCCAACGCCTGCGACATCGGCATGGCCTCCCGAAAGATCAAGCCTGAAGAGGCTGGCAAGCTGACCTCGCTTGGAGATATGTCCTCCGCGGCAAACGAGCATATTCTGGGCCTGGACGGCATTGCTGTGATTGTCAACGCGGCCAATCCAGCAAACCAGCTTAACAAGGAAACCATCAAGCGAATCTTTACTGGCGAAATTAACGATTGGTCGCAAGCCGGCCCCCAAGCTGGCGCCCAAGCTGGAGCAATCAAGATCTACGCCAGAAACGATGACTCCGGCACCTACGACACCTTCAAGAGCCTGGTGCTTGCAGGCAAGCCGTTGGCCTCTGGGGCACAAAGAATTGAGGACAGCAAGGCGCTCTCTGACGCTGTGGCCGCCGATCCGCACGGCATCGGTTTCATCGGCCTGCCTTACATTCAAAGCGCCAAGCCGATCGCCGTCTCGGAGAAGGGAACTCAATCCCTGCTGCCCACGCGGCTTACGGTGGGAACGGAGGATTATCTTCTCTCCAGAAGGCTATATCTCTATGTGCCTGCAACTTCCGCCAACAAATATGCTCGCCAGTTTCTCGAGTTCGCTCTCTCCAAAGCAGGCCAGGACGTTGTGGGCGACAGCGGTTTCGTGACCCAAAACGTGGCGCAGGTGGCGCAAACACCCTCCCCGCAAGCACCTGGGGAATATAAATGGCTGACCAAGGACGCGAATCGCCTCTCCCTAGATTTTCGATTTGAGTCCGGGGAAACAGCGTTGGACAACAAGGCGCAGGCCGACCTGGATCGTGTTGTCTCGCTGATTGCCGACTTGAAGATCTCTCCAGACCGCGTCATGCTCTTTGGCTTCTCTGACAACAACGGCTCGCCGTCGTCCAATCAGGCTATCTCGCTCACTCGTGCCCAGGCCGTGGAGAGTCAATTCATTGAGAGGGGCCTGCATCCCGCCATCGTTCGCGGCTACGGTTCAGGCCTTTCCGTCGCCGCTGACGACAGCGAAGAAGGGCAGGCGATGAATCGCCGCGTCGAAATCTGGGTCAAAAAATAGACCACTTCACACCGCCTACGGCGCAGTTGAGCAGCAAATTGCTTGATTTTTTGCCGTGGGCGGTATACTTAGACTTGCTATGGCAACCGGAAAAACCTTCTACTTAGAGACCTTCGGATGCCAGATGAACGCCCATGACTCCGAAAAGGTCATTGGCACATTGGAGCACGAAGGCTACCGGCAGGTCGAGTCGGAGGAAGATGCAGGCCTGATCCTCTATAACACCTGCTCCATCCGCGATAAAGCCGAGCAGAAAGTCTTCCACCGCCTCGACGAATACAAACGCCAGCACCGGGAAGGCAAGCGCTTTGCCGTGCTGGGTTGCGTGGCGCAGCAAGAGGGCGAGAAGATCTTCGAGCGCGCGCCCTATGTTTCACTGGTCTCCGGTTCCGCCTCTTATCGCAAACTGCCAGAGATGCTGGCGCGCCTTGAAGCCGGCGAGTCGCGCATCACCGGCCTCGACGACCGCCAGACCGACGAGACCTTCGAGACCGAGTTCACCGCCCGCAAAAATCCTTATCGCGGTTACATCACCATCATCGAAGGCTGCGACAAATTCTGTTCTTACTGCGTGGTGCCTTTCACCCGTGGCAAGGAGCGCAGCCGCGGGGCGGATTCGGTGCTGGCGGAAGCTCGGCGCATCGCCGAAATGGGCTACACCGAGATTCAACTCCTCGGCCAGAACGTCAACAGCTACCGTGACCCGGAAGGGAAGCGCAGCTTCGCCGAATTGCTCGCCGCCGTCGGCGAGGTGCCGGGCGTTCGCCGCGTCCGTTTCACCACCAGCCACCCGCGCGACTTCACCCGCGACATCATCCAAGCCATCGACGCCGTTCCCACCCTCTGCGACCATGTCCATCTGCCGGTGCAATCCGGCTCCTCGCGCATCTTGAAGCTGATGGCCCGCGAATACACCCGCGACTGGTACCTGGAGCGGATCGCCTGGATCAAGGCCGCGCGCCGTCCCATCTCAATCTCGACCGACATTATTGTCGGTTTTCCCGGCGAGACTGCCGAGGATTTCATCCAAACCATGGACCTTCTTGCCGAAGTCGAGTACGATTGCGTCTTCGGCTTCAAATATTCCGGCCGGCCCAATACGCCCGCCTTGACCATGATCGATTCCATACCCGAGGCGGAGAAGGCAACCCGGCTTCAAGCAGCGCTTGATCGTCAGCGCGAGATTCAAAGAGTCAACTATTCCAAGCATTTAGGGCAGGTAATCGAGGTAATGGTTGAAGGCGTCAATCCCGCCCGTGGACAGGTTATCGGACGTAGCAGCCAGAACAAGCCGGTCAACTTTACCACGAGTCAGGCCATTGCTCCGGCCCCTGGAAGCTATCGGCAAGTAAAAATTACGGCCACCCACCCCAACAGTTTGGTAGGCGAAGCGGTCTAACACTACGGTTGTAGCTAGTACCCATAAACGTCGATATCGCCGCGAACGATTCTCGGCCAGAGTCAAATCACATTCCCGCTCGGCGAGTTTGCAAAGTTGCTCAGGCATACCGTTTCTGGTGCCAGAGCCAGGCGGTGCGGAGGATCTGGTCGAGTTGGGTGTAGCGAGGCTTCCAGGCTAGATCGCGGATGGCTTTTTCGCTGCTGGCGACTAAGACGGCTGGGTCGCCGGGGCGGCGGGGGTGAATCTCTGCCGGGATGGGATGGCCGGTGACGCGGCGGGCTGATTCGATGACCTCGCGAACGCTGAAGCCCTGGCCGTTGCCTAGATTGAAGATGAGACGGGCACTGCGTGCCGCAGGCCTTTCCAGTGCATCGAGAGCTAACAAGTGCGCATCGGCCAGGTCGGAGACGTGGATGTAGTCGCGGATGCAGGTGCCGTCGGGAGTGGGATAGTCGTCTCCATATATACGGATAGAAGCGCGACGGCCCTGGGCGACGTCGAGAACGAGCGGGATTAGATGAGACTCGGGCTCGTGGGCCTCGCCGCGGGTGATGCCCGCCGGGCTCTCAGGCGCTCCGGCCACGTTGAAGTAGCGCAAGGAGGCCGAACGCAGGCCGTGGATGCGATGGAACCACTCCAGCATGTGCTCCACTAATAATTTGGACTCGCCGTAGGCGTTGGTGGGCAGCAGGCGCGCATCCTCTTTGATGGGGACCACCTCCGGCTCACCGTAGACGGCGGCAGTCGAGGAGAAGACGAGGCGGCGGGGTCCGTGGGCCAACACCGCTTCCAGCAAGGCCAGCGTGGAGGCGGTGTTGTTGCGAAAGAATTGCTCGGGATGGAGCATCGACTCGCCAGCTTCGATCAGGGCTGCAAAGTGCAGAACGCCGTCGAAAGGACTGCCTTGGGCCTTGGCCGAGGTGAAAATGTCTTCCAAAGTGGGACGGTCTGCGAGTTCGCCTTGAATAAATTCAATGCCGGGGGGAAGAAGATCGCGGCGGCCGTGGCTCAGATTGTCAAATATGACGGCTTTATGCCCATTTTGATCCAGCAACGCCGCAACTGTGCCACCAATGTACCCCGCGCCTCCAGTTACAAGTATCTTCACAAAAAAACCTGCCCCTTCACAAAGTCTCTGGTATAGCCTAAAGTTTAATACAAAGGGCATGGCGGGTCCGGCTTGCGAGCGGAGGCGCGGTCCGTCTCAGAGACGGCTTGCCTTTCTGGATTTTCATTGCATTCCGTTTCTTGGCAGAGGATGGCCATTCAAGAGTCCATCTGGCCTAGATTGAGCAGCAGGGAGCAGGCAGCAAGGTTTCTTCTCGAAAGAGAGGGTTTGCATTTTTTGTTCGATGCCTTGGGCATGAATTGGGGACTTTGAATGTCCAGGGATCTATCGACCGGCAACCCGCATTGCAAGTGGCCTGGGAGAAAGGCAGTTTGCAGCGGCTTTGGCAGTTTTTTTGTATCATTTAATAACATCATGAGCAGAGATTTTCTTCTTTCCCCGATCCCGATCGAAGGTTCGCAAGCACAGATTGAGTATTGCCGGGCATCCGGCGGCTGGGTCAATCCCTGTCCGGAGCGGGTCATACGGAGAGGTCGAAGCGGACGGCGGGATGTGCGGGCGTTGTCGCATTGGGCGATTGTTGCGGAATTCCGGGGGTCTGTCGATATATTCAGAGAGATGCGTCAGGATACCGCGAGGGGACTAAGCTGCCGCTTGGCGGAAGTGCCGCAAATCTCCGTTTTCGGCCAATTCCGCGCCACCGAAGCAAAACCATGCGGCTCAGACGGGCACGAGCAAGGAATGAAACTATGCCGGTGAAACCAATTCCAGGACGGGCCACATTTGGATTGCTTCCCGAGCCTGAGCGGAGTGCCAGTTCGTTTATCACCAGCGCTGTTATCAACGGGCTGATTCTGCTTTTGCTTTTCTACATTGGCGCGACGGCCAAGAAGTCGATCGATCAGCACCGTTATGAAGAGACGCTGCTGATCCTTCCCACCAAGCCGCCTCCGCCGCCGCCAAAGGTGAAGTTGCCGCCTCCGCCGAAGATCGAGGAGCCCAAGCTGCCGGAGATACAGTTCGAGGCACCGAAGATCGTTGTGCCCAAGCCGCAGCCGAAGCCTGAAGACAAGCCGATTGTGGCCGAGGTGAAGCTGCCGACGCCGGTCTTCAAGACGGAGAAGCCGAATGTGATCGAGGCTCCGCAGCCCAAGAGCGCGCTGCATCCAGCGGCGATGCCGGCGCAAGACAACAGCCGCAAGCCATCGACTGCACCCGTACATTTTGGGCAGACTTTTGGCGTAACGCCGAACCCGAATGCCAGAGGGCCGGCGACGGTGGCGGCAATCGGCAACGAGTATGGCGGTTCACGCGGAGCTGCGGTTGCGCCACACGGAGTGCCGGGCTCGACCGGCATTGGCGACGGAACCAAGTTTGGCAACAACCAGGGCCGGCCAGGCGGCAAGGTGGCTGCGGTCGCGGTTCCGCACGCCGCCAGCACGGGTACAACGGGTACGACGGGCAAGGTTGCCTCGGCAGGCATTTCTACCGCGCCAACGGCAGTGGTGGTTGCGCCGCGGGCAACTTCAGGACCGCCTCCCACGGAACTGGTGATCATCTCCCACCCAACCCCTGAATATACCGCCGAGGCCAAGCAGCTCAAGATCCAGGGCGACGTGATCCTGCGCGTCACTTTTGGGGCCAATGGCCGGGTTGTGGTGCTGGGCGTGGTGCATGGCCTGGGGCACGGGTTGGATGAAGAGGCGCGCCGAGCGGCGGAACAGATTCATTTCCGGCCGCCCACGCGCAGTGGCCAGGCAGTGGACATCACTACCAACATTACGATTACCTTCCAGTTGGCGTAACATCGGGGCAGGAACGGAAGTACAATGGCTGCACAGCCGCAGGATGGCGGAACGGTGCAGGCGGCCAGTAGAAGAGTTGGAAAGAACGCAGTTTTAGGAGCCTGATATGACGTTTCGGAAGATATCCCTCACCTTCCTGTTCATCACACTGAGCGTGTCTTGCGCGTCTGGGTCGAAGAAGGAACAAAAGTACTCCCAGACCCACCAACTGACGCCAGAGCAGGCAGCGCTGGTAGAGAGAGCCATTGGCCGCGAAAAGGTGCTGATCAAGAACATTCAGCAGCGGACGCCGCTGGTCGAGACTTACATCCAGAACACCAAGCCGGACATCAAGCTCTACCAGGTTCCGACCTCGGACGAGTACATGCTGAGCCGCGTGGATTTTGGCAAGGGCTTTTTCGACAAGAGCTACGATCCGCGCTCAAAGAAGGCCAAGAAGGGCTTCTTCAAGGGTTCGTTCGGCTCGATTACCGGGTTGAGCAAGGCTCTGAAGCTGGATACGCATTTTACATACAGCCCGCTGGGGTTCACGGAGATGATGTTCCTGGACCCGCACAACTTCGACAATCAGCACTATGTCTTCAACTATGTGCGACGGGAGTTTCTCGGCTCGGTGCGCACCTGGGTCTTTGACGTGCACCCGAAGGTGAGCGGCATGGGCCGCTTCTACGGGCGCATCTGGATCGAGGATCAGGACGGCAACGTGGTCCGCTTCAACGGAACGTTTACCGCGCCCAAGTCGGAAGACGATTCGCGCTACTTCTTCCATTTCGATAGCTGGCGGATGAATGTGCAGCCGGGGATCTGGCTGCCGGTGGCTATCTATGTGGAGGAGACACAGCGGATCGAAGGCGAGAAGTCGGGCGGCCTGAGGGCGCAGACGCACTTCTGGGGCTACTCGCTGAAGCTGCCCACGCGGGAGAGCGAAAATGTCAGCGTGAAGGTGGACGACGCGGTTGACAACAGCGACACATCGCAGGATGTGGGACCGCTGCAGGCCTCGCGCGCCTGGATCACGCAGGCAGAAAACAACGTGATCGATCGCCTGGTGGAGGCCGGCCTGGTTGCGCCGCTGACTCCGGGCGGCTATGAAAATTCCGTGCTGGACCAGCTGGTAATCAATCTTCAGGTGCCGAACAATCTAGCCTTTACCGACCAGGTTCACACCCGCATCCTGCTCACCGACACGGTGGAGACAACCACGGTTGGCAACACGATTCTGATCAGCAAGGGGCTGATCGACACGC
>Ga0181520_10002482_pt1 | contig 34052 bp, 24 predicted proteins | sample PEATcosm2014_Bin_29_FD_132451 | JGI IMG/M metagenome (GOLD analysis project Ga0181520, IMG submission 132451) | Peatland microbial communities from MTU Mesocosm Facility, Houghton, MI, USA - PEATcosm2014_Bin02_30_metaG | ecosystem: Environmental > Terrestrial > Soil > Wetlands > Peat | place...
CGTGGCGGTTCCGGTGGCGGCCGCGGCGCTGGCCGCGAAGGTAACTACGCTGGAGCCGGTGGCGGGATTGGTGCCGAAGGTCGCTGTAACTCCACTGGGCAGGCCGGATACGGATAGAGTTACGCTGCCGGTGAATCCGTCCACGTCGGTTACCGTAACGGTGTCAGTGCCGCTGCTGCCGGGATTTACGGTCACCGCCGAAGCTGCGAGCGTGAAGTGGGGGGTGGTTACGCACGCGGGGCAGGGGGTAGTTGAGGTCGCCACCCCGAGTTGGTAGGGAATCTGACTGTAAGAGCTAGAGTTATTGTTGGGGTTGACGCCCTGGTAGACGAATTGAAAGTTGCTGAGGTCGATCGTATCGGTTTGGTCGCCGCCGGTGATGACTCCGCCGCCGCTGCTGAAGTCGTCGGTCCAAGCACTGACGCCGGAATTGAAGGTGACGTTGTCCTGTCCCAAAAATGGGGTCGCATAATTCAATGTATTGCCGAGCGGTTGCCAGGTGCCGTTGAGGCTGGTGGCCCACAAGGCGCGGAAGTAGCGATGCGGTCCCATGCACTCGACGTTGGCCAGATATTCGCCGAGAGCCGGGACCCAATAGACGTTGTCGGCTTCGAAGAGATTGGCTTCATTGGATTCATTGTAGGCGAGGACGGGAGTGCCGAAGCCATTGGGAAAGCTTCCGATGGGGGTCGAGGCGTGATACCATTGCCCGCCGTCGTCGCAGAAGAACAGATAGCAATTGGCGGAATCGCAGATAATCCAGTAATCGAGCCAACCGGGGATGTTCGGGGGCTGCGAGGCGTAGAAGTTCGTCGGAGCGGTCCAGTTCTTGTACTGCGTGGGATCGCTGTTGGTGGAGTACTGCGGCTGGCCGCTCTGGTAGATCAGATACCACTTGTTTTGAGGGGCGAAATAGAAGAGTTGCGGCGCGCAGTGATAGCCTGAGCCGATGGCCGATTGATCCAGAAAGTATTGCGTTGCGGAATTGGCGTCGGCCCAGTCGGTGAAGTGCAGGTATTCCATGCTCCATCCGCCGGCGGTGTTGGCGGTGGTGGCATAAACGAGATATTGGCCGTTGTAGTAGACGGTCGACGCATCCTTGACGGAGACTATGTCATGGGTGGCGTCAGGTTTGGCGGTGACTACAGGGCCGGTCGATGTCCACGTCCACGTGGTGGGAAGAGTTTGGGCGGCAGCGAAAGAGCTGCCGACCACAAGCAGGCCGCACAACGCGACTGCAAGGCGAACGAGAAATTTCATCTTGGAACTCCTTTTGACACTAGTGCATTTCATGGATCAAGCCTCTATAAAATTTAGAAGACGATTGCGGCACTATTATCCTTGTCCGACTTCACACTGTCAAGGGCCATTTTGGGCAGGGGAAGATTTATGGACTGGGGGCAGTGGGGCGGTTTGGAAGGAATCCGCTATATTGCGTTATATTGTTTATTATGTATTATTTACGAAGCGTCGATCCCTTCTCTCCGAAGCGCGTATCTCGCGGGCTGCAAGCTCTTATCCTTCAAAAGCGGCCTTCCAAAGGGTCGGACGAAGCATTTGCCCTGCACGCCGCGGACGCGCGAAGGGCGCGACCTGACGGTCGCGCCCTTCGCGGTTGAAGTGGAAAGTTCCGTTTAGCTGGTGGTGTGAATGTTGGCCCCGGACTGTTGCTCTTCGAGAACGGCCTGGGCGGCCGCCAGCCGTGCGGTGAGCAACCGGAAGGGCGAGCAGGAGACGTAGTTGAGGCCGATCTTGTGGCAGAACTTGACGGATTCGGGATCGCCGCCATGCTCGCCGCAGATGCCGACCTTGAGGTTGGCGCGGGTGTTGCGTCCCTTGGCCGTGGCCATCTTCACCAGCAATCCGACGCCGGCTTGATCGAGAGTGGCGAAGGGATCCTGCTTGAAGATGCCGTGCTTCATATAGGCTGGCAGGAAGTTGTTGATGTCGTCGCGGCTGATGCCGAAGGTGGTTTGGGTCAGGTCGTTGGTGCCGAAGCTGAAGAACTCGGCTTCTTCGGCGATCTGATCGGCGGTGAGGGCGGCGCGGGGCAATTCGATCATGGTGCCGACCATGAAATCGACGGATTGGCCCTTCTCCTTGAATACATCGGCGGCGATGCGCTTGACAATGGCCGACTGGTTGCGCATTTCCTCGATGGAACCGATGAGCGGGATCATGATTTCGACATGCGGATCTCCACCGGCGTTCTTGACATCGACGGCGGCCTCGATGATGGCGCGCGCCTGCATCTCGGTGATCTCCGGGAAGGCGATGCCGAGGCGGCATCCGCGCAGGCCGAGCATGGGATTCATCTCGTGCAGTTCCTCGACGCGAGCCAGCAACTTGCGCAGTTCGTTGAGGCGAGTCTGCACGGCGTCTTCAGCAGGCTGGGCTTGGCTGGCTGGGATCGCGCTCTGCTTGTCGGCATCCGGCCAGTGGAACTGCTTGGAGGAACCGGGATTGCGCTCTTCCAGACGGGCAATCTCGACCAGCAGATCTTCGCGCTTGGGCAGGAACTCGTGCAGCGGAGGATCGAGCAGGCGAATGGTGACCGGCAGCGACTCCATGGTCTGGAGCAGGCCCTCGAAGTCGGCGCGCTGCATGGGCAGAAGCAGCTGGAGTGCCGCGCGGCGGTCCTTCTCGCTTTCAGCCAGGATCATGGTGCGCATATGGCCGATGCGGTCCTCGGCGAAGAACATATGCTCGGTGCGGCAGAGGCCGATGCCTTCAGCGCCGAACAAGCGAGCATTCTTGGCATCGCGGGGGATGTCGGCGTTGGCGCGAATCCTGAGCCGGCGGATGGGATCGACCCAGCTCATGAACTTGACCAGATCGGGATCGTCGGGCTGCGCGGGGAGGGTCTTGAGGCGTCCGGCGATGACGCGGCCAGTGGTGCCGTCGAGCGAAATCCAGTCGCCCTCCTTGAATGTCTGTCCCTTGACGCGGAGTTCCTTGGCTGCTTCATCGACCGTGCAGTCGCCCGCGCCGGCCACGCAGCACTTGCCCATGCCGCGGGTGACGACGGCGGCGTGAGAGGTCATGCCGCCGCGTGAGGTCAGGATTCCAGTGGCGACTTCCATGCCGGCGATGTCTTCCGGGGTGGTTTCGCCGCGAACCAGGATGATGACCGGATAGCTTGCGTTGGCGTGGCGCTTGACTGCCTCCTCGGCGGTGAAGACGATCTGTCCCACAGCGGCGCCGGGCGAAGCGGGCAGGCCGGTGGCGAGAACTTCGATCTTCTCTCCCTTTTCCACCAGGCGGGGGACCAGGAAGTCGTAAAGCTGATTGGGTTCGACGCGTTGAACGGCTTCTTCTTGTGTGATGAGGCCCTCGCGGACCATGTCGATGGCCACGCGGACGGCCGCCAGGCCGGTGCGCTTGCCGTTGCGGGTTTGCAGCATATAGAGCTTGCCATCCTGGATGGTGAACTCGAAGTCCTGCATATCGCGGTAGTGCTTTTCCATCTTGAAGGTGATGGCGCGGAGATTGTCGTAGACCAGAGGCATGGCGCGCTCCAGCTCGCTGATCGGCAGCGGCGTGCGCACGCCGGAGACCACATCCTCGCCCTGCGCGTTCATCAGATACTCGCCGAAGAAGGCGTGTTCGCCGGTGGCGGGGTTGCGGGTGAAGCCGACGCCGGTGCCGGAGTTGTCGCCCAGGTTGCCGAAGACCATGGCCTGCACGTTGACGGCGGTGCCCAGCCAGTCGTCGATGCGGTTGATGCGGCGATAGGTCTTGGCGCGGTCGTTCTGCCAACTGCGGAATACGGCGTCGCGGGCCTGGACCAGCTGATCCAGCGGAGCCTGCGGAAACTCCTTGCCGGTCTCATCGAGCACCAGCTTCTTGTAAGCGGCGATGATCTCCTTGAGCGCGGCGGGCTGTATTTCATAATCGAACTTGACGCCCTCGCGCTGCTTGATGGCGTCGAAGATGTGCTCGAACTTCTTCTTGGGAACATCGAGAACGACATCGCCGAACATCTGGATGAGGCGGCGATAGGAGTCGTAAGCGAAACGGGGATTGTTGCTTAGCTTGGCCAGCGATTCGACGGCCTGATCGTTGAGGCCCAGATTCAGAATGGTGTCCATCATGCCGGGCATGGAGAACTTGGCGCCGGAGCGGACTGAAACCAGGAGGGGATTCTCGCTGCCGCCGAGCTTCTGCCCCTGGAGCTTCTCCAGGCGCTCCAGAGCCGCGTACATTTCAGCGTCGATTTCGGGACTGAGCGAACCGCGCATATACTCGCGACAAGCCTCGGTTTGAATGGTGAAGCCCGGAGGCACCGGCAAACCGGCATTGGTCATCTCGGCCAGACCGGCCCCCTTGCCGCCCAGCACGTCCTTCATCTTTCCGTTGCCGTCGGCGTTGCCTCCGCCGAAGAAATACACGTACTTGGTTGGGGTTGACATCGTGCCCGCAATTCCTGCGGACGCCTGATCCACCACGCCCTGCGTCATGGGTTACTTCCTCCAAATGTAAGATTCCGCTGCCACGGTCGTGGAGAAGGAATGCCGAAAGCGGGCTCGAATCCGCGACGAAATTGCCGCCCTGGGGCCGAGCGTCTGTCAGTCATCCGTACTCAAGACCGCTTTTTCGCGGCACTGATGATTCGTAAAACGAATATCGTCTCCAGCATACGTCTGCCTGTGCCGTTCGTCACAGACGATTCGCTCGGCAACGAGTTTCGTTGTACTGCTCGTTGAGTATTATCGCATTTTGAGGCGCGGGGGCGCTCAAGACGATTCAGAGCGGGTCCGGGCGGCTCTGGCGGATGAACCGGCCATCTCTACCGCTTCTTCCCGCGCAGACGATAGCTCAATCCCCCGGTGTAGGCCATCACGTCCAGTCCGGGATTGCTGGGCACCATAAAGGCATCCGAAAAATGAATGTCGCTGTAGCCTACCCGCAGGTCGAGCCGGTCCGTCAACTTGGTCTGCACGCCGATTCCCAGCTGAAAAAGAAAGTTTTGATAGGCCGCGTCCTGCGATAGCGCCTTCTTGGCGAAAACGATCGTTCCGCCCTTGACGATGAAGTAGGGTCTGAAAGACTTGTCGTTCCGCCACATCATGCGCAGGCCGATCGGCGAAATCGCCGCCCCCGGCACAAGCTCGTGAGCCTTGCTGCGTGGATTGCCCCATACGTCAGTCTGGGCCGGCTGTAGCAGAATCGCCACGGGTAGAACCTCCGCCACATAATCCATGCGCGATTTCCCAAAGTAGCCCCAGGAATGACGGTCGTACTCAACCCCTCCCGTGTAGAGGTAACTCCACCAGGAGTTGGCGAAGATGTGGTAATGGCCGAAGGACCCCTCTCCCTCCGCGATCACTTCGCTATCCAGCCGCGGCTTGGCCGCTTCTCCCGTTGCCGCCGCTCTCCCCGATTCCTGTGAATGCGCGGTACGCGGCGCGAGCGGCCATAACGCGACGAAGACGATAAGGCAGTTGAAACGCATACGGATGGCGACGCTACGCTTGGACCGTCGCGGAACGCATGAAAACTCATTGAGTAGATAGGCGGACAACGATCCTCCTGGCAAGCCGGCGCGGATATACCCATCCAAACGCTTTGAAAGGTGAAGTGACAGTTGACCAATTCTGCCTCAATTGATGGCCTGACGCAACAAATCCGCGCTTGCCGTCGCCCGCTCGCATACACTGGACGCTTCGGGGTTTGCGTCATGCTGCCCGCGTGGGAGAAGAAATCGATGAGGATTTGCGGGGCTGTGGCTCTTGGGATTGCTTGCGCCGCGGCAGTGGCCGGCGCGCAGGCGCGCTTCGACGCCGAGGCGGTGCGGCTCAACGATCGTGGCGTGGCTGAGATGAGCCAGCAGTTTACCGAGCGCGCGGCGAAGGATTTCGCGGCGGCGTTCAAAAAAGACCCCAAGCTGGCTCAAGCGGCCATCAACCAGGGCATCGCGCTGATCTATTTGCAAAAGATGGAGGAGGCAGAAAAGGCATTGCAGGCGGCCCTCGCTTTGAATCCCGCCAGCGCCCAGGCATGGTACAACCTGGGGCTTGCGCAGCACGGGGGTTACGAACTCGACGCGGCGCTGAACAGCTTCGAGCAGGCGTACAAAGCCGATCCCAGAGATGCGGATTCCTACTATTTTGCGGGCGATTGCTACGTTGAGATGAAGAAGTACGATCAGGCTTTTCCGATCCTGCAAAAGGCGCTGGAGATCGATCCATTGCACGCCTCGGCGGAGTTCGTGATAGCGACGGCCTATCAACGCACCGGCAACAAGGCCGAAGCGCAAACGCATTTTCATCGCTTTCAGCGCCTATCCAGCGCCAAGATCGGAACGCCGATCGGCTCGGCCTACGGCGAGCAGGGCCATTATGCGGCGGTGCTGCCGGTGGAGGAACCGGAGGCGGGCACAAGGAAGATGATTCCGGTGCGGCTGGTGGCGCAGCCGTTGATCGCTGCCGCCAAAACGAATGAATGGACGACCACGGGCGGCGCCTGCATGATGGATGTTACCGGCTCGGGAAGCATGGACCTGGTGCTCATGCAATCGGGCCCGCGGGCGATTCGCGTGCTGCATAACAAAGGCGACGGCAACTTTGAGGAGTGGGATGCGGCGACGGCGGGGCTGAAAGCCGGCGGCAGCGCGGTGGCCTGCGCCGTGGGCGACTACGACGGCGATGGGTTGAACGATCTGGCCGTGGCTCTGGACGATGCCGTGCTGCTGTTTCGCAACTTAGGCAAAGGCAAGTTTGAGAACGTAACTGCCGAGGCTGGGCTTGCGCCCCGCAACCAACCTTCCGGCATTGCATTTGTGGACTACGATCACGACGGCGATCTGGATTTACTGCTGACGGGAGCGCCGCTCAAGCCCGGCGATGCGCCCAATGTGTTATGGCGCAACAATGGCAACAAGACCTTTACTGAATGGACAGAACCGACTGGGCTGGGCGGCCGCGGCAGGACGGCCGCGGCGATTTTGACCGACTTCAACAACGACCGCGCCGTGGATTTGGCTGTAACCGGCGATGGAGCCGCGCCGCTGATCTATGTGAATCCCCGCGAGGGAAAGTATCCGACGCAAGCGCTCTATTCATCGGATGGAGGAGTTGGCAAGTCACCGGGCGCGCAATCCGATGCATTGGCCGGGAAGAAGGCGGAAAACCTGCCGCCAACCGTGGGCATTGCCGTGCTCGACTACAACAAGGACGGATGGATGGATATTGCCGTGACTCATGCGGGCGAGCCGGGAGTTACCTTGTGGCGCAATATTGAGGGGCCCAATCGCGTAGGCCGCCGCTTTGAGAGAGTCGACCTGCCAATCCACGGCGCATCGCGGGGATGGGGAGTTACTCCGGTCGATATTGACAACGACGGATGGATCGATCTTGCCGCGATTTTGGACACCGCCGCAGGGCCGCGAGTAAAGGCGTTTCGCAATCGCGGCGACGGCAGCTTTGACGATGTGAGCCATGCGCTGGGCTTGGATAGCGTGAAGTTGCGCGCGCCGCGCGGGCTGATCGCCGCCGATGTGGATGGAAGCGGCGCGGCGAGTTTGATTGTGACGCAGGTGAATGCGCCGCCGGTACTGTTGAGGAACGTTGGCGGAAACAAGAATCGCTCCGTGCGCCTCGACCTTGCAGGATTTGCCGATAACAAGACGGCGATCGGAACCAAGGTGGAGGTTTTTGCGCGCGGCCACTGGCAGAAGTTCGAGTTGGCCGGAGCTTCGGGTTACCGAACGCAGGGGCCACAGCAGCTATTGGTCGGCCTGGGCGATGCGGAGGGAATCGACCTGCTGCGGATGCTTTGGCCGACGGGGGTTTTGCAGGATGAGATCGACCTGCCTCGTCAGCCCGTGATTGCGATGAAAGAAGCCGACCGGCGCGGCAGCTCTTGTCCTGTATTGTTCGCGTGGGATGGGCATAATTATAAGTTAGTGACGGATGTGATCGGCGCCGCGGTTGTGGGCCACTGGTTCACTCCTACGCGGCGCAATATTCCCAATCCCGGCGAGTGGGTCAAGATAGATGGCTCGCGGCTTGCGGCGGTGAACGGTCGATTGAGTCTTCGCTTCATGGAGCCGATGGAAGAGGTAAATTACATCGATCAGTTGCGGCTGGTTGCGGTAGATCATCCAGAAAATGTGGAGGTGAATCCCGATGAGCGCTTTCTCGACGACCCGCCCTTCGCATCGGGGCGGGTTATAGCCTCGCAGGGCGCGCGTCTGCCGGTCGGCGCATGGGACGGCGACGGACGCGATGTGCTCGACGAGTTGAGCAGGCGCGATCATGTGTTCGCCGGTGGATTTACCCCGCTCCCTTACGACGGCTTTGCCAATCCGCACACGCTTACTCTGGACTTGGGAGAAGTTAGACCGAACGCGCCGCTGCGGCTGCTGCTGACCGGTTATGTGAATTACTTCAGCGCGACCTCGCTGTATGCGGCTTGGCAGGCAGGCGTGAAGCCCATGTCGCCGTATGCGGAGGCGCAGTTGGCGGATGGTTCCTGGAAGCGCATTGCCGACGATGTGGGCTTCCCCGCGGGCCTGGAGCGCACCATCGTTGTGGACCTGACAGATAAGTTGCCCGTCGGAGCGCGGCGCATCCGCTTGGTGACCAACCTTGAGATTTATTGGGATCAGGCGCTTATCGATAACAATGCCGAGGCCGAGGCGCGCACGGCGGAGGTGCCGCTCGCAAAAGCCACGCTGCATTTTCGCGGCTATCCGAAACAGATAGAAAACGCAAGCCCTGGCGATCTCGATTACGACTACGATCTTGTAAGTGAGACCGGGCCTTTCCAGCGTCAGCGCGGCAGCTACACGCGCATGGGCGACGTGACTGAGTTGCTTAAAGGCATCGACGACCGTTTTGCGATCTTCGGCAGCGGCGAGGAGATTGCGGCTGAATTCGACGCCTCCAATCTGCCCGCGCTGCCTCCGCGTTGGAAGCGCGATTACTTCTTTTACGCCAACGGATTTGTGAAGGATATGGATTGGTGGGATGCGTCGCCGTTTACCGTGGCGCAACTGCCATTCCATACGATGAGCGGTTATCCATATCCGGCGAGCGAGAATTGCCCGGAGGACGGCGACTCTCTCGATTACCAGTTGAACTGGAACGATCGCTTCGATTCCGGCGAGCCGGTGAGGTCCTATCGCTTCGACTATAAGTTGCTTCCTTCCACTCCGTCTGAAGATGCGGCGCCTGTCGCAACAAAGGCGGCGCGGCCGTGAACGAACTGGTATTGTTGCCTGCCTTTCGCCAGCTTGAGCTTATGCGTTCCCGGGAGATTTCTGTAACCGAGCTAGCCGAGGCGCACATCCTGCAGATCGAACGGCTGAATCCTAAGTTGAATGCGTTTGTGGATTTCGATGCGGAACGGGTGCGCGCGCAGGCGCGGCGGTTGGAAGAGACTCCATTCGATGGCTCACGGGGGCCGCTGCATGGTTTGCCGGTTACAGTGAAATCTTCCATCGCAACGAAGGGCTATCGTTGCGAGATTGGAAGTCTATTGCATGAGGGTGACGTGCCGCGCGAGGATGCGGTTGCGGTGGCGCGGCTAAGGGCGTCGGGGGCGTTGATTCTGGGAACGACTAACTGCCCGGAGTTTTTGATGGCCTATGAGACCGTGAACCTGCTGCACGGGCGAACGGTGAACCCCTGGGACATTGCGCGCACACCGGGCGGATCGAGCGGCGGCGAAGCGGCGGCGATCGCAGCCGGGCTTTCGGCGGCGGGGTTGGGCAGCGACAGCGGCGGTTCGGTGCGGGTTCCCGCGCACTTCACCGGCATCTGTTCGCTCAAACCTACGCCGGGCCGCATTCCGGGGCGCGGGCATCTGCCGCCGTGCGTGGGTCCGTTCTCGACGCTTGGCGCGATTGGACCGATGGCGCGCACTATGGAAGACGTTGCGCTGTTATTCCGCATTTTGAGCGGCCAGGACCCGCATGATCCAACAAGTCCGCCGATAGCTTTGCGAGAGCCGAGTTTCAACCGACTGCGCGCGAACGCGGTAGGCTTCTTCGAGGACGACGGGCTGGCGCCTGTAACTCCAGAAACGCGCGCCGCGGTGCAGTCCGCGGCCGACGCCTTGCGCTGCGCGGGCTTTCGCGTGGAGCCATTTCGGCCGCGCACCCTAGAGTTGTTGCGGCAGTTATGGTGGAAGTTCTTCGTTCAGTGTGGGGCGATGTTCTATGCGCCGGAGATTTGCGGCAGAGAGCATCGACTCAGTCCGACATTCGCCGAGTTTCTTGGCTTTTCCGAGGCTGTGCCTCCGCTGACAGCCAACCAATTGCTCGATGCGTGGGCTGAACTCGACCTCATGCGCTCGAAGACATTGGAAGAGATGAGTGAGCATCCGGTGCTGCTGTGCCCGGTAGCCAGCATTCCCGCATTTTTTCACGATGAGCGCGCTTGGATCGTCGAGGGTCGCTCGGTGGATTGCCTGGATGCAATGCGGTATTCGCAGTGGTTCAATGTGCTGGCCGCGCCGGCCGCTGTGGTCCCGGTGGGGCGGTCGCCTGAAGGACTGCCGATCGGTATTCAGATTGTCGCTCGGCCCTTCGAGGACGAGATAGCGCTGGGCATCGCGGGCATTGTGGATGCGGCGTTCGGGTATGCCTCTCCGCCCATCGCTAACTCGTGAGTTCCGCCGGTTAGTCGAGTTCTCTGGCCACGGGCATATTTTGACAGCCTTGCGGGAATGCGGCGGGGAGGCACGGGGAACGGAGCCCCGCCTCCACCTTTAGGTGGAGGCGCGGTGGGGACGGCGGCGCTAGTCTATTGCTTCCGCTTCCCCAGAAACGGAGCGCACAGGGTGCGTAAGAATTTGCGCGAGATCGTACAGGCGCACAGCGAGTGTGAGCTATCGCCGAGTCATTCGAAGCGGTCGCGCTTCCTGAAACGCGACTGGATGAAGTCGCTCGCCGGAGTTGCGACTCTGGCCGCGTCCATCGCATTGCTCCTCCCACTCTGCGGGTTCTCTCCCAATCCAGCGCAGGCTCCAGGCATAGATACGATCATAACTGCCGCGCCTGTTTATGAGCCTCTGGCGGCTTTGCGCGGCGCAGGCCAAAACATGGAGCGGTTTCCTCAGGGAGCGCAACTGCTACTGGTTCACGCCGGCAAGGCGGAACCGCTGGTGACGGGGTTTGCGGCAACTGCCGACGCAAACGTTTCCTTCGATGCGAAGTCTGTGCTGTTCGCGGGCAAGAAGGATGCCGGCGATCCGTGGCAGATTTGGGAAGTTACTCTAGCGGATCGGTCTGTGCGCAAGTTAGTCGCGGGCACAGCCGATGCCATTCGCCCGCTGTATCTGCCTGCCGGCAGGTTTGTCTACGCGCAGCGAACAGGACAGGGGTTTCAGCTGGTAGCCGCGGGCAAGGACGCGCAGGCGTTGCTGGCGCCGATCGACGCTAACGCGGGCTCGGAGCTACTTTCGCTCTCCTATCTCCCAGCCGGCGCAATTCCAGCGGATGTGCTGCTGGACGGGCGTATTTTGTTTGAAGCCAACTACCCGCTGGGCGCGGGATCGACGCCGGAGTTATTCCTGGTTTACTCGGATGGCAGCGGCGTGGAGTCTTATCGCTGCGACCACGGCAAGGCGCGGTGGGGCGGCCGGCAGTTAGTCTCAGGCGACGTGGTTTTCACGCACGGATCTTCGCTGGCGCGGTTTACCTCGCCGCTGGCGACCGAAGTGCCGATTGAAGCGCCGCGCGCCGAGTATGCGGGTGCGATTGCCGAGACGAATGCGGGAGCGTGGCTGTTGAGCGAGCGGGCCTCGCCTAGCGCGCACTATGCACTGAAGCTATGGAAGCCCGGCGCGGCCGCGCTGCAAACGCTGCTGGCGAGAAGCGGCGAGGACATTGTCGAGCCGGTCTTGATCGAGCCGCGCGCCAGGCCCAAGCGTCATCCATCGGGACTGCACGATTGGAGTTATGCCAATTTGCTTGCGCTCGATGCCAGACAATCGCGCGAAAGCGATCTCAGAGTTACTCCAGCCGCGGTGCGCCTGGAGACGCTGGATGCCGATGGCCACGCGGTCGTCAACGGCACGGCTCAGGTCGAGGCGGACGGTTCCTTCTTCGTGAAATCTCCGGCGGATAAGCCAATTCGCTTTGCGCTGCTCGATCGGAGCGGCGCAATTCTTCGTAAGGAAGATGGATGGTTCTGGATTCGGCGAGGCGAGCAGCGCATCTGCGTGGGTTGCCATGTGGGGCCGGAGCGAGCATCGGAGAATCGCGTGCCCGCCGTGCTGCTGCGCACCACGACGCCGACCGACTTATCCGGCGAAGGCATTGCCGGCTCCATGCCGCAGAGATCGCCGGGAGGAAATTGAGATTATGTTTCGCTATTCAATGTTATTCTGCATCGTTTCCGCGGCGGCGGCTCAAACTGTTGCTCAACAGCCATCTCATCCAGCGCCGGTCTCGCAAGCGGCATCCGCTCCATTGCGGACGTCAGCCGCACAGAAAGCTCCGCGCGATTCAGTCATTCGCTTTGAAGATGCGAGCGAAAAAGCGGGGATCGACTTTACGCATAGCTTCGGATCGCGCCAACTGGGTTCGCTGCTGGAAGGCACGGGCGCGGGGTGCGTGTGGTTCGACTACAATAACTCCGGCCGCCCCTCCCTTTATGTGGTAAATGGACGGCCGCTCGACGACTCGATGCATCCGTATCCGCTCAAGGCGAAGCCCGCCGTGCCGCCGCACAATCACCTCTACCGAAACGACGGCAACGGTCACTTCACCGACGTGACGGAGCAGGCCGGTCTCGATCCGGATATGTATGGAATGGCGGTGACGGCCGCGGACTACGACAACGACGGTTACGTGGACTTACTGGTTACCGGCTATGGAAAGACGATTCTCTATCATAACGACGGCAATGGGCACTTTACCGATGTAACCGCGAAGGCTGGCATCAAGGTGGACGGATGGGCCATCAGTTCCACTTGGCTGGACTACGACAAGGACGGCTGCGTCGACTTGTTCGTGGGTCGCTACGTGAAGTTCGACCCCAAATATCGCGCATATTACGCCGCGGACAACTACCCGGGACCGCTCGACTACGAGGGCGAGACAAACAAGCTATTTCATAACAACTGCGACGGGACGTTTACGGATGTAACCGATAAGTCCGGCATCGGCGCGTACGTGGGACGCACCATGGGCGTGACGGCCGCGGATTTCGACAACGACGGCTGGGACGATATTTACGTTGCCAACGACCGCACGGAGAATTTCCTCTTTCATAACAAGCGCGATGGAACTTTCGAGGAGATAGGCAACGAAACCGGCACGGCCTTCGGGCAGAATGGCGAGTCCACTTCGTCCATGGGTCCGGTCTTTGCCGATTTGGAGGGGCGCGGACTGCTCGATCTGTGGGTAACCGACGGGCACTATAACCGGTTGCTCCATAACACGGGAAAGATGGGTTTCGAAGACATCGGCGCGGAGACTGGAGTTTCCCAGGTGAATGCGCAATATGTAAGTTGGGGCACTGGAATTTACGACTTCGACAACGACGGCCGACTCGATATTCTCATTTTTCACGGGGGACTTATCCACCTTTACCCGCAGGAGCACACTCTGTTTCGCGGCATGGGCAACGGCAAATTCGAGGATGTTTCGCGCGAGGCGGGCGCGGTGCTGAGCGAGCGAACCACTGCGCGCGGGGCCTGCTTTGCGGACTACGACAACGACGGCAAGGTGGATGCGTTTGTGGTGAATCTAGGCGGCAAGGGGACGCTGCTGCATAACGTCTCTACCGATGCCGGACACTGGATTGAGATCAAGCTCAAAGGGACCAAGAGCAATCGCGACGGCATTGGCGCGCGGGTTGAAGTGTTTGCCGCGGGCAAGCGGCACACAGCGGAGCGTGTGGCCGGCTCCGGTTATCTTTCGCAAGACGACGATCGTCTGCATTTCGGACTGGGGGCGACAACCGCGGTAGAAAAACTCATCGTTCATTGGCCGAGTGGACGCGAGCAGACTTTGGAAAAGCTGGGTGTGGACCGCGTTCTAACCGTCGAGGAGCCTAAGTGAGCAGCCGCCTCCAAAACGCAGTGGGCGCGGTTCTGGCTATCATGGCCGCCGCGTCGATCGCCGTGGCGCTTTGGAGCGACCATACGGCGCGTGCCGCTTCGGACGATGGGGAGAACTACGCTTCGCCGTTGGAGGTGCTGCTTTCGCCCGATGGCGCGCGTCTCTACGTACTGTGCGAACAAAGCGATGAGGTGCGGGTGCTCAATGCGGCGAGTTATGCGTCCATCAAGAACATATCGGTAGGCCGCGCGCCGCGAGGGTTTTCGCTTTCCCCTGACGGAAAGCGTCTGTTTGTAACCAACTCATGGGACGATACGCTTTCGGTGATCGACACCGCAAAGCTGAGCGTGGCGGCAACGTGGCCGGTAAGCGCTGAGCCGTCGAGCGTGGTCGAAGATAGGGCGGGCAGGCGTCTCTATGTGGCCAATCGCATCAGCAACGACATAGCTGTGTTGGATGCGGCGACCGGAGTGGAAGAGAAGCGGCTGCTGGCCGGGCGCGGCGCAAGTTATCTTGCCATTTCCCCGGATGGAAGCCGGATTTATGCGACGCATATCTATCCGAATCCGTCGCCGGTAAGAACGGGGCTGGAAAACCGCATGGCTCCCGAATCGGAGATTACGGAGATCGATGCGGCGCGCGCTGTCGTAGTCGAGCGCATTCCGCTGCACTCGATCGCGGGAGTCTTTCATGTGGCGATCTCGGGCGATGGAAGGCTGGGCGCCGTGGCCGAGTACCACCCCAAGAATCTTGTGCCGCTGGCGCATCTGGAGCACGGAGGCGCCTTCGCTTACACGCTTACGCTTTTTGGCGCGGACGTGGGCAAAACGGTCGAGGTTTCTCTGGATGAGTTGGAACGCTACGCCTCTCAGCCCTTCGGCGTGGCTATCGCGCCGGATAAGTCGCGCATCTATGTGACATGCGGCGGCTCGGAGATTGTAACTGTTCTCGACGTTGTGAGACTTCTGCGCTTCATTCGCGGGCACAAGGGACCGTTCACGCGGGACCTTTCCGCCAGCGCCAATTACGTGGTAGCTCGAATTCCAGTTGGGCACAACCCGCGCGGACTTACTTTGTCGCGGGACGGCCGAAGGCTGTTTGTGGCCAACCGCCTCGACGATACGATCAGCGCTATCGATACGAAGACCAATCTCGTAACTGCGACGGTCAAACTGGCCGGGCCAACAACTGTCTCAGCGCCGCGCCGCGGCGAGCAGACCTTCTATACGGCGCGGTACTCGTTTCAAGGCCAGATCGGCTGCTCCAGTTGCCATATAGACTCGACTTTCGACGGTCTCACCTGGGATCTGGAACCGGACGGATTCGGGCGCGATATCGTGGACAACAAGATGCTCGAAGACATCAAAGATACCGAGCCTTATAAGTGGAACGGCGGGAATCCGGACATACCCACGGAGTGCGGTCCGAGGACGGAAAAGTATTTCTGGCGTTCGGAGACTTACGACAACCTTACGCTGGCCAATCTCGCAGTTTACGTTCGCAGTTTGCCGCCGCGGCCCAATCGCTGGTTGCAGGCAGGCGGCGAATCGACTCCGGCGCAGGAGCGCGGCAAAGCTATCTTCGAGCGCGACGTGGACAAATTCAAGAAGCCGATCCCTGAGCTGAACCGCTGCTCTTACTGCCATAGCGGGCCGAAGGGAACGAGCCAGAAACTCTTCGATGTGGGAACGCGCAAACCGACCGACAATACAGGAGTTCTCAAGGCTCCAATGTTGACCAATATCGCGCTTACTGCGCCTTATCTTCACGATGGATCGGCGCGGACGCTGGAAGAAATATGGACCGTTTTCAACCCCGATGACAAGCATGGCCGCACCAACGATCTGACCAAGGATGAACTCAACGACCTGATCGAGTATCTGAGGTCTCGATAGGAGAGGATGCGATGAAAAAGTTATATGCGATCGCTCTGCTTCTGGCCGCCGGCACGCTTGCATTCGGTGCGCCGCCCAAGATGCCGGTTTTTCGCTTTGAGAATTTCACGACGGCCAACGGTTTGCCGGACAATCACGTCTTTACGGTGCTTGTGGACGGAGACCGCGTTTGGGCGGGCACGGAGAATGGGCTTGCCGTCTACGAAAATCATGCCTGGAAGAGTTACACCGCGGCGGATGGCCTGGCGCATCGCGCCGTGCTTGCGCTGGCTCTTGACAAGCGCACCGGCGACGTGTGGGCGGGCACCATGGGCGGATTGAGCCGGGTCTCCGGCGGGCGAATCGAGAGTTATACGCAGTTGAACTCAGGGTTGAGCAACGATGTGGTCTACGGCGTCTCGGTGGAGGGCGAAAACGTGTGGGTGGCCACGGCGGCGGGCGGTTGCAGGCTGAACGTTCGCACCGGACAGTGGTCGCTTTACAACGAGCGCAATACGCCGATGGCGGAGATATGGACTTATGCGGTGTCCGCCACGCCGACCAAGGTCTACTACGGAGTGTGGGGAAGCGGCGTTCTCGAATTCGATCAAAAGACCGGACGCTGGGACAGGTACGACGACCCGGACGGAGAGAACGAGATGGTGCTGTTCAAGGACCAAGGGCTTATCCACGAAATTGTAACTTCTGTGAGTTATGTGGACAACATACTCTGGGCGGCGACGTATTTTGGCGACAGCCGCTACGATGGGCGCTATTGGCATAACTTTCTTGCCAAGGACAGCGGACTTCCCTCGAACTTCACCAATGTGGTGAAGGGCGTGGACGGCAAGCGCGCCTGGTTCGGCACCGACAAAGGGCTGGCATTCTACGACGGAGAGAACTGGGCGGTTTATCGGCCTTCGCTCGCCGACGGCAAACCGGAGATGACGGTGCGCGACGCGGCGGGGAAGATAACTTCGGTCGCGGTCGCCACCGCGCCCGCGCATAACTACATACTGGGCATCGACTTTCAGGGCCGCGATATCTGGGTTGCGACGGCCAAGGGATTGAGCCACGGAATTCATCAACCGTAACGGAACAAGGAGCTGACAACATGAGCGCATTCGCGGAACTTCTGGAGACCATCGGGTACGCGCCAATTCAAAAGCGCGCCATAACCAATCGCGGGGTACTGAACGAGGCCTATCACTATGCCAAGCCGAGTTCCTTCTCGCGCGGCATGAGAATCGATCTGAATGGCATTGCGGTATTGATCGTCTCCGGCACGGCTTCGATCGACGAGAACGGAGTCAGTGTGCATATAGGCGATTTCGCCGCGCAACTGCGGCGCACCTTCGATAACATCACCGGCTTGCTGGCCAGCGAGGGAGCGACCTGGAAGGACATCGTGAAGACCAGTTGCTATCTGCGCGACATAGACCGCGACTACGACGAATTCAACCGGATTCGCACCGCCTTTTACAAGGAGCAAGGACTCGATCCCGTTCCCGCTTCCATCGGCATTCAGGCGCATCTTTGCCGCCCGGAACTGCTGGTCGAGATCGAAGCGGTCGCACTTATCCGCGCCGATACGGCAGTCGGCGGCAAAGAGTAGTTGGCGGGAGCGGTTTCGATGCGCAAAGGATTCTTGTTGCTTTCGGTTTGCATTTGGTCCGCGGCGGATATTGCCGGGCAAGCACCCGCCGCGGCGCCTCTCTCGCTTCCCGGTGCGAGAGTGTGCGAGTGCGGCGCGCACCCGCCGGGACCGCCGAGAGACCGCGCGGTTGCGCCCTACGCGAGGGAGCCGGAGGATCTAAGTCCTTACGCGAAGTTTGCCGAGCCTTACTATCGGAATTATATCCATCCCAATATCTACTCCGGCGCGGGGCGAGAGGTTCCCGATCCGCTGGATTTGACCGAAGTGCGCATCGGATTCATCGCGCCGATCGAGCGCAATCCGGAGTCTGTCTTCGGACTGCGGATGCTGCACGGGGCGCAGTTGGCGGTGGAAGAAGCCAATGCCCGCGGCGGCTACGGGGGCAAGCCCTTCAAGCTGATGCCGCACAACGACTACGACAACTGGCAGGCCAAGGCGGTCTACGGCGACGACCGTCCCACCGACCCGACCATCTGGGGATCGGCTTCGAATGAAGCGGTAAAGATGATCTACGACGAGAAGGATTGGGCGATCTTCGGCTCGATAAGTTCTGAGACGACGCATATCATGCTGCGCGTGGCGCTGCGCGCCGAGATACCTATCGTAAACTCGGCCTCTACCGATCCCACGATTCCGGAGACTTACGTACCGTGGTACTTCACCGACCTGCAGGACGACCGGGTGCAGAGCTTTACGCTGGCGCGGCGCATCTTCAGCGAATTGGGGCTGAAGCGCGTGGCGCTGCTGAGGGTGAACAATCGCTATGGGCGGTTTGGCGTTCCCAATTTCCGAGACGCGGCGCGGCGGCTGGGCCATCCGGTGGCGATCGAGCAGAAGTATCTTCCTGGCGACCGGGATTTTTCCAGGCAGTTGCAGGTGATCCGTTCTTCGCGGGCGGATGCGATCGTGCTGTGGACCGACGAAGCGCAAGCCGCGCTGATCCTGAAGCAGATGCGGGCGGCGGGCATGAAACAGCGGGTCTTCGGCGCATATCGCACTCTGGGGCCGACGCTGCTGGCCGACGCCGGAGACGCGGCCGAGGGCTTCGAGGCGGTCTTTCCCTACGATCCTACCCGCAACGATCCGCGCTGGGTGGAGTTCAACCGTCGCTTCGAGGCGCGCTTTCAGGAGAAGCCGGAGCAGTTCGCGTCGCTGGCTTACGATGCCATGAACGCTTTGCTCGATTCGATCTGCAAGGCGGGGTTGAATCGCGCGCGGATTCACGATGCGCTGGCTAACATCGAGGAATACGACGGCGTGACCGGGCACATGGTCTTCGACCCCAACCAGAAGAACGTGGCTCCGATGTATCTGGGCACGGTGCATAACGGCGCGATCGCCTATCGCGTAGCTACCATGGAACAGACTCCCGCGGCGGGTCCGGCAACTTCAGTTTCTCCTCAAGCGCCTCCCGCCGCGCCTGTGATGTCCGCTCCAACGCAGACGCCTTATGCGCGCGTAGGGGAGAATGGAGTGGACTATGCCGGTCCGCGTCGCGAGAATCTGCCGACGGGGCCGCTGCGCTTGATTCTCTTCGGTCCGCGGGCCAGTGAGATTGCGCAGTCGCCGGAGGCGATGAGTGAACTTGCGGCAATAGCGTCGAAAGGCCAAACCTGGCGGTTTGTGCCGGTCGAGAGCGGTCAAAACTGGGGCGCAACGTCAACGCAACTGGTTCATGCGCTGATGGACGAACCCGCGTTGGCTATCTTGGCGCTGGACCGCGATTCCAGCCACTTGGCCGAACAACTGGCGCTGAAGAGCTTTGTGCCGGTGGTCGCGTTGAGCGGCGACAAGACACTGACGTCAACCAATGTTCCGTGGATCTTCCGGCTTCCGGTCGAGACCGCCCCGGCCGCGGCGTTGCGGTTGCTGGGTGCGGCCGTCGACCGCAGCGGAGCCAACCCTGAAAAGCTCAGGGCGGTGCTGGCATCGGGAGAGTCGTTCTCTGGAGTGGCCTTTCTGCAGACCGGCGAGCCACGCCTGCAATGAGATGCAAACCGCGGACCGTTTTCCGCTGCATGGCCGCCTGCCCGGTGCCGCTGCGGCGACTCGACGGCCCATTCTTTTTCCCTCTTTCCTGACGATCCGCGGGAAAATCCGCCACAATGCGACAAATGCCGGGTAGAATCGTCTTTATAGAGTAGGCGGTGTTCTTCGTGATGGCTGCCTGCACTGCCTTGCGACTTGACGGCGCGGAGCGTTCCCATGTTCGGCGGCTGGAAAGGCGTGGAAATCTCAGGATGATGAAGACTGGAATTCATTCGCTGACCCTTTCACTTTCGATTGCCGCGGCATCCTTGCTTCCGCTGCCGGCAGTGGTTGTCCGCGCCCAAACCGGATCGGCAAGCCCCGCCACCGAACCTCGCCCCGAGATACCGGCTCCGGCCAAGCCCTCCTCGGTCAAGGCCTCCAAGATCGAAATCGCGCCCGTCAAGTCCGTCGCAACCGGGAGCGAGGCCTCGCCGCCCGATCGCGCCCTTGCCTACCTTCACCTGGCGCTGGCCAGCATCGATGAGGAACAGGCCGAAACCCTGGGCCGGCAGGACTATGCAAGCAGGGCCGTCGAGGAGTACAAGCTGGCGCTGAACGCCGATCCCGATTCCCCGCAGTTGAACGACGGCCTGGCCGATCTCTATCTTCGCTCCGGCCGCGTCGCCGATGCCGAATCCACGGCCCGCGAACTGCTCAAAAGTTCGCCCAACGACCTGACGGCGCACAAGCTGCTGGGCAAGATTTACCTGCGCCTGCTCAGCGAAGGGAAGAATTCCAGCGCCTCTCCAGCCTTGGCGAGCGACGCGCTGGCAATGGCCATCGCCGAGTTCGAGAAGATCGTCGCCCTGCAACCGAAGAGCGTCGAGGACCGCATGGTTCTGGGCCAGCTCTATACCGTGAGGCACGATGCCAAGAAGGCCGAAGAGCAGTTCAAGTTGGCGCAGAGCATGGACCCGGATTCCGAGGACGTTGTGCTCAACCTGGCCCGCGTCTATGTCGAAAGCGGCGACGTTGCCCGTGCGGCCAAGGTTGTCGAGGCCGTTCCCGCGGCCTCCCGCAGCCCCAAGATGGAGCTTGCTCTGGGCGCTGCTTACGACCAATTGAAGCAGCCCAAAGACGCCATTGCGGCTTATCGGCGCGCCGCCAGCCTGGACCCCGACGATCCGCACACGGTGGAGGCGCTGGGCCAGGCGCTGCTCAGCGACAACCAGCTTGACGAGGCGCTCAAGCAGTTCCAAAAGATGGCCGAGGACGATCCCGATGATGCCGGCGCCCTGATTCATATCTCCGAGATTCAGCGCCGCCAGGGGAAGTACGCGGAGGCTCTGGCCACCATCCAGACGGCGGTCAAGAAGGACCCCGACTCGCTGGAAGCGGGGTATAACCAGGGGCTGATTCTGGATGTGCTGGGCCGCTACGAAGAGGCCGTGGCGGTCTACGAGAAGATGGTCGATCTGACCTCCCACGCCAATGGAGCCTATACCGCCGAGGAGAAGAACAATCGCGGCATCTTCCTGGAGCGGCTGGGAGCGGTCTATCAGGAGCAGGACAAACTGGATCAGGCGCTGGCCACCTTCCAGAAGATGATCGATTTGGGTGGCGATACGGCGGTCAACGGCTACCGCGGCCAGGTCGGCGTCTTGAGCGACGCGAAGCAGTTCGACAAGGCCGTCGAGACCGCCCGCAAAGCCGTTGAGTCGAACCCCAAGGACCGCGATCTCAAGATCATGCTGGCGGGCGAATTGGCCGACCAGGGCAAGACGGACGAGGGGCTGGCCGTGGCCAGGTCGCTTCTCGCCAACACCGCCGAAGACCGTGCGGTGTGGCTGGAATTGGGCCAGATTTACATTCGCGCTCGGCGCTGGAAAGAGGCCGAGGAGGCCTTCGACAAGGCTGAGCCTCTGACCGAGAAGAAGGAAGACCGGATTTATCTGTTCTTTCTCCGCGGAGAGCTTTCCGAGCGACAGAAGCGCTTCGAACCGGCTGAGCGGTACTTTCGCCAGGCCCTGGATCTGGACCCCTCCAGCGCCATGGCCCTCAACTACCTGGGCTATATGCTGGCCGACAAGGGTATCCGGTTGCCCGAGGCTTTGAAGATGATTCGCAAGGCGGTTGACCAGGAGCCGATGAACGGAGCCTTCCTGGACTCTCTGGGTTGGGTCTACTTCAAACTCGGCGAGTACGAGCTGGCCGAGGAAAACCTGAGTCAGGCCGTCCAGCGCGACCGCGGCGATCCCACTGTCCACGACCACCTGGGCGATCTTTACGAGAAGACCGGGCGCATCCGGCTGGCCGCCGCGCAGTGGGAGCTTTCGCTGGCCGCCTATGCCAAGTCGGCCCCCGCCGACCTGGAGCCGGGCGAGTCGGCCAAGGTGCAGCGCAAATTGGAAAGCGCCCGCGTCAAGCTGGCCAAGCAGGAGAACGCGGCCGGCATCGCCAAGCCCGAGTAGCTGGCAAGGCATTCAAGCGGGGCCAAAGGGATCGATGCGCTTGGAAATCAAGCAGGACTCGGAGATCGAGCCGCCGACCGCGCTCCCCGCGGGTCTTGCCGTCCGCGGCGACGGCAATATGGCGCGCCGCGCTCATCCGGAAGCCGCTCATCCTTATCGCGCTCCCTTTGCCCGCGACTGCGCACGAATCCTGCATTCCCGCGCCTTTCGCCGTCTGGCCGGCAAGACCCAGGTCTTCGCCCGCTTGCCGGAAGACTCTCTCTCCGACCACTTCCGCAGCCGCCTCACCCACACTCTGGAGGTCGCTCAGATTTCCCGCACCCTGGCCGGAGCTTTGGGGCTGAATGAGGATTTGGCCGAGGCCCTGGCGCTGGCCCACGACATCGGCCACCCGCCCTTCGGCCACGCCGGAGAGAAGGCCCTCGACCGTTCCCTGCGCCGCTTCGGGATGAGCTTCGACCACAACCTCCACGCCTTGCGCATCGCGGTTTGGTTCGAGCGGCGCTATGCCGCCTTTCGCGGCCTCAACCTGACTCTGGCGGTGCGCGAGGGCATTGTCAAGCATTCCCGCGACTACTCCGCCGCCGAGCAGCCGGAACTGGCCGAGTACTTCCTCGATCGATTCCCGCCTCTCGAAGCCCAACTCATCGACCTGGCCGACGAGATCGCCTACCTGACCGCCGATCTCGACGACGGCCTCGACTCCGGCATCCTCAGCCTCGATCAGGTGAGGGAGGGTGTGACGCTCTTCCGCGATTTCCACGATGCCGCGCTCCGCCAATATCCCGCCGCCCCGCCCAAACTGGTCGCATACGAGGCGCTAAAGCGGGTTCTGAACTTTCTGGTGACCGATCTGATGGAGCGGGTGTTGGCCGGCGTGGCCGCGCTTGGCGCCACCACGCTGGAGGAGATTCGTTGCGCGCCCCGGCGGCTGGCCGCGTTCAGCCAGCCGGTCGAGCTTGCCCGCGCCAATGCCAAGAATTTCCTCCTTGCCAATCTCTACAACTCCTCCGGCATGGAAGAGGCGCACGCGCACGCCACCGAGGTGGTCGCCGGACTCTTCGACGCCATCATCGCCGATCCCAGCCTGCTCCCCGAAGACCACCGCGCCGAGATTCCCTCCCAGAGCCTCGCCCGCACCGTCGCCGACTACATCGCCGGCATGACCGACAGCTACATCGAGCAGGCATGGCTGCGCTGCGCGGCGCGATGAATGAGTCGGTTTCGCTCTTTTGACTTGGCGACGGCATCGAGTTGTCCGATATAGTAAGCCTGAGCCATGAGAGAGTCTCGATCCATCGACCTGCATAACCGCACCGTTGCGGAAGCCATCAGGGAGTTTGTGCGTTTCTACAATGACTGTGTGCGCGGCGGCTACACCGGACGCATCGAGGTCATTCATGGGTACGGATCGAGTGGAGTGGGCGGGAATATGCGCCAAGAACTGCGCAAGTATCTGGCCGCCCATGCGGAAACCTTCGGAGAGTATCTTGCCGGAGAGAGCCTGCGCAACCCTGGAGTTACGATTCTCTACGCCAAGGAAGCGCCGGCGACGCGAGGCCCCGGAGCCATGCCCTTGATCAACGCCGCCCAAGATGCGATTCGTGGATTCTGCGCCGCGCCCAAGTCCAAGGAACGGATTCTGGTCAAGCTTCGGGGGCGCTTCGGCGACCGGGTTCTGTCCGCGGAAATCCGAAATATGACGGGCAACGGCTCTCTCCAAGCGATTCGGACCGGCGATGGCACGGTCCTGTACAAGGCCGCATGGAAGCCGTGAAAGTGCCGCCGCTTCTTATCGGGCCGATAAGTGCCCGGCGCTCGACCGAGCATATCGAGGAGCTATTCGCTCTGTCCTGTATCCTTGAAATGGATTGCTCCTCGGTGTCCAACCTCCCTTATGCGCTACACGATTCAATTCCTGTTGTCGGCGATGGCGGCGGAGCAATTTCCGCCGCCGGATGTGCCGGAGATTGCCTTCCTCGGTCGCTCGAACGTGGGCAAATCGAGCTTGCTGAATACGCTGGTCGGAGAAAGGGCGGCCAAGGTCTCCTCAACGCCGGGACGGACGCGGGCCATCAACTTTTTTGCGCTTCTGGACCCCAGCCAGCGCCGCAAACTGCTCTTTGCCGACCTTCCCGGCTATGGGTACGCCAAGATTTCCAAGTCCATCTCGGCTGGCTGGCCGGCTTTCATAGAGCCTTATCTGGCCATTCGCGCAACGCTCAAGCTGTGCGTCTGTTTGGTCGACGCGAACGTGCCGGGGCAAGAGAGCGACCGGCAGTTGATCGACTGGCTGAGAGCCGCCGGACGCGAGTTTGTGGTCGCGGCCACAAAGATCGACCGGCTGAGCGGCAATGAGCGAACCCGCAACCTGCGGGCGTTGGAGAATGGCCTGAATTTGGACGGAGTGTTGCCCGTCTCGTCGAAGACCGGCTACGGCGTCAGGGAACTCTGGCGAATGATTGAGAACGCCGGCGGCGGGGAAGGCTAAACGCCTTCATGGCTGGAATCGACGGATGTCGTTTCGATGTGCCCGAGGCCCGCGCATCGTCGCGGCAGTCGAGATTGTTGCCCTTCATCAATCCTGGAGACTGAGCGCAACCCACTTATGGAACCTGTAACTCATTTTCTAACTGGAGCCTGCATCGGTCGCGCGGGGCTGAACCGCAAGACCGGATATGCGACGCTGGCGGCGGCGCTGGCCGCCGAGGCCGCGGATATCGATGTGCTTTGGGGGCTGCGCGGGCCAGTCGAGGAGTTGAAGCATCATCGCGGCATCACGCATACCTTTCTTGCCGCGCCGCTGGTGGCCGCGGCCGTGGTGGGAGCGGTGTGGCTGCTGGATGGCTGGCGGCAGCGGCGGCGCGCGCGTAGGACGAATACTCTCAACCAAAGGGAAAAAGCTCCCACGGCACCCGCGCCGCTCCGCTGGGGCTGGCTCTATCTCACGGCGCTGATTGCGGCACTGAGCCATCTGCTGCTGGATTGGACCAATAACTACGGAGTCAGGCCGTTCTTTCCATTCAATCCCCGCTGGTATGCGGGGAGTTTTGTGTTCATCGCCGAGCCGGTGGAGTGGGCGCTGCTGCTGGCCGCGCTGATCGTTCCCTGGCTCCTCGGCCTGGCCGACGCGGAGATCGGCGCGCGGCGCGCACCGTTTCGCGGGCGCGGATGGGCCATCTTTGCATTGACGGGAATGTTTGCGCTGGGTTGCTTCCGATGGGCCGAGCACGCACAGGCGCGCGCCATGCTCGACAGCGCCCAGGTGACTGCCGCGCCGGTGCATCGCCTCGCGCTGGAGCCTTATCCCATCAACCCCTTTCGCTGGCACGCGACTCTGGAGACGGCGGAGTTTTATCAGACCGCTGAAGTCGATACGTGGAGTGGGGAGATTGACAGCGACGCAAAGACCGATGTGCTCTACAAGCCGCCCACGACGGCGGCCGTCGAGGCGGCCAAGCGCACGCCGCTAGGGCAGGTTTATCTGGACTGGGGAGCGTGGGCGGTGGTGCGCGACGTGGGGCAGGTGGCCGCGCCGGGGATGGCCCCGCCGCGGTTGCCTGCAAATCGTCAATGGACTACGGTCGAGTTCGACGATCTGCGCTTCGATTATTCCTATCTGGGCGCGGAGCGAACCCCCAAGCGATCGCCGCTGAGCGGCTGGGTCTATATCGTGGACGGGCGCGAGGACGCGGGCGAGGCGATGAACGGGCGGGAGCAGCGATAATCGCGGCCCACACAGCGAGGTTTGTTTCATCGATCAAGCTAACGGTGGTGGCGTAGAGGCTAGCGATGGTAGAAGCCGTGGACCACTCCGCCATCGGCGTCAAAGCAGTGCTCGATGATCTCAAAGAACTGCGAATCGTTGTGTTCAAAATGTCTAAAGATCGCAAAGGCGATAAGATCTGCCAACTGAATCAGTCTTGAGGCCTTTGAGTCAAGAAAGACTGGAACCTCTGCGTAGTTGCGAATCACCCCGTACTGGTGGCCTGAGTATTTGAACTCTCGTGCCAGCGTCTGGATGCGGGCCTCGGTGCTTGACTTGTCGAAGATTATCAGTCCACGCTGCTTTTCCGACTTGACGCGATAAATCCTCATCAGAAACAGATCGAAGCGGCTGCAAAGCTGTGTAAATGCTTCGTGCGCAATATCTTGTCCAGAGAAGTTCTGCTTGCAAAGGGCTGCTGCAAAAAGACGAACGTCGCGCGGGTAATGGCGTGGAATCAAGGTTAGCGCATCCTTGATAGCCTGTAGGCGACTGGCCACAGTGTGCGTCCTCCATTCTCCTCTCCCATTTCGCATCGGCGATGCATGCAACTCAATGTCATAAGGGTGATTAGGGTCCAGTGCAAACCGTAACGCAATTTGATTCAACTCCTGCTCAATCCAATGGGTCGAACGTTCAAAAACGCTGAGGCCGGCAAGAACGAAGTATCGTTGGCCAGCATCGGAAACCGAACCAGACTCATCAAGATAAAGAAGATGCATACGTTCCTCATGATTGGAATGTCGATATATCTGTCGTAAAATACGAGGGGGCTGTCTGTGACAGCCCCTGAAGGGTCGGCCGGGAGAGCATATGCTCAAAGCACCGAAAAGGTCAGCGCACCCGCCCGAAATTTAAGTTTACCACGGCATTGCGTCCTGTCAACTTGTTTTCTTCCCTTATACCGAAATCCAACGACCATTCAGGCCAGCTTACGAAGGTTTTCCGATTCTCGTTCAGCCTTCATCTCCACCCGACATTCCGCAGCCAGACGCTCACGTTGTCCTCGGTATATCCGCTTGGGTTTCTTGTGGCCGCATACTTGCCGATTTCATTGAAGAAGGCTCCAATCCGCTGGGAATGATAGGCGCGAAATGCTTCGCCTAGCAGTTCGCTCTTGGAGCGATTTTCTTGTTTGGCAAGGAATTCGGCGGAAGCCGCCATCTCTGGCGGCATACTGACAGATCGAGGCTTCCCACCCTTTCGCCCAAAAGCGCGGCGAAAGGATGGGGCGCCGAATCACTGGCGATCAGACTGAATGGATTGAAGCTATTCCGCCCAGCGGCGCATGATGAGCGTGGCGTTGATGCCGCCGAAGCCGAAGGAGTTGGATAGGCCGATCTCGAAGTTATGCAGGATAGCCTTGTTGGGCACATAGTCGAGGCGGCACGCGGGGTCCACGTTCTCCAGATTGACGGTCGGCGGAAGCTGCTGGTTGACCAGCGCCAGCACTGTGATGCCGGCTTCGAGTCCCCCGGCTCCGCCCAGCAGATGGCCGGTCATGGACTTGGTCCCGGATATTTTGAGCCTGTGGCTAAGCGCGTGCTCGCCAAAGACCAATTCGATGGCGCGCGACTCGTTGCCGTCGCCGGCGGGGGTTGAGGTGGCGTGGGCGTTCACGTAGCCCACCTGCTCCGGCTGAATGCCCGCATCCATTAGGGCCGCCCTCATGCTGCGCTGCGCGCCGGTGCCGTCCGGGGCGATGCCGGTCATGTGATAGGCGTCGGCGCTCATGCCGTAGCCGATCACCTCGGCCAGAATCTTTGCGCCGCGAGCCTGGGCAAATTTCAATTCCTCTAAAATCACGATGCCCGCGCCCTCGCCAATCACGAAGCCGTCGCGATCCTTGTCGAAGGGACGGCTGGCGCGGGTGGGTTCGTCGTTGCGGGTGGAAAGCGCCCGCATGGCGGCGAAACCGCCCACCGAAAGCGGCGTCACCGCTGCCTCCGCGCCGCCGGCGATCATGGCATCCGCGTCGCCGTGCAGAATCATGCGCACCGAATCGCCGATGGAGTTGGCAGAGGTGGCGCAGGCCGTGGCGGTGGCCGAGATCGGTCCCTTGGCCCCGTAGCGGATGCTCAGATGGCCGGAGGCCATATTGACGATGGCGGCGGGAATGAAGAAGGGCGAGATCTTGCGCGGGCCGCCCTGCAAGAGGTTGGCGTGTTCGCGCTCGATGACCTCGAAGCCGCCTATGCCGGAGCCGATGAAGACCCCCACGCGGTCGGCTATATCCGGCGTAATATTGAGGCCGGACTGAACGATGGCTTCATGGGCGGCGGCGAAGGCGTAGTGCGTGAACCGCCCCATCTTGCGCGATTCCTTCTTGTCCACGAAATTGAGGGGATCGAAGTTCTTGACCTCGGCGGCGAAGTTGACCGAAAAGCCGGCGGTATCGAAGCCCTGAATAGGCCCCATGCCGCTGGCGCCGGCCAAAAGCTGCCGCCAAACTTCGGGAGCGGTGTTGCCCACACCGCACATCAGACCGAGGCCAGTGATAACGACTCTGCGGGGCGAGAGAGACAAGGGCTACTTGCCGCCTTTCGCGTTTTTCTCGATGTACTCCACCGCGTCCTTGACGGTCTTGATCTTTTCGGCGTCTTCGTCGGGAATCTCCAGATCGAAGGCCTCCTCGAACTGCATCACCAACTCAACCACGTCGAGCGAATCCGCTCCCAGGTCTTCCTGAAAGCTCGCCCCGGGGGTGACCTCGGCCTCGTCCACTTGCAACTGCTCGACGATAATCTGCTTCACTTTCTCTTCTACAGCCATGCTTGCCTCTCCTCGTTGGTTTCAAAACCGGAAATCTCTTCGCGGGCGATGCTCATTCCCATTTGCGCTCCGTCAGCCTACAATACTTTCATGCGGCAGGGGAGCACAACCTGTACGCTATAAAAATGCGCGTAGCCCCGAAATTTCAAGTCTACCGGGCCGATGAGGGTGTGTAAAGGCTCACCGGAACGGGGAATAAGGAATAGGGAGCCGGCACTGGAAATCGTTGTGCATTTCCCCCCGAAAATGCACCGTGAAGCGGCGTGGGTCGAGCGAAAAGAGAGGGGATAGGAATGCTGAATCTGATTGTTGGAGTCTCCGTTGCCATGGCGGCTGTCCTTGGGGTGTTGCTCGGAGTCTGGCTTGGAATGGAAACGGGAAAGGCCGAATCCAGAGCGCATGCCGAGCGAATCGTCAGCCTAGACGCCGAGAAGAAGGGTCTCGAAGCCTCGCTTGCCAAGGAGAAGGAACTGAGCAAGTACGCGGGTGAAAAACTGGCCCGCGCCGAGGAGCGCGAAAAAGCGCAAGAGGACAAATACACGCAGATGCGGGCCGACCTGGAAAAGGCCTTTGGCAATCTTGCCGCCGAGGCGTTGCGCGCCAACAACCAGAGCTTCCTGACTCTCGCCAAGCAGGAGTTGGGCGGCCAGGCATCCGAAGCCAAGCTGACGCTGGAAGCCAGGGAGCAGGCCATCAAGACGCTGCTGGAGCCGCTGGGGACCGCGCTCAAGGGCCTCGACGAGCAGACTCGCGCCATGGAGACGCTGCGTTCGGGCGCCTATTCCGAAGTGAAGACGTTGGTCGAGACCATCCAGAAGACGATCCCCGCTTCGCTCGAGGCGCTGAAGACCGAGACCGCGCAGTTGGTAACGGCGCTGCGCAATCCCAAGATTCGCGGCAACTGGGGCGAACTGCAACTCAAGCGCTGCGTCGAGTACGCGGGAATGGTGCAGCATTGTTCCTTTTCCGAGCAGGTGACCGCGCGCGACGAGAACGACAATCCACGTCGCCCGGATATGACCGTTCACCTGCCCAATGGCCGCGAGATCGTGGTCGACGCCAAGACTCCGCTCGACGCCTTTCTGGATGCCGGCGCGAATGCCGACCCGGCCGCGCAGCAATTGCTCTTTGAAACCCACGCCCGCAGCGTGAAGGAGCATCTCAAGGAGCTTTCCAGCAAGGCCTACTGGAAGCAGTTCGACAAGGCTCCCGATTTTGTGGTTTGCTTCCTGCCCAGCGAAGGTCTGTTCAGCGCGGCGCTTGAAGCCGATCCTTCGCTGATTGAATTCAGCGCCAAGAACCAGGTGATTATGGCCACGCCGACGACCTTGATTGCCCTGCTCCGAGCCGTCGAGTTCGGTTGGCAGCAATCGGAGATCACCAAGAACGCCAAGGCCATCCACGAGACCGGGCGCAGAATCTACGATAAGTTGACGGTCGCCCAGGGGCATCTTGAAAAGCTGGGCGGCGGACTGCGAAGCAGCGTGGATTTCTATAACAAGTTCCTGGGCACCGTCGAAGGCAAGGGCGGAGTCTTCTTTCACGGACGGCAGTTGGGCGAACTGACTCACGGCGACGGAGAGTTGGAGGAGATCGAGAAACTGCAAGTCGAGATCCGCGAGATGGAATCGCCCGAGTGGGAGAGGCAGCCGCTGCTGGCCATCGTAGCCAGCCACGCCGAACCCAGCGAGCTGGAGTGACGGGAAGATAACTTCAAAATGAGCGTAGACTTGGCTCGGGCACACCTGCAAGTTAGGTAAGGTTCAATAATAGTGGATGCGGTCGCCTGAAATTTCAGGGAGTGCAACTTATGTTTGAACTCCCTCCAGCGCCGCCAATATCCGCGCCGCCAACTGGCTGACGCTGCCCGCGCCCAGGGTCAGAATCAGGTCGCCCTCTTGGGCCTGCGCGGCCACGTAGGCAACGGCATCGGCAAACTCCGCGACGAACTGAACCTTCGGGCCGACGATCTTTTCGGCCAGCCGCTCGGCGCTTACTCCGGGTATCGGCTCCTCGCTGGCCGCGTAGATGGGCAGCACGATCACGCTATCGGCATCGTTGAAGGCCGCTGCGAACTCCTCCATCAAATCCAGTGTGCGCGTGAACCTGTGCGGCTGGAAGACTACGTGGATTCTGGCATGGCCGCACTCGCGGGCGGCGGCAAGGGTGGCGCGAATTTCGGTGGGATGGTGGCCGTAGTCGTCCACCACGGCAACCCCTCGCGCCGCGCCGCGATGCTGGAATCTCCGGTCCACGCCGCTGAATCCGCGCAGCCCCTCGGCGATCTTTGCTGGATCGACTTCAAGCTGATGGGCGATGGCCACGGCCGCTGTGGCATTGAGAACGTTGTGGCGACCGGGTACGCGCAGTTCAAATGGCCCAAGCGGCCCGGCGGCAACCTTCACCTGAAAGCGCGAAAATCCCGGCCGGATCGCATCCAGAAATTCCACCCGGTAGTCGGCGGCGGCGGCGACTCCGTATGTGAAGACGCGGCGGTGAACGCCCGGCAGAATCGCCGCCAGACGCGCATTGTCCAGACAGGCGGTCACCGCGCCGTAGAACGGCACCTTGTCCATGAAACTCAGAAATGCCTGCTCCACGTCGGCCATATCGCGATAGCAGTCCATGTGTTCGCGATCGAGATTGGTGACCACGGCCAGGATCGGAGAGAGCTTGAGAAAGGAGCGGTCGCTTTCGTCGGCCTCGGCCACCAGGTAACGGGAAGCTCCCAGCCGGGCGTTGGAGCCGAGCGCGTCCACCCGTCCGCCCACCACCACCGTCGGATCCAGCCCCGCCGCGGCCAGCACCGAGGCCACCATCGACGTGGTGGTGGTCTTGCCGTGCATTCCCGCAATGGCGATGCCGTACTTGAGGCGCATCAACTCGGCCAGCATCTCCGCGCGCTGGATCACGGGAATCTTGCGCCCCCTGGCCGCGACGATCTCCGGGTTGCTGGCGGGAACCGCCGAGCTGGTGACGACCACCGTGGCGCCCGCCACGTTCCCCGCCTCATGCCCTTCGTAGATGGCCGCGCCAAGTTGGGCAAGACGGTCGGTCACCGGGCCGCGGCGCAGATCGGAGCCGGAGACCTTCATGCCCAGGTTGAGCAGAATCTCCGCGATGCCGCTCATGCCGATGCCGCCGATGCCGATGAAATGCGCGTGCTGAGAGGTGGCGAACATGAAGGTTGAAACTTCACTTTAACACTCGGACGAGCTTGCGCCTCCCATGCGCGGCAAGAGGCGCTCGCGCCAACTCATTTTCAGCCTCATTCCGGCAAGCTGTAATCGAAGTCGTAAGAATGCTGCCCCTTGTCGATGTGAATCATAAAAGTCCCCGCGATGCCCTTCAATTCCCCGGTTCCCGAACCCGGCACCACGATCACCGTCATCGTGGGCCCATCCTTGTCCATCGTCGCCGAGTGCTGAAGCGCGAATGAGCCATGCTTGCCCTGGAGCGTCCCGGTGACCGCCTCAATGGCCACGTATCCGGCGGCTCCTTGCTTGGGATCGCCGCCGGAAAACATCTCGCCGTTGCTCGTCGCTTCCAGATCGCCGTGGATTTGCTTGTCGATGGAAAAGCGGCTCAGTCCCTCGGCAGGCGCTGGGGTGAGCGGTTCAACCTTCACAGTGAACGCGCCATGCGCATGATGCGTCATCGGGTCTCCTTTTTCTCGGCGAATGCAAGTTGTGAGTTCGATGCGAAGACGATAACCGTGGAAGCGAGTGGCCGCATCTCCAAGGATTCTACGATAACTCTTCGCGCGAAAAAAGAGCGTATCTCAGAATTTCGCCGGCGATGGAAGAGAATGTTTCCCGTTCTTCGGCGGCCATGCGCTCCTGTGAAGAGCCGCGCATAGCTTGCCTTGAACCCCGATTTTCGAGAAAGTTGCGCAACTTTATTTTCGCTTTCCGGCGCAACCTTTGCCTGCAATCTTGGTTAGATCGTTACAGATGCGGCGCTCCGGGGAGGCGGCAACAGACAAGCCTCCAGCGGATGCAAGCCGAGCGGGAACTGCCACGAGCGGCCCGCTGGAATGGAGGGATCATGGGCAGTATGCGGAATTGGATGCTCGGAGCGGCGGTGGTGGCGGCTGGATTGGGCCTCGGAGCGGTGCAGGCTCGGGCCGCGGAGTTTGGAGTGTATGTGCGCGGACCGGTCGCTTACGTTCCGCCTTGCCCCGGACCGGGTTACATCTGGGCGGCCGGTTACTGGGCCAACGGATATTGGGTTCCCGGACGCTGGAACTTTGCCGGTCCCAGAGAGCGCGGAGCGTTCGTTCGCTATGAGGGCGGCTGGGGCTGGGGCCACGATCGGTTTGCGCCCCGCGATCGCGGCTGGGGACGGGAGCGTTTTCGCAGGTAGCGCAAGACCGCTTGCCGGCCTCGTGGCGGCCTCTCCGTCTTGGAGGGGCCGCTTCCTGCAATCGAAGCTGCGCCCGTAAGTTCTGGGCAGTGCCCTGTTTCTCAAGTGGCTATCCAACCAGTTGTCGTTCTGAGAGAAGTCCGGCGCGGTTTTTTGCGCCAGACTGAGTCGATGAACCTGCGGTTTGCAATGCCCATGCTCAGTCTAGGGGCGGGTGGCGCAGGTCTGAGAGCATCCACAAAAGATTGGGTGCCCCAGAGCCTGCCCTGAGCTTGTCGAAGGGTCCCGCTTTTGGGGCCTGGGATACATTTCTCCCAACTCTGGACAGGTGGCCCGGCGGGTGGCCCCGGTCTCGATTTTGAAACCGGGGAGTGATCTACGACGGAGGTATCCACATCCATGACGATCTCCGCCGGGGTGCCCCATCTCCCGCTTTTGGGACATGGGAGTGTAGGATGTTAGTATCGAGTTGGACAGAAAAGGCGGGTGGCTCAGGCCGCGCGGTCGATGCCTGGTTTTGAAAACATGAACGTTCGACGATAGCGCCAACCGGTATCTCTACGACGGGGTCCCCGTTGACGGGTCTTCGTCAACGGGGCGGGACGCCGACGGCGCGCGCGTGGCCAAGGGCGGCATAACCGCCTGGAGTTGCAACCCGGCCGTCAACGGCTTCCAGACCGTCAGCGACTATGTTATCGGCCTCGGCGGCGAGCAAGTTACAGAGATGGGCGTAGACACGGCAGCCGGCAGCGGCGCCGCCACCCTGACATGGCAGCACACTAACGTCTGGGCGGGCGGCAAGCTATTGGGCACTTACGACAGGCAAGCCGCGGCCGCCGCCGGGCAGGTGGCCCGGTCATCGCCCCTGAAGAATGATTCTGATTTTCGAGAATCTGTGCCCCGTTCATCGCGTTCTTTGCGATGAGCGGGCGTTGCGCTACGATGGTGGGCGGTCGAGGATGGAGCCATGCCGAGCGGCCTGAAGCGGTTTCAGCGAGCGGAGTCTCTGCACTTTATCACCTTCAGTTGTTTTCACCGTCTGCCGCTGGCGGGTTGCCCATGTCTGGATTTTCGGACCTGGGATAACTCGGACCCCAATCGTCGGTTGTCTCCATGCTTCCTCTTCGCCTTGCCGGAGGGAGCAGGGGCCTTCAGGCCC
>Ga0181520_10002486_pt1 | contig 34036 bp, 35 predicted proteins | sample PEATcosm2014_Bin_29_FD_132451 | JGI IMG/M metagenome (GOLD analysis project Ga0181520, IMG submission 132451) | Peatland microbial communities from MTU Mesocosm Facility, Houghton, MI, USA - PEATcosm2014_Bin02_30_metaG | ecosystem: Environmental > Terrestrial > Soil > Wetlands > Peat | place...
AGAATCCGCTGCCTTGAATCGCAAAGTCCAGCGGATTGCCGGTGCTGCTCAAGTCCCCCTGCGTCTGCACAATCTCGGTATTGCCAGGCCTGGTCCCGAGACCGATCTGCAAACCCGATGCAACTGTCGTCTGCTGCGTCGCAGCGGCGCCTGGCATAATGTCGTTTTGATAAAGAAGATCTGAAAACTGCACTCGGCGCGACTGAAATCCGGTTGTGCTGGAATTGGCAAGATTGTTCGCGATGTTATCCAGGTTGAGCTGTTGAGCGGTCATCCCGCTTGCCGCGGTGTACAGTGCGTGAAACATTGAGTCTCCTTTTAGCCGACTTTTGGCAGATCCTGCGTTGCCGTCTTATCAATTTCAGAGTTGAACATCGAGAGCGCGCGCTGCATCATTTCGGCAGAGCGCTGAGCTGTCACCAATTCCACCATGCTTTCCATGGGGTTCGCATTCGAACTCTCGAGCATTCCCTGCCGCACGTTTGAATTGGCCGCCGGCGTTTCGGTCTTGGCCGGCGCGGAATAGTAAGTGTCGCCTGCGCTCGTCAGTTCGGTGCCCGCGGGAAATTCAACTACCTTCAGCTTGCCGGTAAGAGCTCCATTTGAAGAGATCGTGCCATCGGGACTGATCGAGACGACTCCGGGCAGCATGGTGATTACACCCTTGTCGCCCATCACCGCGTCCCCATGCGCTGTTACCAGTTGCCCTTTGCTTGAAACCTGAAAAGCGCCATTGCGCGTATACATCGGGCCATTGGCGGTTTGAACCACAAAGTAGCCTGGGCCTTCGATCCCAAGGTCCAGTTCATTCCCGGTCTTCTGCAGTGCACCCTGACTTTGATCAATCGTCGTTCCGCTCATGATTCCGTAGTTATTGATTGCCTGATTCAAAGGAGAGTCAGCCAGGCCGCCCTTGCTGGCCAGCACTGAGCTGAATACACTGTGCTCGGCCCGGTAGCCCACCGTGCTTGTATTTGCAAGGTTATTGGCAATCGTGTCCAACGCCTGCATACGCGACACAAGAGCGGTAGCCGCGGCATAGTATCCACTGTCCATGAACATTCCTCACCATCAAGACATGCACGAAGCATGCCATCCTGTCGGGCAAACTTTGCCTGGTTTTGGCTCTCTATGCCCTGAAACAGGCAGTTTGATGAGGGATTGATGAGAGGTGGATGCGATGAGGGCTCCACAGACAACCTGGACCGCGTTGCCCCTCATCGTAAACACACACTTTCCGTGTCCGGGGCCCGCGCAGGAACTTCATCCCTTTGGAGTCAGGTTCACAGCCTCATGGGCCTGCCGAACGATTCGAGTCAATCGGCCAGAAGACTTACCGTCCTGAAGTTCGCTGAAATACTCCGCTATGCATTGAGGAAGGAACCATGCATCCGCCAGCCTAAGCCCTCCATGAACCGGATCGCCTGAAAGGCCACGTGACAAATCCCAATCGAACATGACCGGCAGTGAGCCTATTTTGTGAAACAACCCGGTCAAGTAGGCCTCGGTCGGATTGACTTCTCCACAAATATTCTCGTCTGCGAGCAGTTTGCATCTGCGGGCAATTTCATTTGAGTGTGACCAGGTCTCCCGGATGAGGGACTTGTTCATCCCTCGCGTAACGATGCGCCGCGACGCCGCTCCCATGCATCCCTGCACGCCAAGTGCCGAGATGTAATCCTCAACTCTGTCGGGGCGCGCATTTCTGAGCATGCACTCCTGCCCCGCTTTGTGCATTATTTGAATTGCGGCCCCGAGGTCGCCAAGAACAATTTCAGCCAGTTCATGCAGATTGGTGGCTTGCCTTTGCGCGCAGAATTCCATCATGAGGAGTGTTTCAGGCAGTACCGGAACGTCCGGGAGATCGCCGAGGGGATGAGCAGCCGGATGTCGAACCGGTTTGCGCCCAGAGTCGATTTCGATGACTTTCTTGCTCAGCACCACACCACCGCCCGATCGTTTTATCGGCAGCAGGGGCTCGTTTCTCCATACCTAAACTGCAATCAATTCCTTAATTTCGCAGGATTGGTCCGTCGCTTCCCGAGGTAATCCTTGCCCAACACAAAAGACAATGTCCGCCTTTCCGCGTTTGCCCACAACTCTCACCAGCACAAAGTCTCTCCATTGCGAGAAAGTGGCCTCCGTGGCTGCAACGTGGACCGCGGTTCGGCCTACTGTGCGTGCCATTCTGTCCGCCCTCCCAGGATTGTCGACCACAACTTCCTCATAGTCAGCCGGTACGATTACCCGCTCCATCTGCTCTGCAAACTCCGTCGCGGTAATAAAACATGGTTCGACTCTGCAGCGCGTCATCTCCTCGATAGATTCGATAAACCTATGGTCGACGCGCGAAACAAAACCGAGAACAATCCGTTTGGCGGTTGCCGAGTAATGCAGCGGGACCGCCTCGCATATTTTGAGAATAGCCTTCGGGATCTCGATCTCCACGATTTGCCCCCGGTGCCCCGGTGCCAGCACCGGATAGCCCCATTGCGCGGATCTCGCCGCGGCAAGTTGCTTCTCAGTGACCGCGCCGTACTTGACCAGCGTGTTCTCCAGATCCTCATCGAGACATTGACTCCGGTCGGTTGCAAATCGAAGCTGCTCGGTCGTCAAATAGCCCTTTGACAACAGGAAGAGTCCAAGCGATAGGCGGGGTTGACGCGAAATCTCAACAACCTGGCGGTGGCAAAGCCTCTCAAGTACCGAACACGAAGCCACGGCAAGACAATCGACGCCGCAGTACCAGGTCGGTCCAACTTGAATTCCGGGACGGCTGCCAGGAAAACTGCGCAGAAATTGCGTATTGTGGCATGACTTGTTTCCGCAGCCCGAATTGAGACTCTCCGCTCGGCGATCGAGAACTGGAAGGAACGACTTCAGCAAACTTCTCATCGTGGATGACCTCGGCCCGTCAGTTGACCAGGTAAGATTGTGCAGGCTGAAGAATCTCTGTGACCCGCAGGCCGTAGTTTCCGTCGACGACCACTGCCTCGCCGCGGGCAATCAGCTTGCCATCCAAATAGAGTTCAACAGGCTCGTCGGCCATGCGATCCAGTTCGATCACCGAACCACTTGCGAGATCCAAAACTTCGTGCAACGGTAACTGGCGCTGTCCAAACCTGAGCGAAACATTCAGTTCGACATCCATTACCATATTCAGATTTTGAGAGGGCACAACAGACTCATTCCCAGCGCCCGGCGAGTCTTGCAACCGCCATAGCGATTCCAGAAACTCCCCGCCAAAATAGAGCAGCACCTGAAGGTCAGAGCTCTCTTCGGAACATGCAACTGGCACAACAAACATGCCGCCAAATGCAAGCCCCGCAACGCGCTCGACTCTAAAGTGAGACTGCCCATATTCTCCCGGTTCCGAAGCGACCAGCTTTTCCGCGGCCGATGCAAGAAATTTTGAAAATCCTTCATTATGCTCATCGGTGAATTCGTGAACCGGCGCCTTGAATATCTTCGAAAGCAAAGCCAGAATCTGAGGTTCGTTGAACTCCACAAAGCATTCCCCAGACAGCTCGCCTTCGGCCGACAGACGAAATTGGATTGGCGTGCCTCTTTGGGTGGGAGGATTGGGACCGTTCAAAACCTGTAGCGGCCACAAAACACCGGTCGTTCCAGCCAGCGCATCGCCAAGCGCGCCGGCAAATGCGGCCGCAAAATCCCTGGCAACTCTCTTATTGCCCTGATTGTCCATAGCTCCTATCTCCCCTTCCGATCGGTGGGCCGAATCCAGCGGCCAAGCTGTGCGGCACGCTGCGATCCAACCCGAACAGGCATGATTTCAAAGAGTCCGTGCCCACCAGATGTCAACATGCCGGGGTTTCGTACTGGCGCATGCAGCTTCAACACTGAACCTGGCTGCAGCGCTATAAGGTCCCGGACAGCAACTCTCAGCCCTGCCAGTTCCGCGGTCATCTCAAAATCGCAGTCGAGAATGCGTTCACGTAAAGGCGGCTTCGGAAAGCTCCACACACGGGACTTCCCTTTTGGCTCTTCGAGTTTGGTCTGCTTGAGAATTGCGTTGGCGAACTCCGTTGGGAAGACCAGCCGGAACGAACTGGCTACACTCCCAAGTTGAACTCCGAACCGAATCACAATGGCTTTCTCATTCACGCCAAACGCCTGGCAAATTTCGGTGGCTTTGATTCGAGAACGGGCAGCAAGGGACAACGAGGGCATTCGCCACGCCGACCCCGCCTCGCGGCAGATCAGAAGAACAATGTCCTGCATGATTTCATCTTCGATTTCCGATAGTTCTCTGCCCTGATCGCTCGTATCTCCAGATCCGCCAAGCAGCAGCTCGATAATTGGAAACGCCAGCTCGTTGTCGAACTCGACAAATACCGATTTCGAAGAGACAGGAACGGTATGGCAATGTGCCGGAAGTGACTCGACATGGTCCTTGATCGATGGTTGATCGAGGGTTACCATCTTCACTTCGCAACTAGTTCCTAGATAGGCGTCGAGCGCACTTGAAATATGTTGAGCGAACCCCTCGTGAATCACATTGAGCGAGCGCGAGTCTTCATTCGACAAGCGGCCTGAAGAGCGAAAATCGCACTTGTAAACGGTGCGGGACTTCCGCCTCACTTGTTGCTTCGGCTGCGCAGCCTGCGTGGCGGCCTCTGACAACGGGTTCTGACTAGGCGTACTCAAAATGTTCTCCCCTCTTCGGTGCAATGGGCACTTTCCTGTTTTCCATGTGCCGAAGCAGTGTCTTCAGCTTGACCATTGTCTCCTCCCGAATTTGGGAGACGCGAGAAAGAGATAATCCAACGACCTTCGCAATCTCCTTCATCGTTAGTTCCTCGCGATAGTAAAGTGACAAGATCAATTGCTCTCTCTCGCTCAGCTTTGAAATTGCTTCAGCAAGGTGTGCCTTCACCTCGCCCTTGACACACAACTCGAAAGGGCCTGGATCATCCAAATCTGGAGCTGATTCGATGACGTCAAGCATGTCCGCGCGGCTGTTGGAGACTCTCACTTGCTGTCCGGTGATTTGAAGTGAATTGAGATGGCCAAGAATCTTCTGCAGTTGCTCTGGCTCCACATCCATCTCGCGCGCAATTTCCTGCTCGGCAGGATGGCGCCCCAGCCGTGCTTCAAGGCGAGCCGTCACATCTGAGATTTCCCGGGCCCTTCGGCGCATGTAGCGAGAACCCCAATCGGTCTCGCGCAGGCTATCGAGAATGGCCCCACGGATTCGGAACTTCGCGAAGGTCTTGAACTGTATATTTTTCGACCCATCGAAACTGCGGGTCGCCTCAATCAGGCCGACAACGCCCGCACTTACCAAATCCTCCAGCTCCACATGCTGCGGCAGCCGCTCACGGATTCGGGCCGCGATGTAGTAGACCTGCTGAAGTTCCTGGACAACGAGTTCTTCCTCACTCGTTGTGCTCACTGCGCTCCTCTGGTAGGCCACTTCTGCCGGCGTCATTTTGTTACCTCTTCGAAGGTGTTGACATCTTTTCTCTTCATCGCACCGACCCCAGCGACATTACCTGCGTCATGGGAGGAATCTCCGACGGTGAGATAACCACAATCTTGGGAATGAACGGCTCTAGGACACGCCTTAAATAGAACCTGCCTGGAGACGAGCAAAGTAGCACGGGAGGTGCGGTCGCAACTTGATCGCCGAGCATCGCCCGCAACCCATCGAGAACCCTGCGTGCTACTGAAATCTGAATGGCACCGCCCATTGCCGCCTGCGGATTCTGCGTGGTCGACCGAGCGCATTCCTCCTCGATCGCGTTATCGAGCGTGACGACCTTCAATCTCCCGTTCTCATCAAGAAGCGGCCGAATCAAAGCACGGCCCAGCGCGTGCCTCGCCGCTTCGACAAGAATGACGGGGTTCTTGTTCACCGCCGCGGTTTCCACCAGCGTTTCAAGAATTGTCCCGAGATCACGGATCGAGACCTGCTCCCTCAAGAGTTGCTGCAGCACTCTTTGAACCTCGCCCAACGTCATCAGCTTCGGAACAAGTTCATCCACAAGCTTCGGATGCGAATCCGCAAGTCTGTCCACAAGCCGCTTGGTTTCCGCACGTGTCAGCAGATCGTGAGCGTTCTGCTTGATTAATTCCGAGAGATGTGCGGCCAGGACGGAAGTATGATCCACGACGGCACACCCCAACGCGATTGCCTGCGCCTGTAGCTCGGGAACGATCCACTTCGCAGACGAATCGAATGCCGGCTCGCGCGCTTCCTGCCCAGGCAGGTCATCGGGCTTCATATTCGAATTCACGGCGAGAAGCCGGTCGCGCCGCATCTCCCAGCGCGCGATCTCCACGCCCCGCAGATAGATGACGTATTCCTTGTCTTTGAGCGACAGATTGTCCGTGATGTGGATTGAAGGAACAAGAAACCCAAGACTCTGCGCCAGGTTTTTGCGGAGTGATTTGACCCGCGCCAGCAATTGTCCGCCCTGCTTCGCATCGACCAGCGGCACCAGTCCTACACCGACCTCCAGCATCAAGTCGTCGAGTTTGAGCACCGCATCCATCGGATCAACAGCGGGCTGCGCAGCCTTATCGCCACGCGCTGCCGCGCTCTTCGCGATCGAGGCTGCATCGGCTGCTGCGGAGGGTTTCATCTTCCATGCAGCAAACATCGTGATTCCACCGAGAGCGATGAACGAGATCTTTGGCATCCCGGGGATAAGCGCTAGAGAGAGAAGACAACCGCTTACAATCCACAGCGGTCGCGCGGTCCGGAACATCTGCTTTCCAATGTCCGCGCCGAGGGAGTGATCCGAGGCTGCGCGCGTAACGACGATACCACCCGCTACTGAGACCAGGAGCGACGGGATAATCGCGACCAGCCCATCGCCGACAGTCAGAATTGTGTAGGTCTTCAGCGCCTCCTGGAATGGCATCCCTTGCTGGAAGACCCCGATCAGAAAGCCCGCTACGATATTGATCGCGGTCACAAGGATGGTAGCCAGCGAGTCTCTTTGGCTGAACCGCGCGGCACCATCCATTGAACCGCAAAATTCCGCTTCGCGAGCAACTTGCTCTCTTCTCGCGCGCGCTTGATCCGCATTGATCAAACCGGTATTCAGGTCCGAGTCAATCGCCATCTGCTTGCCTGGCATCGCATCCAGAGTGAAGCGTGCCGTCACCTCAGCCGTCCGAACTGCGCCGTGGCTCACAACCAGGTACTGAATGGCAATCAGCGCAATGAAGATGACGAATCCAACGATGTAGTTGCCGCCGACGACAAACTGACCGAACGCCTCAATCACCTTGCCGGCCGCCGATGTGCCTTCGCTCCCATGCAGCAGGATCCGCCTGGTTGAAGCCAGGTCGAGCGCCAATCTCATCAGCGTCAACAAAAGAATCAGGCTCGGAAACACTGAGAACTCAACCGGCCGCAGAATCTGGATGGCCGTCAGCAACACCAGTACCGACGCCGTAATGCTGAGGGTCAACAGCAAATCCAGCGCGATGCTCGGCAGCGGAACGAGCATGACAAACACAAGCGCGACGGCTCCAGTTGGAATCACCCACTCGGAGTAGGTACGGAGCGTATTCATCAATCCCGGCTTCTTGTTCACTGCGACCTCACAACATTGCTTGGAATAAGAGACGATCTCCATTGTGCTTCGCGATTTCTAACTTCAGTCTGCGCCTTGTAAATCAAGACCAGGATTTCCGCGACCGCATGGTAGAGCGCCGACGGAATGGGATCGCCGACCTCGACCGTCTTGTAGAGCGCCTGTGCCAGCGGCCGGTTCTCAATCAATGGAATGTCCAGTCTCCATGCGACTTCCTTGATCTTTGCCGCGAGGATGTCAAGCCCTTTGGCCACCACGATAGGCGCCTTCATGTTCACCTCGTAGCGCAGCGCCACCGCATAGTGAGTCGGGTTCGTGATCACCACAGTGGCTGTCTCAGCGGCCTTCAACATCTGCCTGCGGCGGCTTTGCCGCTGAATCCTTCTAACCCTGGCTTTGCTCTCAGGGTTGCCTTCCGTCTGTCGCAACTCGTCCCTGAGGTCCTGGCGGCTCATCTTCATGTCGCCCTCGTTCTTCCACCAGATCAGTAAGTAGTCGACCCCCGCCCAAACCAGAAGAATCAATCCTGATTTCCAGAAGAGATCAAGGACAATGCTGCCGAGTAGATGAACAATGACACGCACGTCGACAGATGTGCACGAAACAATCTCCGTCCAATGTGCCCTGATACTTGCCACGCCAACCCACGCGATTGCCGAAAAAGGCAACAGAGATTTGAGAATCGTGCTCAATGCGGCAAGCGAAACCAGCTGACGAAATCGGTCCGCGGGACTCAGGCGCTCAAACTTGAGGGCCATAGCTTCCGGCGCGAAGACGAACCCGCCCTGGACGACGCCGGCAACAATGGAGGCCAGACACCCTGCGCCTATGATGGGGAAAACCCAGCGCAGAGCCTCCATACTGGTCCAGAACATCAGTGCACCACCCGGTTCGATCGTGTCCGTGCCTGCAAGATCCAATGTTGTGCGGAAAAAATGCGCCCATTCGCCAACAGCCCCGCGACACATCATGTACAAAGTCCCGGCAACTGCACACAGCGAAATTGCGCCACTCAATTCGCGCGAACGGGTCACCTGTCCCCGCTCGCGCGCCTTCTGGCGCTGTCGCGGGGTTGCCTGTTCGCTCTTGCTTGAGTCAGCCATTGATTTTCAACCTGCTAAATGAAATAGCCGTTCGCCATTTGTGATCGAATCCATAAACAGTCGGCGGAAGAGGTCGGGCCAGTACTTCAGCGTTGCGATCAGGACAACGATGCCCAGAACGCTCTTGACCGCTGGGCCCAACAGCATGAGGGGCATTTGTGGCGAGGCCTTTCCGAGCAATCCGAGGATAATATCCGCTGCGAGCGTCACGGAGAGAACGGGCGCCGCGATTTGTACTCCAAGATTGAAGGCCTCGCCAACTGTTTGAACCACCGAAAAGGTGAACAGGCCCGACAAGTGAGCCGTACCCGGTGGCACATCTCGAAAACTGTTTCCTACCGCTCTGATCAACCAGTAATGCACATCCATCCTTAGGAAGAGCAGGATGACGATGCTCTGGTAGAAAGTGGCCATCACGGTTGTATCCACCTGGGATTGCGGATCAAGAATATTCACAAGGGAGTAGCCCATTTGTACTCCGAGCACCTGGCCGGATAGTTGCACTGCCTCGAACACGATATTGGTTGCGATTCCCATGCCGACCCCAATTAGGAACTCGGTGATGACGAGCCATGGCCAGTTGGTCATCACGCGCGGGTCAATGACCTGCCCCACGGCCGGATAGAGAATCAGCGTCAACACGAAGACGAGTATCGCCTTGACGCGCACTGGAATCACGACGCTGCCGAAGAAAGGCGCGAACAGCATTAACCCGGTCAGCCGCACGCCGATTGTGAGCAGCTTGGTGATGATCGTTAGCAGGGGGATCTCGATCATTTCAGGTACTCGTGAAAATCTGAAAATGTTGAGAGCGTAAAGTTCGCCAGATGGCGCCACATCCATGGCATCGAAACGAAGAGTGCGCTGCCAGTCGCAACCAGCCTTGCCACCATTGAGACCGTTGTATCCTGTAGCGAAGTGAGCACCTGCACGATGTTGACTACAAGGCTGACAACAATCGCGACCGTTAAAATCGGACCAGCCAGAATAATCACCTCTTGCAGCATCATGCGGCCCAGCAACACTACTTGATCGATATCCATCGCGTCAGTTAAAACTCCTCATGAGAGAACCAATCAGCAAATGCCATCCATCTACCATAAGAAAAAGCAGCAACTTGAGCGGAGTAGAAATCACGACCGGCGGCAACTGGAGCATGCCCACTGAAGTCGTAATTGAAGCAACAACCATATCGACAACCAGAAACGGGAGAAACAGAACCGTGCCGATCTGAAAGCCGGCCTTCAGTTCCGAGAGAATGTAAGCGGGTAGCAGCACTCTCATGGACAAATCATCCGGCGAGGCAGGCCGTGGTTCCTTGGCAAGGTCGATGAACAGCGCGACATCCTTCTCGCGGACGTAGTGAATCATGAACTTTCGAAGCGGGCCCTCTCCCTTTTCCAATGCTTCCATGGCCGTGATTTTGCCCGTCTGCATGGGAACGACTGCAGTCTCATAGATCTGTTCTGCGACCGGCTGCATTAGAAAGAATGTGAGGATCATAGAGAGGCCAATCAAGGTTTGATTTGATGGCGTAGTCTGCAACCCCAATGCCTGGCGAAGAAAATGGAAGACGATCAGCAGCCGCGCGAACGGCGTAACGCAGAGGAGAATCGATGGAATCAACGTCAAGACAGTGAGCAGAACGACGATCGACCAGGGAACTGCTCCGCCGGGCACTCCCTGCACCTGTATGGCGCCTCCGTTCGGCCCCGGCGGCAATACCGGATCGGCCGTAAATCTTTTCGGCGATTCCGGCTGGGAGATCGTCGGAAGCGGAGGATTTGAAGGGACGATTGCAGGATCCGAGTCTGGCCATGCCACAAATGGTACGGATGTGGTATTGCTGGACAAGACAGGGCGCGGGTGCAACATCCCGGTGACCCCTGGGGTCAGAGACATCGACACGAATACCACGCTATGTCCGAATACATGCAGCAAGGTCATCCGGCAAGCTCCGTGAGTCTCTGGGAAGACTCGTATTGATCAAATTTGCTTCGTGGATGATCCAATGGTGTCAGAAGTGAAACGCCCGCTGGACCGCCTCCAATGAGGAAGCGCTGTCCATCAGCTTGAATGACAGCAACCAGTCGCTTATCGCCCAAGGTGACCGTCTCCAGGACGCGCAACCGTTTCGGCGTTGCGCAATTTCCATTGAGCCATGAGATTGCTCGCGTCAGCAGGCTGCGCTCCGCCGGGGCCGGCTTTTGGGTCAATGGTGGAGCAATCGTCATCTCTTGCTGCCGCCTGATGGCTGACACTCCGAGCTTTCCGAGATATTCAGAAAACGGGACAAGAGCCGGATGCGAGCATGATGCACTATGGGTCAAGACAGGCTCCTTAACGGGTGCGCTCGCGACTCGCCGATCTGGAGATTTCGCCATCGAGATCTTGACTTTCATATTTGCTCCGTAATTCTGACGGCGAGCCGGTCTCCGGTCACCTCGAACTCCGTCCAGCCAATCAGCAGTTGGTTCACGCGCAGTGGCACGTCGCTCGTGTGGTGGCACGCTGTCTCCACGATCGATCCTTTTTCAAGAGAGAGAAGATCGGCAATCGTGAAATGGACCACCGGCAACTCAAGAGTCAGGGTGCATGGGAGCCATGAGACATTCTCAAGCGGGTCGCTTTGGACCGGCTTCGCATCGGCAACGTGGGGTTTGCCAAGGATGGCTTCGATGTCTTGAACTGCTGCGCTCATTTGATGCCTCGTTCGCTCGCACTCGTATGTCGAGATTTAAAGGCCGTACCGGAATTCCGGATAGGGCCGTCTCAGGCACACTGCGAGGAGCGAATGCCATGGTCAATGCAATCGGAGGGCCGGAGTTGCGGGAAGGCTGAGTAGTTTCAGGCGACGAAGAGAATCGTCTCCATATATTTCATTTCACGTAGCTTATATCTAAACCCGCGCAGGCGCGCAGGCCCCATGGCCGGTGAGACAGCCATGAGAGCCAGCGCTCGAGGACGGTCGCCTGCAAGGGCGAATGTCTAATCCAACAAAGTCTCTAATCGTAACTTAACCGTTGTAGCTGCCTATCTGGTTTATGTGATCACCTGCAGGAGTGACTGCGACAACTGGTTGAACGTAGTCAGTGCCTTCGCACTTGCCTGGTATCCCTGCTGCGCAACAATCATGTTTGCGAATTCCGTAGCCAGGTCTACGTTCGACTCCTCAACGGAACTACCGGTGATAGAGCCATTGCCGGCTTCGTTCGCCTGCCCGACCACAGCCGTCCCGGAAGCGAATGAAGCCTGATAATCGTTGTTGTTCCCCGGTATGAGCCCCTGGTTGTTCGCAAAGCTGGCGATCGCCACTTGTCCGATGGCCAGCGTCTGGCTGTTGCTGAATTGTCCCTGCACGGTCCCATCAGGAAGAACAGAGTAACTGCTCAATGTCCCGGCCGCATATCCGTTCTGGGTGGGGTCGGAGGTCGCGCTGGCTGTATCCTGCTGCGTGATGAGCGGGTTTCCAGAGCTGTCGGCCAATGACCAACTCAGGGTTATCGGCGCCGCGCCATCGGCGAGACCATTGATGGCGATGCCGGTGACCGAACCGGTAGGCGACGTCAGTACGCCCGAAGAACTGAACGTCAACGTTCCTGAGGCGATCTGCGTTGGGCTGCCGGTCCCACCTGTGTCTGCTGCCGGCAAGGTGATGCTATAACTCCAGGAATTCGGCGCTGTATTGGTGTAAGTGACCGAAACCACGTGCGACTCGCCGAGCGAATCGTAAACCGTCATGGGGGTGCCGAAGGTATCTCCCACCGCGGAGCTCGCGTCGAGATTCGTATTCATCTGAAAAGTTGTTGTAGGCGACGCCGGGATAATCCCCGCCTGGCTAACAGTAATCGGAGTCAGCGCGGAGGTGGTTGAGATGACTCCGTTCGTGGCCGGATATCCCATCACCAGCTGGCCGCTGGGGGTGCATAGCTGGCCCGACGAATTGACTGCGAAATCGCCGGAGCGCGTGTAGTCCGTCTGCCCATTACCCTGAACAACAAAGAAGCCGTTCCCTTGGATTGCCATATTCGACGCAATGCCCGTCGAGTCGAGGTTTCCGTTGGAGAAGTTCGCCGTCTTCCCGGCGAGTTGGACGCCATCGCCGACCTGGATCGGATCTCCGTTGCCAGAGGCCCCAGACGCCTCGTTGAAGACGCTGGCAAAGTCGAGGTTCTCATCCTTGTAGCCATCCGTGTTCAGGTTTGCCAGGTTGTTGGCAATCACGTTAAGTGCTGCAGAACTGGCCGCGAGGCCTGACAGTGGAATTGAAAATGCTGACATTATTTTGCTCCTGTGTATGCGGGATAGGGGTTGACCGTCGGCAAACCAAGGCTGCCGTAAAGATTCATTAGGCCCGTGGTTCCTGCGCTGCCCGAGGAGGCACCGAGAGCAGACAGCGCGCCTGCCGTTGCGGCTTGTGCCGTCGCCGTGTCCGTGGTATTCCCCGGATACAAGCTCGCCTGATTCGTAGTTGCCTGGGTCGACGCGCCCGCCTTACTCGCCGAAGATGACTGCGTACTCGTTGAGCTTGACCCGGAAGGAGAAAGGTTTTGGAGACTCTGATTGATCGAAATCAGCTGATCCAGTTGATTCAGCGAAATCATCTGCCCAACCATCTCCGTAGGATCGACAGGCGAGGTCGGATCTTGATTCTGCAGCTCGGTAATCAGGAGGTTGAGAAACGTTGTCTGCAAACTCGACGTTGAATTGCTCGAACTGCTCGACGTGCTCCCCGTGCTCCCCGTGCTGCTCGTGCTGCTCGTGCTGCTCGATGCACTTGCAGATAACGTGTTCGCTTGCTGTACTGCTGCCGGCATCGCCGGGCTGAAACCTTGAATGTTCATCTCACCTTGCTCCTCGAAATCAATTCCTGTCTACGCCCTGACATCCAATCGGTAATCGCCGCTTGCGACCGTCACACTTCTCGTTGCGACCGCGTCTTCCTGGATCGCTGTTGAAAATTCTGTAACCTGAGCCGGTTGTGCGGTTGAGTTCTTTTGCTGTTGCGAAGACCCATCTCTCGCATCGGAAAACGTTGCCCTGCCCTGGTTGACCTGAATATTCGCATGCAGTCCATAATCGCTTCCGAGCTTCGCCTGGACTGAAGGAATATGCGCGGCCAGCGCGCTCCCAAGCTCGTTGTGATCGACTGCAATCTGCGTCTGCATTTGTTGTTGCGAAACGGCGGTGCGAATCGATATATCACCAAATTCAATCGAGTGCATGCCTACGCGCATCACACTCTCACTCATGTTCTGGATGATCTGCGCAGTGCTGATGCCGCTCATTCCTGCTGAATCGCCGCCCATCCATCGCTCCATCGCGGGATTGTCATCTCCATCCCCCCGATGAGTCTCCATCCCCGCGAAGTCAGAGGAAGCGGTCGTTCCCGCGGAACCGTGAACAGTTGCCGGTGTCGCAGGAAGGATCAGTTGCAAAACGCCTGCCTCGCTCCCCGTCGCCTGCACGGCCGATATCTGCGATCCGGTGCCGATGGAGCCATGCGACAACGAACCTATGTCGCCGACATTGGAGTCTCTTCCCGATCTCGCCGCATCTCCAACATTCGAATTCAGGCCGGCGATCGAGGCGCCAGTCTTCGACTGACTTAGCTTCGCTGTTACCTGCAGAGAATTCCCATCGCCAGACTTCGTTGTCGAGACCTGCTGAGCCTTCGCCGCCAGGCTTGTTTGCAGGATGCTCGCTGCATCGAGTGACTCTCCATCGCGCGGCGCGCCACCCAAGCCCGAAGCCGACAGTTGAGCTGCTGGGGTCGACGGGTCGACGAGTGTCATCGATGGATCGGGAGAAGTGGATGGTAGTGCAGGCTGCCCGGCAGACTCGGCCGTCAGGATGTCGGCAGAATCACGTCCCTCACCGATTCCCCGTTCACACTGCAAGGCCTCTGCACCGCGAAATTCAATGGGAACTTGTGTGCCTGCATGAGATTGCTGACCCGAATCCGGCCCTGAGATCGCGCTACTCAGCTGATCGCTGACAGACTGCTCGGTCGATTCCGGCTGTGAACCCTTGTCCGCGCTCTCAGATGCGGTTAGCGCGGAAAAGAACATGCCGCTTGATTCCGGTTGAACCGTCGAGCTCTGAAGTGCAAACGGCGACCCAACCTGGCCGGTGAAATTAGCCTTTAGCGAGTCGTTCTTGTGAGAAACACTATCATCTGCTGTTTCCGAGCTCGCTTCGGAAAGATGACTGACTTTGGAATTGTCCAGCTTCGATTCGACCTGTTTCACACTGGAGGAAGCAGTCTCTCCCTGCCGATTCGACTTCGAAACATCTGAACTCTGCCTGCACTGCTTCAATGACCAACGATTCCCCTGATCTTCATTCTGCTCAGAATCATCGGGGCGCTCGTCAGATGCGGAATGCGTTCCAGAGTTATCGCCGCCTGGTTTCAGGCGCCAAGTACCCGAGACATTCGCAAGCGTATCGACAAATGAATGTCGCGATGACTGCGACGTCGAGCTTTGCGGTGCCGTTGGAGTTCCAGCTTCGAGTTTTGGCGCAATTCGCACGCCTTGGTTATTGCATGTTAGATTCCACTAATGAGCGCCTCCCGGAATTCGTTCGCGATCCTGCAAGCTGCTCAGTAAGCTGAAGATACGGATTACCGCACAGTGGCATATGCGGGCGGAGCCGTCTCAAGTAGGCAACCGATGCCCGGCACACTAGGCAAACTCTGCCTGATTGTTCGATTGGCGTGACCTTCAACGCCTAATGAAAAGTAAATGGCCTGCGAACTGAGTTCGCAGGCCACATTCATTCATGAGCCAATCAACTTTTCAATCACGCTGAGATCGAGCTGCAAACATATCGTCCAGTTGCTTCTGTTGATTGCGCAACTGATCCTGCTCCCAGGCGCCGAGCTTCTGTTTCCGAAGATCGCTGAGTATCCTGCGATCCACACGGGCGGCTTGATAGACGTTCATCTGGATTTCCCTTTTGTTCTTCAATTCGACCAGGGTCTCGAGAAGATTTCGCCGCAATTCAACAGACGCGTTCATTTCATCCTGAAGGTTTTTGAGTTGGGCTGCCCGCATCCACTTCTGTAAGGCTTCTTCTCGCTCATTACTCACCTGGGCGAGCTCTTCGGTCAGTCTATCTATGCGTCGCTTAACCATTGCTACTTCGAGCTCTACTTTATGCAGTGCCAGCTCTTCGCGCTTCTCTAAGCCCTCTCTGAGCCGAAGCACCGGCGCCAGTGAAAATCGAAATCCCATGGAGGATTCTCCCCATCCGTGCCCGACTCTTCAAAGCTCGCTTACCCCGGCAGTTCCATCATCTTTTCAACTGCCCCGGCAAACGTGCAGAATTCATCTGGCTTTTGTTTCAAATATTCATTGATTGCGGGAAGCGAGGAGATCGCCTTATCAAGGACCGGATCCGATCCGCCGTGGTAGGCGCCGATCCGGATGAGATCTTCCGAACGTGCATAGGCAGCCAATAATTCGCGTGTACCGCTTGCCTTGCTTAGATGCTCTCTGGTCACCATGCTGTTCATCAGTCTACTGAGGCTGTCCAGAACGGATATTGGCGGATAGTGACCAAGGAGCGCGAGATGCCTGTCGAGAACGACTTGCCCGTCCAGCAGCGACCGGACCGTATCCACCACCGGGTCCTGCTGATCGTCACCTTCCATCAGCACCGTGTAAAAGGCAGTAATGCTTCCCTGCGCAAAGTTTCCCGTTCGCTCCACAAGGCGGGCAAGCATGTTCAGAACTGAAGGTGTGTAGCCTTTGGCCGTTGGCGGCTCACCGGCTGCCAGGCCAATCTCGCGTTGCGCCATAGCGAATCGCGTCAGCGAGTCGACAATCAATAACACATTCTTGCCTGTGCTTGCGAAGTGTTCTGCCACGGCTGTAGCCGCCAACGCAGCGCGAATCCGCAGCACCGGCGATTGATCAGAAGTGGAGACAATTACGACCGCGCGCCGCAGGCCGGCTTCGCCGAGCACTTCCAGGAACTCGCCGACCTCGCGCCCGCGTTCGCCCACCAGCGCCAGTACGGTCATGTCCGCTGCAGTGCCTCGCGCCATCATTCCGATCAGCGTGCTCTTTCCCACGCCACTTCCGCCAAAGATTCCTACGCGCTGTCCTCTGCCGCATGTCAGAAAGCCGTCGATCGCTCGAATTCCGCAGCTCAACGGCTCACGGATCGGAACACGCTCAAGCGGCAGCGGCGCCGAACCGTCGATGGGCACAGAGTGGATGGCCCTGTATTCGCCCTTGCCATCCAGGGGGTTCCCTGCTGTGTCGATCACCCGGCTAAGCATCTTCGGTCCAACCCGGATAGACGGCCGTGCGCCCCAGGTGAAAAGCTTGTCTCCGAATCGAATTCCCTGTGGCTGATCTGCTGTCATCGACAACATGGTTGAGCCACGGAACCCCACGATCTCACCCGAGTAACTCTTCCCCGAGTGGTCAAGAATAAGGCACGACTCGCCAACCGAACAGAACGGTCCTTCTGACTCGATCAGGTTTCCGACGACCTGGTTCACTCGACCATGCCAGCGAAGGGTCGAACCGGTCTGGAGGTAATGCGTAAACGGAGCTAAGAGCGTTCGCCTCATTTGCTATTTGGCCTTAACGCAAGTAAATCGAAAAATCCCTGTTCGACCTCTTTGAGTTGCGTGTCAAGGCCAAAGTTGGCAGATCCAAGTTCGGTCTCTACAATGCAATCCCCCTCGCTCAGATTCGCATCCTCGGCAACCTCAACATGCGCCATATTTGGAGACTCCGCAAAGTACTTGCGCCAACTGTCAACACGATTCGGAATCACTCGGAGAGTCACAGCCGAGCCCTCGCGCATCTTCTCTACGGCAATTCGAACCAGCGCCGCTACCAGCATGGGATCGACCTGCGATTCTCGATGCAGAATCTTCGCGGCAATCGAAAGAGCGAGCTGAACAACCTCCGCCTCAACACGCGCATAGTAATCGCTCCGCTGTTCTTCGAATCCGGCAATCAGCACAGCTACGAACGCCCGTTCTGCAAGAAGCTTCTGGTCATATTCCTTGCGCAGTTTCTGCTCCACTTCGAGCACCGCGGCTGTCTTTTCGCGCTCTACGAGAGCGGCGACTTCGGCTGCAGAAGATTTGGCTGAAGCCGGACTACTCTTTTCGCCGTTGCCCTTGCCCGCATATCTGGAATGCGACGATGCTTCGCGCTCCGGCCGCTCAGACATATCCCGATATTGAAGCGCGGCGACCAGTACGTCCGTCGCGCCATTGAGCTCTGTGTCAGAGTACATACTCGTCCTCTCCCTCGCTCTTTAACACGATCTTGCCCTCTGCCTCAAGCTTGCGCGCTATGGCAACAATTTCGCTCTGGGCCTTGGCAACTTCCTTGGTTCGAACCGGCCCCATCATCTCCGAGTCTTCCTTCATGATCTCCACTGCACGTGAAGACATGGTCCTATAGATGTGGGCTCGCAAGTCCTCGCTCGCTGCCTTCAAAGCCACCATCAGAGTTTTCTTGTCCACTGTGTTCATCAGTTCGCGCAAATCCGGCTCTGGAACCTCCAGAAAGTTCTCGAAGGTAAACATCGTGTCGCGAATATTGATCGCCAGGCCCGGCTCTTGGGCTTCAATTGTTTCCAGAATCTGTCGCGCAGCATTCGGCTCCAGGCGATTCATCACATCGGCGAGATTCTTGAATCCTGTGTCAGAGCGCTTGGATTGTTCCCCTGTGGATCCAAAGCGGCGGTTCAGAACATTCGACGCCTTTGCCGCAGCCTCCGGAGAGAATTGCTTCATCGTCGCCAGCCGCTTGACGCAATCGACGCGCGTCTCTGGTTCGAGCTTCATCAAAAGCGATGAAGCCTGCTTGGGATCTAGGTGGCCTATCACCAGGGCCTTGGTCTGCGCGTGTTCTCCGGCGAGAATTCGCGCTAGTTGCTGAGGCTCTGCCTTCTTCAGCCCTTCTACCTTGAATGTTCTTCCGTCGTCTTTGTGCGTCAACCGATCCACCATGCTCTTTGCGCCATTTTCTCCAAACGCCTTTACGAGCAGCCGAATTGCGCGATCCTGACCGCCAACCGCAATGAACTCCTGCGCGGCAATCAGTTCTTGATACTCCTCGAGCACCTGGACAGTTACCTCAATCGGAACCGGCGCTAGCCTGGCCAGTTCTTCGGTAATCTGCTCTAAATCGTCTTGCGGTAGGCTGCGCAAGATGGGCGCAGCATCGTCTTCGCCTAGGAGCGAGATCAGAATGGCCGCCTTTTGCGCGCCGTTCGATGTGATGCGGTCAAGTGCACTCATTCCTTCTCCTCACGCATCCACGCCTGCATTGCGCGCGCTGTATCTACCGGCTTCTGCCGCGCGAGTTCGAAAGCCTGCATCTTCAGCTGTGCCGCTCGCTGCACATGATCGCCAGAAAACGATGACCCTGAAGAAAGCGATTGCGCATTCGACGTGGCGAGTGCCGGCTGAAGGCCCGCGCTCAACTCGTTACGGGAAAGTGCCTGCTTTTGTACTGGCCGTATGACAAACAGATATGCCAATACGAAGAGCAAAAGCAGTGAGAGAGGGCGAAGAAGCGTCGAATAGTCCGCGACCGTCTTTTGTACCTCTGTAGCCCAGCCGGCAGCGGGAAGATCCGTATTCACTGCGTTCCCATCAAACGAAATGCTCTGCACACTTATTGTGTCCCCACGTTTCGCGTCGAAACCGATGGCAGCCTGGGCGAGTTCCTGGATTTTGTTGAGTTCTTCCTGTGACCGCGGCCGTTTGCTGAACGTGGCCTTGTCGCCCTGTCCGGTTCTTACCAACGCATCGTCAACAAGGAGTGCTGCGGTCACCCGCCGTATCTTGCCGGCAGGCGAAATCGTGTGAATTACGGTCTTATTCACTCCGTACTGTGCGCTCTCCGATTTCGAGGTTTGCTTTTCCGTGGGTGTGTCTACCGGCCTTTGCTTCTTGTCCGTGGGTATGTTGCTCGCCGTGCCCGGCACTCCAGACTGCACGGAGCCTCCGCCCGCATCGTCCTCAGTGCGTTGCACACTCAAGAGCGCGCTGACCGTGGGATCGTACTTCTCCTCGTTTTCCTCGGTCGAGTCCTGGTCGTAGTCAATATTCACGCTCGCGCGGATCGCGTTTGCACCAACAATGGGTTCCAGCGTGCTAGTCAAGCGCTGGGTCAGCCTGGCCTCTTCTCCTTCGCCTGTGTCACCACCATCTTCATCGTGTCCTAATCCAAGCGACCGATCCGAGTCTGCATCAATGATGGCCACATCCTCAGGCTTCAGGCCGTCCACTGCTCCTGAAACCAGCCGCGAGATCGCCATCACTGCGTCCTTTGACAGCCCATTACGTTTGAGCTTCACGATCACCGACGCCTTTGCCGAGCGTTCGCGATCAAGAAATACAGAATCCGCAGGCATGACGAGGTGAACCCGCGCACTTTCCACATCAGACAGTGTCTTGATCGTACGCTCCAACTCGCCTTCCATTGCGCGTTGATAAGCAACTTTCTCGTCGAACTCCGTTTGTCCCCAACTGACCTTGTCAAAGAGCTCAAATCCAAGACGGCCGCTATGCGGCTGGCCCTGGGATGCGGTCTGCACGCGCGCTGCATCCAGCTTGTCTGCCGGCACACTGATTGTCTTTCCGTCGGCGCTGATTTTATGCGGGATGTTCTGTGCATCAAGCTGAGTTGCGAGCGACTGCGCATCCGCAGGCTCCATGTCCTGGTAGAGCGGCTTGTAGCTTGGCATGCCCAGCAGCCGCACAAAGACTGCGAGAAGGATCACGGTAATTCCAGCCCCACTCAGGAGCAGTGCCTTCTGTCCCCCGCTACGACTTGCCCAAAACTGTTTCGCCTGTTCGCCTGCATTCGCAAAATCTGCCATTGGATCCCGATCCTAAAACTGCATTTTTTCTATATCCTGATACGCGCTTACAATCTTGTTTCTCACCTGCATCATCAACTGAAACGAAACATCTGCCTTTTCAACCGCGATCATCACTTGATTGAGATCGCCCCCGCCGCCTTGCAGCATATTGCTGACCTGCGACGCCGCCGCGTCATGCAGTTGATCAACACCGTGCACCGCGTTCGACAAAATCGACGTGAAGCTGTCTCCTGCCGATTGGCCGGCCCCGCCAAGTGGCGAAGAATTCGGCAGAATAGCGTTCGGAATAGGTCCCAGAGTGAAGTTACTCATTGTCTGCCTCCTGTCTACGAGGATTTCAAAATGTCGATTGACTGCTGAATCATTTGCTTCGCGGCCGTCACCGCCGAAGCGTTCAATTGATAGGCGCGAACTGCTCCCATCAAGTCCACCATCTCCGACACCGGATTGATTGCCGGATACGCAACAAAACCCTTTGCATCCGCATCCGGGCTTCCTGGCTCGTACCTCATCACCGGCGGCGTCGTATCGTTTACCACCTGGGTCAGCTCTACCGAACCCGCCGTCGGCCGGCCGAAGTTGCCAATGTGGTTAAGGACGTTGCGAAACGGTGATGCATTCGAAGCGCTGAACACAACCTCCTTACGCACGTAGGGCCCACCGGAATCGGTGTGCGTGGTCTCGGCATTGGCCAGGTTCGCCGACGTCACTTCTGCCCGCTGGCGCTCAGCGGAAAGAGCAGATGCGCTAATGCTCAACATGTCGAAGAGGCCCATCGCTAATTCCCATCCTTGATTGCTGTCAGTAACCGATGAAACTCGCTCTTGATCAGTTGCACGCCCATTTGATATTGAAGTTGTGTCTCCGAAAGCAGTAGGCTCTCTCTGTCGACATTCACGTTATTTCCATCTGGCCGCTCTGGCAGGCCTTCCACTGCGACAGACGCGGGTTCCAGATTTACGCTGCTTCCGTCACTCAGAGCCTGCTGCATCGCCGCTTGAAAGTTGATGTCTTTCGTTTGATAGCCAGGTGTGTCTATATTGGCAATGTTGGATGCAACCAGTTGCTGGCGATCTGAGGTGACCTTTAGATAGCCCTGAAGCAGTTGCAAGTTCGGTGTCGTGGTCATAATGCGCATCTCCTTGGAGGCAATCCGTATTCACGAATCTTGTTCCGCAAAGTCCTGAGGCTGATCCCGAGCATCTCTGCGGCGTGCGTCCGATTTCCCTCTGTAAGTACCAAAGTCTTCTCCAGGTGCAGCTTTTCCACCTGCCAGATTGGAGTTCCCGCCGGCACTCCGGCCGTGCCCGCGGTCTGGCGCGGATGAAATGTCACGTCGGCCGCTTCTTTAAGCCCACAGTTCCCGTTGAACTCCATCTCGAAGCACTGAGCGTCGAGTACGGACTTCTCGCTTAATGTAAGAATCCGCCGCATGAAGTTCGCCAATTCGCGAACATTTCCGGGCCACGAATGCGACTGGAGGCGATCGAGAAAACTTGGATGCAGTTGCGGGACAATGGACCCGCGTTGTTCCGCATACTTCTGCGCGAAGTAGCGCGCCAAAACCGGAATGTCATCGCGCCGCTCGCGCAACGGCGGCAGAGATAGGGGGATCACATTCAGACGGTAGTAGAGGTCGGCTCTGAATTGTCCTCGCCCCACCATTGCAGAGAGCGAGAGATTCGTTGTTGCAATCACTCGCACGTCGACCTTCGCGGTCCGCGTTCCACCTAATCTCTCAATCTCCCTTTCCTGCAAAACGCGCAGCAGTTTAGGCTGCAAGTTGAGCGGCATTTCTCCGATCTCGTCAAGCAGGATTGTGCCGCCGTCAGCTGATTCAAACTTGCCAGAGCGGGCTGCCACCGCACCGGTAAATGCCCCCCGTGCGTGCCCAAAGAGCTCGCTCTCAAGCAGCGCCTCGGGAACAGCGGCGCAGTTGACCGCGACAAATGGTTTGTTGCTACGGTCGCTGCACTCGTGAATGAATCGTGCCAGCAGTTCTTTTCCAGTGCCGCTTTCCGCCTCGATCAGAACGTCGGCGCCGGTGCTCGCCGCCGCGCGGGCGCGCTGAAGAGCACGCTGCAGGAGTGATGAATGGCCAACAATATCGCCGTTCTGGTCGACATCTTCCACTGAAGATAGCTTGGCAGAACTCATGATTTTGGATGCGGCCGCTTGCAGACGATCGAATGGAATTGGCTTGGTTAGATAATCGAGAGCTCCGTCGCGCATCGCAGTCACGGCATCGGGAACTGAACCGTATGCAGTAAGCAGAATCACCGCGGTTGTCGGAGAAGCTCGCCGCGCCGCCCTCATCACTTCCAAACCGGAGCCATCGGGCATCCGAATATCGGTCACCACAAGGTCATAGTCCCGATTCTCTACGTTCCGAATCGCCTCACGCACGCACGAGGCCGTGTCCACCGTCCAGCCGTTGCGCAGAAAATTCGCGCGCAACGCAGTCCGGATCCCCGGCTCGTCGTCAACCACCATCACCGAATGCGGTTCGCCCATGCTCATAGAATCGGAAACTCCAACTGAATCACCGTGCCTTCATTCACCCGGCTCATCGCCTTGACCTCCCCGCCGTGTTGCATCATCAGCCGCTTGCATACAGCCAGGCCCAACCCGGGCGTTTCTCCGGTTGCACTGAATCCTGCTTCAAAGATGTGCTCGACGAGATCCTCAGGAATCCCGCAACCGCTGTCTGCCACTTCAACAACGGCTCGGCAAGCACTCCCGGATTCCAACGCCCTCGTTGAAATCCGAATCTTTCCTCCCGCCGGCGTGTGGCGAATTGCATTGCACACGATGTTCAAAATCATCTGGCGGATTGCATCCTCGTTGCCAAGGATCGACAACCTGCCATCGGCTGCCGAAATCGAAATCTCAACGCCCGCCTGCTCGGCGATAGGCAGCACAAACTCCACTCCGCTCTCGACGCAGGCGGCTAATGGAACACGGACCAGGTGAGCCCTGGTCTCCCCATTCAGGTTGAGCACGTTGTTTACGGTTCCAGACAGCATCCGAATTCCAGCTCTAAGGTGCGAGACCCATTCCGAGCTTCCGCTGCGATCCTTTTCGATGAGGTCGGCAAATAATTCGAGACTCGCTAATGGATTTCTAATTTCGTGCGCTAGGATCGTCGAGATCTCCGCCAGCACCGTTGTCCGTCGTGCAGCCTCGCGGTGCTGCTCTGCCTGCTTGTTGGCCGTCACATCCCGCAGAATCCAGATGCTCTTGAGGTTAAGATCCTCATCTGTCGTTCTTGAATTCGCCGAATCCTTGAAGAGTTTTCGGTTCCCAATCGCCAGCCAGCGCTCGCCTGCCCTTGAATCGATGCGGATCTCGCTATCGCTCCGCTCGTCCAATCCGTCGCAGAGCGACTCGAAATCGATCTTGCTGAATCGCGAAAGGTCACGCAGATTCCCGACCTCTACCTCTCCCAGATCCAGCAGCTTACGCGCCTCCGGATTGATCATCACGATCCGACGACCGCTGCTTATCACCACAACGCCACATGGCATCGAATCAAGCATCCGCTGCAGTGCCGCACGAATGCGATCGTTCTCGGCCAGGCTCCTGGTCAATTCCGCATTGCGCTTCGCAAGTTCGGTGTTCAGATGCGTAACCTCGCCTTGAAGGTCGCGATACGACGCTTCAAGCACGGAAGACGCAGAGATGAACTCGGAGAAAGCGTCCGCAAGCAATTGCGGACTGGGAATCGATTCCCCACTCATCGGGTTCATTGGAAACACATGAGAACTCGGCAGCATTTGCCTATCTCACATGCAAGATGAGTGCCAAACTGAAACTAATTGCCCATTTTGGGCCTGGCGCCCTACAAGATTATGTGCTCGGCCTTGATTTCGTTCCCGTTCCCTACCAATATTGTGGCCCGCTCAATTGCGTTCCGTAACTCGCGGACGTTTCCGGGCCAACTATGCTGCTGCAGAACCTGCAACGCCTCCTGCGACAGAGTCACTCCACGACCATACTTTTCGATAAAATGAAGCGCCAGATCCTCCACGTCGCTCAATCGCTCCCGAAGCGACGGAAGGTGGATCGGAAAGATTGCCAGGCGATAATAAAGGTCCTCGCGGAACTGCTGTTGCTCGACACGCTTCTTCAGGTCTGAGTTGGTCGCCGCAATCACCCGGACATCGACTTTGAGATTGTCGTTTCCGCCCAGGCGTTGTACCTCGCCCTGCTCCAAAAATCTCAGAATTTTGCTCTGCAGCGGGTGCGGCATGTCTCCAATTTCATCGAGGAAAAGGGTTCCCCCGTGCGCAGCGTGAATGCGGCCGATCTTCGACTGGATCGCTCCCGTAAACGCCCCCTTCATGTAGCCGAAGAGTTCCGACTCTAGCAGCGCCTCCGGAATCGCGGCACAATTCACCACTACAAAGGGCTGATTTCTCCGGGAACTGATCAGGTGGGTCTCCTGCGCAATCAGGTCCTTCCCGGTTCCGCTCTCGCCAGTCACCAGCACGGTTGTATCGCGAACCGCAACCATCCGCGTCAGGGCATAGGCCCGCATCATCGGATTGGAATTGCCCACCATGCTTCGCAGCCGAATCGCATTTGAAGAGTGAGGCTGAGCATGGTCATTGGGGCTCACCGCAAGCGGAACCTGGTGGAGCGATCCGCCATGGTTGATGACCTCTGCAATCTTCTTTGAGACAGGCGTTGGAGATGCGCTTCCGAGCAGAAGTTGGCCGGTTTGCGAATTCAACAACAGAACCTGTGCGTTCGGAAATCGTCTTCTTACGATTCCCTGAAACTCGCCGGCCTCAAGATCCGGCAACGACGGATCCAACAGCAGGATGCAGTCATCATCTCCGCGGTTGTGGAGAATTTTTAGAACCTCGGCCCCGCTGCTCGCCTGCGATAGGTTCCAGCGAGGATGGCCGAGCTTCTCCTGAAGGTTCTCCCGCAGGCGGGTGTTCGGACTAACGACAAGTACGTCGATAGAACTTCGATCCTCAAAGCGCGCACATTGGGTTGCAAGAGATGCCATGGCCTTACTCGTTTCCTGTCTTGGATGAAATGGTCACCAGGATATCTTCCCCGTTCGAATTGGCTCGAGTCGGAGATGCGCAGGCACTGGAATCGAGCGAAACGGTCTGCGCCATCTCGCCGCTCGTGTGCGCCGGCAGAGTGAACACTATGCACAGCGGGTCCTCAACACATGCATAGCCGCCGCTTTGACGCCGAACGTTGGTCTTCGCCAGCGAAAGATTCAGACGTTCAGTGAAACTGAGGTTCTTCCCCCGCAGCGCCGTGCTTTCTACCTTTAACTCAATCTGGCCATCATGAGAGCGAAGAGAAATCACAATCTCTTCCCCCGCAGATGAAATCGAAATGGCCGCACGAAGCGCTGCTCGAAGTGCCCGCTCTATGCGTTCCGCGTCTCCACGAACGTGAACACAGACATCCGGATCGGTTCTCTTGATCGTGCCGCCCCATTCCCGCACCAGCGAATTCATGTCGTAGACAACAAATCCCACCAGCGCGCCGAGGTCGAGCTTCACCGGGCTCGGATCTCCGTCTGCGGTATCCAAAACATCCTGCAAGCTCGAAAGCAAGTCCCCTATTCGCTCAACCTGTTTCGCCGACATATCGAGATAGCGGTCATTCTCCTGCGGAATCGAACCGCGCAACTTCCAGGCGCCTAATGCGCCACGAAGGATGGTGAGCGGCTGCGCAATTGCATGAAGGCCATCCGCCAGAGCCGCATACGGGCACGTGGACAGAGACAAATCGGTCGTCTCCTGTCCACCGCATGTCTCTCCGCAATTAAGGAACGCGCAACTCATATCCAAATCCCCGTACGGTATGGGTAAGCCTTGGCTCGCCTGGTAGGTCAATCTTGTCGCGTACGTACTTCATGTAGACGTCGACTATGTTAGTGGTCGATTCGGGAGCCATATTCCAGACTTCCTCAAGCAAGGCCGCGCGCGAAACCGGGCGTCCCGCGTTGCGCATCATGATGTCGAGAATGGCATACTCGCGGGGAGTCAAATCGACCCTTCTTCCGTTCCGCTCCACTCGCCGTTCGTCCCGGTAAATTGAAAGATCTCCAACCGTGGAGCAATTGGGCACTTCACCCGAATTCCTGCGCAACAGTGCCTGCACGCGAGCCATGAACTCCAAAAGGGAAAACGGTTTTGTCAAGCAATCGTCGGCCCCGGCGCGCAGCGCGTGCACTCTGTCTTCCACCCGGGCTCGTGCCGTAAGCACCAACACTGGAAGTCGTGGCTGCGTAGGTCTCAGTTGCCTTAGCAGGCTAAGGCCATCGAGGGTGGGCAAGTTCAAATCGAGTACGAGCAGATCGTAGCGGCGCTTTCCTTGTAATGCTTGCAGCGCTTCGGCCCCATCGTGGATCTGGTCCACGATAAAGCGATCCGCCTCCAGTTCCATACTCAAGAAGTATGCAAGGGAAGAATCGTCATCTACAACAAGAACGTGCCGACCCAATGACATATTGGGATCAGCACCCATGGCCCGTGAGTCGGAGCGGCTCGCGGCTGTGGTTCCTTTCTCAATTTCGGCCGAGGCAAAGAAATCTTGCTCAACGTTCAAGTTCTTCATTCACGTACTTTCGAGCGCAGTTGCGCTTGAAATATTTCTTCACCGGCTCTCCCTGAAGTGGTTACTTCAGAGCAGGGACGCGATTACTTTTTACTGATTTCAACAGTGATCTTAACTAGTAATCGAGCATTGTCAACGTGATGCTAATCACATCGATGAATTTACTATTGTCGTCTTTGGTACAGTGACTACGGTCACTAATGCGAATTGAACTCAACACTTTAGCCCAAAATGGACTCTCCGGCTGGAATTCCGTGCCGCCCTGACTCGGATGATCATCCAGGTAAGTTACCTTAATTAAATATTGGCGATCCGCCGGATTCTTACGGCGAATATGCCGATAAGTGAATGGGAAACCTATCTTGCGGACGGTCAGGCAGTAAACCGTCGAATTGAGCACCTATGCGAAAGTTTGATTATCGCGCTCCTCGATTCCCCATCGATCTGCCGGTCCGTCTCACGCTCGCGGAATCCACGCAGATCTGCCGATGCACTGAAATCAGCACTGAAGGCATGAGGTTGGAAGTATCCGAGCCGCTCCCTCTCGATGCAGGCGGTGCGGTTCAGATGATCTTTCAGAATGCCAGCTTCAATCTTCCAGTCCGCGTGGCACGCTGTGGAACTGGCTGCGACGGTGTAGCGTTTGTGTATAGTTCAGGCGAAGAGCGCGACGAAGTAATCCACTTTATTGCCCTGGTGGCCGCCGCGCCGCCTCGTTCTGGACCAGTCCTGTTGCGCTGACCCGACAAATATTTTCAATTGGTTTGGATTTCGGCCCAGCCTCTTCAGTTTTGGCTGGCAGGCCGGGTGTTACTGAGCGGCAATCCCGGGGCCACTTCAGATCCGCCCTCGACCAGGTACTGAACAATCAGAGAAATCCTGCGATTGGATGGATCTTCCGGCTGCTGAGGAAGCCGGAGCCGCTGATCCGCAAAGCCCCGTACTTGCGATACCTGGCCAGGACGGATTCCCGCAGCCTGCATCATCCTTCTGGCCTCATTTGCTCTTTCCGTCGACAGGTCCCAGTTGTCGTACGCACGATCTCCGGTGTAAGGTTTCGAGTCGGTGTGCCCCTCAATGGAAAGTCGGTTCGGAAGCTTGCCGAGCTCGCCGGACAGCACATTCAAGAGCTCAACCAGGGCAGGTGTCGGCTTCGCGCTTCCCAGTTCGAAAAACGTGCCTTTCGCCGACTCCATCAATTCAATGCGGAGCCCCTCTTGCGTAATCGTGATCTCGATCTGGCTCTTAAGTTTGTCTAGTGGGTCAAGGTGGTGGATCGAACGGAGAAGCTCCTCTTTCAGTTTCTCCATGTCTTCCTTCTTCAGCGCCACAAACTCCCCGGTGCCGTTCCGGTTAGTCCCGACCATCTTGGCAATGCCCCTCGGGTCCTTGAAATACCCGCCCACTGCCTCCTGCACCTGTTTGCTGGCATTCATCATCCACAGCACGATGAACAATGCCATCATTGCAGTCACAAAGTCCGCATAGGCTACCTTCCACGCTCCACCGTGATGCCCCCCGTGGACAACCTTCTTCTTCACGATGATGACTTCGGTTGCTTTCGCCACAGTCCCCGTCCAGGTAACTCTCTATGCAGCCGCGGCCGCTGCCGGCTCTTCCTTGCGGCGGCACGCCGTGTCCACTTCCTTGAAGGTCGGTCGAACATGTTCGGGTATCGCGCGCCGTGCCATCTCGATCGCCAGCGAAGGCGACATTCCCTTGATGAACGCCAGCATTACCACCCGCAATACGTGATAGGAAGCGTGCTCGTTGTCGACTAACTTTGAGAGATTCGCCCCCAATGGACCCACTACGCCGTAACAAAGCAGGATGCCCAGAAACGTGCCGACCAACGCCGCGGCAACCTTGTGGCCAATCTCCTCCGGTGGTCCCCCGAGCGAACTCATCGTTACAACCACTCCCAGAACTGCCGCCACGATTCCCATGCCAGGCAGTGAATCCGCCATTGTGCTCAATGCCGTAGCCGACTCCGTTGCGCCCGCATGATGCACATCCATGTCAATTTCCATCATCTGGTCGAGATCGAACGCGCTGGCTCCCCCAATGATCGCCATCCGCATCGTGTCGCAAACAAAGTCGCGCACATGATGATTCTTCAGGAACTCCGGATACTTCGAAAACACGGCGCTCTTCTCCGGCTCCTCAATATCGCTTTCAATGCCGGCAAGGCCTTCTTTTCGCGCTTTGTTGAACAGCGTGTACATCATCTTCAATAAGTCGATATAGCGTTGCTTTGAATTTGTCGCCCCCTTCAGCACACTCACCAGGCCGCCAGCAATCCTCTTTAGTACATAGATCGGGTTGGCTGAAACGAGCGTGCCCACGGCCGCGCCGGCAATAATCAGAAACTCCGATGGCTGCATCAGAACCAGCAGCGGCCCCTTCTCCATGAGGAAGCCGCCCAGGACCGCTCCGAAAACAATCACTATTCCGATGATGGCAAACATGCGCGACGCCCCTCCACAGATCACACGCCAGCCGCTGCTGTGCGGGTTTGCACCCAGGCGCTCTGCAGTGCTCCCCTTCTATCGGCATTTGTTCTTTTGAGTTCCAGCGCGTTCAGATCTGAATTCTGCCAATGAATACCCCTTGGCAAATACGCTTTTCGACCTGTCCCGGCAATTGCCGGCCCGGGCCTCCTGAAAGGCTTAAATCATCAGTCCGTAGTTGGCGGGATCCAGTGGCCAAAACCGGTGCGCAGCAATTCGCTGATCTTGCCGGCGGAGATCGGCTTGCTGAAGTAGAAGCCTTGAGCCCCGTAGCACCCCTGATTCAGGAGAAATGACAGTTGAGATTCTTCTTCGACACCTTCGGCCAAAACGGAAAGGTTCAGCGCTCGCGCCATTTCGATAATCGCTATTGTGATGGCTGTGTCGTCTGCATCTACTGAGACATCCTTGATGAACGAGCGGTCGATCTTGAGGCGATTGACTTTGAAGTGCTTCAGATAGCCGAGGCTCGAATAGCCGGTCCCAAAATCGTCGATCGCCAGCGTTACTCCCAAAGCGCGAAGCCTGGCCGTAATCGGCGAAACCACTTCGGCATCGGTCAGCAGGCTTTCGGTCAGCTCCAGTTCCAGTAGCTCCGGGCTCAGGCCGGTCTCTCTGAGCACGTTCCCAATGAGTTCGCAGAACCCTTGCTGGTGAAACTGAATCGGTGACACATTCACCGCCACCGGAACTGCGGGTAGACCTTCTTGCTGCCACGCGCGCGCCTGACTGCAGGCGCTCCGCAATGCCCATTCGCCGATGGAAACAATTAGCCCCGTGTTCTCGGCAATCCCGATAAAGTCGTTTGGCGGAATCAGTCCCAGCTCGTGATGGTTCCAGCGCAGCAGCGATTCCACTCCAATGATCTCTCCGGTGCGGATATCGACCTGTGGCTGGTACTCAAGGAAAAGCTCTTTCCTCGAAAGCACCTCACGCAAGCCATTCTCTAGCCGCAGCCGCGCTACCAGCTCTTCATTCATCGCGTCGGTGAATACTGTAAACCGGGCCAGCTTGTCCTCACGCGCCCGGCGCACGGCAATGTCCGATCTCCTCATCAAAGTTTCGCAATCCGCACCATTCTCTGGATAAACGCTGACTCCGACACTGCAAAGAACCGAAAGTGCATGGCCCAGAAAACAATATTCGTCGTTCAACCTGGTCACAAGGTTTTCGGCAGCGATATCTACTTCGCGAACGTCGTCAACGTCCGGAAGAATCACCGCGAACTCAGTGCCGCCAATCCGCGCCAATGAGCCGCCCTCGCTTGTCCCTGCCATGATGCGCGCTGCAACCTCCTGCAGAAGTCGGTCACCGAATGCATCCCCAAGCGAGTCGTTGATTACTTTGAACCCTTCCAGTTCAATTTGCAGCAGAGCCACTCTGCGCTTCTTCTCGCGTGCAGCAGCCAATTCCTCCGCGAGTTGTGCCTGAAACTGCGTTCGATTCGGCAGGCCGGTCACCAAGTCGTAATAGGCCAGAAGCTCAGTCCTGATTTCGGCCTCCTTTTGGTCCGTGATATCCCAGGCTGTGCCCTCCAGCCTGACCACACTGCCGTCCTCCCAGACTGTGCGGACGTTGAACCTTGCCCACTTTCTCTGGCCATTGCGGCACCTCACCTGGAGATCGACTCGGCTGTGCGTGCAGTCTTCCTTATGTCTCGATTCCAGTTCAACCAGAAGGTCCACCCAGAATAAGATCGGCGAATTGTCTCTCGCTCCCTCGTGCATGACCGCTTCCGGCGATTCATAGCCAAGCATCTCTGCCATCGATTTATTCAGATCAAGGACACGCCCCGAAGGGCTCACCTGAAACATCCCTATCGGGGCACATTCAAAGAAAGCCCTGTATCTCGCCTCCGATTCCTGGGTTGAACTCTTGACCAACTTCGGTCCAGTTGGTTGGCAGTCCTCGCCACGGTCGGCCTCGGGCCAGAAACGCTCCACCGGCTTACGCTGCGCATCCCCGAATGCGCGCATGGCCCGCTCACTCTTGTTCGCCAGGGTCTCTTCCCGTTTCACACCCGTGGAGCGATCGCGGGTGGCCTCGCTGTCTCTAATAGGCGCAACTATATTATTTATGGAGCGTCGAACGTGCATAGCTCCCTATCGGCACCCGATGGAAACAATTACAGGACCAGATCCCGATGCTTGTCAGATTGCACCCATCTGACCGTCATTTGCTGGCCTCTTCGCCATTGCTGGCCGAAATAAACCGCCCAATCGGATTGCACGACTCTCCTTCTCGCCCTATTGCCCCCGGCTCATCTGGAACAATCCGATTCACATGCCGATAGAACTCCAACGAAACACGGCAGGATGGCGGCGCGAACTGCCTGCGGTTCCTGTCGACGTGTTCCTGTCGCTACTTGGGAAGCCCTTGGACTCATCGCGCAAGGGCAATTGAAACGATCGAGGGGTCTTCATCGGTCGAAACATGAGATGGGGATTGCTGTGGACAAAAGTACCTTTGGCGGCATTCTGATAGCGCTCATCGGAATTGGATGTGGCCTGGTTCTTGAAGGGGGGCGGATTGCGCAAGTGGTCCAGCCCACAGCTGCGCTCATCGTGATCGGCGGTACCATCGGCGCCGTCATGGTGCAGTTTCCACTGAGTGTCGTCGTACAAGCCGCGCTGCATCTCAAGGATGTATTCCTCAATGTCGAGCCTGAGTCCGACGAGCTGGTCAAGAACCTTCTGCACTACGCCTACCGAGCGCGTAAAGAAGGCATCCTCTCACTGGATCCAGAGCTGGCCAAGATTCAGGATCCTTTCCTGAAAGAAAGTCTGATGCTTGCCATCGACGGCGTGAGCGCCCCCGATCTGCGCAGGATGATGGAGCTCCAGCTCGACTACCGGGGAGAAAAGGACGCCCGGATCCCCAAGGTGTTCGAATCGGCAGCCGGATTTGCGCCAACCATCGGCATTATCGGTGCAGTGCTCGGCCTCATTCAGGTAATGCAGCACCTGCAAGACATCAATGAAGTCGGCAAAGGCATCGCGGTGGCGTTTGTCGCAACCATATATGGTGTCGGTTCTGCAAACCTCCTGTTCCTGCCTTGGGCCGGAAAGCTCAAAATCCGGATGCGCGAGAAGCAGGTAGTTCAGGAAATGACCCTTGAAGCGATCATCTCAATTATGGAAGGCATTAACCCGCGCACACTCGAGATGCGGCTGAAGCGCTTTGTTGTCGTCGCCCCTAGACGCACTCTGGCGAAAGTGGCCAAGCGATGAGGAGAAGAAGGCTTATCGATGATGAAGCCAACCATGAGCGATGGTTGATTTCATACTCTGACTTCATTACCTTGCTCTTTGCCTTCTTTGTGGTTCTTTTTGCGTCCACTTACCGCGATAACCAGCAGATCAGAAAACTCTCGCGAGCCATTCACAACGGATTCCAAACGCTCGGCGCATTCTCTACAGACGAAAGCAGTAGCGGTGGCCCCTATGCGAGCCTTGCCGCCGATCAGGATACCAACACTTCGCGTGTCCACAATGATCAAGACACTCAAAACCCTGCATCGGCCGGTTCGACCACAGATATGCTCGATCTCAAGCGGCAGCTCGAGGCTGTCATGGGCAAAGAACTTGCAAATCATGAGATGAACCTCGAGGTTACGCCTGAGGGCTTTGTCATCAGCCTTCGAGAACTTGGCTTCTTCGACAGTGGACAAGCAGAACTTCTGCCAGGCGCTGGTGCGAAGATCCTCGGAGTCGCAAAGGTCTTGTCGAGGCCCGGTTTGGAGATCCGCGTCACCGGGCATTCCGACGACCAACCGATTCACACCGCGCAATTCGCCTCAAACTGGGAGCTTTCCACCGCACGTGCCATGACTGTCCTGCGTCTCCTCGTCAACGATGGGGGTTTCGACCCAACCAGAATCTCCGCTGCCGGATTCGGTGAATACAGACCCATAGCCGACAATTCAACCCCCGAAGGTCGCAGGATGAATCGTCGAGTCGACCTGGTCGTCCTCCAAACCAGAAATGCGCCGCCGCACAGACCGTAGCTATGGATTGCAAACTGCAACCTGCCGATAAGACCATAACTCGACAGGCGGAGAAGTGTGGGCCAAACGCTGAATCAACGAGCAAGCGCACTCACAACTGTTCAGCGACTCATCAGTGAAAAATATTTCTCAATCCAACGCTTATGCAGTATCCGGGACACCGTAGATCTGGAAATTAGATCTTCATCTGCCGATGAATCCTCCTCGGTGATCACCCAAAAGCGGCCATAGAGAGACGGCTTAAGGCAGAGCTGCCGCGGGGGGAAGTTACCCTCTGTGGTCATGAGCCACGTCTTGAGCAGAGAAAAACGAGAACAAGTCATCGCATTGGGCCGTCTGGGCTGGTCGTTGCGGCGCATCGAACAGGAGACTGGAGTACGC
>Ga0181520_10002487_pt1 | contig 34024 bp, 29 predicted proteins | sample PEATcosm2014_Bin_29_FD_132451 | JGI IMG/M metagenome (GOLD analysis project Ga0181520, IMG submission 132451) | Peatland microbial communities from MTU Mesocosm Facility, Houghton, MI, USA - PEATcosm2014_Bin02_30_metaG | ecosystem: Environmental > Terrestrial > Soil > Wetlands > Peat | place...
ATCAACGCGCCGAGCGCCAAGACGAGAACGCCGGCCGAAACCGCCACGGCGCCGCAGACCGCATACAGCATGCCGACCTCGGTCGGCAGCAGGTTGAAGCTCGCGACGAGGCCGCTCGCCCCGGCGGCGACGAGCAGGAGCCCGAGGGCAAGGATGAGGATCGCCATTACCATTCCAGCTCTTTTAATCAATCAAAACCGCGGCGCCGACGTGGTTCCCGTTGCGGGGCGTCCGGAGGCACCCTAATTAAGGGAAGGCGCGCGGGGCGGCGCTGCAATTTCGGCGCGCGCGCCCCAACGCCTCTTCCCAACCAGGAGCCCCCCGATGTCTTTCTCGCTTCCCGACCTTCCCTACGCGCCGGACGCTTTAGCGCCCTACATGTCGAAGGAGACGCTCGAATACCACCACGGCAAGCACCACCTCGCCTATATCAACAACGCCAACAACCTGATCAAGGGCACCGAGTGGGAACACAAGCCCATCGAGGAGATCTTGCGCGGCTCCTACGGCAAAAATCCGGCCGTCTTCAACAACGTCGGCCAGCATTACAACCACTCCCAATTCTGGAAATGGATGAAGCCCGCCGGCGGCGGCAAGATTCCCGGCGAGATCGAAAAGGCGCTGATCGATTCGTTCGGCTCGGTCGACAAGGCGAAGGAAGCGCTCATCCAGGCGGGGACGACGCAGTTCGGCTCCGGCTGGGCTTGGCTCGCCGTGACCGACGGCAAGATCGTCGCCACCAAGACCCCGAACGCCGAAAATCCGCTCGTCCACGACGGCGTTCCGATCCTCGGCGTCGACGTGTGGGAGCACACCTACTACATCGACTACCGCAACCGGCGCCCCGACTTCCTCAAGGCGTTCGTCGACCACCTGGTCAACTGGGATTACGTGGCCGAGCTATACCACGCTGCGGCCCGGTAACACACGCCGCCCCGCGGGCGTTCGTCCCGACGTCGCTTCGCTCGCCGATCGCGCAACCGGTCGGCGAGCCCTTCCCCTTGCGACATACGATCAGTCGACGAGGTTGATCGCCTTGTCCTTGCACAGCTCGACGCTGTCCGCCGCCGTCGACGTGCCGTCGGCGTAGAGGCCGCGCACGTCGAACAGGCAGTCCTTTCCCGGCGAGATGTGGATGACCGTCTTCTTGCCCGCGGCGAGCGGTCCGGCGACCTTGCTGCTGTCGGCCGAGCCCGGCGGGGAGAGCAGAAGCGCCGTCAGCGCCACCGTGCGTTTGTTGGTGACGACCACCTCAACCTTGGCCGGAGTGGTCGCCTTCTTCGGCTTGGCCTTGGCCGGCGCCGACGCATCGGCGGGGGCTGGCTTGGCGGCGGCAGCCGGCTTGGCGGCGGTCGGCTTGGCGGCGGCGGCCGGCTTGGCCACCGCGCCCGCGGCGTCCGCCCCCGGGGCGACCTGCGCGGCGGCGGCGCTCGCGACGAGCAGCGCGCCGGCCGCCAGCCCCCAGACCGCCCACGAAGACTTAGTTATCCCACACATGCCGCATTCCTCCATTCGGGGCGCGCGCACCCCCGACGCCCCGTTGACGACACGACAATGACATTAACGGCCGACGAAAGGAAGACCACGACAGTGGCGGATCTTCACGCCGCCGAGGCCGCCGCGCAGCCCTTCGTGGCGCCTAAGCATCGACGAAACGCCTGCGATTCGCGCTGCGACGAGATAACGCACCGAGCGCTCCTTTTACGCACGACCGAAACCGCCGAACCAAGCGGGAAAGCCGGCGCGGCGCTGGCGCCCATGGCTCTGCGCCCGCGCGCCGAGTCGCGCGGCGGCGCCGAGCCTTCCGCGCGAACAGACGAAATCCGCGCCGTGGCCGAGCCTCGCCCCCCGCGACCGACGCCCGTCGCCCGCGACTCGCAGGTTCTTCACCGCGCGTCGCGAGGGTTCGCGCATAGCGAGAAACTTGGGGATAATTCCCGTCGGGCCTCCCGGCGCGAGGCGCGCGTCGAGGTCCGCGACACGAAGATCGCGGACGTCGCCCGTCCGCGATCCTCCCTTGAACCGTCCCGACGACTCGCGCGAAGCAGCGGCGCCGGGCGCGTCCTCGCGACCCGGCGCTCGCGCGTCTCCTCGCTCCGCCGCCTTACTTGACGCCGCGGCGGCGGCGCTGCTGGCCGAGACCCATCTGCTTGGCGAGCGCGGAGCGCGCCTTGGCATAAGCAGGGGCGACCATCGGATAGTCGGGCGGCAGGCTCCACTTCTCGCGGTACTGTTCCGGCGAGAGATTGTATTGCGTGCGAAGATGGCGCTTCAACGATTTGAATTTGCGCCCGTCTTCAAGACAAATGATGTAATCGTTGGTGATCGATTTCTTCGGCGCGACCGCAGGCTTCGCCGGTTCGGGCGCCGCCGCGACCACGCCGCTTGCAACCCGCACGATCGCCGCGTGAACGTCGCTCAGCAGCGCCGGTAATTCACTCGCTGGCACCGAATTGTTGGAGACGTAAGCCGAAACAATCTCGGCCGCGAGTTCAACGTGATTATTCGATTCGCTCATTCCGAAAACAGCTCCACTTTCCTCGGCGCCGGTTCGCTTGCGCAGACCGCGGCGTCGCGCGACAGTTCCGTCGCAATCCAAGGATGTCTGCAAACGCTGAACTTCCACTCCCGCGCGTTACAGAACGGCCTCTTCTTAAACGCAAACAACTCCTGGTTCAAGACTGTTTCAAAACTTTTCTTATTGTTTGAACCAGTTTTCCCAAGGCGCAGCGTGCATTGCCGCCCGCGCAACCACCCGACGACATTGACGACGCGGGCAAATGCGCCGCCGCAGGCCTGATTTCGCCGTCTCGAGCGCCTATATCTGCGGTCGCTTCTGCTACGCTGGACCGTCATGCACCATCAAAATCCGTCGCGTTTCATCGCCGCGCCCGGCGCCGGCGGCGGGTCCCTCTCAGGGACCATCCGCCTCCTGTGGCGCTACATCTGGCCCGCCGACCGCATCGACCTCAAGCTGCGCGCCGCCGCCGCGGTGGCGCTGATGCTGGTCTCGAAGCTCGTCACCGTCGCGACGCCCTACGCGCTCAAATGGGCGACCAACGCATTGGCGCCGAACGCGTTTCGGGAGCCGCCGCCGCTGCCGGCGATATTGAGCGGCGTCATCGCCCTGACCGTCCTCTACGGCCTCCTGCGCATCCTGATGTCGCTCACCCAGCAGGGCCGCGACGCGCTATTCGCCGCGGTGGCGATGAACGCGGTGCGCCGCGTCGCCGTCGAGGTCTTCGTTCACCTTCATCAGTTGTCGCTGCGCTTCCACCTTGAGCGCAAGACCGGCGGCCTGACGCGGGTGCTCGAGCGCGGCCGCGACGCGGTCGAGACCATCATCCGCACCTCGATGCTGGTCGCCATGCCGACGGTGGTCGAGTTCGCGCTGATCGCGGCGGCGTTCCTCTATTCGTTCGACTGGCGCTACGTCGCGGCGATCAGCGTCACCATCGTCGTCTACCTCGTCTACACGGCCGTCGCCACCAACTGGCGCATCGGCATCCGGCGCTCGATGAACGAGAGCGACACCGACGCCAACACCAAGGCGATCGACAGCCTGCTCAACTTCGAGACGGTGAAATATTTCGGCGCCGAGCGGCGCGAGGCGGCGCGCTACGACAAGGCGATGGCGCGCTACGAGCGCGCGAGCGTCAAGACCTACGTCTCGCTGGCGGTGCTCAACGCCGGCCAGGCGGTCATCTTCACCGTCGGCATGGTCATCGTGCTGGCGATGTGCGTCGAGGGGGTGCGCAGCCGCCGCAACGACATCGGCGATTTCGTGCTGCTCAACGCGATGATGCTGCAGCTCTACCAGCCGCTCAATTTCATGGGCACCGTCTATCGCGACATCAAGCAGGCGATCATCGACATCGAGATGATGTTCGACATCCTCGGCCAGACGCCCGAGATCAAGGATCGGCCGGGCGCGCGCCCGCTGGTCGTCAGCAAGGGCGCGGTGCGCTTCGAGAACGTCGAGTTCAATTACGACCCGGCGCGCAGGATCCTGCGCGGCGTCAGCTTCGAGGCGCCGGCGGGGCGCACCGTCGCCATCGTCGGGCCTTCGGGCGCGGGAAAGTCGACCATCTCGCGCCTGCTGTTCCGCTTCTACGAGCCCGCCGCCGGCCGCATCGTCATCGACGGCCAGGACATCGCCGAAGTGACGCAGGCGAGCCTGCGCGCCGCGATCGGCATGGTGCCGCAGGACACGGTGCTGTTCAACGACACCGTGCTCTACAACATCCGCTACGGCCGCGACGACGCGACCGCCGAGGAGGTCAAGGCCGCCGCCGACAACGCGCGGATCGACGCCTTCGTCCGGTCGCTGCCGCTTGGCTACGACACCTCGGTCGGCGAGCGCGGCCTGAAATTGTCGGGCGGCGAGAAGCAGCGCGTGGCGATCGCCCGCACCATCCTCAAGGGTCCGCCGATCCTCGTGCTCGACGAAGCGACCTCCGCCCTCGACACCTTCACCGAGCGCGAGATCCAAGCGGCGCTGCAGCGCATCTCGCAGGGACGCACCACCCTGATCATCGCGCATCGGCTTTCGACGGTTGTTCACGCCGACGAGATCCTGGTGCTCGACAAGGGCGTCATCGTCGAGCGGGGCCGGCACGAGGAGCTGCTGGCGCGCGGCGGCCTCTACGCCGGCCTGTGGAGCCGCCAGCGCAAGGCCGACGCGGCGCAGCGGGCGCTGCGCCGGGTCGGCGCCGCCGAACGGGAGGCGAAGGTCGAGACGGAGACGAACGGCGAGACGAAGACGCAGCGGGCGCCGGACGCGGAGACGGCGATCGAGGGCGACGCGCCGCCGTGACTTTTTCGCGGTTTGGCGCCACAACACCGGCGTCCTGCGAAGAGCCCCCGATGTCTGTTTTGGATTCTGTCCGTCGCCAGCTCGCGCCGATCCACCCCGAAGGCTACGTCTTCGTCGCCGCGTTCGTCGCCGCGACGCTGATCCTCGGCTGGCTATGGCGCCCGCTCGGCTGGATCGGCGTAGCGGCGACGCTGTGGTGCGCCTATTTCTTCCGCGATCCCGCGCGCGTGACGCCGCTGCGGGCCGATCTGGTGGTCGCCCCCGCCGACGGCGTGGTCTCGTTCTGCGGCCCCGCCGCGCCGCCGCCCGAGCTCGGGCTCGGCGCGCTGCCGTTGCCGCGGGTGTCGATCTTCATGTCGGTGCTCGACTGCCACGTCAATCGCTCCCCGGTCGAGGGCCGGGTGACCCGCGTCGCCTATCATCCGGGCGCCTTCTTCAACGCCGACCTCGACAAGGCGAGCGAGGAGAACGAACGCAACGGCGTCGTCATCGACAGCGCCGCAGGAGCCTTCGGCGTGGTGCAGATCGCCGGCTTGATCGCGCGGCGCATCGTCTGCTTCGTCCACGAGGGAGCGCGCCTCGGCGCCGGCGACCGCTTCGGCCTGATCCGTTTCGGCTCGCGGGTCGACCTCTACCTGCCCGAGAACGCCGAGATCGTCGTCGGGCTCAATTCTCGCGCGATCGCCGGCGAGACCGTGATCGCCCTGGTCGGCCGCGACGAGGCGCCGCGGCAGTTTCGCGTCAACTGAAGCCGGAAGCGTCCCCCCGTCATGAGCGAGATCCCGTCGCCCTCCGCCGCTCCGCTCGAGCCGCCCGCCGGCGAACGCATACGCCGTTTCCGCGCGGTGCCGCTCAGGCTGCTCATCCCCAATCTCGTCACGCTGCTGGCGCTGTGCGTCGGCCTGACGGCGATCCGCTTCGCCTTCGAAGGCGCGGTCGAATGGGCGGTGACCGCCATCGCCGCCGCGGCGGTGCTCGACGGACTCGACGGCCGCATCGCGCGGGCGCTGAAAGGCACCTCGCGCTTCGGCGCCGAGCTCGATTCGCTCGCCGACTTCGTCGACTTCGGGGTCGCCCCGGGCGTCGTGCTCTATTTCTCCGGGCTCGACCAGTTGAAGAGCCTCGGCTGGCTAGCGACGCTGGTGTTCTGCATCGCCTGCGCGCTGCGCCTGGCGCGCTTCAACGTGACGATCGACGACGTCTCCCTGCCCGAGTGGCGCAAGCACTTCTTCGTCGGCATGCCCGCGCCGGCGGGCGCGATCGTCGGCCTGCTGCCGGTCTACCTGCGCTTCCTGTTGTCCTCGCCGTCGGCGGAGCCGCGCTTCGTCGCCCTGGAGATCGTCTATGTGGTCGCCATCGCGCTATTGATGGCGAGCCGCGTGCCGCACTTCTCCGGCAAGTCGATCGGCCGCATCCCGCGCGACTACGTCGCCGTGGTGCTGATCGGCCTGGCGGCGGCGCTGCTGCTGATCGTCAATTTTCCCCTGCAATCGCTGATCGCGCTGTCGCTGGCCTATCTCGGCTCGATTCCGTTCAGCGTGCGGCGGTACACGGCGTTGCTGCGCGAGAACGGCTGAGCGCGCGAGGGCGCGAGCGGGGGATCGGCGACGATTGCCGATTCCTTTCCGCCTCGAATTCATATAGGGTCCGCGTGTTTTTTAGCTCGGGGCGGCGCGCCGAGGGTCAGGCGTTCGGGTCGCCGCCCTCTCTCTCCCCGCGCGGAGAAAGCAAGAAAGGCCTCAATGTCGAAGGAAGAGCTGCTCGAATTTCCGGGTTTCGTCGTGGAGTTGCTGCCCAACGCGACTTTCCGCGTCAAGCTCGAGAACGACCACGAAATCATCGCTCACACCGCCGGCAAGATGCGCAAGAACCGCATCCGCGTGCTCGCCGGCGACAAGGTCCTGGTCGAGATGACGCCCTACGACCTGACCAAGGGCCGCATCACCTATCGCTTCAAGTAGGCCCTCCCTCAATGACGCTTCGCCCGTGAGGTCGCGCCCGTGAGCGATAGTCCGACGCGCCCCCGCTTGGTTCTCGCCTCCGGCTCGGCCCGCCGTCTGGCGCTGCTGGCGCAGATCGGCGTCGAGCCCGACGCGGTGATTCCCGCCGACATCGAAGAGACGCCGCGCAACAACGAATCGCCGCGCGCGCTCGCCCAGCGCCTCGCCGCCGAGAAGGCGGCGGCGGCCACGGCGATCGCGCTGAAGCGCGCCGACCTCGGCCCGGCGCTGGTGCTCGCCGCCGACACCGTCGTCTGCGTCGGCCGGCGAATCCTGCCCAAATGCGAAATCCTCGACGAGGCGGAGGACTGCCTGAGCCTGCTCTCCGGCCGCGCCCACCGCGTCTACACCGGCCTCGCGCTGACCACGCCGGGCGGCGGCGCCCGCCGGCGTCTGGTCGAGACGCGGGTGCGCTTCAAGCGCCTGTCGCGCGCCGAAACCGCCGCCTACCTCGCCAGCGGCGAATGGCGCGGCAAGGCGGGCGGCTACGCCATCCAGGGGCTCGCCGGCGCCTTCGTCGTGCGCCTGATCGGCTCGTATCCGAACGTCGTCGGCCTGCCGCTGGCGGAGACCGCGGCGCTGCTCGCCGGCGAAGGCTACGTCACCTATCGGCAGTGGGAGGCGGGCGCCTGAAACCGATGGACGAGGGCGTAGGACGCCCGGCCAAGGAGAAGCGCGACGCCGATCGGCCCAGCGTCGGCGTCTGCGCCGTCTGCGGCCGTCCGCGCGACCCGCGCTACGCGCCCTTCTGCTCGCGCCGCTGCGCCGACGTCGACCTCCATCGCTGGCTGACCGGCCGCTACGTCGTCGCCGGCGCCGCGCCGGAAGAGGGCGAGGGCGAGGGTTAGCGCGCCGCCCGTCATCGCTCCGTTTCCCTCCCGCCGATCCGCCCCTCGACGCAGGCGATGGCGAAGGCGTAGGCGCGGGCGACGTCGTCGAGCCGGTCGAAGCGCCCTGGCTGGCCGCCGTGGCCCGCCTCCATCGCCGTGCGCAACAGGATCGGGCCGCCGCCGGTCATCGTCGCCCGCAGCTTCGCCGCCCATTTGGCGGGCTCCCAATAGGTCACGCGCGGGTCGGTCAGGCCGGCGAGCGCGAGGATGGCGGGATAGCGCTGCCGGCGCACGTTGTCGTAGGGGCTGTAGGCGCTTATGGCCGCGAACGCTTCGGCGCTGCGCACGGGATCGCCCCATTCCAGCCATTCGGGCGGGGTCAGCGGCAGGCTCTCGTCGAGCATGGTGTCGAGCACGTCGACGAACGGCACCTCGGCGATGATGCCGGCATAGAGTTCCGGCGCCAGGTTGGCGATCGCCCCCATCAGCATGCCGCCGGCGCTGCCGCCGTGGGCGACGACGCGCCCCGGCGCGGCGAAGCGCCCGGCGACGAGATGGCGCGTCGCGGCGATGAAGTCGGCGAAGGTGTTGGGCTTGTTGGCGAGCTTGCCGCCCTCGTACCAGCGCCAGCCTTTCTCGGTCCCGCCGCGCACATGGGCGATGGCGTAGACGAAGCCGCGGTCGACCAGCGAGAAGCGGTTGACCGAGAAGCTCGCCTCGGTCGCGTGGCCGTAAGCGCCGTAGCCGTAGATCATCAGCGGGGCCGAGCCGTCGAGCGGCAGGTCGCGGCGGTAGAGGAGCGAGATCGGCACGCTCTCGCCGTCATCGGCCTGCGCGCTGACGCTGCGGGTGACGTAGGCCGAGGCGTCGAAGTCCTTCGGCGTCATCTGTTTCTTGATCAGCGCGCGCCGACGCGAAGCGACCTCGTAATCGTAGGTCTCCTCGCTCGTCGCCATCGACGAATAGCTGAAGCGAAACTCCGGCGAGTCAAACTCGTAGACCGTATCGAGCTTGACGAAGCACGGGCCCGCGTCGAGGGCGATCTCGTGCTCGGCGCCGCTCGCGAACTCATGCACGATCAGCCGCGGCGCGTTGTCCTCGCGCGTCAGCAGGACGAGGAAGTCCTTGAACAGCGTCGCGCGCTCAATCAGCCGCCCCTCGCGGTGGGCGACGAACGCGCGCCAATTGGCCTCGCCCGGCGCCTGGCGCGGCGCGACGACGATCTTGAAGTCGCGCGCGCCGTCGCCGTTGGTCCGGATGTAGAAGACGTCGCCGTGGTCCATCGCCTCGTAGCGGAAGCCCGGCCGGCGCGGCGCGATCAGAAGCGGCGGCGCGGTCGGACGATCGAGGTCGACGACGCGCGCTTCGGAGGCGTCGTGGCCGTGCACGGCGATGATCGCGCTCAAGCCCAGCCGCGTCGGGGCGATGGCGATGAACCAGGAGGGATCGGTCTCCTCGAACACCTGGACGTCTTCGCTCTGCGGCGCGCCGAGGCGGTGCAGCATGACGCGCGAGGGGCGATGGCTGTCGTCCTGGGCGACGTAAAGAAACGCCGCCGAATCGCGCGTCCACACCGCTTCGCCGGTCGTGCTCTCGACCCGGTCGGCGAGATCGACGCCGGCGGCGAGGTCGCTGACGCCGATCGCGTACATCTCCGAGCCCTTGTCGTCGGCGCTCCAGGCGAACTTCGCGTGATCGGGGGAATGGCGGCCGGCGCCGAGATTGAAGAACGGCTTGCCGGCGGCGCGAGCGTCGCCGTCGAGGAGGATCGTCTCCTTGCCGCCGGCGCGCGGCCGGCGACAGAAGATGCGGCGTTGGCCGCCGCGGCGGAAGCGCGAGTAGTAGAGGTAGGGGCCGTCCGGCTGCGGCGGCTCGCTGTCGTCCTCCTTCAGCCGCGCCCGCATCTCGCGCGCGAGCTGCTTTTGCAGGTCCCGAGTCGGGGCCAGAATCGCGTCGGCGTAGGCGTTCTCCGCCACAAGAAGCGCGCGGATGCCGGCGGGCAGCCGCGTCGGATCGCTGAGCACCTCGCGCCAGTTGTCGGCGCGCAGCCAAGCGTAGTCGTCGCGCCACGAGACGCCGTGGGCGTGGCGCTCCTCAGGGCGCTTGGCGGCGATCGGCGGCGTCGGCGCGCCGCGCGGCGGCTCGGCCTGGGGCATGGCTCGCGGACTCCAATCTCTGGCGAACGCGTATTGCCATGAGCGGGGCGGGAAAGGAAGGCGCGCCGCTGGGAGGAACTTGGAAGCGAAAAGGCCCGGCGATGGGCTTGTTCAGCCAAGGTCCCGACCCCCAACAATGAGCGGAAGTCGCCTTGTCGCCGAATTCGCGTCGCAACGGTGGCGCGCACTTCAATCGGCCAGATCCACTGTCGCGGCAACCCTGGACGCCGTGGGCGCGGCGCTCCTGCGGCCGCTTGGCCGCCGGGGCGCACGCCCCGGCGGCCAAGCTCGTGCCTTACGCTGGGGAGGTCTCGTTCGGCACTATTGGGGAACTTCACCCGACTCTGACATCTGAGCCTAAGCGTCATTCAATCACATACCGTCGAAGCCGGAATCGATAACGTCAACAAGAGCGTCAACCGCTTCCTCTTCGTCTTGACCCTGCGCGTCAATGCGGACAGGAGTCCCGTTCTTGATGGACAGGACCATTACCTTTACTATCGACTTCGCATCCCCGGTCTTCAAGCTGTTCAAATTTGTGATCGCAATCTTCGATTCGAACTTCTTCGCCAGTTTGACAAATTGAGAGGCCGGACGGGCATGAAGTCCGGTTTCGTTCCTAACTGTCGTCTCTCTTTGATACATGATGCGTCTTCCCGCCATACCCAAGTTGTCCCGCCTTCAGAAGTCACGTCCGCCGCGGCCTTCGCCGCCCCTCTCGCCATCTCCACAATCCGCCCACCCCGCTCCGGCGCATCCTGGAAGTTGCGATCATTCCTTTGCTCCCTTGTAACAACATCTCACTTCTGTGACTTGTCGGCTTTATCAACAGCCGGTCCTCGCCACGACAACAGCGCGGACCGGCTCTTAGCTCTTTTGCCCATAGTCCTCGAATACCTCGACGGCCCTCGCCACTTGCGCGTCGGTCAGTTCCCGCACGTTCTTGTCGATGCAGTACGCGATGGCCTGGGTCTTTGCGGCCTCTTCAAGGTACACGCACGAATACAATGCCTGACGAAGGCTTTTCCCTATCGCTATGACTCCGTGATTACGCAAAACAACCGCCAGTTTATCTCCAAGGTAATTTACCGCTGCTACCCCCATTTCGACGCTGGCGGCTGACGTATATGGCGCCACCACAACTGAGCCACGAGTAGCGTTGGCCAAGGTTGTGACATTGCACGGAATCCGGTCCATCACCAAGCCAAGCGCAGTTGCATAAGGCTGGTGCGTGTGGATGATCGCATTCACTTCGGGCATATGGTCGTAGATATAACGCAGAGCTCCGGTATCTACGGAAGCGCGTCGACTGCCTTCCTTGATCTCCCCCGCCAGGCTAACCAGGAGGATATCCTCTGGAACCATTGTTGTGTAAAGCATGCCTGACGGCGTCACAAGGATTCCGTCCTTCCCCACTCTCATAGATACGTTACCACCACTCAGCGCAATCAATTCATAACGATCCAAAGCCCTTGCGGTCTCGAGAATCTCTTTTCTTTCGCTCTCGTACATAGAGCTTCTCCCACACGATATCTTTGTAAAGATCACTCGGCCTCGACGAGGCTTGCAGCTGCGCGCATCTCAGCAGCTTCTCTCAGGATCTTCTTTCTATTAAATACCGCCATCACAACCGCGACGGCGGCAGGAACGCCAAGCCCGACGACGGGACCCATCTCGTAAACCCGCACAAGCACCCACGTAAGCGGGTTCGCTCCGTCACAAATGGAAGAAATCGCTCCACTTCCTTGCTTAATGTACTGCGCGTTCAGAGCAGCCGTCGTAATCAGCGGAGAAAGGTTCGTAGCGATATACAGCCCAACGGTAAGAACCACGACGCCAATGACGAGCGCCCTGAACCCGTTCCCATTCACCACCGGGATGATTAACACGAACATCCACGGGATCACGGCGAGATCGGCAAACGGGAGCACATGGTTCCCCGGCAGGATCACGGCGAGGAATACCGCAATCGGCACCAATATGAGGGACACCGACAGCGTCAGCGGGTGCCCAACGCCAATTGCGGAATCGAGACCGATATAGATCTTGCCTCGGTTCTTGAACCGATCGCGAATGAACGAAGACGCCGCGTCGGATATCGGCAGCAGGCCTTCCATCAACAGCGCAGCCATCTTCGGGATCAGAACCAGCACGGCGCCCATTTGGATGGCCAAGTTCATAACGCCCTTATATCCATAACCGGCCACGATACCGATAACGGCGCCAAGCACGGTGCCGACAAGGATCGGTTCCCCGAACACCCCGAACCGCCTTTGCAGAGTTTCGAGGTTAAAGTTGATTCTGTTAACTCGGGGAATCATATCGATAAGCTTGTTCAACACCATTGCGATCGGAGCGTAGGCCGCCGTAAAACCGTGCGGCAGGGACACCCCAGGCAGGTCGAGCGTCTTTTCCACCCCGCTTGCGGTCCAGTCGCCGAGCACCATGATGATGACCATGTTGATTACGGCAGCGGCCACGCCAAATAGCTGACTGCCGGTAAGAATCGCGACGAGAGCGCCGGTGAACGCAAAATGCCAATAATCCCAGATGTCAATGTCAATTGTTTGCGTCGTGTTGGTTATCAGCATGACGACGTTGACCACCATGCCGACAGGAATGATGATCATGCCGACATTGGAGGCAAAGGCGATTGCCGCCGCTGAAGGCCAGCCGACATCGACGACGTCAAGCTGGAGACCAAAGTTGGTCACCATCTGCTTCACTGCCGGCCCTAGGTAGGTCCCGATGAGACCAATAACGAGAAACAGGCCGATGAAGCCGATACCGACCGTAAGGCCAGCCCGTATTGATTTACCGACACCGGCCTTTAAAAGGATACCCATAATACAGATGATAATGGGCATCATAATTGTGGCGCCAATTCCCCTTATCTCGTCAAAGAATGCCAGTACATAGTACATTCTAATTTCCTCCGAAACTTCTCGTTCGCTCTGTTCTCCGCACCTACGCTGTCTTGCTCTCCCCGAACAAGATATGACAGATCTTATCGACAATCGGTTCTGTGCCGACGCCCACTAAGAACTTCGTCCCGATCACCAATGGACAGGCGCAACTTCCTCCCAGAACACTTGTCGAGATACACAAGTCATAATTTGGCGACTGGGCGGCCACCTCCGCAGTCTTCCCCTGCGTAATTCTAAACTGGCCCTTGTAGCCCCGGTCCTCCAAAGCTTTTGTCACCTTCACATTGACCGCCGTCGATGTACAGATACCTGACCCGCAAACTAACAAAATGCGCTTCATCCCGGTTACTCCCCTTCAACTTCTTTTACATCTTTAGGTACTGTTTAAACAGTCTCACCACCTCCACCGGCGATGCGGCGTTCTTGATGCTATTCAACCGGCCCGGCGCTTGTAACGCGTCAATCATCTCGCCTAAAAAATCGATTTGACACTCCGACTTTCTAATTGCGAGCATGAACATCAGTTGAACATTCACCTTGTCGTCTTGGGTGCCCATCTCTCCAAACGTGACCGGCTGCCTAAGCACTCCAATTGCGACCGCCTCCCTATTCACATGAATGGCGTCCGTGTGCGGCAAAGCGATGCACGCTTCGCCGAGCGCGAGCCCGGTGCAAAAGGCCTTCTCTCGATCCTTTACAGCCTGCACATACCCTTCTTTTACGTAGCCCGCCCGTATAAGCTTGCCGGCCAAAATCTCGATCGCCTCCTGGTCCGACGACGCGCGCATATCCATTACAACCAACTCTGGCGTTATCGCGATATTAGACAAATCGCCATCGGTCACCTCGCCCATTTCATTCTCCTTCATAATCATTTGTAATTGCGCGCAATCTATAGGTGCTCAAATTGACTTTCCATTATTTGATACCCCAACCCCTGTTCTTCCAGCGCACGCTCAGCTTCGCGAATAACGTTGGCCGCGTCTTTAGGCGTCTCCGCGTGCTTTAGATCCATATTGAACTTGTCGTTAGCCAAGATGTTTACCAAATTGATCAAGGCCCTGATGTGAGTGCTGTAATCGACTGCGCTCAGGCAGCAGACAAACTTCGCCTCCGCCTTTCTTTCTGCATCGAAAGAAACCGGTTCCTGGAGCCTTATTAGACTCATTCCGGTCCGGTAGGCGCCGGCGCCCAAGTCTGCGTGCGGCATGGCAAATTCAGGAGAAATAATAATATATGCCCCGTTAGCAATGACGTTGTTGATCATTGCGTCAATATACCTGCTGGAGATATATCCGTTCTGCAACAGGATATTCCCGCATTCCTTCACGGCGGCTTGCCAGTCGGCGCAAGACAAATTGAGCCGGATGAATTGCTCGGTTAGCAGCTGGTTGAGGCAAGGCGCGTAAACAAGCTCCTTGGAACTCTGAGCTCGATTCTCGATCTGCCTGAGGACCTTTTCGCTGCCAGGATCGCCTTTGATTTTATTGGCGAAATCTATTTCGCCATTGTTATACGCGGTCCGCTTGCCGACGTCGGCGTATTGCACTCGTTCAATTTTGTTCTTGATCGCGAGGCAATCCATGTCAGTCAGCAATAAAGATGTCTGGACGTACGCAACCGGAGGGTTTGCTAACGGTATTGTTGAGATTATCAAGTCCACGCTATCTTTGTTGATATATTGACTTTCGTGCGCAGATAGAACCCCCACAATCTGAAAGGAGAAGCGGTTCCTTAATTTTGCCGCAAGTAACTTGGAACTTCCCACTCCGCCATGACAGACCAAAGCAACCCGGATACGGGCGTCTCCGTTTCTTTTCCTTTCAAGCGCTGCGCATACGTGCATTGTGATATAAACTACTTCCGCGGGGGAAAGAACCCTCTTTGCATAAGCTTCCAAAATGTACTGGCTGTCCGATACGGCGCGAACAACAAAGGGGTATTCCTTTGCTATCTCGCAAAGAGTCAAACCTGGGGGAAACGATTTCGTCTCGGCCGGTAGAACTGAATCAAGGTGATGATATAAACTTTCGAACAGGTCATGGTCGCCTTCAAGGTCCTTGCCTAACGCTTGCGACACCTTTTCAATAAAGCGCAATGCAACGATCTGAATGTCGACGATTTCTCGGTTTCGCTCTCTTCGTTTCATGTATCGCAAGTTGCCAAGCACGTTTGATAGAAAAACGGATTCGTTTTTTGTAACGGTGACGTTGCAATGCTTGGACACGCACTCGACGATATCATCTGCGATTTTGGCAAAGTCGTTACATTCCAGTCTCAACTGTTCGAGTTGGCGCCCCTCCGCAATACGCCATAGCATAATTTGAATATAGAGAATGAGATAATCATATGAATAATCCGTCAGATAGAATCCATGCACGTGTTCCCGCTCTTCGATGATTCTCCCAATCAGATCGCTCTGCTTTTCCTTGATCGTCTTGAAAGTCGGGAACAGGTCCTCCAGGAAACGCATGATAAAGGCAACACCCTGTTCGTCCAGAACAAGTTGCCGGATGTCGGCTTCCCTTCCTGCGATTATAAGCCCCTTGCTTGGACGCGAAATAAGCTGGATGTTACGCTGCCTAAGTTCTTCGTGGACGTCTTTGACGTCTTTCACAACAGTAGCCGCACTGACACGGATCATCGTCGCCAATTGAGCGATTGTTGTATACTTAGACGACACCGCCAGGATGATAGCTGAGAGGGCAACCCTTTCCCTCTTTGAAAGCTTTGTGCGATATAAAACCTTACCTTCTTGCGCGAGTATGTATGAGGCGTCTTTTCCTACCTTATTAGTTATTATCCCCTTTTCGCCAATTTCGAGGCAGCCGCCATTAATCTCGTCCAGGAAATAGTTGATATTGTTAATGTCATTGCGAACTGTTCTGGCCGAGACGTCAAATCTCGATGCCAGATCGGCAATTCGGGTCACCGAACTTTCATTCAGAATCGTATATAGGATTTCCCTTTCTCTGTGGTTCATCCCTTCCTCCCCTTTGGACACTCTTATCTATGTCTCTGAAAAACAAAATACTTATTGTTTTCCCGGTCGGCGAAAAAAAATATGACAATGTGGTTCAGAGCCCAACCCGAAAACAGTCGGCGGTTTCAGCGGGTTATGGCTCCATCGTGTCCCCCAGGGTGATGCAAGCCACCGGCGCCCTGGACCAAAATCACGCGTCGCGGGTATGCGCCTCGCAGCCCGCGCTTTTCAAGCGACCTCACCGACCTCGAATCGGCGTCGATTGCGCAAGCGCTGCCGAAACCACGCCCGATCGGCCGCACGCGCGCCGCCGACTTGCGCGAGGTTCGGAAGTGGCGCGTCTAAGAGGTCGACGGCGGATTGTGGCGGTCCCTCTGCTACAAGCCCTCATCGAAAGCATGCGTCTGGAGCCGACTCCGGCCCGCCGTCGCTTTCGTCGACGGCGCGGGTCGCAAAAGGGACGGAAAACGGCGCCCAACCCATTGAGGCCCCGCGATCGCGGACCGAACTTGCGCGCTCGCCGATCTTGCCGCTGCCGGCTGCCGGCGCCGCCGTCCCCTAGCCTCCGACCCGCCAAATCGGCTAACCAGGCGCGATGACCGTAAGCTCGCGCCTTGAACCGACCCGCCCCGCCTCCCGGCTCGGCGTCGACCGCGTCGGCGTCGCCGCGCTGGTCGCAGGAACGGCGATCATCGCCTGGTCGGGGACCCTCGCGCGCCTGCTCGACGTCGGGCCGCTCGCCGGCGCCGCTTGGCGCATGGGCCTCGCGGTCCCGGCGCTGGCGGCGTGGACGCGCTTCGCCGAGCGCCGGCCGCTTCGCGGGCCCGATCTCGCGCCGTCGGCCGGCCTGCTGATCCTCGCCGGCCTCGCCTTCGCGCTCGACGTCGGCTCGTTCCACCTCTCGCTCACCGGCACCAAGGTCGCCAATGCGACCTTCATCGGCAATGTCGCGCCCATCCTCACCGTCGTCGGCGGCGCGCTCATCTTTCACGAGCGTCCGTCCTGGCGCGTGTGGCTAGCGCTCGGCCTGGCGCTCGTCGGGGCCTGGATCATGGCCGGCATGGTCGCCCCAGTCCGCGTCGGCTTCGGCGACGCCTTCGCGCTGTCGGCGGCGATCGCCTACGCGAGCTATCTGCTGCTGATCAAGCAGCTCCGCCTCCGGCTCGACGCCGCGGCGGCGACGCTGTGGTCGGCGGCGGTCTCGGCCGTCGTTCTCGCCGCCGCCGCCTCGCTGCACGGCGAGAAGATGATTCCGTCGAGCCCCTTCGGCTGGATGATCGTCGCGCTGCTCGGCTTCGTCACCCACGCGACCGGACAGGGGCTGACCTCGGCGGCGATGGGCCGTGCGCCGGTCGGGCTCATCGCGCTGGTTCTCCTCGCGCAGCCGCCGTTCTCGGCGTTGATCGCCTGGAGCGTGCTCGGCGAGTCGATGACGCCGCAACAGATAGCCGGCGGCGCAATCATCCTCGTCGCCGTTCTGCTGTCGCGTCCCGCCGCCCCCATCCGTCGCGCCGCGCTGGGCGAAGCGCCGCGTCGACGAGGCGCCTTTCGACGCGCGCACGGGCCGTTCTCACTGTTCACATGCGCGCGACCTCGTCGCTTGCGCTAGCCTCGGCCCATTGAAATCGGCTAACCAGGGACAATGTCCGTCATTTCGCGCGTCGAAGCCGCGCTTCCCCCATCCCGTTCGAAGGTCGACCGCGCCGGCGTCGTGGCGATGATCGTCGGGACGTTGATCACCGCCTGGTCGGGGGTGCTGGTGCGCCTGGCCGACGTCGGGCCGTTCGCCGCCGGCGCCTGGCGCGTCGGGCTCGCCGTGCCGGCGCTGGCGGCGTGGGCGAAGCTCGCGCAAGGCGAGCAGCGCGACCCGGCGAATCCCGGGCGCTCCGCGCGGCTGCTGATCTTCGCCGGCCTCGCCTTCGCGCTCAACATCGGCTTGTTCCACATGTCGCTGACCGACACCAAGATCGCCAACGCGGCCTTCATCGGCGCGGTCGGGCCGATCGCCACCGTCATCGGCGGCGCGCTGTTCTTTCGCGAGCGTTCGTCGTCGCGGATGTGGCTGGCGTTTGTGCTCGCGCTGTTCGGCGCCTGGACGATGGCCGGAATGGTCGCCCCGACGCAGATCGGCTTTGGCGACTCGCTCGCGCTCTGCTCGTCGATCACCTACTCGGGCTATCTGCTGTTGATCAAGCAGCTCCGCGTGCGGCTCGACGCCGTCGCGGCGACGCTTTGGACGGCGGCGGTCTCGGCCGTCGTCCTCGCCGCGGCCGCGTGGCTGCACGGCGAGAAGATGATTCCGTCGAGCGCCTTCGGCTGGATGATGGTCGCGCTGCTCGGCCTCGGCGTCCATGCGTTGGGACAGGGGCTGACTTCGGTGGCGATGGGGCGCGCGCCGGTCGGGATCATCGCCCTGGTGATCCTGGCGCAACCGCCGTTCTCGGCGCTGGCCGCCTGGAGCGTGCTCGGCGAACGGATGACGGGGCTGCAGACGATCGGCGGCGCGATCATCCTCGCCGCCGTCGTGTTGTCGCGCGCCGCCGCCGCTCCCCCGCCCCGGCCGACGCCGCGCCGATGAGGCGCGAGAGCGCGCCGCGCTGACGCGCGCGGCGGCCACAGCTTCAGGAATTCCTCGACGCCGGCCCCGCCGCGCTGGCCTTTGCCCCCGCAAATCGGCTAACGAACGCCATGTCTGTCAGCTCGCGCGTCGCAGCCGCCCTCCCCGCTCCCGGTTCGAAAATCGACCGCCTCGGCGTCGCCGCGCTGATCGCGGGAACCGCGATCACCGCCTGGTCGGGCGTGCAAGCGCGCTTCCTCGACGTCGGGCCGCTCGCCGGCGCCGCTTGGCGCATGGGGCTCGCGGTGCCGGCGCTGGCGGCGTGGATGAAATTCGCTGAGCGCGAAAAGCTTGGCGGCGCCGGCCTCAGAGGCTCGATCGGCCTGCTGATCCTCGCCGGCCTCGCCTTCGCCGTCGACATCGGAACCTTCCACATCTCTCTCACCGGAACCAACGTCGCCAACGCCAGCTTCATCGGCAACATCGCGCCGGTGTTCGCCGTCCTCGGCGGCGCGCTGATCTTTCGCGAGCAGCCGAGCTGGCGGGTGTGGCTGGCGCTCGGCTCTGCGCTCGTCGGCGCCTGGGTGATGGCGGGCATGCTCGCGCCGGCGGAGATCGGCTTTGGCGACGCCTATGCGCTCGCCTCGGCGGTGGCGTTCGCGGGCTATCTGCTCCTCGTCAAGCAGCTCCGGGGAAAGCTCGACGGCGCGACCGCGACGCTGTGGTCGGCCGCGGCGGCGGCGGTCGCGCTCGCCCTCGCCGCCTGGCTGCGCGGCGAGACGATGATCCCCTCGACCGCGCTCGGCTGGGCGATCGTCGTCACGCTCGGCGTCGTCACCCATGCGATCGGACAGGGGCTGACGTCGGTGGCGCTCGGCCGCGCGCCGGTGGCGCTGGTCGGGCTGGTGATCCTCGCCCAGCCGCCCTTCTCGGCGCTGATCGCCTGGGGCGTGCTCGGCGAGGCGATGACGGCGCTGCAGATCGCAGGCGGCGCGGTGATCCTCGCCGCCGTGCTGCTGTCGGGCCCGGCTACGGCCGCTCCCAGCCCCCGCTGCGCGCCGAGCGGAACGCCGCGTCGATGACCCGCATGTTGGCGATCGCGTCCTCGATCGGATAGGCGAGCGGCGCCTCGCCGAGAACGGCGCGCGAGAACGCGTCGCCTTGCAACGTATACTGGTCGCAGACCGCGAACGTCTCGACGCGCGCGCCGCCGCCGACAAGATCGACGCCGCTGTCGACGACGATCCGCGTCGGCCGGTCGTTCGGCGCGTTGAAGGGAATGGCGACCTCGATCCGGCCGGTCTCGCCGACGATGGTCACGCGCTGGTGCGGGGCGACTTGCGTCGCGCAGGCGAAGGTCAGAGCGCGGCCGCCGGGGAACTCGATCAGCGCGCTCGCTGCGCGGTCGACGCCGAAGGCGGGATCGACGTCGAGCGCGGCGACGACGCGCGTCGGCTCGGCGGCGAAGACGTAGCGCGCGGTGTTGATCGCGTAGCAGCCGATGTCGTAGAGCGCGCCGCCGCCCGGCGGCTGGTTGCGGATGTTGGCCGGGTCGGTGAGATGGTAGGAGAAGAAGGTCTGGATCGCGCGCGCCTGCCCGATCGCCCCCGACTTGATGATCTCGCGCGCACGCTTCCATTGCGGGTGATGGCGGACCATGAACGCTTCGGCGACCAGCCTGCCGGCGCGATTCCGCGCGGCGATCAGCGTCTCCGCCTCGACGGCGTCGAGCGCGATCGGCTTCTCGCACAGCACGTGCTTGCCCGCCTCGAGCGCGCGGATCGTCCAGGGAACGTGCAAGTCGTTGGGCAGCGGATTGTAGATCGCCTCGATCGCCGGATCGGCGAGCAGCTCGTCATAGGACCCGTAGGCCTTGGCGATCCCCAGCGCGTCGGCGGCGCGCCGCGCTCTGGCGAGATCGCGCGAGGCGATCGCCTCGACGCGCGAGACCTCGCCGCGCTGCATCGCGGGAATGACCTGCTTGACGCCGATGTTGGCGACGCCGAGCACGCCCCAGGACACCGTCTTCGCCATTTGATCCTCCGTCGTTCGCGCCGCTCACGCCTTCGGCTCGGGCAGACGCCCTTCGCTCTGCCGCGCGATCATCCAGCCGGGATATTCGGGCGGCAGGGCGCTGACCTTGTCGAGCGCGGCGATCTCTTCGGCGCCGAGCGTCAGATCGGCCGCGGCGAGATTGTCGTCGAGCTGCTCGATCGTCTTGGCGCCGACGATGACGCTCATCACGCCCCTGCGCTGCAACAGCCAGGCGAGCGCGACGCGCGCCACCGAGGCGCCGCGCGCCGCGGCGATCGGCCGCATCGCGTCGACGACGGCGAAAGCGCGCTCGCGGTTGACTGGCGGGAAATCGAACACCGCGCGCCGCGTCCCCTCCGGCCCCTTGCCGTCGCGGTCGAACTTTCCGGTGAGCAGGCCGCCGGCGAGCGGGCTCCACACCATCACGCCCAGCCCCTGGTCCTCGACCAGCGGAACGATCTCGCGCTCGAGGTCGCGGCCGGCGATGGTGTAATAGGCCTGCACCGTCTCGAAGCGGGCGAAGCCGCGCCGCTCGGAAATCCCCAGCGCCTTCATGATCTGCCAGGCGGCGAGATTGGAGCAGCCGATCGCGCGCGTCAGCCCGCGCGAGACGCAGTCGTCGAGCGCGCGCAGCGTCTCCTCGATCGGCGTCGCCGGGTCGAACCCGTGGATCTGATAGAGATCGACGTAGTCGAGGCCGAGCCGCTTCAGGCTGCCGGCGATCTGGTCGATGATGTGGCCGCGCGACAGCCCGACCGCGTTCGGCCCGGGGCCGGTGCGGCCGCGCACCTTGGTGGCGACGATCACCTCCTCGCGCTTGACCTTGAGATCGCGCAGCGCCTGTCCGAGCATCACCTCGGCCTGGCCCTCCGAATAAACGTCGGCGGTGTCGATGAAATTGACGCCGGCGGCGAGCGCGCGCTCGACCAGCGCCGTCGCGCCCTTCTGCTCGACGGCGCCGATGGCGCGCCAGATGCCCGAGCCGCCGTGGAAGGTCATGGTTCCCAGGCAGATTTCGGAGACGAATTGGCCGGTGCGGCCGAGCGGTCGATAGCGCATGAGGGCGGTCCTTCCCGACGAACGGCGAAAGCGGCCGCGCGCCGAGCGCGGCCGCGCTGACGAGCTATGCGCGCGCAGGCGTCGGCGCAAGAGCCGGCGCGCCGCGTCGGCCGCGAATTCGACCTGTCGCCGCGAAGACGCAGGGGCGCGCAAAACGCGCGAGAAGACTGGAATCCGCAGCAGCGGAATCGTATCGTCGGCGCAAGGCCGCCGCGCGGGACAGAAGGCGAGGAACGAAGAACAAATGCTGATCGGCATCGATTGGGGGGGAACGAAGATCGAGGGCGTGGCGATGGAGCCGGACGGGAGCGAGCTCGTGCGGGTGCGCGAGGCGACGCCGCGGCACGACTATTTCGGCTGCATCGCCGTGATCAAGCGCATGATCGAGGGCATCGAAAGCCAGACGGGACGCAGCGGCAGCATCGGCATCGGCATACCGGGATCGCTCGAGCCGAAGAGCCGGCTGGGCAAGGGGGCGAGCTCCACCTGGCTGCTCGGACGGCCGGTGGAGAAAGACCTGATCGACGCGCTCAAGCGCGAGATCCGGGTCGAGAACGACGCCGATTGCTTCGCCGCCTCCGAGGCGGTCGACGGCGCCGGCGTCGGCTATCGCGTCGTCTTCGCCGTGATCCTCGGCTCCGGCGCGGGCGCCGGGATCGCGATCAACGGCGCCGCCCACCACGGGCCCAACAACAGCGGCGGCGAATGGGGCCACAACCCGCTGCCGACGCCCGACGTGACCGAGATCCCCGGCGAGCCGTGCTACTGCGGCCGGCGCGGCTGCATGGAGACCTGGGTCTCCGGCCGCGCGTTCGAGGCCGAATACGAGCGCCATGCCGGAACGAAACTGCTCGCCCGCGACATCATGGAGCTGAGGCGCAAGGGCGATCATCTCGCGAATCTGCTCTGGGGGCGCTACGTCAACCGGGTCGCGCGCGGCCTCGCGCTGGTGGTCAACGCGCTCGACCCCGACGTGTTGGTGATGGGCGGCGGCATGTCGAACGTCGACGAGCTCTACGACGACCTACCGGTCGAGCTGCCCAAGCACATCTTCTCGACCGTCTTCCACACGCCGATCAAGCGCGCCGTTCACGGCGACTCGAGCGGGGTCCGCGGCGCCGCCTGGCTGTGGCGCTAGTCTCCTTATCGCAAGCAAAGAGCATGGAAATGGACAAGTCCGCGACTTCGGCGCGTCACGCCTTCGCCCTCGAATTGATCCGCGAGGCCGGCGACCTCGCGCTCGGCTACTTTCGCCGCCGCCAGTCGCTGACGATCAGGAGCAAGGGCGTGCAGGACATGGCGAGCGAGGCCGACCTCAACACCGAGATGCTGATCAAGCGCCGCCTCGCCCATACCTTCCCCGAAGACGCCTTCCTCGGCGAAGAGACCGGGAGGACGGCGCTGGCGCCAGGGCAAGGCTTATGGGTGGTCGATCCGATCGACGGCACCCAACCTTTCATCAGCGGCATGTCGAGCTGGTGCGTCTCGATCGCCTTCGTGTTGGACGAGGCGCTGAAGTTCGGCATGGTCTACGCGCCGGCGCGCGACGAATTGTTCGCCGGCGGCGAAGGCCTTCCGGCGACGCTGAACGGCGCGCCGGTCGAGCGCCACCCCGGCCGGGCGATCACCGACGGCATCGTCGGCGTCGGCTATTCGCCGCGCGTCACGCCGGACCAGTACCTGCCGATCTTCGGCCGGCTGCTCAGGGCGGGCGGCATGTTCTATCGCGACGGCTCAGGCGCGCTCGCGCTTTGCTACGTCGCCTGCGGCCGCCTGATCGGCTACATCGAGGCCCACCTCAACTCGTGGGACTGCCTCGGCGCCCTCGCCGTCATTCACGCGGCGGGCCTGAAGACCAACGACTTCTTCGCCGACGACGGCCTGCATGTCGGCAACCCGCTGGTCGTCGGCAACGACGAAATCTACGCGGCGCTCGAGAAGGTCTACGGCGCCTCTCCGCCGAAGCGGCCGCTCTGACGACGCGTTCGCCCCTCGCCGCGCCGTCCCCGCGACGCGGCAGACTGAATAGAGGACGCCCTACGCCGCCAGCGCGTCCGGCGGCGGCGCCAGCGCGCCGGTCATCATCGCCACCGCGTCCGACATCGTCACCTTCTTCGGATCGACGACGGTGAGCCGTCGCCCGAGGCGATGGATGTGGATGCGGTCGGCGACCTCGAACACATGCGGCATGTTGTGCGAGATGAGGATGATCGGCAGGCCGCGCTTCTTGACGTCGAGGATGAGCTCGAGCACGCGGCGCGACTCTTTCACGCCCAGCGCCGCGGTCGGCTCGTCCATGATGATGACCCGGCGCGCGAAGGCGGCGGCGCGCGCCACCGCCACGCCCTGGCGCTGGCCGCCCGACAGCGTCTCGACCGGCTGGTTGATGTTCTGGATCGAGACCAGCCCGAGGTCGTTGAGCTTGTCGCGAGCGAACTTCTGCATCTTCGTCCGGTCGGTGGCGCGGAAGAAGCGGCCCCAGACGCCGGGCGCCGGGACCTCGCGGCCGAGGAACATGTTGTCGGCGATCGACAGCGCCGGCGACAGCGCCAGATTCTGATAGACGGTCTCGATGCCGGCCGCGCGCGCCTCCATCGGCGAGCGGAAGTTCACCACCTCGCCGGCGAGCCGGATCTCGCCCGCATCGGGCGTGATCGCGCCGCAGAACGCCTTGATCAGCGTCGTCTTGCCGGCGCCGTTGTCGCCGATGACGCCGAGGATCTCGTGAGGGTAGAGGTCGAAGTCGGCGTGGTCGAGTGCGACCACGCGACCGAACTTCTTGACCAACCCGCGCGCGGTGAGGATCGGTTCGACGCTCATTGCGAAATCCTCCGGATCCACTGGTCGAGCGCCACCGCGACGATGATCAGCACGCCGATCGCGAACTCCTGCCAGAGGACGTCGAGCCCGGCGAGCGACACCGCCGAGCGGAACACGCCGACGATCAACGCTCCGATCAAGGTCCCGACGATCGAGCCGCGCCCGCCGAACATGCTGGTGCCGCCGATCACCACGGCGGTGATGCTGTCGAGGTTGGCGTTTGCGCCTGCGGTCGGACTGATCGCGCCGATGCGCCCGATCAGCGCCCAGCCGGCGATCGCCGAGATCAGGCCCGACAGGACGTAGACGCTGAACAGCACCCGGTTGGTGTCGATGCCGGCGAGCCGCGCCGCCTCCGGGTCGTCGCCGGTCGCGTAGAGGTGGCGGCCATAGGCGGTGCGCGTGAGCACATACCAGACGACGCCCGCAAGCAGCAGCAACAGGAAGCTGCCGAGCATGATGCGCGCGCCGCCGATCTGGAACGGCACGCCCATCAGCTGCAGGAACGGCGCCTTGGCGTCGAGGTCCTGCATGCGGATGGTCTCGCTCTCCGAATAGAAGGTGTTGAGCGCGTCGATGATCGACAACGTGCCGAGAGTGACGATGAACGGCGGCATCCGCATGCGGGTGACGAAGAAGCCGTTGAGCGCGCCGAAGCCGACGCCGGTGAGCAGGCCGATCGGGAAGGCGCACCACATCGGCAAGCCGTCGATCACCGCCAGGCGGCCCATCACCACCGACGAAATGACCATGATGACGCTGACCGAAAGGTCGATGCCGGCGGTGAGGATCACCAGCGTCTGGCCGATGCCGAGAATGCCGACGATCGTCACCTGGGTCAGCACCGTCGAGATGTTGCCGCCGGTGACGAAATGGGAGAAGTTGACGCTCATGCCGAGCGCGAGGCCCAGCAGCAGCACGATGAAGGGCACGGTGGTCGGATAGAGGTGCAGGAACCGCTGGACCCGCCGAGCGGGACTGGGCCGCTCCTCCTCGAACTGCGGCTGCGCTTCGGAAGCGGCCGCCAACGTCCCCTCGAATTCCTGCGGCGCGACTCGTCGCTCTGATGACGTATCGCTCATGACGTCCTCGATCGCTTCCTCGGAGTCGACTGGTAGAGGACTTCGGCGCTCGCGGAGACTTGCCGCGGGCGCCGAGACCTAGCCGTTCAGAGAATTAGGCTCCGAACCCCAGTGGAAATCAACCCCAGCAGAGCTTCGCCGCTTCGTCGGTGGTGATCGACGGAACGCCGGAAACCGGGTGATCGGTGATCAGCTTCTCGCCGCTGTCGATGCTCGCCGCCTTCTTGCCGCTCTTGACGAAGTCGACCACCTCCTGGACGCCGTCGGCCGCCATCAGCAGCGGATACTGTTGCGAGTCGCCGCCGATGATGCCTTCCTTCATCATCTTGACGCCGTTGCAGCCGCCATCGACGGCGACGATCAACACGTCCTTGTCCCTGCCGGCCGCCTTTAGCGCCGCGTAGCCGCCGTAAGCGGCCGGCTCGTTGATCGCGTAGACGACGTCGATCTTATCGGCCTTCTGCAGGATCTTCTCCATCGCCGTGCGGCCGCCCTCCTCGGCGCCGGCGGTCACGTCGGAGCCGACGATGTTCGAGCTGTCGCTCATCGCGTAAGTCTTCGGATCCTTGACCGTGACGCCGAAGCCCTCGAGGAAGCCGTTGTGGCGCTGAACGTCGACGGAGGGCTTGTTGACCGCGCCGTCGAGGGTGGCGATCTTCGCGCTCGCCGCCTTGTCGCCGAGCGTCGCCTTCGCCCACTGGCCGATGAGCAGGCCGGCCTTGTAGTTGTCGGTGCCGATGTTGGCGTCGGCGGCGGTCGGCGGATCGAGCGAGGTGTCGAGCGTGATGACGAGGACGCCGGCCTTGCGGGCCTTCTCCACCGTCGGCACAATCGCTTTCGAGTCGCTCGGCACCAGCAGGATGCCCTTCGCACCGGCGGCGATCAGCTGCTCCATGGCGGCCACTTGGCCGTCGTTGTCGCCGTCGAACTTGCCGGCGTAGGACTGGAACTGCACGCCGAGCTCTTTGGCTTTCGCCTCGGCGCCTTCCTTCATCTTGACGAAGAACGGGTTGGTGTTGGTCTTGGTGATGAGGCCGACGAGCGTCTCAGCGCCGAAGCTCGGCGCGCTCATCATCGCCACCGCGAAAGCGGCGAGCGCCGCGGTCGACGAAAGCAGCAGTTTTCTGGTCATGAACTCCTCCCCAAGCGGATGCGCTCGCGACGACGGCGGCGCCCACACTTCATAAGTTGGCGAAACGCCGCGCCCGGGTCTGAACGACCCGGAGCAGCGCCGTCGCAACGCTATTGGGCCAAAGATTGGCGCAAGAGTCAATGGATAGTTCCATCCGAATGAATTATTATTGACAGCACGCCGGGGCGCTCGCATGCTAGTAGCGTCGCCGGCTGCGAACGCGCCGCCAGCGCGCCGTCGACGAGAAGTTGAGAGGAGGAACAACGATGCCCGAAGCGGTCGGCAGCGCCGTCCCTCCCCAGCCGCCGCCAGCCGCCGCCAGCGGCGCCGACCAGACCGGCGTGCGCCTTTACAACGAACGGCTCATCCTCTCGCTGGTCCGGCGTTTCGGCCAGCTCTCCAAGATCGAAGTGGCGCGGGTCACCGGGCTCTCGGTGCAATCGACCTCGGCGATCATGAATCGCCTGAAAGCCGACGGCCTGCTGCGCCGCGAGGCGCCGATGCGCGGACGCGTCGGTCAGCCGACGGTGCCGGTGTCGCTCGACCCCAACGGCGCCTTTGCGTTGGGTCTGATGATCGGCCGGCGCAGTTGCGACTTGGTGCTGATCGACTTCTGCGGCCAGGTGTTGCGGCGCGCCCTTCGCACTTACGCCTATCCGACTCCCGATCTGGTGATGAACTTCTTCGCCGAAGCGCTGCCGCCGATGACCCAGGCCCTGACGGCGGCGCAGCGGCGCCGCGTCGCCGGCATCGGCGTCGCTTTCCCGTTTCAGTTGTGGAACTGGTCGGCCGAGATCGGCGCGCCCGCCAAGGCGATGGACGCGTGGCGATCCTTCTCGATCGAGGAGGAGCTGACGCGCGCCTGCCCCTATCCGGCAACCCTGTGCAACGACGCCACCGCCGCCTGCGCCGCCGAGCTGTTTTTCGGCCAGGCGTGGCGGCACGGCGACTTCCTCTACTTCTACCTCGGCGCCTTCGTCGGCGGCGGCCTGGTGCTCAACGGCTCGCTTTATCCCGGCCGCACCGGCAACGCCGCGGCGCTGGCGTCGATGCCGGTCGGCTCGCCGCCGACGCAGCTCATCGCCCGCGCCTCGATCTGCCAGCTCGAGCGGCGCGTCGCGGCGACGGGCGGCGACCCGTCCTCGATCTGGCGCACGCCCGACGCGTGGGACGATTTCGGGCCGCTGGTCGACGAATGGATCGAGGACGTCGCCGCTGCGCTGTCCTACGCGGCGGTCGCGGCGATCGCGGTGATCGACGTCGAGGCGATCGTGATCGACGGCGCGATGCCCGCCGACGTCCGCCGCAAGCTCTGCGCGCGCGTGGCGGCGCAGTTCGAGGCGCTCGATCGGCGCGGCCTGTCCGAAGTCGCCATCGTCGCCGGCGCGATCGGCGCCGACGCGCCGGCGATCGGCGGCGCGGCGCTGCCGCTGATCAAGAACTTCGCGCGCGATCGAGAAGTGTTGTTCAAAGACGCGCCGATCGCGGTAGACTGATCTCCCCGCCTCCGCCGCGGCGCTTTGGCGGCCGAACGGCGGATGTCGCCGCGGCTATCCTACGCCGCGTCGTCCGACCCAACGCGAGAGGGCGCGATGGCCCCCAGATTGATCAAAGTCGAGCCGTTCGATCTCGTCGTTTTCGGCGCCGCCGGGAACGAGGAATTCCAATGAGCGCCGCCGCGCCGACGCAACGCGATTTCGCCACGCCTGAGGCCCTCGCCGCGGCGTTCGCCGGGTGGACGGCCGAACGCCTCGACGCGGCGATCGCAGCGCGCGGCGTCGCCCTGCTCGTCGTCTCGGGCGGGACGACCCCGCGCCGCTATTTTCGGGCGCTCGCGGCCCAGCCGATCGATTGGGCGCGCGTCGCGGTCACCCTCGCCGACGAGCGGCGGGTCGCAGACGACAGTCCGCGCTCGAACGCCAAGCTGGTGCGCGAGACGTTGCTCGCCGGCCGCGCGGCCGCCGCCCGCTTCGCGCCGCTCGCCGACGCGCGCCTCGACGAGCAACGCGAGCTCGCCGCCGCCGGCGCGCGGGTCGCCGCCCTTCCCTTCCCGGCCGACGTCGTCACGCTCGGCATGGGCGCGGACGGCCACACCGCTTCATGGTTTCCCGGGGCCGAGGGCCTCGCGGCGACGATCGATCCCGCCGCGCCGGCCCTGGTGGCGGCGATCCGCGCCCCCGGCGCGGCCGAGCCGCGGCTCACCCTCACTGGCCGCGCCATCCTCTCCGCGCGCGCCCTTGCGTTGCATATCGAAGGCGAAGCGAAGCGCGTCACGCTCGCGCGCGCCCTCGCCGAGGGTCCGATCGAGGAGATGCCGATCCGGGCCGCTCTGCGCGGCGCCGCCGACCGGCTGACGATCTTCTACGCCGCGTGAGGCGACGCCGCGCCTAAGCCGCTGCGACGCGCCCCGGCCGCTCTGCGGTCGATTGCTCGGGCCAGAACCGCCCGTCGGGCGGCAACGCGGCGTAGTCGTTCCACGCCGCCAGCCGCTCGGCGTACAGAGCCCGATAGGCGCGCGCGTCCAAAAGCTCGATGTTCTCGAGGTCCAGCTCCGCGCCGATCTCGTAATAGACGTCGAGATTGGTCAGGTCGGGAACCGGAGTCTCGCCGCGCTCGCGCTCGCCCTGCATCTGCCAGTAGAGCTCTTCGAGCCGACGCGCCAGGCCGGGGATGTCGCGCAGGACGCTGGCGTCGCGGTTGAGCCGCAATTGGTCGCGATAGGGCGCGAGCCGCGCTCGGTCGCGGCCGAACTCGATCGCGCGCCGGACGTATTCTTCGGGCGTCGCGCAGATGAGGTCCCGCAGGCCGGCCGCCGAGACGACGCTGCCGCAGAAGCGGGCGGCGAAGCTTCGCCCTTCCAGGGTGAGGATCGGCAGGCCCGCGGTCAGCGCGTCGGCGGCGGTGGAATGGGCGCCGTAGGGCGTCGTGTCGAGAAGCAGGTCGGCGAGCGCCATGCGCGCGAGGTGGTTTGGGTTGGCGGCCTTCTGGGCGAACACGAGGCGTTCGGGCGCGACCCCTTGCGCGGCGGCGGCGGCGCGCAGCCGCTGATCGGTCGCCTCGTCGCCGGTCAGCAGCCACAGCACGCCGCCGGGGACCTCCCTCAGGATCGTCATCCAGCGCGCGAAGACGTTGGCGGTCACCTTCTGCATGCCGTTGAAGGAGGCGAAAACGAAGGCGCCGTCGGGCAGGCCGACCTGCGCGCGGGTCGGCGCCGCCGGACTGATCGGCCGCTTGCGGTCGATCGGCTGGTTGCAGGGGATGCGCAGCACCCGTTCGGAATAGAAGATCTCGTTCTCAGGCGGGATGATGTATTTGTCGGCGATGAGATACTGGTGATAGGGGCTGCCCATCGTTCCGGGGTAGCCGCACCAGTTGACGATCACCGGAGCGGGCCGGTAGGCGAAGATCTTCGTGCGCGCGTGCTTGGTGTAGCCGTTGACGTCGATGACCACGTCGATCTCGTCGAGCGCGATCCTCTGCGCCGCTTGGAGGTCGGTCAGCCCGGTGATGTCGCGCCATTGGTCGACCGCCGCGCGGATTCTCTCCTGCACCGGATCGCCGACGCGCGGATCGCCGCTGTAATAGGCGAAGACCTTGACCTTCGACTTGTCGTGCAGCTCGATGACCTCGCTCAGCGCGAAGCCGACCGCGTGCTCGCGCAGGTCCGAGGAGACGTAGCCGATCCGCAGCCGCTTGCCCGTCCCGATCCGCTTCCGTGGCGCGCGCGGTCCGACCGGGCCCGTTTCCGGACGGCCCGCGAACGCCTGGTTGTACCGGTAAGCTTTGGCGAGCTGGAACATCGGATCGTCGGAGAAGCCGGCGAGCGCGATCGGCGACATCGCCGTCAGCATCTGCTTGCGCGTCGCGTGCTCGGAGGGCAGGAGCACGGGCCACTCGCACTGGCGCTGGCGCAGCGAGATCCAGTGCTGGCCCGCTTCCGTCTTGTCGGGCCGCAGTTCGACCGCTTCGCGCAACGCCTCCTCGGCGGCGGCGAATTTCTCCGCCCCCTCGAGCACGCGGCCGACATGCTGCAAGGCCATGAGCCTGTAATTCGCTCGGGCCGGCCTTGCGTCGGCCGTCGCCTCGATCAGCGCCCGCCATTGCGCGACCGCCTGATCGACGTCGCCGCCGTCCTCCAGCGCGCGCCCGAGGTTGACCCGCGCCGGATCGAAGTCGGGAGCGACGCGCACGCATTCGCGCAACGCGTTGATCCCGCCGGCGACGTCGCCGATCTCGCGCAAGGCGATCGAATAATTGAAATAGGCGAAGTGGACGTGGGGGTGGGCGGCGTTGAAAGCGATCCAGTTCTTGTAAAGCTCGGCCCGCAGCCGCGCGGCGTCGACGCCCTTCAGGCCCTCCGCCGCTTGGAAGAGCTCCGCCACGCTGAGCTGGTGGGTTCGCGCCCGCTCGATGGTCGGCGCGAGCGACGCGGTTGAGTCCTGAGCCTGGTTGTTCGAGGTCGACATGGCGTGTCCCATCCCGCCGCGTCGACCGATGGAGCGCTGGCCGGCCAGCCCTCCCGAAGTCGACACGGGTCGACCGGCAAAAGACCAGAGAGCGCTTGCGTGGGGCTTGCGTGACGCCGAGACGCGTTCGCCGGCGCAACGACCGCGGTCGGCGCGCCCACTCGCTTTTCGGCGTTGGCGTCGACGCGCGCGCGTTCTCGCCGCGCCTCAACGCGGACCCCGCCGCGCTGACGGGGCGTCGCTTCCGCGTCGCCCATCGAGTCGCCGCTTCGCGACACGTTCCACGTCGCCGGCCGGGCGTTCAACGACTGAACGCCCGGCCCTAGGCGCCTTAGGCGTTTTCGTAGGCGGCGGTGACCGCGGCCAACTGCGCCGAGTTCATCGCCGCGATCTGCGTCGACGTTAACGCGTGGGCCTGCGCGCTGTGCAGCCCGCTGATGTCGGTGGTCGTAAGCCCGGCGATCGCCTGCGTGGTGATGGCGTCGAGTTGCGAAGTGGCCATTGCGTCGACTGCGGTGGATTGCAGCGCCAGAACATCTGAGCTGCTCAGCGCCGCAATCTCGCCCGTCGTCAGACCCGGCACCTGAGTCGCGGCCAGCGCCCCAACATCCGCCGTCGTCAGCTTCACGATGTCGGCCGTCGTCAGCGCCGCAACCTGGCCCGACGTCAGACCCGGCACCTGAGTCGCGCCCAGCGACGCAACCTGCGTCGTCGACAACGCCGCGACGTCCTTGGTGCTCAGCGCCGCAATCTGGCCCGTCTTCCAGGTCGAAATGTCGGCCGTCGCCAGCACCGCCGCCTGCGCCGTCGTCAACGCCGCGATCTGCGTCGCCGCCAGCGCCCCCGGCTGAGCCGTGCCCAGCGCCGCAATCGCCGCCGTCGTCAGCGCCGCGACGTCCGCGGTGCTCAGCGCTGCAAGCTTGGCCGAACTCCAGCCTGAGATGTCGGCCGTCGTCAGCGCCGCCGCCTGCGCCGTCGTCAGCGCCGTGATCTGCGTCGACGTCAGCACCCCTGGCTGAGCCGAGCTCAACGCCGCAACGTCCGCCGTCGTCAGCGCCGCAACCTGACCCGTCGTCAGACCCGGCACCTGAGTCGCGCCCAGCGCCGCAAGCTGCGTCGTCGACAACGCCGCGACGTCCTTGGTGCTCAGCGCCGCAAGCTGGACCGTCTTCCAGTTCGAAATGTCGGCCGTGGTCAGCGCCGCCGCCTGCGCCGTCGTCAGCGCCCCGATCTGGGTCGACGCCAGCGCTCCTGGCTCAGCCGAGCTCAGCGCCGCAACCGCCGCCGTCGTCAGCGCCGCGACGTTCGCGGTGCTCAGCGCCCCAATCTGGGTCGAATTCCAGCTTGAGATGTCGGCCGTCGCCAACGCCGCCGCCTGCGCCGTCGTCAGCGCCGTGATCTGCGTCGCCGCCAGCGCTCCCGGCTCAGCCGAGCTCAGCGCCGTCGTCAGCGCCGCAACGTCCGCCGTCGTCAGCGCCGCAACCTGATTCGTCGTCAGACCCGCCGCCTGAGTCGTGCCCAGCGCCGCAACCTGCGTCGACGACAACACCGCGACGTCCGCGGTGCTCAGCGCCGCAATCTGGCCCGCGTTCCAGGTCGAAATATCGGCCGTCGCCAGCGCCGCCGCCTGCGCCGTCGTCAACGCCGCGATCTGCGTCGCCGCCAGCGCTCCTGGCTCAGCCGAACCGAGCGCCGCGACCGCCGCGGTCGTCAGCGCCGCGACGTCCTTGGTGCTCAGCGCCGCAAGCTGACCCGCGGCGACCGTGCTCCAGGTCGAAATGTCGGCCGTCGTCAGCGCCGCCGCCTGCGCCGTCGTCAGCGCCCCGATCTGCGTCGTCGACCACGCCCCCGGCAGAGCCGAGCTCAGCGCCGCAACCTGACCCGTCGTCAGCGCCGCAACCTGAGCCGTCGACAGACCCGCGGTCTGCGCCGAGCCCAGCGCCGCGACCTGCGTCGTCGTCAGCTTCACGACGTCCGCCGTGCTCAGCGCCGCAACCTGGACCGAACTCCAGGTTGAAATGTCGGCCGTCGCCAGCGCCAGCGTCTGCGCCGTCGTCAGCGCCGCGATCTGCGTCGCCGCCAGCGCTCCTGGCTCAACCGAGCCCAGAGTCGCAACGTCCGCCGTCGTCAACACCGCGACGTCCTTGGTGCTCAGCGCCGCAACCTGGCCCGTGCTGCCCGTGCTCCAGGTCGAAATGTCGGCCGTCGTCAGCACCGCCGCCTGCGCCGTCGTCAGCGCCCCGATCTGCGTCGTCGACCACGACCCCGGCAGAGCCGCGCTCAGCGCCGCAACCTGACCCGTCGTCAGCGCCGCAACCTGACCCGTCGAAAGACCCGCGACCTGATCCGCGCCCAGCGCCCCGACCTGCGCCGACGACAACACCGCGACGTCCTTGGTGCTCAGCGCCGCAATCTGACCCGAGCTCCAGGCCGAAATGTCGGCCGTCGCCAGCGCCGTCGCCTGCGCCGTCGTCAGCGCCCCGATCTGCGTCGCCGCCAGCGCTCCCGGCTCAGCCGCGCTCAGCGCCGCGCTCAGCGCCGCAACCTGACCCGTCGACAGCGCCACAACCTGACCCGTCGACAGACCCGCGACCTGATCCGCGCCCAGCGCCGCAACCTGGGTCGTCGACAACACCGCGACGTCCTTGGTGCTCAGCGCCGCAACCTGGACCGAACTCCAGTTTGAAATGTCGGTCGTCGTCAGCGCCGCCGCCTGCGCCGTCGTCAGCGCCGCGATCTGCGTCGCCGCCAACGCTCCTGGCTGAGCCGCGCCCAGCGCCGCAACCGCCGCCGTCGTCAGCGCGGCGACGTCCTTGGTGCTCAGCGCCGCAACCTGGCTCGAGCTGCCCGTGCTCCAGGTCGAAATGTCGGCCGTCGCCAGCGCCGCAGCCTGCGCCGTCGTCAGCACCGCGATCTGCGTCGTCGTCAACGCCCCCGGCTGAGCCGAGCCCAACGCCGCAACGCTCGCCGTCGTCAGCGCCACAACCTGATTCGTCGTCAGACCGGCGATCTGCGTCGCCGCCAGCGCCGCAACCTGCGTGGTCGACAACACCGCGACGTCCTTGGTGCTCAGCGTCGCAAGCTGGCCGGTGCTCCAGGTCGAAATATCGGCCGCCGCCAGCGCCGTCGCCTGCGCCGTCGTCAGCGCCGCGATCTGCGTCG